>Ga0116227_10000733_pt1 | contig 66950 bp, 69 predicted proteins | sample S1TSphgellanicum_FD_89693 | JGI IMG/M metagenome (GOLD analysis project Ga0116227, IMG submission 89693) | Host-associated microbial communities from peat moss isolated from Minnesota, USA - S1T2_Fb - Sphagnum magellanicum MG | ecosystem: Host-associated > Plants > Peat moss > Unclassified...
ATGATATGCGGCGGGCATTCCGGATGCGCCGCGACCGGCGCCTGCGGGTACTGTCCCTTCAGCTTCAGCAATTCGGTTTCGCTGAACGCTTCGTGGACGATGCACACGCCCGGCCACAGCAGCATGTCGCGGCCGAACTTGCGATTGAGATAGCCGCCCAGGTGCCGGTCGGGGCCAAAGATGATCTTCTGCTCGGGCGGGATTTTCGCCAGGATCGTCTCGGCGCTGGAACTGGTGACGATGACGTCGGACAGCGCTTTCACTTCGGTCGAACAGTTGATGTAGGTCAGCGCGATGTGATCGGGATGCGCCTCGCGAAAGGCCTTGAACTTGTCGGGCGGGCACGAATCCTCAAGGCTGCACCCCGCGTCCATGTCGGGCAGGATCACGGTCTTGTCGGGGCTGAGGATCTTGGCGGTTTCGGCCATGAAGCGCACACCGCAAAACGCGATGACATCGGTGTCGGTCGCCGCCGCCTTGCGCGACAGTTCGAGCGAATCGCCGATATAGTCGGCCAGGTCCTGAATTTCCGGGCGCTGGTAATAATGCGCCAGGATCACCGCGTTACGCTCTTTGCGCAGGCGGTCGATTTCGGCGCGAAGATCAAGGCCGGCAAGCAGGGCAGTCTGGGCCGTCATGGCGGGGTATCCTGTCAGTATGTCAGACGTGGCGCGACTTAGGCCGGTGCGCTGCCGGGGGCAAGTGCGCGCCAACGATCGCCATCGGGCGCGACGCGGCCCTGCCGGTCCAGATCGACCAGATGCGCCAGCACCGACCGACCGGCGGCGCCGTTCAGCCGGGGATCGAGCCCTTTGTACATCGCCGCGACCAGATCGGGGATCGTGTGCGGTCCGCTGTCGAGCAGCGTGGCGATCTGCCGTTCGCGCTGGCGGCGGTGGCCGATCATGCCGCGCACCAACTGGCGTGGATTGTCGATCCGGGGTCCGTGGGCAGGGTAATAGACGCGGTCCTCGCGCGTCTGCAACCGGGCAAGGCTGGCCATATAGGCGGCCATGTCACCGTCCGGCGGCGACACCACGCTGGTCGACCAGCCCATGACATGATCCCCGGTAAACAGCGCCCCGCTTTCGATCAGCGCATAGCACAGGTGGTTGCTGGTGTGTCCCGGCGTCGCCACGGCTTCGATCGTCCAGCCCTGACCGCTCAGCCGATCGCCATCGATCAGCACCCGGTCGGGATGGTAATCGGGGTCGAATGCGGTATCGGCGCGCGGCCCGTCATCATCCAGTACCAGCGGTGCGCAGCCGATGATCGGTGCGCCGGTTGCCGCCTGCAGCGCGCGCGACGCCGGGCTGTGGTCGCGATGGGTGTGGGTGCACACGATCGCCGCCACGCGGGCGGTGCCGATTGCCGCAAGAATCGCCTCGACATGCCCTTCGCCTCGCGTGTCGGCATGACCGGCCGCCCCGGTATCGGCGGGGCCGGGATCGATCACCGCAAGATCGTCACCGGCGCCGACCAGATAGGTCTGCGTGCCGGTAAAGGTATAGGGCGACGCATTGGGTGCCAGCACGCGCCGCACCAGCGGTTCGAGCCGCACCGATCGCCCGGTCGGCCAGGTCGACGGGTCGTGCGGATTCTCGATGGGGATCGCCTCGGTCATATCCCCATGATGGGGATTGCCACGATGAAGCGCAACGTCTTGTGCAGGTTCATCGCCTTGCGCGGCTCAGACCTCCCGCCCCGCCTCGCGTTCCAAGTGGTGCCGAAAACCTCCGTTTTCGCCGGGGGCTGACCACCAACAATACCATCAGGCTGCGGTGGTCGGGTGGGGGGCGGGAGGTCTGAGCGCACGTCAGTGCACGCTCGCATTACGCCTGACGCAGGGCGTTGCTTGCCAATCGGTCACGCAGCCGTTCGATCGCGCCGGGCGTTGCCGGGCTTTCGGCGCGCCATGCTGTCTCGAGCCGTTGAATGCGCGCGTAAAGCCGCTCGCTGCCGTGAATCAGTTCGGCAAGATCGGCGGGCAATCGGTTGACGATGGTCGGATCGCTGGCGGGAAAATGGCTGATCAGACGACCGTGACGGCGCAATTGCACCGCGCTGATCTCTCCGGCGAACCAGGCGCGGTGGTTCAGCAGCCAGGCAAGGCAATGCATCACCCGCGTCGTGGTGCGCAGCGCTTCGCACATCACTTCGACGTCATCGGGCAGGACAGGATGATCCGGCTTGGTCCGGATGACGGCGCGGCTGTCGGTGCCGGTGGTTTCGCGCAACGCGTCAAACCCGCCGCGCGCGGCATCGGCCAGCACGAGCGCCTCGACATACAGCGTTTCGACAACGCGCGGATTGATACTCGCCAGCCTGATCATTTAGGCGGCATAGCGGGGGGAACCGGCCGGGCTCAACCGGGCACAGCGGTGCGTTCGCCGGATGTATCGGATTGGCACGGCAGGAAATTCGAAAAAAGTGTGTGTTTACGCGATGATATCTGGGATCAAGTGGTCTTCGATCATGCTGATCTGGTCCTTCAGGCGCAACTTGCGCTTTTTCAATCGGGCAATCTGCAACTGGTCTGTCGATCCGGCGGTGCTCAACGCCTCGATCGCGGCATCGAGATCGCGATGTTCCAGTCGCAGTCCGGCCAGCCGCTTGCGCATTTCGTCTTCGGTCACCCCAGAAGATCTCCTCGGCGCCACTCAAGTGGCATGCTGATGGTCGGTCCCGGCAATCGTATGCGACGCCATTCATCGCCCCCGGACCGACCGGCGATGAACAGATGCGCGCCGGCAACCTCTTGCCGAAACCCTTCGGCCTGACCCGCAAAGTTTGCGCACCGACGCGACACCCCTTGCAAGATACGGTGATTGTGGGAGCATGACAACGCGCCCGCTGCCCGGACTGTTCACAACCCCGAGTCGCGACAGCGGGGGCGACCAGCGCCCTGCCGGTGCTGCCGACAGGGCAATTACCATCACTTCCATGAAGGAGGCATTGGATGGAATCCACGCACTTCAACGCTTTGCAAACCAAGCATGCCGGACTTGAGCGCCGCATAGCCGAGGAAAGATCTCGACCATCCCCCAACGAGGTCCTGCTCATGGAACTGAAACGGCGCAAGCTCAGGATCAAGGAAGAACTGACCCAGATCCATTAGCATCGCTTGCAGCGATGTGATCCCGACATTCCACCTCGAGAATTTGATCCAGTTTGCACCAATCTGGTGCCGCAGGGGCGGCGGGGCATCAACCCCGCCGCTTTTCAATTGGCCCGGACGCTGCGCGGGCGCGGTGGTTGAGGATCGGGCAGGGTCTCACCAAAAAAACTGGTTTCCACTTTTTCGCACGATGCTCTAGGCCCTGACCATGGCTCTGCAAAACGCCACTACCGCCGCAAGGGCAATCCTGACCTCGCTGCACGAAATCATGGCCTCGCGCAGCGGCGCGCAGGCAAAGCTCAACCATGTTGTCGAAGTGATCGGCGAAAAACTGGATAGCGAGGTCTGCTCGATCTATCTGCTGCGCGAAGGCATGCTAGAACTGTTTGCCACGCGCGGGCTCAACCAGCAGGCGGTGCACGTCACGCGCATGGCGGTCGGCGAAGGCCTGGTCGGCATGATTGCGGCGAACATCGAAACGCTCAATCTTGCCGAAGCGGCGGCCCATCCCGATTTTGCGTTTCGCCCCGAAACCGGGGAAGAGCGCTTTCATTCCTTCGCCGGGGTACCGATCGTGCGGCGCCAGCGCGCGGTTGGTGTGGTCGCGGTGCAGCACATGGAACCGCGTCGGTATGAGGAGGTTGAGATCGAGGCGCTGCAGACCGTGGCGATGGTGCTGTCGGAACTGATCGCCAATGCCGGCCTTATCGACGATGACGATTTCCTGGGTTCAGGCACGTTTCAGACCGGGCCGGAGCGGTTGCAGGGGATGACTCTGGTCAAGGGCATCGCGTCGGGCACGGCGGTGTTCCACCAGCCGCGCGTGACCATCGAACAGATCGTCGCCGATGATACCGAGGCAGAGCGCCAGCGCGTCTATCTGGCCTTTGACAAAATGCGCGAACAGATCGACCGCATGGCCAGCCAGGCTGAATTCGGCGTGGGTGGAGAGCACGAGGAGGTGCTCCAGACCTACAAGATGTTCGCCTATGACGAAGGCTGGGGCCGGCGCATCAACGAGGCGATCGATTCCGGCCTGACGGCCGAGGCGGCGATCGAACGGGTGCAGCAACGCACCCGCATGCGCATGCGCCAGATTGACGATCCGTTGCTGGCCGACCGCATGCACGATTTGGAGGACCTGTCCAACCGTCTGCTGCGCATCGTGTCGGGGCAATTGGGCACGGCCGCCAGTGCCGGGTTGAAAGGCGACGCGATCCTGGTCGCGCGCAATCTGGGTCCGGCGGAACTGCTCGAATACGATCGGCGCCGGCTGAAAGGCGTGATTCTCGAAGAAGGCTCGCTGACCGCGCATGTCGTGATCGTGGCGCGGGCGATGGGCATTCCGGTCATCGGGCGGCTGCGCGGTCTGCGCGGCAAATTGCGCGATGGCGACCAGTTGCTGATCGACGGCGACAGGGGGGTGGTCGATGTTCGCCCGACCCCGGTCATGTTTGAGGCGTTCGATGCGCGCTTTGCCAAGAATCGCGAACGTCAGGCCCATTATGCGGCGTTGCGTGATGTCGAGCCGGTGTCGCGCGACGGCACACGCGTCACCGTGATGATCAACGCCGGCCTGCGCGACGACATGCCCTTGCTCAACCTGACCGGGGCGGACGGCATCGGGCTGTTTCGCACCGAGTTCCAATTTCTGGTGTCGGCCACGCTGCCCGCGCGCGAACGGCAGACGCGGCTCTATCGCGACGTGCTGGAAACCGCCGGGGATCGGCCGGTGGTGTTTCGCACGGTCGATATCGGCGGCGACAAAGTGCTGCCCTATCTGCGCCAGGACGACGCCGCGCTTGAGGAAAACCCGGCCATGGGCTGGCGCGCATTGCGAGTCGCGCTCGAACGCGGCGGACTGCTGAAAGTGCAGGCACGCGCGCTGATCGAGGCGGCGGCGGGACGCACGCTGAACGTCATGTTCCCGATGGTTACTGAACCGTGGGAATTCGACGCCGCCAAGGCGGTGTTCGAAAACCAGTTGGCCTTTCTCCGCCGCCAGAAGAAAATCCTGCCCGAGGCGATACGCTATGGCGCGATGGTCGAAGTGCCGGCGATTGCCGAATGGCTCGACGTGCTGGCGCCGCGCCTGTCGTTTCTGTCGATCGGCACCAACGATCTGACGCAGTTTCTGTTTGCCGCCGATCGCGGGCATCCCAAGCTGGCCGAACGCTATGACTGGGTATCGCCGGCGATCCTGCGGTTCCTGTACCGGGTGGTCACGACCGTGGCGCCATTTGGCACCGACATCACCGTGTGCGGCGAAATGGGTGGCCGCCGGCTGGAGGCGCTGGCGCTGCTGGGGCTGGGCATAACCCGCCTGTCGATTACCCCGGCGGCGGTCGGACCGATCAAGGAATTGGTCAGCAAAGTCGACCTTGGCGAAATTCGCGAGGCGATGGCCGGGTGGTTGGCCACTCCGCCGGCAAATATGCGCGCGGTCCTGACCGAATGGGCGGCAAATCATGGAATCGATTGCGACTGATCGTCCGGCCGCCGCACTCTGCCGCTGTCACAATGCGAATCCCGTTGACTTTCTGTCGATTGCAACCAAGCCTGCGGACGGGGTCACTACCGGATCAAGGGTTGCAAAACTATAATGGACCAAGCGCGCGACGCCGTACCCAATGACGGCGATCACGACGAACGGCATGACGCGGGAAAGTCCCCCGCGCCCGTTGCCACCGCGCCAACGGCACCGGCGACGGTCAGCGGCCGCCTGCGTGCCGCGCGCGAGGCACTCGGCCTGACCACGGCCGATATCGCCGCGCGCACGCGGATCACCTTGCGGCACGTCGAAGCGCTCGACCGGGGCGATCTCGCCGCGTTGCCGGGTCGGCCCTATGTGCTGGGCTTTGTGCGCAACTATGCCCGCGTGGTCGGCCTCGACGAAGCCGATCTGGCGACTCTCGCCCGCAGCGAGATGGATGCCTCTGTGCCAAGGCCCGTCCCGCGGCAGGTGCATCAGTTCGATGTCGATGACCCGGCCAAGACGCCGTCGCGGCTGGTTACCTGGCTGGCTTTGTGTCTGTTCGCGGCCGTGCTCGCCGCGGGCGGCGTGTTCTGGCGCAGTTATTATTCGCCCGCCGCCGAGCTGCCGTCGCTGGCCGCGCCCGATCAGCCGCCCCCGGCCGTCCCGACGCGGGCAGCGCCGGCGGCCCAACCGGCCCCTGCCGCCAATGGTCCCGTGGTGTTCACCGCGCGCGCAGATGCCATCTGGGTCAAATTCTATGACGGCCATGGCAAGCAACTGCTGCAAAAGCAGTTGGCGCAGGGCGAAAGCTATACCGTGCCGGCCGACGCATTCCAGCCCATGGTGTGGACCGGGCGGCCCGACGCGCTGACGATCACCATCGGCGGTCAGGCCGTGCCGCCGCTGTCGGACCATCGCGGCATCGTGCGCAATGTGCCGGTCACCGCGCAGGCGTTGCTGGCGCGGGCGCAGCCCGCCGCCGCCGGATCGGCCGTTTCGCCGCCGACAACAGGCCCCGACGTCGCACCCACCCCGCGTGTGACGCATCGCCGGCAGCGTCATGCCGACACCGACGAACCGCCGACTGACGCGGCGTCTTCGCCAGCCCCCGTCACCACCGGCGCGGCGCCGGTCCCGTCAGCAGGGGCCACCGGCGCGCAGTAGCGCCAATGTTCGCACGCTCGACTTCGCGGCGACTGTGCGGCAAACTGCGCGCTGCCGCCCGATCCGTTCATCATCCTTGTGGGAGTAGCCATGTTCCGCATCCTGCCGTCTCGTGAAACGATCGGCGTTGGTCGTTCGCGCCTGATCGCGCGATGTGTATTGCCCGTGCTGATTGCCGCGTTTGCGACCCCGGTGCTGGCACCGGTTGCCGTGCAGGCCGATACGCCTGCGCCCGAAACGACCGAGGCGCGACTGCGCCGCATCGAAGGTGAATTGCGGGCGTTGCAGCGCAAGGTTTTTCCCGAAGGCGCCGGTCGGACATTTGCTCCGCAGATCACCCCCGATGATCCGGCCGCCCCGCCGCCGCCGGTCTCGACGGGCAATGCCGCAGCGCTCGGTGACGTGCTGGCGCGGATGGACGCGGTAGAGGCGCAATTGAAAGCGCTGACCGCAACCAGCGAGGACAACCAGAACCGGATGAGCACGCTGGAGACCCGGATCGGCGCGGTCGAAACCGCACAAGCCGCTGCGGCTGCTGCTGCGACGGCAGCGGCTGCGCCCGTGGCCACGCCCGCCCCGGCGGTCGATACGCCGCCGCCGTCCGCCAGGCCCGCCAAGGGCAAGGCCCCGCCGAAATTGCCGGATACCGCAGTCAGTCCGTCCACCCCGGAAGCGGCAGATCATGCCGCCGCTGTCGCCGCGATCGTCCGCCCGTCGAGCGACGACAAGGGCGAGGATGCCTATACTTATGGCTATCGCCTGTGGGAGGCAAAGTTCCTGCCCGAGGCCGAAGCCGTGCTGGTCGATTTCATCCAGCAATATCCCGATCACAAACGGATCAGCTATGCCCGCAATCTGCTTGGCCGGGCCTACCTTGATGACAACCGCGTGCGGTCGGCAGAGCAAGTGTTCCTGCAGAACTATCTGGCCGACAAGACCGCCGACCGGGCGCCTGACAGCCTGCTCTATCTGGCGATATCGCTGGCGCGCGACAAGGAAGTGAAACGTGCCTGCGACGCGATCGGCGAATTCCGCCAGACATATCCGACCGAAGCGGCCGGCCGGCTCAAAGGCCAGTTCGACGCGTTGACCAAGACGGTGACTTGCCATTGATGGCGCCGCGCTGACCGGATTTGCCGCCGACTGGGCGCGCCTGTGGCCGACGGGCGACCCGGTCGGGCTGGCCGTGTCGGGCGGGCCGGACAGTCTGGCGCTGTTGTTGTTGGCGCAGGCCGTGCTGGGGGTCGACCGCTTTGCGGTGGCCACTGTCGACCATGGATTGCGCGCGGAAAGCGCGGCCGAGGCGGCCCGGGTCGCGCAAATCTGTGCGGAACGCGGCATTGCCCATCACACCTTGACGATCGCGATGGCAGCGGGATCGGCGGTACAGGAACGCGCGCGTGCCGAGCGCTATCGCGCGTTGTACGCCTGGTGCCGCCAACGTGGTCTGGCCGCGCTGGTCACCGCGCACCATGCCGATGATCAGGCGGAAACGCTGGTCATGCGAATGAATCGGGGTGCCGGTCTGCGCGGGCTGGCGGGGATGCGGCCCCGCGCCGTCATCCCGGGCGGCGCATTGCCGCTGCTGCGCCCGTTGCTGGGCTGGCGCCGCGCCGCGCTGGTGGCGGTGGTCGCCGGGGCGGGGGTTGTGCCGGTCGATGATCCGTCGAACCGGGACCTGCGCTTTGAACGGGTGCGCGTGCGGGCCGGGCTGGCGCAGGCGTCCTGGCTGGACCCCGCCGGGTTCGCCGCAACGGCGCAGCATCTGGCGGACAGCGATGCCGCGCTCGACTGGGCGGCGGATCAGATCTGCGCCGCCATGGCCATCGCCGATATCGCGGTCGATCCGTGGCTGCCGCGTGCGCTGGCGCTGCGGGTGCTTGAACGCGTGATTGCCCGGCTGGGCGGCACCGCCCCCCGCGGGCGCGATCTGGCGCGTTGGCATGACCGGCTGGTGGCCGGCGAGGTCGCGACGCTGGCCGGGGTGCGCGGCGACGGGGGCGTCAGGCCATGGCGTTTTGCGCTCGCCCCGCCGCGTCAAAACCGGTAATCTGCAAACTCTGCGGAATTTCGCACGATAGGTTATATTGCCATTCATCAACGCCAACCTACATTGGCATGTCATAAAGACGGACAACGTGAAGGCCAGGCGAGTCAGCCCGACGGAAAGCGACAAGCAATGAACGACGATCAGCCACAGGGAAATCCCTGGCTCAAGAACCTGGCCATTTATGGCGGGATTTTCCTGGCGCTGCTGCTGGTGGTGTCGATGTTCAGCGCGCGCACCGATTCGACCGGCACGACGATCCGCTATTCCGATTTCCGCAACCATGTCGTCGCGGGTGATGTGCGCGAGGTGCAGATCGGCCCCGACATGATCACCGGCACGCTCAAGAACGACCAGCAGTTCAAGACTGTGCCGGTCCCGGGCGATACCGAGCTTGCCCGGCTGTTGCAGGACAAGGGTGTGCTCTATGCCGGCAAGGCGACCGAAGAGCCCAATGTGCTGCTCTATATCCTCGCCAATTCGCTTCCGTTCCTGCTGATTCTGGCGATGGTGTTCTTTGCCCTCCGCCAGATGCAGAAGGGCGGCGGTTCGGGCGCGATGGGCTTTGGCAAGTCCAAGGCCAAGCTGCTGACCGAGCGGTCGGGCCGGGTGACCTTTGACGATGTCGCCGGGATCGATGAAGCACGCGAGGAATTGCAGGAAATCGTCGAATTCCTGCGCGATCCCAGCCGCTTTTCAAAGCTGGGCGGACAGATTCCCAAGGGCGCGCTGCTGGTCGGCAGTCCGGGTACCGGCAAGACCCTGCTGGCGCGTGCGATTGCCGGCGAAGCGGGCGTGCCGTTCTTCACCATTTCCGGTTCCGATTTTGTCGAAATGTTCGTCGGCGTCGGCGCCAGCCGCGTGCGCGACATGTTCGAACAGGCCAAGAAGAACGCGCCATGCATCGTCTTCATCGACGAAATCGACGCAGTCGGCCGCCATCGCGGCCATGGCCTGGGCAATTCGAACGACGAACGCGAACAGACGCTCAACCAGTTGCTGGTCGAAATGGATGGTTTTGAAGCCAACGAGGGCATCATCATCATTGCCGCCACCAACCGCCCCGATGTGCTCGATCCCGCGCTGCTGCGTCCGGGCCGGTTCGACCGCCAGGTGGTCGTGCCGATCCCCGATATCGAAGGTCGCGAAAAGATCCTTGGCGTGCACATGAAGAAAGTGCCGCTGGCCCCCGACGTCAATCCACGCGTGATTGCGCGCGGCACGCCGGGCTTTTCGGGCGCCGATCTGGCCAATCTGGTCAACGAGGCGGCATTGCTCGCTGCGCGGCGCAACAAGCGTCTGGTGGCGATGCAGGAATTCGAAGACGCCAAGGACAAAGTGATGATGGGCGCGGAACGGCGTTCGATGGTCATGACCGACGACGAAAAGAAGATGACCGCCTATCACGAGGCTGGCCACGCGATCGTGTCGGTCAACGAACCGGCGAGCGACCCGATCCACAAGGCGACCATCATCCCGCGTGGTCGCGCGCTCGGCATGGTCATGCGCCTGCCCGAACGCGACAGCTATTCGTATCATCGCGACAAGATGCTGGCCAACCTGTCGGTCAGCATGGGGGGCCGCGTTGCCGAAGAACTGATCTTTGGCCACGACAAGGTGTCGTCGGGCGCGTCGTCCGATATCCAGTACGCCACCGGTCTGGCACGCAACATGGTCATGCGCTGGGGCATGTCGGCCAAGCTGGGGCCGTTGCTCTATGAAGAAAGCCAGGACGGCTATCTCGGCATGGGCACGTCGCAGCGCACGTTGATGTCCGACGAGACGAGCAAGCTGATCGACAGCGAAATCCGCACGCTGGTCGATGATGCCCATGCCCGCGCGGTGACGATCCTGAGTGAACAGCGCGACAAGCTCCTGCTGCTTGCCGAGGCGCTGCTCGAATACGAAACGCTGACCGGCGAGGAAATCCGCAAGCTGATCGAAGGCGGCAAGCTGGACCGCCCCGAAATCCCGTCGGGTTCGGCGCGTCCGCCAGTGCCGCAGTCGGTTTCCGTACCGCGCGCCGGTCGACGCTTTGTCGGTGTCGATGCCGGCGTCGGCACTCCGCGCCCGCTTGGCGCCTGAAACAAAGAAGGAAGTTGCGCGGCGCAACCCGTGATCGGGGGGCGCCGCGTTTAATCGGTGCTTTCGGCGACGATCAGCCCGGCAAAGATCAGCAGCGCAATACCGGCAAATGCCAAAAGCGCGGTCGTGCGCACCAGCGCGCCGCTACGTGAAACGCCATAAGTCCCGCGCAACTGCCGATACATGTGCAGCGGAGGCACCAGCGCCAGCAGGACGTCGGCCCAATCCAGACCCAGTGCATCGACGATGGTCACCACGACGCTCAACAGCGTCATGAAGCACAGTGAATACGTCACAAAGACGGTGTGGTCATACAGCGGAAAACGCCGGTCGAACGGAAACAGCAGCCACACGAACGGCACCGAAATCGGGATCAACAGCCAACTGTACTTGTAGGCGTGCATCTGCACTTTGTAGATCACCAGTTCCGGGTTTCCCCGGACCTTTTCGATCATCTCATCCAGAAACGACAGCCCGGTGGTCGTCTGCGGCAGCCCGGCTTCGCGGCCGCCGTTGGCTTTCAGCACGGTTTCGGTCTTGCGCAAGGCGGCGATGGCCGTATCGGTGTCGTCGGTGTCTTCCCCCCGGGCGATCTCGCCACGACGTTCGGTTTCAAGCTGGCCAATCTGGGTGGTGACGGCGGACAGGCCGTGCAGCGTGCGCCCGTCTGCGGTGTGTACCGTGACAAGCTGGGTGCCGGCGGTCTGCTGGATCGCGGCAAACATCAGGAACACGCAGAACAGAAACAGTGCCAGCGGCGACACGAACCGCGCCCGCTGCCCGTCGATATAGCGACGGGTGAGCGCGCCCGGTCGCAGCGCCAGCAACGGCAGGGTGTGCCAGATGCGCCCTTCAAAATGGAACACCCCGTGCAGCAGATCGTGAAAGAACGCGCCGAGCGTGCGGTGGATATGCGCCGTCTGGCCGCATTCGTGGCAAAACGGCCCGGTCAGCAGCGCGCCGCAATTGAGGCAGGCGGTTTCGTGGGTGTGGCCGTCCGCCCCTGGCGGGCCTGCCGCTTCACGCTCGATTGCCCCGGCGATCAGCGCTGTGCCGACCAGATCCCCTGCAACTTCCGCTTCGCTCATCGCGCACCCCGCCAAACAGTGACGCAAGGCTACCATGCGGGTGACGCAATCCGCCACCACTTTACCGGGCGTTAACCCTGCTCGTGCAGGGATCGTGCCTTGCTTGCCGCAGGATGGAAAGACACCACGCATGGCCTTTGCCGGTCCGGACACCGCGCTGATAGAAGGGCGCAGTTTTGGCCGCGCCCGGCCTGGTCGGCCTGGCTTGCGGCGTGCCGGGCTTCCGCGTGCGGAGCCCGAATTCCTGCCCCCGCCCCCGTCGCTGCGCGATCTGCAACATCCGCTGGCCCGCCGTTGGGACAAGTGGTGTCGCCGTATCGAGGCGCGGCTGGCCGGGCGCGCGCTGGCGATCGACTTGCGCGTCGATATGGGCAGTCGCCAATGGTTTGGCGGCGTCGCCCGGCTGATCGTATTTGCCCTGCCGGCGCTGCTATGCTGGCCCACGCTGGCGCCGTTCGCGGCGGGATCGCTGGCCGGCGATGGCGAGGCAGCCGAACTGCGCGCGCAGGCGATCCAGCCGCTGAGTGCCGGTGGGGCAACCGGACGCCATTTCGCCGCTTCGGACCTGGTCAGGCGGCTCGATTCGGTGCCGGAACGGGCGACTATCGCCCTGACCGCGGTGCTGGGCGAAAACGACGATCTGGCGCATATGCTGCAACGCATCGGTCTGGATGCCGGGGATGCCGACGCGGTCAAGGCGATGGCCGCACCGCTGGGCAATCCGCTGCCCGGCACGCGCTTTGCCATTACGCTGGGCGCCCGCCCCGCCGCCGGGGAGCCGCGCCCGCTGACCACCCTGACATTCCGCCCGCGCTTTGACCTCGACGTCACGATCGCGCGCAACGGGGGTGGGCTTTCACTGGTCAAACGCCCTGTCCCGGTCGATGCCACACCGCTGCATCTGGTCGGTGTCGTGGGGCCGAGCCTTTACCGCGCGGCACGCGACGCCGGGGCTTCGCCCGACACGGTGCAGGCCTACCTCCAGGCGATCGACCAGTACATGCCCTTCGAGGCGATCGAGCCCGGCGACCAGTTCGAACTGGTGGTCGGGCACAAGCGTGCACTCGACGGCGCGAACACCAGTGCCGGTCAGGATGGCGATTTGCTGTTCGCCGGGGTGGTGCGCGACGGAAAACCGTTGTTGCAGGTCATGCGCTGGGGCAACGATGGCAATTTCTACACCCCCGAGGCGCTCGCCGGGGCATCGGAGCAGGGCTCCGGACTGCTCGCCGCGCCGGTCGCGGGCAATATCACGTCATATTTCGGTATGCGGCGCCATCCGATACTCGGCTATGTCCGCCTGCATGCCGGGATCGACATTGCCGCCACCTATGGATCGCCGATCTATGCGGTCACCGACGGGGTGGTGTCCTATGCCGGGTGGCATGGCGGCCACGGCAACTATGTCCGGCTGCAACATGGCGGCGGGATCGACACCGGCTATGGCCATATGAGCCGGATCGCGGTCGGTGTGGGCACGCATGTCGCGCGCGGGCAAGTGATCGGTTATGTCGGTATGACCGGCCTCGCAACCGGCCCGCACCTGCATTATGAACTGTTTCGCGGCGGGCAGCCGGTCGATCCGCTGTCGATCCGGTTTGTGCCGCACCACGTGCAAGTCGATCCGCACGAACTGGCGGCGTTCCGTGCCAGGATGCAGCAATTGCTGGCGCTGCCCAGAATCGGGGCCTGATCAAAATTCCGTTTCCCTTGGCCCATAGGCCCGATAAGACGTTGGGCCATGACCAGCTATCCCCATTTGCGCCTGCGCCGAACCCGCGCTTCGGCGTGGAGCCGTGCGCTTCATCGTGAAGTTGAAGTGACCCCCGCCGATCTGATCTGGCCGCTGTTCGTGACCGAAGGGCACGATCAGGAAGTGCCGGTTGCCTCGCTGCCGGGCGTATCGCGCTGGTCGGTCGATCGCATCGCCGAACAGGCAAAACTGGCCGTGGCGGCGGGAATTCCGGCGCTGGCGCTGTTTCCCAACACCCAGTCGGAACGGCGCAGCCACGACGGGGCAGAGGCGCTCAATCCCGACAACCTGATGTGCCGCGCGATCCGGGCGATCAAGGATGCGTGCGGCCATGACATCGGCGTGCTGACCGATGTCGCACTCGATCCCTACACCAGCCACGGTCAGGACGGGCTGATCGACAGCGAAGGCTATGTCATCAACGACGACACGGTCGAAGTGCTGGTCGGGCAAAGTCTGAACCAGGCCGCCGCCGGGGCCGATATCATCGCCCCGTCGGACATGATGGACGGGCGTGTCGCCGCGATCCGCACCGCGCTGGAAGGTGGCGGCCACATCAATGTGCAGATCATGGCCTATGCCGCCAAATACGCGTCGGCATTCTATGGCCCGTTCCGCGATGCGGTGGGCAGCGACGGTCTGCTGAAAGGCGACAAAAAGACCTATCAGATGGACCCGGCCAACGCCGAAGAGGCGCTGCGCGAGGTCGAACTGGACCTGTCCGAAGGCGCCGACAGCGTGATGGTAAAACCCGGCCTGCCCTATCTCGACATTGCCTACCGGGTGAAACAGGCCTTCGGCGTGCCGGTGTTCGCCTATCAGGTCAGCGGCGAGTATGCGATGATCGAGGCGGCGGTCGCGGTCGGCGCGGCAAACCGCGATACCATCGTGCTGGAAACGCTGACCGCGTTCAAGCGCGCCGGCTGTTCGGGCGTGCTGACCTATCACGCGCTGCACGCCGCGCGCCTGTTGGGCGCGTAACCATGCGCGCCGACGTCACGATCATCCCGTTTCGCGGCAAGACCCCGCGCATCGATCCGTCGGCGTTTATTGCGCCCGGTTGCCGCATCATCGGCGATGTCGAAATCGGCGCCGACGCTTCGGTGTGGTACAATTGCGTTATCCGGGGTGACGTCAACCGCGTGGTGATCGGCGCGCGCAGCAATATCCAGGACGGCACGGTGATCCATTGCGACAGCCCCGATCCGCGACACCCCGACGGCTTTCCCACGCTGATCGGCGATGACGTGCTGGTCGGGCACATGGCGATGATCCACGGCTGCACGATCCACGATCGCGGCTTTGTCGGCCTGTCGACCACGGTCATGAACGGCTGCGTAATCGAAAGCGATGGCATGCTGGCGGCAGGCGCCTTGTTGACACCGGGCAAGCGCATCGGCGCGCGGCAATTGTGGGGCGGGCGTCCCGCCACGTTCATGCGCGATCTGACCGACGCGGCCCTTGCCGACATGCAACTGGGTGTCGCGCATTACGTGACCAATGCCAAGGCGCATGCTGCGGCGCTGGCCGATGGCGCGCACAACACCTGAAACGCCTGCGCGACATGTTGCGCGGCGCAACGGCCGGCAAAAATGATCAGTCCGCGATCATCGCCTTGAGTGTTTCCACCCGATCGGCCTCGTGTGCGGGCTTGTCGGTGCGGATCCGCGCAATGCGGGGAAAGCGCATCGCCACACCCGATTTGTGCCGGCGGCTGGCGTGGACCGAATCGAACGCCACTTCGAACACCAGCGACTTGTCGGTTTCGCGCACCGGGCCGAACCGCGCCACGGTATGCTGGCGCACATGGCGGTCGAGCATTTTCAGCTCGTCATCGGTAAAGCCGAAATAGGCCTTGCCCACCGGCACCAGTTCGCCACCCGCGTCGGGATCGCCCTGCCAGCAGCCAAAGGTGAAATCGGAATAGAAACTCGATCGTTTCCCCGATCCGCGTTGCGCGTACATCAGCACGCAATCGATCCGCAGCGCATCGCGTTTCCATTTGTACCACAGCCCGGCCCGGCGCCCGGCGACATAGGGGGACTGCCGTTGCTTGAACATGATCCCCTCGATCGCCGCGTCGCGGGCGCCCGCGCGCAACTGTGCCAGCATGTCCCAACTGTCCGCCACGATCAGCGGCGACAGATCGAACCGCAAGGGATCGAGCGTTGGGACAAACGCATCCAGCCGCGCCCGCCGGTCCTGCCACGACAACGCACGCAGATCCTGGCCATCGACAAACAGCAAGTCATAGGCGCGCACGAACGCCGGGGCCTCAGCCAGCATGCGCGCGCTGACCGTCTTGCGGCCCAGGCGCTGCTGCAACGCGTTGAAGCTGCCGGCGCTGCCGGCTTGCGCTTCGCCACGCACCAGCAATTCGCCGTCGATCACCGCCGGGCGCGTCAGCGCGCCGACCATTTCGGGAAAGGCGGCGGAAATGTCGTCACCGCCGCGCGAATAGAGCCGGGTCTGGCCTGCGACATGGACGATCTGCACGCGGATGCCGTCCCATTTCCATTCGGCAGCATACTCGGACAAGTCGAGGCTGTCGGCTTCGAGCGGATGGGCCAGCATGAACGGGCGAAACAACGGCACGCGATCGGATGACGGCGCGGGCGCGCCCCCCGCCGCCCACGCAAACAGCCCGGTATAAGGGGGTGCCTGTCCGTGCCAGTATTCCTCGACCAGATCGACTGAAACGCCGAACGCTTCAGCAAAGGCGACTTTGGCCAAGCGTGCCGAGACGCCGATGCGCAAGGCGCCGGTGGCAAACTTGATCAGCGCATAACGGCCGTCGGCGTCGAGCCGGTCGAGCAGGTCGGCCAGCACCGCCATGGCATCGCCGCGCGTCGCCGCACCCAGCCGTGCCACCACCTCGCACAACATCGGCGGGGGGCCGGGTGAATGCGCGGGCTCGGGCCACAGCAAACTGGCAGTCTCGGCGGTATCGCCGACAAAGTCGCGCGACAGCGCCCACAGCACCGGATCGACCCGCTGGGCCATCAGGGCGCGTATCACCCCGGCCTTGATCGCCGGAAAATCGATCGCCCCGGTCAGCGCGGCCAGTGCCCAGCCACGATCGGGATCGGCGGTCTCGCGCAAATGGCGCACGATCGCGGCCAGCTTTGCGTTGCGCGACCGGGTCAGCAGCAACGTATCAAGCAAGGTGGCAAAACGTTGCAATTCAGCGGCTCGCTGCGACCGTTTGCGACGGATTCGGCTCGATTTGCGCTCCACCTGGACGGGTTGGCATGTTAGCTTTTCTTCGCGATTGCCTCTCGAACAGGACACCAGGACCTATGAAGACGATCCCCGCGCTTGTTTCCCTTGCTGCCCTGTCGTTGATCGGCGCCGGGCCGGCGCTGGCCGATCCGCAACCCGCCGCCACCGCACAGGCAGCCAAGTTCACGCTCGACACGCCGATCGAGGCGCTGGTTGCCGATCCCCGCGCCAAGGCGGTGCTCGATACCGACTTGCCCAGCCTGACCAGCAATCCGCAGTATGACCAGTTCAAGGGCATGAGCCTGACTGTGCTGGCCAGTTTCGCGCCGGACAAGCTGACCCCGGAACGGCTCGACAAAGTGAAGGCCGACCTCGCCAGGATCGGGTAAATCATTCGTCCTCATCCTCGTATCCCACCAATGCGAGCGCCCGTGCGCTGCGCTGATGCAATTCGCACCAGCGCAGCAGTGCTTCCTCGCGACCGTGGGTGATCCAGGTTTGCGCCGGGTCGACTTCGACAATCGTCGCGGTCAGTTCGTCCCAGTCGGCATGGTCGGAAATGACCAAAGGCAAATCGACCCCGCGTTGCCGCGCGCGCTGTCGCACGCGCATCCACCCGCTGGCCATCGCGGTCACCGGGTCGGGCAGGCGGCGCGACCAGCGATCCGCCAGCGCGGACGGTGGACAGATGACGATGGCTCCGGCCAGCGCGGCCTTTGGCACAGCGGCCAGCGTGTGCAGTTCGCCCAGCGCAATGCCATGGTCTTCATACAGCCGGCACATCCGCTCCATCGCGCCATGCAGATAGATCGGCGCGTGATATCCGGCGGCGCGCAATTCGCAAATCACCCGCTGCGCCTTGCCGAGCGCATAAGCGCCGACCAGTATCGCACGGTCGGGATTGGTCTCGCGCGCGGCGAGCAACCTGGCGATTTCCTGCCCGATCGGCGGATGGCGGAACACCGGCAGGCCGAACGTCGCCTCGGTGATCAGCAAGTCGCATGGTGTGGCTGCAAACGGCGCGCAGGTCGGATCGGGTCGCCGCTTGTAATCCCCGGTCACGATGACGCGCTCGCCGCCACATTCCAGCAGGATCTGCGCCGAACCGAGCACGTGCCCGGCGGGCATCAAGGTGATCCGCACGTCGTCACCCAGCGCCATGCGCTCTCCATAAGGCAACGGGCGTGCCTCGCCCACATCACCATAGCGTTCGCGTATGATCGCCAGCGTTTCCGGCGTGGCGATCGTCACGCCGTGGCCGCTGCGCGCATGATCGGCGTGCCCGTGGGTGACCAGCGCCACCGGAACGGGGCGCGCGGGATCGATCCATGCGTCCGCCGGGCGGACATAGAGCCCGGCTGGCTCGGGGCGAATCCAGGCGAAATCGGTGATCATCGTCCCGTGTTGCCCCAATCCCCGGTGCTACGCCAGCAATCGTGTCGGTACGCCGAGGGGTGGGCCGGCGTCTGCGAGGCGTCTGTCGAGAGTGTAGACGCAGGCACCCTGGTCTGATGCGGTGGCGAGATGAAGTGCATCACCAGCGCGCAGGCCAAGCGTATGGTGATCGACAAATTTTGCCGCCGTCCGGAAGTGCCGGCTGGTGACCGGGACCAACGTGAAACTGTCGACTACCAGGCGATTGAACATGGCCAGTGCCGCCGCGCGCTGTTCGGGGTTGAGCTGACCGGTGCGCAGCTTGATCGCCATGGCGGAGGACATTTCCGTCACCGTCCAATCGCTGATCAGCAGTGCGTGCGGGTCCTGTTCGACCAGCCACGCTTGGATTGCCGGCGTAGCCCTCTCGTTGGTCAACGCCGCGACGATCAGGGACGTGTCGAGATACAGCATCAATACCGATCGTCATCGCGCATCGTCCGCACGAGGTCGGCGGCGCTTTGTGTTTGTGGCATGGGTGCCGTCAGGGTTTGCAGCGAGGCGATCGCTATGCGCTGGCGGGGCCGGGTCACCGCCGACAACCGCGCCACCGGTTTGCCGCGACGGGTAATCTCGATCGAATCGCCGGCCTCGACACGATCGACAAGTTCGCTGAGATGGGCTTTGGCATCCGCCAGATTGACCGTATTCATTTTACGCTCCTGACCACTTAGATGGTCATATAGCTGGTCAGTCTGATCAAGTCCATATTCAACCACCGGGGTTGGCACATGGTGACCCTTGACACGTACCGCTGCACGCCCGACCTGTCGTTTTCACAGGAGAGCGATCATGGTCGAGGCACGATGGAATGGCGCAGTAATCGCCAGCAGCGACGACACGGTCGTCGTCGAGGGCAATCACTATTTCCCCGCAGACTCGGTCGACGCCGCGCTGTTGCGGCCGAGCAAGACGACCACTGTCTGCCCGTGGAAGGGGACGGCCCACTATTACAGCCTGCACGTCGACGGTGCCGACAACCCTGACGCCGCGTGGTTTTATCCCGAGCCAAAGGCCAAAGCGGAGAATATTCGCGACCGCATTGCCTTTTGGAAGGGCGTAAAGGTCGGCTGATGGGCGGGAAGTCGCCATTCCCCGCCGTCGGCGGGTATGCCACGAAGCGGTTCGATCCGGCAAAGGGGAGTGGGAATGGCAACCTTGGGATACGTCACCGTCGGATCGAACCGGCTTGTCGAGGCGCGAAGCTTTTACGACGTTCTGCTCGGCTCTGCCGGAATAAAGGCTCTCTGGGAGCACCCCTCCGGGGGACGAATATACGGCACCGACGCGGGCTATTTCTTTTGTCTCGTGGGCCCATTTGATGGCAAACCGGCGACGGTCGGAAACGGATCGATGTTCGCCCTCCGCTTCGACACGCGGGACGAAGTCGAGGCCTTCCATGCCAAGGCTATATCCCTCGGCGGCGCAAATGAGGGCGACCCGGGCGAGCGCGCGCCGGCATTTTACATGTCATACTTTCGCGACCTCGATGGCAACAAGCTTTGCGCCTATTGCCTTGGATAGCGGTCCGTTTGTGGTTGGTTACAGACAGTCGCACGACTTTACCAACTCGCGCCGTCGATGAACCGGCGGGGAAGCGTTTCCCAAACAGTCGGATCAAACAATCTGAGATTGATCCCCATCCGGTCATAATCCGGGTCCTTCGGGCTCCAATGGGTGGTCACACCGCAAGTCGCGCAATGCCACAGCGTCAGTGTGGCGTCGCCCTGCACATAGCCCGTGGCCACCCCTGTGATGGCCACTTGGCGCGGCGACCGATATGTCCACAGTGCGCCAGTCCGCCGACAGATCGAGCAATTGCACTCGCTGGCATCGACCGGATCATCCTCGATCGCGATGCAGATCGCTCCGCAGTGGCAGCTTCCTTCATGGTTCATGCCACTGTCTCCCTCCACCCCGTCCGCGAAGACTCAGGTCCATCCGATCGCCCCGGCCTGTTTGACCTGCGTGCCAACGGCCACGCCGCAGCGTTGCTCCGTAGAAATTACACGTCGGGGTCGAGAGCGGAACTTTCAATCAGTGGTTTGCAAAAATCATCGACTCAAAAAAAGAGGGCCGCAGTCACGCTACGGCCCCCCTTCTGGAAATAGCCCCGAAAATCAGGCTTCGTCGGTGTTCGGCGCCGGGGCATTGCCGTCGGCCTTGCCCTTGCGCGCTTTCTTCTTGACCACTTTGGGCGCGGCCGGGGTCAGTTCAAAGGACATGGCGTTGTCCTTCAGGCTGACATGGACTTCGCCGCCGTTGGCCAGTTTGCCGAACAGCAGTTCTTCGGCCAGCGGCTTCTTGACCTTTTCCTGGATCACCCGCGCCATCGGGCGGGCGCCATAGAGGCGGTCATAGCCCTGGGTTGCCAGCCAGGCGCGCGCATCGCTGTCGAACTGGATGTGGACATTCTGATCGGCCAGTTGCAGTTCGAGTTGCAGGATGAACTTGTCGACCACGCGGCTGACCACTTCGGGCGGCAGATAGCCGAACGGCACGATCGCATCGAGGCGGTTGCGGAATTCGGGGCTGAACATCCGCTTGACCGCTTCGTCGCCGGCGTCGGCCTTGGACACGTCGCCGAACCCGATCCCCTGCTTGGTCATGTCCGACGCGCCGGCGTTGGTGGTCATGATCAGCACGACATTGCGGAAATCGACAGTCTTGCCGTGGTGGTCGGTCAGGCGCCCGTTGTCCATCACCTGCAACAGGATGTTGAAGAGATCGGGATGGGCCTTTTCGATTTCATCGAGCAACAGCACGCAATGCGGTTGCTGGTCGATGGCATCGGTCAGCAGGCCACCCTGGTCGAACCCGACATAGCCCGGCGGGGCACCGATCAAGCGGCTGATCGAATGGCGCTCCATATATTCCGACATGTCAAAGCGTTGCAGCGGGATGCCCATGATCTGGGCCAGGCTGCGCGCCACTTCGGTCTTGCCGACACCGGTCGGCCCCGAAAACAGGAACGATCCGATCGGCTTGTCGGGATCGCGCAGGCCTGCCCGGCTCAGCTTCATCGCGCTGGCCAGGACTTCGATGGCCTTGTCCTGGCCGAACACCAGCCGCTTCAGATCGCGATCGAGATGTTCGAGCACTTTCTTGTCGTCGGAACTGACCGATTTGGGCGGGATGCGCGCCATCGTCGCGATGACCTGTTCGATCTCGCGCGAGGTGATGGTCTTTTTGCGCTTTGACGGCGGCACCAGCATCTGCATCGCGCCGACTTCGTCGATCACGTCGATCGCCTTGTCGGGCAATTTGCGGTCGTTGATATAGCGCGCCGACAGTTCGACCGCCGCCTTGATCGCGTCGGGGGTGTATTTCACCTTGTGGTGTTCCTCGAACGCGGTGCGCAGCCCTTTCAGGATCTTGATGGTGTCCTCGATGCTCGGCTCGTTGACGTCGATCTTCTGGAACCGGCGCAACAGCGCGCGGTCCTTTTCGAAATGGTTGCGGAATTCCTTGTAAGTGGTCGACCCGATGCAACGGATCGTCCCGCCCGACAGCGCGGGTTTCAACAGGTTGGACGCATCCATCGCCCCGCCGCTGGTCGCGCCGGCGCCGATCACCGTGTGAATCTCGTCGATGAACAGGATCGCGTGCGGCATCTTTTCCAGTTCGTTGACGACCTGTTTCAGCCGTTCCTCGAAATCGCCGCGATAGCGCGTGCCGGCCAGCAGGCTGCCCATGTCGAGCGAATAGATCACCGCCTTTGACAGCACTTCGGGCACTTCGCCCTCGACGATCTTGCGCGCCAGACCTTCGGCGATGGCGGTCTTGCCGACGCCCGGATCACCGACATAGAGCGGGTTGTTCTTCGACCGGCGGCACAGGATCTGGATCGTGCGGTCAACCTCTGGCCCACGCCCGATCAGCGGATCGACTTTGCCCAACAGCGCCTTGTCGTTCAGATTGACGCAGAACTGGTCGAGCGCCGAATCCTTCTTGTTGCCTTTGGCTTCCTGCTTTTCCTCGGGCTTGGGCGTTTCTTCCTCGGCACCCTTGGGGGTGCGACTGTCGACCTGACGGCCGCCCTTGCCGATGCCGTGGCTGATATAGCTGACCGCGTCGAGCCGGCTCATGTCCTGCTGCTGCAGGAAATAGACCGCGTACGAATCGCGTTCGGAAAACAGTGCGACGAGGACGTTGGCGCCGGTGACGGTGTCCTTGCCCGATGACTGCACATGCAGGATGGCGCGCTGGATCACCCGCTGGAACCCGGCGGTCGGCTGCGGATCGGCCTTTTCCTGCGTTTTCAGCGACTGGTATTCCTGGTCGAGATATTGGCGCACGACGTCGCCAAGATCGCCCAGATCCACGCCGCAGGCCTGCATGACCTGACTTGCGTCGGAATCGTCGATCAGCGCCAGCAACAGATGTTCGAGCGTGGCATATTCATGGCTGCGCTCCGAAGCATTGGCGAGCGCGGCGTGTAGCGTCTTTTCAAGGCTTTGGGCAAAACTGGGCATGGTGCGCGCTCTTCAGACTGGCAGGCCCGGCCACGAGGGCCGGCCGCCGGGTGGAATCCCGCAGGGGGACAACTGCACACCATGGTGTAGGCCCCGGATATGAACCGGAGTTAAACCACGATCTGCGCGGGTGTGCCCGCAATGGCGGGCAAGGCTGGAGTGGATCATGTCGCGACAGGCGGCATGCTTGCGACAACCGATATGGGAATGCCGCCCGGCGTTGAAAAGGGCGGCGGCGGTCATGCGGTCTTTGCCCCCGGGGGCGCATTGGCCGGCCTGCCGAACAGGGCATCGGCTGCGGCACGATGGGATTGCGCCCGGTCGCGATGGGCGACGATGCGCGCAATCTCTGCCTCCAGCAGGCGGATGCGTTCGCCCAGTTCGTCGACCGAAAGATGGTCGAGCGATTCCCGGACCAGTTGACTGGCCAGATCCCCTGAAGGGCGCGGGCGATCATCGACATCCATTGCGATGCACAATGTGGCGCCTTCGTTCTTGCTGTCAACCTGTCGTGTGGCTAGGGAACGCAAAGGATTCCCGAATGGGGGGGGGAGCCAGCACATGCATGGACATCCGGATCACATGATAGGCGACTTGCCTGCGACGATGATGGCCATCGGCATTGCCGAGCCAGGCGGGCCCGACGTGCTGCGCGCGCAGGACCTGCAAGTGCCTGTTCCGGGGCCGGGACAAGTGCTGATCCGCGTCGCCAATGCCGGCGTCAACCGCCCCGACGTGGTGCAACGACAGGGACTTTATCCCCCGCCGCCGGGGGCCTCGCCCCTTCCGGGCCTCGAAGTCGCCGGGCATGTTGTTGCGGTGGGCGAAGGGGTGGACGATCTCGCGCTTGGCACGGCGGTGGCGGCGCTGGTCAACGGCGGCGGCTATGCACAGTATTGTCTCGCACAGGCGAATCACTGCCTGCCGGTGCCCGCCGGCCTTTCATTGGCCGAGGCGGCCGCGCTGCCCGAAACGCTGTTCACCGTGTGGCACAACGTGTTTCAACGCGGTTATGCCCGCGATGGCGAAACCATCCTGCTCCACGGCGGGACCAGCGGGATCGGCACGATGACCATCACGCTGGCCCGGCTGTTCGGGCTGACGACCATCGTCACTTGCGGCAGCGCCGACAAATGCGCCCAGGCGCTGGCGCTCGGCGCCGACCACGCGATCGATTACAAGGCCAGCGATTTCGTCGCCGAAGTTGCCGCGATTACCGGCAAGCGGGGCGTCGAAATCGTGCTCGACATGGTCGCGGGCGACTATGTGCCGCGCAATCTCAAATGTCTGGGCCACGATGGCCGCCACGTTACGATCGCGGTGCAGGGCGGGGTGCGCGCCGAAATCAACATGGCCGACGTGATGATGCGGCGCCTGACGCTGACCGGATCGACGCTGCGCGCGCGCACCAACGCGTTCAAGGCCGCGCTCACCGCCGAAATCCGCGAAACGGTCTGGCCGCTGGCGGCCGAGGGGCTGTTGCGCCCGGTGATGGACACCAGTTATCCGCTGACCGATGCCGCTGCCGCGCATGCCCGGATGGAATCGGGCGGCCACGTCGGCAAGATCGTATTGGATGTTTTCGGCTGAATTGCGGCTTGCCGTTTTGTCACTGCTGCCCTACATCGGCAAAGTCGCGGCCGTCCTGATTGGGCGGCCCTTATTGTTTCCGAATTCTTGCCAAAAGAGGTCCTCGTGAGCCAGCAGCCCACGTATCCGTTGATGCCACACGCGACAGCGTCATGGCTTGTCGACACCACCGCGCTGACTTTCGAACAGATCGCGGAATTCTGTGGCCTGCACATTCTTGAAGTGCAGGCGATGGCCGACGATCTGGCCGGATCGAAATACACCGGGCGTGATCCGGTGCATTCGGGCGAGTTGTCGCAGGCTGAAATCGAACGTGGCCAGGCCAACCCCGAATACCGCCTGAAGATGCAGCGCGCGCCGCTGTCGATCAGCCGGACCAAGGGCCCGCGTTATACTCCGGTGTCAAAGCGCCAGGACAAGCCCGACGGCATCGCCTGGATCCTGCGCCATCATCCGGAAATTTCCGACGCGCAGATCGGCAAGCTGATCGGCACGACGCGCAACACCATTGCCGCGATCCGCGACCGCAGCCACTGGAACATCGGCAACATCAACCCCAAGGACCCGGTCACGCTGGGGCTGTGTTCGCAACGCGAACTCGATGCGCTGGTGGCCAAGGCGGCCAAACGCACGCCGGCCGAAGATGCCGAGATCAACGACACCCGCCTCGGTTCCGACCGCGAGGCGCTGTTGGAAGAACTGCGCGCCGAACGCCACGCCCAGACCCGCGTCGCCGCCGAAGCCGCGCAGGAAGCCGAAGCCGCCGCCTGGCTGGCCCAGCGCCGCGCCGAAGGCCGTTCGGACAGTTGAGTTGTGGCGTAACGTCATGAAAAAAGGGAGCTATCCGATGGCCGGATCGCTCCCTTTTTTTGTCCGGCTGAATTGATTATCCGATCAGCGCCAACCCCGGACTGCCCGCACCATCACGCCGGGCAAAGTGTCCTTCCACGTTTGCGCCCTGTTCGATGGTCAGCGCGTCATAGCGGACGTCGCCGCGCAACGTTGCTGTGCGCAGGATCACCACCTGGCCGGCCTCGACCGGGCCTTCGATGGTTCCGGACAGGCGCACGCTGTCGGCGCTGATCGATCCGGTGATGCGGCTGCCTTCGCCCTGGACCAGCGCTTTGCAGATGACATCGCCCTCGATCGTGCCGTCGACATGCAGGTCGGCCTGCGCCGACAGGCTGCCGCGTAGCACCAGGTCGGCGCCGAGCACCGAAAAGCTGGGGTCGGAGCCGCGACTAGCCATGATTGGGGCCGCCGTTGGTGGTGTGGTTTTCCTGGAAAACATGGGGCAACGGGGCCTCCAGAAACGGGCGCGGGTTGACCGGCCGGTCGTTGATGCGGACTTCGAAATGCAGATGGGGCCCGGTCGATCGGCCGGTGCTGCCGATCGCGCCGATCGGCGTGCCCGCGGTCACCTGCTGGCCGAAATGCGCGATAATGCGCGACATATGCGCATAGCGGGTGACGAGGCCGTGGCCGTGGCTGATTTCCACGCAATTGCCATAGCCCTGACGCTGCCCGGTAAAGCTGACCTGGCCCGTCGCTGCGGCATAGATCGGTGCGCCTTTGGGGCCTTTGAAATCGAGTCCGGGATGGAACGCGGCGCCACCCTCGATCGGATCGGTGCGCACGCCAAAGCCTGACGAGATATATTGAAAGCTGGCCGGCATGGCGTTGGGGATATGCGCAAGACCGGTGTTCATCGCGCTCATCTGGCCAAGGCTGGCGGCCAGACGCAGGAATCGCGGGTCCATCGGCGCGCCCGCTTCGCCCAGCCGGATCAGCGGACCGCCCTGTGCCCGCGCGTCGTCGGCGATGACGGTTGCCGGGTTCAAGCCGACTTTGCGCATCGCACCGCTGGCAGCCTGGGCACGATCATCGGCAAACCGCGTCAAGCGCTCGGCAAAGGCAATCTGGCGCGCCTCGATCCGGGCCAGTGGCACGGCCTCGGGCATGGCTTGCGAGATCTTGCGCACGGTCTTGGCGGTTTCGCCCGAACTGTCGCTGACCGTGCCTTTGGGCAGCGAGGCGGGGATCGGCCCGATCACGCTCTGCACCGCCTTTTCAAGGAAATCCTGCCGTCGTTTGAGATCGGCGGCCACCGCGTCGAGATTGCCCCGATACCGCGTCACACGCGATTCGGCGCTGGCCACGGCGGCTTCGCGGTCCAGCAGATTGCGCTGGTTTGCCCCCGCGACGATCTGGCCGACGAGCGCCCAGCCCAGCACGCCGATCCAGACCAGCACTGCCACACCGACGCCAGCGGCAACGGTCGCCTGCAACCGGGTCGAAATGCGCAGGAAACGCACATGGCCTTCGCTGCGCATGAAGAATTCGCGTTGCGGGAACCAACGGACCAGCCGTGCGTTGATGGGGCCAAGCAGCACGGTGCAGCGGTCCCGCACATGTGCCACGATACGGCGCGGCATACCTGTGGGTTGCGAACGCGCATGGCTCCGCTTCATCACGTCATGACGGCTTGGCAATCGGGCGACCTCTGGTTTTTTGCTTTGACGGCCCTGACGCACCCCCGCGCGCACGGTTCCGACCCGCCTCGCGCGACTTAGGCGGGTGAGCGCGATCGGGCACTAGCACGCGGTTGCGGAATCGGCAGACCGTGCCGGACAAACGGCCAATCGAACGATCCGGGCGCAATGGCGTAAGCACGGTGCCGCCGAATCAGGTTCGCATCGACAGGGCCAGCGCGACTCGGGCGCGGGGGCTGACAGTCTGTCGCCGACATGGTACAGCGCCGACATGGCGACCACCCTCGATCAACGGCCCGAATCTGCGGCGCAGAGCGTTACCGACCTCGTGTATCGGCTGGCCCGCGAAGCACGCGGGGCGCAAGCCGTGCTGGCGCGGTTGTCGGCGGCGGACAAGGAACATGCGTTGAAGCTGGCGGCCGAGGCGTTGCGCCGCGCCGCGCCCGAAGTGCTCGCCGCCAATGCGCGCGATGTCGCGGCGGGAGAGGCCAATGGCCTGTCGGGGGCACTGCTCGACCGGTTGCGGCTTGATTCAAAACGGCTGGACGCGATTGCGGCGGCGATCGGCGATGTCGCGGTGCTGCCCGATCCGACCGGCGCGGTGATCGACCGCACCGCGCGGCCCAATGGCATGGTGCTGGAACGCGTGCGCATCCCGATCGGGGTGATCGGCATCATTTATGAAAGCCGCCCCAATGTCACCGCCGATGCGGCGGCGCTGTGCGTGCGCGCGGGCAACGCCGTGCTGTTGCGCGGCGGCAGCGAAGCGGTGCATTCCAACCGCGCGATTCATGCCGCGCTGGTCGAGGGCCTTGTTGCCGGTGGCGTGCCGGCGGCGGCGGTGCAGTTCATTCCGACGCAGGATCGCGCCGCGGTCGGCGCGCTGCTCGGCGCGGCCGGGTTGATCGACATGATCGTGCCGCGTGGCGGCAAGAGCCTGGTCGCGCGGGTTCAGGCCGATGCGCGCGTGCCGGTGCTGGCGCATCTCGATGGCAACAACCACACTTTTGTCGACCGCTCGGCCGAACCGGCGATGGCCGCCGCGATCGTGCGCAATGCGAAACTGCGCCGCACCGGGATCTGCGGCGCGATGGAAACGCTGTTGATCGACGCCTGCTATCCCGATCCCCACGGACTGGTCGAACCGCTGCTGGCCGAAGGGTGCGAATTGCGCGGCGACGCCCGCGCCCAGGCGATCGATCCGCGTATCCTGCCGGCGAGCGCGGCCGACTGGGACACCGAATATCTCGATGCGATCCTGGCCGTCAAAGTCGTCGACGGTCTGGACGAGGCGCTGGCGCATATTGCCTCGCACGGATCGGGACACACCGATGCGATCATCACGACCGATCCGGTTGTGGCCGAACGTTTCCTGCAGCAAGTCGACAGCGCGATCGTCATGCTCAACGCGTCGAGCCAGTTTGCCGATGGCGGCGAATTCGGGCTGGGCGCGGAAATCGGTATTGCCACCGGCCGATTGCATGCGCGCGGCCCGGTCGCGGTCGAAGGCCTGACCACCTACAAGTGGCTGGTGCGCGGCACTGGCCAGATCCGGCCCTGAAGGAACCCCTTTCCGGCAGGACCATCGGCTTGCTCGGTGGCAGTTTCAATCCGGCGCATGCCGCGCATCGCCGGATCAGCCTCTATGCGCTTGCCGCGCTCGGCCTTGACGAAGTGTGGTGGCTGGTTTCGCCCGGCAATGTCCTGAAACCGGTCGCCGGGATGGCCGGGCTGACCACGCGGGTTGCGGCAGCGCGCCGCGTCGCCCGCCGCGCCCCGATTCGCGTCAGCGCGGTCGAGGCGGAAATGGGTACGCGTTATACCGTCGATACGCTTGCCCGGCTAAAGCGGCGATATCCCAGGATTCGCTTTATCTGGTTGATGGGGGCCGATAATCTGGCGCAATTCCATCGCTGGCGCAACTGGCGCGGGATCGCACGATTGATGCCGATTGCGGTAATCGCACGGCCGGGCTATGATGCATCTGCCATGGCGAGCCCCGCTATGGTCTGGCTGCGCCGCTGGCGCCGGCGGCTCGGGCAGGACAGGCCTGGAAAAGGCTGGTTGGGCGCAAGACGGGATACCCCGGCGCTGTTTCAGCTGCGATTCGATCCCGATCCCTTGTCGGCAACGGCCATTCGCGCCGCCGACCCGGACTGGCATCGTCGCATTCCCGTTCTGGCCCCGCGCGACATGCTGACGTTTCACCCGGTTCGACCGGGACCTGCCCCTTCGCTGCGGCGAAAGGGCCGATCCTGATCGGGCCGTTTCACTCTGGCCTTCCGCCCAATCGGCGGGCGGCGTTTCGCGCGGCACTGCTTTGCGCCCTTTTGTCCGGATTTCAATTCTCATGACTGCCACCAACCACGGAGACCAGCGTCCCCACATGACCACCGTTCAACCGATCCTGGCCGAGGCCAGCACCGCCCCCCGCGCCATCCCCGCCTCGCTTTACGAGCTGGTTCTGCAATCGCTCGACGACGACCAGGCGCAAGAGGTGGTCTCGATCCCGCTCGAAGGCAAAAGCAGCATTGCCGATTACATGGTGATCGCATCGGGCCGTTCGACCCGCCAGGTCGCCACGATGGCGCAAAAGCTGGCCGAGCGAGTCAAGCACGGCGGTTACGGCCATGCCCGGATCGAAGGCTTGCCGGCAGCGGACTGGGTGCTGATCGATGCCGGCGACGTGGTCGTGCACTTGTTCCGCCCCGAAGTGCGCTCGTTCTACAATCTTGAACGCATGTGGGGCTTTGGCGATCTGGGCGCGGCATGATCGCCTGATTTCAGGGATTCTTGTTTCGAGCGTTCTCGGTTAAGACCGGGGAATGCTGTTGCACGTCATCGCGCGAGGAAAGATCGGCCGCTCGCCGGAGGCGGACCTGGTCGACCGCTATGCGCGGCGTATGGCGACCGGCGCGCTGGGCACGATCCGCGTCACCGAACTGCCTGATCGTGGCGGGAATCTGCCGCCGACGCCCGCAGGACCGGTGCGTACGGTGGTGCTCGACGAACGCGGGCGACAGTTGGCGTCCGCAGAATTTGCCCGCGTGCTCGAACGCTGGCGCGACGATGGCGTGCGAGAGGCGCGGTTTCTGATCGGCGCGGCCGATGGTCATGATGACGGCTTGCGTGCAGGCGCCGACTTGCTGTTGGGGTTTGGACCGATGACCTGGCCGCACATGCTGGCGCGTGTCATGCTGGTCGAACAATTGTGGCGCGCGACCAGCATCGCCTCCGGCCATCCTTATCACCGCGAAGGGTGATCGGTTGGCGCGGCATCCGACAATCTGGCTTGCTTTGGCCCTGGCCATGGTGGCGGGCGGCGGCGGTTTGGCCGTTGGCGGCCTTTTGGCTGGAAGCGCCTGGGCGCTCGACGCGCCTTACGCCAACCGGGGCGAAGCGGGCGCCGCGCTGGGCGACGCGACGCGCGCGCTGGCCGATGCCAAGGCGCGCGCCGTGCGGCTTGACCAGCAGGCCGCAGCCGCGACCGAGGCGGCCGACCGCACTGCGCGCGAAGCCGCGGCAACCGCCGCGAAAATTCAGCAGGCCGAGGCAGAAATCGTCCTAGCCCGCGTGCACATTGCCGAAATCGACCGCGAACGGCAGGATTTGCGCGACGGCATTGCCCGGCGCGAAGAGCCGCTGGTGCGGCTGACCGCGGCGTTGCAGATGATGGCGCGACGGCCGCTGGCATTCAGCCTGATGCGCGCCGATACGCTGCGTGAAACGGTCTGGCTGCGCGCAACGCTTGAAACCATGCTGCCCGAAGTGGCGCGGCGCACTGCCGCGTTGCGCGCCGAAATTGCGCGTGGACGGCAACTGGAGAATCAGGCGCGGGCGCTGGCCGCCAATCTTGGCCAAAGCGAGCGTGATCTCGGCGCCCGTCAGCAGGACCTGATAACGATCGAAAGCCGCCAGCGCATCGCCAGCCGCGCGGCTGCGGGAAGTGCCAACCGCGAATCCGATCGCGTGCTCGCGCTGGCCGAACAGACCCGCGATCTGGGCGCGCTGGTCACCCGGCTGGAGGCGGATGACGCGCTGGCCGGGCGGCTGGCCGCGCTGCCGGGGCCAATGCCGCGTCCGGTCGATCTGGGCACGTCGGCGCCAATCCCCAGCCGCATGTTGCTGGTCGAACGGCCAAACGGTGGGCCGCCGCTGCTGCGTTTTTCGGGGACACTGCCGGTGGATGGCCGCCTGCTGAGCGGATTTGGCGAAGCGAGCGACACCGGTCCGCAGCGCGGTATCGTGCTCGCGCCCTCGGGCGGGGCCCAGGTGGTGGCCCCGGCCGGCGGGCGGATTGCCTTTGCCGGGCCTTATCGCGGGTATGACCATATCGTCATCATCACCCACGACGGCGGTTGGTCGTCGCTGGTGACCGGGCTTGGCCGGATCGATGTCGCCGTGGGTGAAGCCGTGGTGGCGGGCGGTCCGCTCGGTGTTGCCGAACCCGGCCATCCCCGCGTGATGGTCGAATTGCGCAAGGACGGCACGCCGGTCAACCCCATGGAATACCTTCATCCTTGATGCAGATCGCGCTGCGGCCGGCATCGCACGCAACAAACCCTGCCCCAATCACCCATCTGGTATTCGACCGCCGGCAGCGTTACATGCGAGCGACGAAGTGGCCTCTTTGCGGCGACCAAATCTTGTGAAAGTTCCCCATGGCGAACCGCGTTACGCTTGTCCTGCGTGCCTCTGCCCTTGCCACCGCGATTGCGCTTGTCCCGGTTGCGACCGCCGGGCTCGCCGCAGTCGACGCCCGCTGTGGACCCCAGTTCAACAAGCTGTTCGCGGTCTATTACAAGATCAAGGAGGAATATGTCGAACCGGTCGATGATGACAAGCTGATCAAGGGCGCGATCAACGGCATGGTGGCGTCGCTCGATCCGCACAGTTCCTACCTCGACCAGCGCGACAATGCCAATCTGAAGATCCAGATCGACGGGTCCTATGGCGGGCTGGGGCTGAGCGTGCAGATGGACGACGGCGCGGTCAAAGTGATCGCCCCGACCAAGGGCAGCCCGGCCGACAAGGCCGGGGTCAAGGCCGGCGACTTCATCACCCATATCGATGGCAAGCTGCTGTATGGCGGCACGCTCGACGATGCGGTTGACGAGATGCGCGGGCCTCCCGGAACCAGGATCACGCTGACGCTCTATCGTCCCGGTCGCGACGATCCGATCGATGTGACCATAACCCGCCAGATTATCGAGCTGCAACCGGTCGAATCGAAAGTCGTGAACGGCATCGGCGTGATTTCGGTGTCGAGCTTCAGCGACAACATCACCACCAAGGTCGATGCCGCCTGGGCGAAGATCCGGGCCGAAACCGGCGGTCACCCCGCCGGGCTGATTCTCGACTTGCGCGGCGATCCCGGCGGGCTTCTCAACGAGGCGGTGGGGCTGTCCGACCTGTTTCTCGACAAGGGCGTCATCGTGTCGCAACGCGCCCGCCATGCCAGCGACAGCGAGGTTTACAGTGCCACCCCTGGTGACATTGCGCGCGGGTTGCCGATCATCGTGCTGATCGACGAAGGCACGGCGTCGGCTTCGGAAATCGTTGCCGGTGCGTTGCAGGACCAGCATCGCGCGCTGATCATGGGCGAACGCAGCTTTGGCAAAGGCAGCGTGCAGACCAAGTTCGACCTCGACAAGGACACTGCGGTAAAGCTGACCACCGCGCGATACTATACCCCGTCGGGCCGTTCGGTGCAGGAGGGCGGAATTACCCCCGACATCGCCGTGCCGCAGATTTCCGACCCCGATGCGCGCAAGCGTGCGGCGCGATCCTATCGCGAAAGCGATTTGCGCCGCCACCTTGCCAACGAGATCAAGGACGACAAGGAACTGGAAAAGGACACCACCGAAGATCCGCGCTTCAAGATGACCGCAGAACAGCTCAAGGCCAAGGGCATCGACGATTTCCAGTTGTGGTACGCGTTGCAGACGATCGGTCGCACCACGCCGGCGTCGCTTGCCGCGCACAAGTCCCCGGCGGCTTATGCCGCGCATCAGCGCTGATCGGCGGCCGATGACATCCGGTTCTCCCCTCGCGGTGCCGCGCCTTGCCCGGCTGTTTGCGCTGCTGGTGCCGGCGGGTGCGATGGCGACTGCGCTGATCGCGCAATATGGCTTTGCGCTCGCGCCGTGCGAAATGTGCTGGTGGCAGCGGTATGCGCATATCGCGGCGCTGATCGCCGCGCTGGGCGCGTTTGTGGTGCGCGATGCGCGGGCGGTGCGGGTGCTGGTGTGGCTCGCGGTGCTGGGGATTGCCGCCAGCGGGGTGATCGGCGGCTATCACGCCGGGGTCGAATATCACTGGTGGCAGGGTATCACGACCTGCTCGACCATCAAGATAACCGGCGATCCGCTCGAAGCCATTCTCAATGCGCCGGTGATTCGCTGCGACGTGCCTGCCTGGACGCTGTTCGGGATCAGCATGGCGGGTTATAACTGCATCGGATCGCTGGTGGCGGCGGCGGTGATCGCCGTGCTTGCCCGGCGTGGACGGTAAGAACGGGACGGATGCAACCATGACCAGACAACGCCGTGACGCGATGGTCCGAGTCGATCAGGCGGGTGAATATGGCGCCACTCGGATCTATGCCGGGCAACTGGCGGTGATGGGTGACCGCGCCCCGCACGCGGCCGAAGTGCTGCACATGGCCCAGCAGGAACAGGCGCACCGTGCGCGGTTCGACGCGATGATGGCGCGGCGCGGGGTGCGTCCGACCCTGTTGCAGCCGCTGTGGTCGGCCGCCGGGTTTGCACTGGGCGCGGCGACCGCGCTGATCGGTCCAGAAGCGGCGATGGCCTGCACCGCCGCGATCGAAACCGAGATCGACCGGCATTATACCGAGCAACTGGACGAACTGGGCGACGAGGATGCCGAGCTTGGCGAGGTGATTCGCGAATTCCGCGATGACGAACGCGAACATCGTGACGCCGCCCTGGCCGCCGGGGCGGAGCGCGCGCCGGCCTATCCGCTGTTGTTCCACGCCATCCGGCTGGGTTGTCGCACGGCGATCCGGCTTTCGGCAAAAATTTGATGCACGCCAAGGTCTGGAACTCAGCTACCGTTCAAGGGTAGTTGCTCTTATAGGGGCATCAACCCAGTCGGAGTTTGCCGTGATGAAACGCTTGTTGTCTTTCGCCGCGTTGGCGGCCTGTGCGGTGGCGCTGCCGCATCCGGCTTTGGCCGCCGATCCGGCGGGCGAAAAGGTCAACCAGTTGATCGTGTTCGGCAACGACCCTTGCCCGCAGTCGAACGAAAACGAAATCACGGTCTGTGCGCGCAAGGACGAAGGCGAACGCTATCGCATTCCCGAAGCCTTGCGCGACGACCCCAATCTGTCATCGAACCAGGCGTGGACCGAGCGGGTCAAGGCCTATGAAACGGTTGGCGCATTCGGCACCAATTCGTGTTCGCCGGTCGGCTCGGGCGGCGACACCGGCTGCCTGGCAAAGCTGATCAACAATGCCTATGCCGAGCGCAAGCAGTCGAGCGACGTGCGTTTTGGCAAGCTGATTGAGGCGGAACGCGAAAAACGCCTGCAGAACGTCGACAGCGAAGCGTCTGCCGAACAGGCACGCGTCGAATCGCTGGAAAAGCAATACGAGGCGCGCCTGGCGAAGGAACGCACCGCCGGGGACACGCAGCCGGGTGCTGCACCTGCGCCCGCTTCCCTGCAAACCCCGCCTGCCGATACCGAACACCAGTAAGGCGCGACCGGCTGGTAAGGTCCGGCACCGGGATGCCGCCTGGTCAGCCCAGGGCGATGTCGGGGGCGTCTTCCTGTTTCATGCCGATGGTGTGATAACCGCCATCGACGTGATGCACTTCGCCGGTCACGCCCGATGCCAGGTCGGACAGGAAATAGAGCCCGGCGCCGCCGACATCCTCGATCGTGACATTGCGGCGGAGCGGTGAATTGAGCTCGTTCCATTTCAGGATATAGCGGAAATCGCCGATCCCGCTGGCGGCGAGCGTCTTGATCGGGCCGGCAGAGACCGCATTCACGCGGATGCCGGCCGGGCCGCAGTCGTTGGCCAGATAGCGCACGCTGGCCTCCAGCGCGGCTTTGGCCACGCCCATCACGTTGTAATGCGGCACGACCTTTTCCGCGCCGTAATAGGTCAGTGTCAGGATCGATCCGCCCGGCGCCATCAGCGGCAACGCGCGCTTGGTAACCGCGACCAGGCTGTAGGCCGAAATGTTCATGGTCATCAGAAAGTTGTCGAGCGTGGTGTCATAGTACCGCCCGCGCAACTGGTTCTTGTCCGAAAAGCCGACCGCATGGACGATGAAATCAATCGTCGGCCAGCGTGCCGCCAGCGTCGCAAACGTCGCGTCGAGCGCGTCCATGTCCGACACGTCGCATTCGATCAGGAAATCGCTGCCCAAATTTGCCGCCAGCGGGCGTACGCGCTTTTCCAAGGCTTCGCCCTGGTACGAGAACGCAAGTTCCGCCCCTGCTTCGTGCAACCGCTTGGCAATTCCCCAGGCCAGCGACTTGTCATTGGCGAGGCCCATGATCAGGCCGCGCTTACCCTCCATCAGTCCGGTCATGCGCCCTCAATTTCGCTTGTCATCTGTCATCACCGACCGCGTCGCAGCACGATCGTCAGCCTGCCCTACAAATTCGCGTTCCTCTGGCGTTTCGGCCAGCGCGGCATTGAGTTCGGCTCCTACCACTATTCCTAAGCCTACCAGCCAGAAAAAGAAAAGCGCGATCATCACGCCAGCCAGGCTGCCGTACGTCAGATCGTAGGTGAAAAGATAGCGCAACAACTTTGGCAGCAGCATGGTTATCCCCTGCCACCAGCAGGTGACAAACAGCGCGCCGGGCCATTTGGGATAGCGCCGCCCGCGATAGGCGGCAGGGCACAGGCTGACAAACAGCACCCACAACGCGCCATACAGCAACGGCGCCGGGACAAACCGCGACAGCGCCAGCCCGTTGATCAGGCCATGCAGATGCGGGGCCAGCGCAAACAGCGCTTCCTCGGCCCCGCCGATTGCCACTTGCGCGGTGATCGCCAGCAGGATCAGCACGACAGACGCGATGATCAGCCCGGTCGAGCCGAGCCGGCGCCGCCAATAGGCGCGGGTGAACTGGGTGCCATAGGCGCGGCGCAGCACGTCGCGGATGGTTTCGACCAGACTGCCGACCGTCCACAGCCCGATCGCGCCGCCAATCCACAACAGCGATCCGGTGCGCGCCAACAGCACGCCGTGGGCGACGGGCCTGATCACGCTGCCGACATCGCGGGGCAGTGCCGCCAGCACCGTGCTCAGCGCCGCATCGCGCTCTCCCGCTTCGCCCACCAGCGAAAACAGCGCCGCTCCGGTGACGCAGAACGGAAACAGCGAAAGCAGCATCATATAGGCGAAATTGCCGGCATGGATGGTGCCGTCGTTGAACACCCCGGCCCACACCCGGCGCACCACGCGCACAGCCCGCCGCTGCGATCGCAGGCGCCGCCAGGCCTCGTTGCTGGTGCTGCTCCAGCGCAGCGCACGTTGCCGCCGTTCCTCCGGCGACAGTCCGGTAACCGGCTTTTCGGGCAACTCCGGGGCGAAAAAACCCGGCCCGCCCGGCGGATCGGTCATGGCTTCGTCGCGCGACCCGGTGCCCTTGATGTCACCGGGCGCCAACGGTCAAACGCCCAATCGCGCGCGCGGATTGCGCGTGTCGCGCCAGCCTTCGAGCCGGCGTCGCAGATCGGCATCGTCGGGCGGCAGGTCGATCTGCAACGTGACCAACTGGTCGCCGCGATCGCCCTCCTTGCGCGAAAAGCCCCTGCCTTTCAGCCGCAGCGTCTTGCCCCCGGTGGTGCCCGGCGCAACGGTCAGCATGACCGCGCCATCGACCGTCGGCACTTTGATCTTGGCACCGCCGACCGCTTCATCGAGCGTGATCGGCACTTCGAGCCGGATATTGTCGCCATCGCGTTCGAACACCGCATGCGCGCCGATCTCGATCGTGACGATCGCATCGCCGGCGCCGCCGGGGCCCGGCTCGCCCTTGCCCGACAGTCGCACCTGTTGGCCGTTTTCGACCCCGGCGGGCAATTTCAGGTCGATCGTCTTGCCATCCCTCAGCGTGATTCGCTGCGGCGCGCGGGTTGCCGCGTCGACGAACGGAACCACCAGCCGATAGGCGACATTGCCGCCGCGCGGTGGCGCGCCGCGCCGTCCGCCGAACCCGCCGGCCGCGCCGCCGCGCCCGCCGAACAACCCTTCGAACAGATCGCCAAGGTCGGGCCCGGCGCCATCGCCGGGGCGGGCGGCAAAGCCTTCGAACCCGTCGTGGCGAAACCCGCCCTGACCGCCGGCGCCGCCGCCAAAACCGAATGGCGCAGTGGGATTGCCCGCCGCGTCGATTTCGCCACGGTCGAATTGCGCGCGTTTGTCCTTGTCGGACAGCAAGTCATAGGCGCTGGTAATCTCGCCGAACCGTTCGGCGGCGTCGGGTTTGTCCTGATTGCGGTCGGGGTGCAATTCTTTGGCCAGCCGGCGGTAAGCGGACTTGATGTCCTTTTCGCTTGCGCTGCGACTGACGCCAAGGGTGGTATAGGGGTCTGCCATGGTGTTCTAGCTAGGCGCGCACCCCGGTTCCTGCAAGAATTTCGCGCGAAATACCTGATAGGGTTGCCGGCAGCTCGCCCCCAAGACCCGCTGGGCAGCCGTGCGGCACTCGGCTAGAGGGCAGGCAGTCAGACCTGAACCAGCGGAACACACGTCCATGTCGCAACATCCTGCCGAAACCGTCCCCATTGCCGATGACGGGGCGATCCCCGACAGCGATCCGTTCGGCCTGTTCGACGTCTGGTTTGCCCAGGCGCAAGCCACCGAGCCCAACGATCCCAACGCCATGGCGCTGGCCACGGCAACCGCTGGCGGGCTGCCGTCGGTGCGGATGGTGCTGTTGAAGGGGCATGGGCCCGACGGTTTCGTGTTCTATACCAATTTTCAAAGCCGCAAGGGCGTGGAACTGGCCGCCAACCCGCATGTCGCGTTGCTGTTCCACTGGAAAAGCCTGCGCCGGCAGATCCGCATCGAAGGCGCGATCAGCGAAGTGACCCCCGCCGAGGCCGATGCCTATTTCGCCAGCCGCCATCCCGAATCGCGGCTGGGTTCGGCCGCGTCCGACCAGTCCCGGCCGCTCGAAAGCCGCCAGGCCTATCTCGATCGTGTCGCGGCGGCGCGCGCGCGATATCCCGCTGGCGACGTGCCACGGCCGGCACATTGGTCGGGCTATCGCGTGCGGCCCGACGCCATCGAATTCTGGCAGGATCGCGCGCATCGCCTGCACGAACGGCGTTGTTTTGTGCGCAACGGCGATCAAGGCTGGACCAGCACCCTGCTCTACCCGTAAAACGGGCTCGTCATGACAGCCACGATCAAGCCTTCCGCGCCGGCCAACGGCACGCTCAACCGTCGCGCCGCCTTTGCGTCGATCGCGGTGGCGACGCTGTTGTTCGCCCTGAAGGGCTGGGCGGTGATTTCGACCGGATCGCTGGCCATGCTGGGCAGCCTGGCCGACACCGCGCTTGATCTGATCGCCAGTCTGGCGACATTGCTGGGGGTGTGGATCGCGGCGATCCCCGATGACGCCAATCACCGGTTCGGCCACGGCAAGGCAGAGGCGCTGGCGGCGATGTTCCAGGTCCTGCTGATCTCGCTGTCGGCGGTCGGGCTGGCGTTTCGCGCGGTGGAACAGTGGTTCGGCCATGGCACGGTGGAAGACCCCGGCGCCGGGATCGCGGTTTCGGCGATCGCCATTGCCGCGACATTGGCGCTGGTTGCCTATCAGCACCGCGTCATCCGCCGCACCAACAGTCTGGCGATCGCCACCGACAACGTTCATTACCGCGCCGACCTGGTGCTCAATCTGGCGGTCATCGCCGCGCTCGCGCTCGATCGCTGGGGGCATGTGCCCGGCGCCGATGCCGGGTTTGCGCTGGCGATTGCCGGCTGGCTCGGCTGGGGGGCGTGGAGCGCCTCGCAAGAGGCGATCGAACAGTTGATGGATCACGAATGGCCGCTGGAAAAGCGCGAACGGTTCCTGGCCGTCGCGGCGCGCCATCCTGCGCTCAAAGGCATTCACGACTTGCGCACGCGCACCAGCGGCAATCGCGATTTCGTGCAGTTCCATGTCTGGGTCGACGGGGCAATGACGGTGACGGCGGCGCACCGGGTGATGGACGAGGTCGAGGCGCTGCTGTGCCGCGAATTTCCTGATACCGAAATCCTGATCCATCCCGACCCCGAAGGGCATGTCGATCAAGACATGGTGGGCCCCCAGGACCTGCTTGCCGAAAGTCCGGCGCTGCTCGCGCAGGGTGCGCCGCGCTAGCGAAACAGCGCGACGATATCGCCGAGGTGCGCGGCGACTTTGTCGTCATCCTCGTCGGGCGTCATGCCCAGCCGTACCACCACCAGCCGGCGGGACGGCGACACCAGCACGAATTGCCCGACATGGCCCTCGCACGCGAACAGATCGGCCGGGCCCTTGTCGGGGAAAAGCGATGGCGGCGCGGTCGTGCCATGTCGGTTGAGCCAGACTTGTGCGCCGTACTGCGCCTCTTTCGGCGAGGGCGTGGTCATGAAATCGATCCACTGGCGCGGCACCAGTTGCACCCCGCCGGCTTCGCCGCGATGGCGCAGGAATTCGCCGAACAGCGCCCAGTCGTGCGCCGTGGCATGGATCGCGCTGCCCCCGATCATCGTGCCGGCGGCGTCGAATTCGGGCACCGCCGAATGCATCCCGACCGGATCGAACAACCGGTTGTGCAGATAGTCGAGCACGGCGCGGCGCCGCATTTCGGCATTGCCGCCGGGCTCCAGCACCCGCGCCGCCAGATCGGCCAAAATCACGGCAGTGTTGGTCGAATAGACCCATTTGCTGCCGGCGTCGTATTGCAGCGGCTGCGCCTCGGCATAGCGCGCCATGTCGTCGCGGCCGTCGAGAAACAGCATCCGCACTTCGTCGGAACGGTACGGCGGATCGCCGCCTTCGACATGGCGCAGCCCCGACCGCATCTGCAACAACTGACGCAAAGTGATTTCGCCGCGCGGGTCGCCGGGCCGCTGCCACAGCGGGATCGGCACCGAATCGTCGAGCCGCAGCCGCCCGTCCGACACCAGCATGCCGATCAGCACGCCGGTCACGGTCTTGGCCATCGACCAACTGATGAACCGCGTGTTGCGGTCATAGCCCGGGCCATAGCGTTCGGCGATCATCTTGCCGTCGTGGAGCACCAGCAGCGCGCGGGTTTCCCCTGCATCGGGCGCGGTGAACAGCGTGTCGATGCTTTGCGCCAGATCGGCACGGCTCGTGCCGCCGGGATCGGCCACTACCGCCGCCAACGCCGCCGACGACAGCGGCACCGCAACCGGGGCGGAGTGGCAGGCGATCAGCGCTGGCACCAGCGCGAGCGGGGCGATAAGGAAAAGGCGGCCGGGAATCATCGTCGCCGACCATTCATGCAGATTGATCCGCCGGGCAATGACAATCACCAATCGCAACCAAGGTTCTTTCCCGACAACGGTCCAGCCGCCGCGCCGGCACTGGCGGCGCTGGCTGGCGCTGGCGTTCGTGCTGGCCGTGGCGGCGGGTGCGGCGTGGGTTTGGGGCCCGGCGCACCGCTATGCCGAAACCGGCGCGTCATATGGCGCGCGGGTCGCCTGCTCGTGCCGGTATATCGGCGGACGCAGCCTGGCCGATTGCCACAAGGACCTGGAACGCCAGACCGCGTGGGCCAGCCTGAGCGAGGACCCGGCCGCGCACAGCGTTACCGCCAGCTTTCCCCTGATCGCCAGCCAGACCGCGACGTTCCGCGACGGCTGGGGTTGCCAGTTGCAGCCGTGGACCGGGGGGCACTAGAAAACCTGAAGTCACTGCATCACGTTGGAGTGCGGCATGGCAAAGCTCGTGTACGGACTGAATCAGTCGCTGGACGGATATGTCGACCATCAGAAATTGGTGCCCTACCCGGCGCTGTTCAGCCATTGGACCGAGTACGTCCGCAACCTGACCGGCAGCGTCTATGGTCGGCGCATGTACGAGGTGATGCGGTATTGGGACGAAGACCAGCCTGACTGGGACGCGCAAGAACACGCCTATGCCGCCGTGTGGCGGCGCCATCCCAAATGGGTCGTGTCGCGCACGCTGACGTCGGTCGGCCCCAATGCCACGCTCGTTTCAAAGGATATCGAGGCGGTGATTCGTGACCTGAAGGCGCGCCATCCGGGCGAGATCTGGGTTTCCGGGCCTGAACTGGCACAAAGCCTGACCGAACTTGGTCTGGTTGACGCGTATCAGCTCTATTTTCACCCGATCGTGCTGGGTCACGGCAAGCCGTTCTTTGCCGGACCCCGGCCACCGCTGCGACTGCTCGCGACCGACCAAATCGGCGGGGAAACAATCCGACTGACGTATGGGCCGGCCTAAATCCAGCCTGACAGTTCGCGCCGCACAAGCGATTCGATCAGGTCCATGCCGACATCGCCCGCATTCAGGCAGGTCAGCGCGGCAAATTCGGTTCCACCGGCGCCGGTAAATTCCTCGCGCCCGCGAATCGCGAGTTCTTCCAGCGTTTCCAGGCAATCGGCAGAGAATCCCGGCGCCGCCACGACGAGACGCCGGGTGCCGGCCTGCGCCTGCGCAATCAAGGTCGCATCGGTTGCCGGTTCCAGCCACTTGGCCCGGCCGAACCGCGACTGGAACGTCGTCACCAGCGCCAGACCCGGATGGGTTGCCGCAAACGCCGCGCCCAGCAGGCGTGACGTCTTTTGGCAATGGCAGTGATAGGGATCGCCCAGGTGCAGCGTGCGTTCGGGCATGCCGTGATAGCTGAGCATCAGCATTTCGGGCACAAAATCGAGCGCGGCAATCTGGCGCGACAAGTCGGCGTGCAGCGCGGCGATGTACCCCGGATCATCGAAATAGGGCGGCAGCGTGCGCAGCGCCGGCAGGCGCCGGGTGGCCAGCGTCCAGCGCGCGACATCGTCCAGCACGCTGGCGGTGGTGGCAGCGGAATAGTGCGGATAGAGCGGCACTATCAGCATGCGTTCGCAGCCTTCGGCGATCAGCGCTTCAAGCTGCGGAGCGATTGCCGGGTTGCCATAGCGCATGGCATGGCGAACGATCGCGGTGTCGCCCAGCCGGTCCTGCAACGCCCGCGCCTGTGCCTTGGTGATCGCGGCCAGCGGTGATCCTTCTTCGCTCCACACCTGGGAATAGGCATGGGCCGATTTTTTCGGCCGGGTGTTGAGGATGATGCCGCGCAGGATCGGTTGCCAGATCAGCGGCGGGATTTCGACCACGCGCCGGTCGGACAGGAATTGCTTGAGATATCGCTTCACCGCGCCCTGATCAGGCGCATCGGGGGTGCCCAGATTGACCAGCAGCACGCCGATCCGCCCGGTCGCCACCGGGGGATGATCGTGCGGCCAATGCGGCGGTCGGGAATCGGGCATCAGAGTCCTTCGGACAGGAGTGGCAGACGGCGAAGCCGCAAACCGCTGGCTGAAAACAGGGCATTACCGATTGCCGGGGCCACTGCAACCACCCCAAGTTCGCCCGGGTCGAACGGTTCGCCGTCGCCGGTGGCAAAGGCAACATCGATCTTCGGGCAATCGGCCAGCAGTGGCAAGCCAAGACCGGCCAGCCGTCCGGCCAGCGGCAGGCCGGCGTTCCACCGCGTGCTGCCGCCCAGCGCATGGGCCATGCCGAACAGCAGCCCACCTTCGATCTGCTGGTGCGCGATGTCGCGGTTGACGATGCGGCCGAGATCGCAAAATGCCGACAGGCTCTCGACGCGGATCGCGCCGGCCTCGGCGCGGGCCGTTGCGATCACCGCGATATGGCCGGTACGCGTGCCCTCGGGCGCGGCCAGCGTCATTGTGTGGCAGGCGATACCCTGCCCCGATCCGCCGCCGCCGCCGCCCCACATCGCCAGATGCGCCGCGCCTTCGAGACAGGCGACCAGACGCGGCGCGCTGCCCAGCATCGCCACGCGAAACGACAGCGGTTCGGCACCGGCAAGATGCGCGCATTCGTCGAGAAAGCTTTCGGTGAAGAAAGCGGTATAGCCATGCGCGCCGCCGCGCAGGCGCCCGGTCGGCAGGCTGATCGCCACCGGAACATGGTCGACCGCGCGTTCCGGGATGGCATAGACCGGCATTGCGCCCGCCACCGCGAGCGGATCGGCCGCGCCTGCCGCGGCATCCTGCGCCGCGTGCGCGCCTTTGCCTTCGAACAGCCGCGCCCCGGCCTCTACCCCGCTCGACGGGGCGGCGATGCGCGTGCGCCAGCCGATCAGGTGCTGCCTGGCCGGGTCGAAGGCGGCGCTGAGCGTTGCGCTGACGGGCGCGCGGGGAAATCCGGCGAGCGTCTCCTGCCAGCGCGACCAGGTCAATTGCACCGGCCGGCCAACCTCGCGCGCAATCACCGCCACTTCTTCGGCAATGCGGGTGTCGAGCCGGGCATCGAAACTGCCCCCGGCGGCCAGCGGATAGACCGTGACGGCGTTGCGCCCCAGCCCGGCGCCGCGCGCCGCCGCCTGCGCCGCCGCTTCGGGCGCCTGTGTGGCGATCCACAGTTCCAGCCGGCCATGACTTAGCCGCGCGGTGGCACTGGCGGGTTCGAGCGGGGCGTGCAGCGCGGGCTCGACATCATAGCGCGCCGACAAGGTGGGGTGTGTCAACAGGTCGTCGGGATTGCCCTCGGCGGCGATGCGGATGGCGCTGCCGTGGCCGAGCGCGGCATCGAGCGCGGCCTCGCACGCCACGCTGTCGACCACGCGCCCGCCTTCGCTGCGGTCGACGCGAAAGCGCGGGTCCATCGCCGCAACCGCGCGATCGGCGGCGTGCCAGGTGTGCGCCACGGCGGCCAGCCAGCGATCGGCGGTCACGACCGCGATCGTGCCGGGCACGGTGCGCGCCGCCGCTGCGTCGTGGCTGGCCAGGCGGCAATGTCCTTGCGGGCCATGCGCGATCGCCGCGAACACCATGCCGGGCAGGCGGATATCGGCGGCAAAGACCAGGCTGCCATCGACTTTGGCAGGCAGATCGAGGCGGGGGAAATCGGGTGCGGCAAGCAATCCGGGCGGGGCATCGCCATCCTCGCGCGCGGGCGCGCCGCGCAACGTCGGCGCCGCCGGGGGCGGCCCGGCCAGCGCGGTATCGATCAGTTCGGCGAAGGCAAAGCGGTGCTTGCCGCACAGGACGTGGTGATCGTGCGTGTCGCAGGCCGTCGCCGCCATCCCGGCCTTGGCGGCGCCGGCCACCACCAGCGCCTGACGCAGCGCGGCCGCCGCCAGCCGCAGCCGTGGCTCGAACGCAGCCAGAGTCGTGCCGCACGCAGTGATCAACGCCGGGGCACTGTCCGCTTCGTACCGCGCCGTGGCGTCGTCCGGTGATCCGGCCAGCGCATCGCCCAGCGCCTCGCCGATCCACGGCGCCCCGGCGATCGCGCGGGGCAGCCACATCGTCGCCCAATGCGCGGCGATCACCGGATCGGCGTAAAACGGGCTCAAGGGTGCGGGTTCGACCCCGACCCGGCGCCAGTCCGCACCCAATTCGACCGCGACGACCTGCGCCGCCAGCGTGGTTACGCCCTGGCCCATTTCGGTTGCCGGTACGCCCACGCTGACCGTGCCGTCGCGCGACAGGCGGATCAGGCCATCGATGACATATTCGCCTTCGCCCGCGATCAGCGGCGCACGGTAATGGCGCGGCACCAGCGCCAGCCCGATCACCAGCGCGCCGGCTCCGCCCGCACCGACCAGCACGGTGCGGCGCGAAAGTCGCGGGGCTCCGCGCGCAATCGCCATCAGCCGTGGTTGTCCAGCCACGCCGCAATCAGCCTCGCGATGGCCAGATAGGCCTCGGCCAGCGGGCCTTCGCCGGCTGCGGGCGGCTCGCCCGCGTCGCTGCCCTGGCGGATCGCCAGCGCCAGCGGGATTCGGCCGAGGAACGGCAGGCCCATGCTGTCACCCACTGCTTCTGCCCCGCCGTGGCCGAATGGATCGCTCTGTTCGCCGCAATGCGGGCAAAGATAGCCGGCCATGTTTTCGACCATGCCGATCAACGGCACTTCGCCCTGTTCGAACAGCCCGATCGCGCGCGCGGCGTCGATCAGCGCCAGATCCTGCGGCGTCGAGACGATCACCGCGCCCGCCGGCTTGTATTTCTGCAGCATGGTCAATTGCACATCGCCGGTGCCGGGGGGCAAGTCGACCACGATCGTATCGACTGCGCCCCATTCGGCATCGACCAACTGCCCCAGCGCATTGCCCGCCATCGGTCCGCGCCACGCAATCGGCTGTCCGGGACGCACAAGGTGGCCCATCGACAGCATCGGCACGCCAAACCGGCTCATCACCGGGGTCAGCTTGTTCCCCTTGGCTTCGGGTCGCTGGTCTTCGGTGGCAAACAGCCGCGCCTGCGACGGACCATGGATATCGGCATCGACCAGCCCGGTCGGCCGCCCCAGCCGGTGCAGCGCGATCGCCAGATTGGCGGACAGCGTCGATTTGCCGACGCCGCCTTTGCCCGACCCGACCGCGATGATCCGCCGCCGCGGCCGCGATGCGGACATCGCCACGCGCAATGTCTGTACCCCGGCCCCGGCCGCCGCCGCGTGCAGACGAGCCTCCAGATCCTTGCGCGCGGCGTCGTCCAGCGCCTGGGCATCGACCACCACGCTGGCCGATCCGTCCGCGCCCGGCCGCACCGCCTGGATCCGTGCGCCGGCCACCTCGCGCAAAGCCTGTTCCAGCGCAGTTGCATCGGTCATTGTGTCAATCCGGTCTCTGGTTGATGTCAGTCTATCGGCCATCCCCCTAGCAAAGGAAAAAAGGGAACGAACCCTGTTTTTCTGGGGCGGGCACCCTATAACCATGACCATGAACGGTCTCGACAGGGGCAAGGCGACCGATGGTCCGGCGAAAGACGGTCTCGGTGTAACCCAGCATGACAGCCCGTGGGGTGGTGGCGAAGCCGTGCCTGCCCTGCGCGAAGTCGATTCCCCGTCATCGGGCGAGGCCGATGGCCCCTCCGTCGAAGCGCCTGCCCCGGCAGAGCCGCAGGACGCTGCGCCGTCCACCCCCGGACCATGGCACCATTCGCGGCCGGGGCGCGGGGACCGTCCAGATCGTCGCGGCGCAAAGGCCGAGGGTACGATTGCCGTTGCCGGGCTGTTGCGCCGGCTTGGCCGCATCCCTGTCCCGCATCTGCGCCCCCCACTGGGCCCATCCTGGATTCCCTGGCTCGGCGGCGCGCTGGCGCTGCTGTGGCTGGGCACGACCTCGCTCCACTGGGTCGGGCCGCAGGACCAGGCGATCGTATCGACGTTTGGCGCATGGGGGCCGGCGCAAGGCCCCGGCGTGGCGCTCAGTTGGCCCTGGCCGATCGGCACGGCGCGGATTGAAGATGCCACCTCCGTCCGCCGGCTGTCGTTGCCCGAAGGCGAGGGCGAACACCTGGTCCTGACTCGTGACGCCGGGCTGGTCGATCTTGGCTATGATGTGCGCTGGCGGATCGGCGATCTGCGCCGGCATGCGCAAGGGCTGGCCGATCCCGACGCGACACTGCGTCTTGCCGCCGACACCGCGATGCGTGCGACTTTGGCGGGGATCGATTTTTCAACCGCAATGGCCGGCGGCGGGCGCGATGCCCTGGGGCATGAGGCGGCGCGGCGGTTACAGGCGCTGCTCGATCGCTATCAGGCCGGCCTCGTCATCGACGGCATCGATATCCGCCGGATCGATCCGCCCGCGCGCGTCGCCGATGGCCTGCGCGCGGTGGCGGCGGCACGGACCGAGGCCGCCACCGAGGCGGCGCAGGCAAGCAGTTGGGCCAGCCAGTGGATTGTTCATGCCCAGGGCGAAGCCGGCGCGTTCGACCAGGTCTATGCGCAATATCGTCGCGCCCCCGATATCACCCGCCGGCAGATGTATTACGCAACGATGGAACGCGTGCTGGCGCAAAGCGACAAAGTAATTGTCGACGCGCCCGGCACCACCACGACGCTGCCCCCGCTGGGTGCGCCCGGTGCAGAACCGGCAAAGACTGCGAAGGCCGGCGATGGGCACTGACCGGATCACATCCGATGCGCGCCGCTGGCTCGTCCTGGCGCTCGGCGCTGCGGCGCTGGCGGGTCTGGTCGTGGCGACGGCAACGCCGGTGCCGCAGGATCGCGCCGCACTGGTCTTGCGCCTGGGTCAGCCGGTGCGCGTGATCAACGGCCGGGGCAGCGGGCAAGCGGGCCTCGCCTGGCGCCTGCCGCTGATCGAACACGTCGTCTGGCTCGACCGGAGATTGATGACCGTAACGGACGACAACGCCGCGATCGCCACGCGCGATGGTCAGCCATTGCTGATCGATGCCTATGCGCAATGGCGGGTGACCGATCCGGCGCGGTTCTATCAGGCGCTGGGCACGCCCGACCGCGCGGCCGATTCGCTGCACGCGATTCTCGACTCGGTGCTGCGCCAGGCGATCGCGCGGGGCAGCCTGTCGGATGCCTTGGCATTGGCGCGCGGTGACGGCAACGCGGCCTTGCGCGCGGCCTATGATCGCGAACTGGCGGCCTACGGCGCGACCGTGACGGATCTGCGCCTGTCGCGGCTCGCCCTGCCCGATGGGGCACCGCTCGATGCCGCCTATGCCCGAATGAGCGCAAATGCCGATGCCGATGCGGCCACGATCGCCGAAGAAGGCCATCGCAATGCGCAAGTGATTCGGGCCACGGCAGAGGCGCGCGCCGGCGAAATCTATGCCGCCAGCTTCGGCAAAGACCCTCAATTCTATGACTTTTACCGCGCCATGCAGAGCTATGATGCGACCTTTGCGCAAAAGGGCAGCCGCACGACGATCGTGCTGTCCCCCGACAATGCGTATTTGCGGCAGTTTCGCGGGCATTAGCGGTGTCCCGGTATTCAAACCCCGTTCATGCGGGACAAGCGATTTGACGACACCGACAGGATGCGCAATTCGTGTGCGCGGCCTGTCGGAATGATGAAAGAGGACCAGGACACGTGCGATACGCTTATGGAGTTACTACGGCGCTGCTCCTCGCCGGCAGTGCGCTCACGCTGGCCACCGGTTTTCCTGCCGGGGCACAGGTCGCGCAGAACGACAGCACCAAGATCGAAGCGGTCGTGCCGCGCGCGGGTGCGCCATACAGCTTCGCCGACCTGACCCAGCAATTGCAGCCGGCGGTGGTCAACATTTCCACCCGCCAGCGCGTCAAGGTGCAGGCCCAGAACCCGTTTGCCGGCACCCCGTTCGGCGACATGTTCGGCGGTCAGGGTGGCCCCGGCGGCGGCGGTGCCCCCCAGACGCGTGAGGCGCAGTCGCTGGGCTCGGGCTTTCTGATTTCGGCCGACGGCTATATCGTCACCAACAACCACGTGATCACCGCCGAAGGCAAGGGAGAGGTGGAATCGATCACCGTGACCACGCCAGATGGCACCGATTACCCCGCCAAACTGGTCGGCAAGGACGTCGCATCCGACCTTGCGGTGTTGAAGATCACCGGCACAAAGCCCTTTCCGTTCGTGAAGTTCGGCGATTCGCGCCACGCCCGCGTCGGCGACTGGGTGATTGCTATCGGCAACCCCTATGGCCTGGGCGGCACGGTGACGCAGGGTATTATCTCGGCGGTTTCGCGCAACACCGGCACCGGATCGGCCTATGACCGCTATCTGCAGACCGACGCCTCGATCAACCGGGGCAATTCGGGCGGGCCGATGTTCGACATGCACGGCAATGTCATCGGCATCAACAACGCGATCTTTTCGCCCACCGGCGGCAGTGTCGGCATCGGCTTTGCCATCCCCGCCGAAACCGCTGCGCCGATCGTCGACAAGCTGATCAAGGGCATCGCGATCGAACGCGGCTATCTGGGTGTCAGCATCCAGCCGCTGTCCGACGACCTTGCCGCCTCGCTCGGGCTTGCCAAACGGCGCGGCGAATTCATCCAGTCGGTGGTGCCGGGACAAGGCGCGGCCAAGGCCGGGCTGCAACCGGGCGACGTCGTGCTGACGGTCGATGGCAAGGACGTGACGCCCGACACGTCACTGTCGTACATTATCGCCAATATCGCGCCGGGCAAGCGCGTGGCGATCGACATCATCCGCAATGGTCAGCATCTGACTCTCAACGCCCTGGTCAACAAACGGCCGAGCGAAGAAGAACTGGCCAAGCAGAGCTTCGATCCCGAACAGGGCCAGGACGACGACCTGGGCGATGGCGGCAAAGGCGGCCATGACGCCGGTCCCGCAATCCAGCAGGCGCTGGGCATCGCAGTCCTCCCGGTCACCCCGCAGATTGCCCGGCAGTTGGGCATTGGCGAGGATGTCCACGGCGTGGTGATCACAGAGGTCGATGAATCGAGCGATGCCGCCGCCAAGGGCCTGCAACGCCGCGACATCATCCTGTCGGCCAACTACAAGCCCGTAACCAGTCGCGCCGACCTCGACGCCGTGGTCAAGCAGGCCAAGGCCGAAAACCGCGAGGCGGTGCTGTTGCGCATCCAGCGCAGCGGCCAACCTCCGTTCTACTTCCCGATTCGCATCCGCTGATCGAGGCGATAGATTCAGGAAGGGCGGCGTCGGATACCCCGGCGCCGCCCTTTTTTCGTGCGACCCCCGCGCTCGTCACGCAATACCTGAAGGTGCCCGCCGGATCGCTCCGACGGGTATCCCTGTCTGTTACCCCGGCAGGATCAGATCTTGGCGCGGCGGTGTTCGCCCTTGACCCAGCGTACGGTGCCCGAACTGGCGCGCATGACCACGCTGTCGGTGGTCAGGCCCCCCGATTTCACGCGCTTGACGCCGGCCAGCAGCGATCCGTCGGTGACACCGGTCGCGGCAAAGATGCAATCGCCCTTGGCCAGTTCGGTCAGGTCGTATTGCTTGTTCAGATCGGTGATGCCCCACTTTTTGGCGCGGGCACGTTCGTCCTCGTTGCGGAACACCAGGCGGCCTTTGAACTGGCCGCCGACGCAGCGCAGCGCGGCCGCGGCCAGCACGCCTTCGGGGGCACCGCCCTGGCCGATGTAGAGGTCGATGCCGGTGTCTTCGTTGGTCACGGCGATTACCCCGGCGACGTCGCCATCGGGGATCAGCGTGATGCCGCAGCCCAGTGCGCGCAGATCGGCAATGATCTGGGCGTGGCGATCACGGTCCAGCACGCAGACATGGATCTCGCCGGGTTCGACGCCCTTGGCGGCGGCAACGGCCTTGACGTTTTCGGTGACGGTGCGGTCAAGGTCGATGACGCCGACCGGATAGCCCGGTCCGACCGCGATCTTGTCCATATAGACGTCCGGGGCATTCAACAGGCCGCCCTCCTCGGCGACCGCCAGCACGGCGAGCGCGTTGGGGCCGGCCTTGGCGGTGATCGTGGTGCCTTCGAGGGGGTCGAGCGCGATGTCGATCTTCGGGCCCTTGCCGGGGGCCAGGCCGACCTTTTCGCCGATGAACAGCATGGGCGCTTCGTCGCGTTCACCTTCGCCGATGACGACCGTGCCGTCCATGTACAATTCGTTGAGGGCGGCGCGCATCGCCTCGACAGCGGCGGCATCGGCCGCCTTTTCATCGCCGCGTCCGATCAGCTTTGCCGCGCCTATCGCCGCCGCTTCGGTCACGCGGACCATTTCGAGAACCAGAACGCGATCAAGAACCTTCGACGGAGCGGGTTGTGCAATGGATTGGGTCACTGTAGTTCCCTACATAGGTGGGCGAACGATATCGGGCGTGCAGACGTATGCGTAGCCCTAGACTGAGGAAGACGGTCTTGTCGAGAGTTACCCACGTTCTTGCCAGTTTGGCACTGCTGGTTGCACCGGTGGCGAGTGCCTCGGCCCAGACCAGTATCGTGCCGCAGGCACCGGCCTCGGCGGAGGGCACCAAGCCACCGCCCCCGTCCCTGCCGCCAGAGGCGGACGACGTTGGAAAGGACGACAATCTGGCCGAAAGGGTGCTGCTGTCGCCGCGTGAACCGCGTTGCGATGACAATGGCCAGATCGGCGGCATCCAGGTGTGCGGCAAGAAAAAGGACAATTCCAAGGATCGTCTGCCGATCACCAGCGAATTGAATTCGGCCACCGCGCTCGGCGATGGTTTGCCGCGCGCGCCCGATGTCATGGGCAACCGGATCACCGGCCACTCGATCCACTTCGGCACAGGCGGCGCGCGCGCAATGATGCCCGACATCAACTTTGCCTTGCTGCCGCTTGACCCGATCGGGTCCGACGCCGACCGCATCGGCAAAGGCGAGATTCGCGGCAACTAATCCCCGAGAATATGCATGACCAGCGGCGCTTCGGCCAGGCTGGGTGACCCTTCGAGCAGGCGCAAGGCCTCTACAATCGCGCTTTCCGGCCCGTCGTGCGTGACCAGCGAGACCAGCGCGCGGCTCTCCCCGGCAACTTCGACCCGGCCTTTCTGGATCAGGCTTTCGATCGAGACGCCGGCATCGCGCATCGCGGCGGCAATCTCTGCCAGCGTGCCCGGCCGGTCGATGACGGTAAAGCGCAAATAGGCCTTGCCGGTGCGATGGCCGCTGTCGGCGCGCAAGGCCGGTTCCAGTTCGGCGGCGGGTATCGAGAACGGTGCACCGATATCGCCGCGCGCAATGTCGATCAGATCGGCGACCACGGCGCTGGCGGTCGGGCCGTCCCCCGCGCCGGCACCCTGAAACAACAGACGGCCGACGAAATTGCCCTCGGCGACGACGGCGTTGGTGGCGCCGTCGACATGTGCCAGCGGGTGGTCGCGGTGGACCAGATGCGGATGCACGCGCTGGAACAGCCGGCGCTGGCCATCCGCATCGGTTGCAATCTCGGCCATGCCGATCAGGCGGATGTAATATCCCAGCGCGTCGGCCTGCGCGATATCGGCGGCCAGCACGCGGCGGATGCCGGTCACTGTCACCGCGCCGAAATCGATGACCGTGCCGAATGCGATCGACGCCAGGATTGACAGCTTGTGCGCGGCGTCGATGCCGTCGATGTCAAAGCTCGGGTCGCTTTCGGCAAAGCCCTTCGCCTGCGCCTCGGCCAACACGTCGGCAAAGTCGCGGCCGGTGTCTTCCATCGTCGACAGGATGTAATTGCAGGTGCCGTTGAGGATGCCATAGACGCGCGGGATGTAATTGGCCGCCGCGCCCTCTTTCAGCCCCTTGATCACCGGAATGCCGCCGGCAACTGCCGCTTCGAACCGGAACGCGCAGTGCGCCGCTTCGGCGCGGGTCGCCAGTTCCAGGCCATGGTGGGCGATCATCGCCTTGTTGGCGGTCACCAGCGCCTTGCCCGCTTCGAATGTGGTGCGCGCCAGGGCCAGCGCCGGACCATCGGCGCCGCCGACCAGTTCGACGACGACATCGACATCCTCGCGTTCGCCCAGGATGACCATATCGTCTTCCCACGCATAGCGGGTGGTGTCGAACCCGCGATTGCGGCCGCGATTGCGCGCACTGATCGCGGTGATCACGATCGGGCGACCGGCGCGGCGCGCGATCAGTTCGGCATTGGCTTCGATCAGCCGGACCACCCCACCGCCGACCGTGCCAAGGCCGGCCAGCGCGATGCGCAAAGGTTCGCTCATGTTATCCTCATCTGGGTGCCCAAACCGGGGGCGTAAACGCAATAAGGCTTTCGCGTCGCCCCGGGTCAAGCCCGAGGCGACGTCGGGGGCAATAAGTCCGGTCGGGGCAACACAAGCTAAGCATGCGGGCGGTTGCGGGTGCAAGGGCCGAGGTCGCGCAGCACCAGCGCATAGTCTTCGGCGGCGATCCGCTTGTCGGCCTCGGTGTCGGAAATCGACGCGCGGTCGGGGATGCCGCGCGGCAGCGAACAGGCCAGGCGATACCAGGCCAGCGTTTCGGGTCGGGGTGGCACCGCCGCCTGGTCGACAATCTCGCTGAAACTGACGCCCCAGCGGGTTGGTTCGCCCGGACGGCGGACAACCGAGATCGAGACCGGCTTGCCGGTTGCGGTGGCAAAGAAGAATTGCGTTTCGCCCTCGCCGATCAGATTGCCGGGCACATGCAGCGCCTCGCGCAGGCCAACGATCCGTGGCGGCGCGTCGGGGCTGACCAGTTCGGTCAGGATCGCACGGACACGGGTTTCGAAATCGGGATTCCACGCAAACATGGTGTCCGACGCCGTCAGTTGCAGTTCGCCCGGCTTGTTCGGCACGATGTTGCCAAACAGCAACACCTGTGACTTGTTCAACTTTGGCACCTTGCCATTGGCCGCAAGCGGGACATCGGCAAGAAAGCGCAGTGATTCGCCCAGATCCGGCCCAACCAGCAATGCAATGGTATCCGCCTCGATATAAAGGCGGGCAAAACCCGGGGCGAGACCGGGCGATTCATCCGGTTTCAGCCTGCTTTGACGATGAATCACGGCGTGCACCACCACCGGGCTGGTCAGCGCCAGATCAACCAGATCGGCAAAGCTTTGCCCCGCCGTTCCATGGTCGTTGCCGCCTCTCGAATCGGATGCCGCAGCGGCGCCGTTCGATGTGATCTCAGGCCCGGAATTCTGTGTATTTTGAGCCCATACGGAGGCAGGTTGCGCCACCACTGACAGGGCCAGTGCAAGCGCGCCTGCGGCAGCTTTGACGGGGTGGCAAACGGGGTTTGGCATGGTCGCGTCCTGGTTGATCAAAGGGGCTTTTGACTCTTGCGAAAAGGGGGTCAAGAAGGCAATCAATCGTGAATCAGACGTGAACCTATAAAGCAATTGCGTGGCCCCGGCTTCGGCGTTAAAGCTCGGGTTCGATCGGGCAAACCTTAAAAAAACGCTCGACGATTGCTGCCACCGGACCCCCTTGCGAAACCTTGTCGCAAGTCCCGGGGTCGGTGGACCGGCTTGCCGGCAGGGTGGAATGAAATCGCTGGATTGGCCAATCGCGCGGGACGGTGATTCCGCTCGAGGCTCCGTTTTGTGCTTTGTTGCGCGGGTTCCTCCGTGTAGCCGGGTTCAGAGGGAAGATCAGGAGTTTAGAAGCTGAATGGCCTACGCTGACCAACAGATGAGCGGTAACAAGATCACCGCGCTCATCGTCGTTGCTCTTCTTCATGTCGTTGTTGGCTACGCGCTGGTCACTGGCCTCGCGTACTCGGCCTTCAAGAAGATCAAGGAGGTGACCACCGCGGTCAAGATCGACCCGGACAAACCGCCACCACCGCCGCCGCCACCGCCGCCGAAGACGGACACCCCTCCGCCTCCGCCGATTGTGGCGCCGCCCCCACCCATACAATTGAATTTCTCGCCCCCGCCGATCCAGGCTGTGTCGACACCGCCGCCGCCGTCTCCGGCGCCGCCGCCGGTTGTCGCCGTGCCTGCGCCGGTCGGCCCGCCACCGCCTCGTTTTTCGCCGAAGTCGGCTGTTCCGAAGGGGCGTCCGGGCGATTGGGCTTCGGACAACGATTATCCGACGCGTGCGCTCCAGCTTGGTCAGGAAGGCGTTACCGGCTTCCATTTGAGCCTGGGCAGCGACGGGAAAGTCACGAACTGTGAAATCACCAAGTCCAGCGGTAGTCCCGAACTGGACAAGACAACCTGCGACCTGATGCGGCGCCGCGCGCGTTTCACTCCGGCCACGGACGGTGACGGTAACCCGACCACGGGTAACTATACCAGTTCGGTCCGCTGGCAGATTCCGAAGGATTGATAGCGACTGTTGCGCGCGATTCTTTCGGTCCTGCCGGACCAGTCAATAATTGCCCAGTTTTGCCCTTCAAATGTATTCTTGTAGAGGAAGATCGGAATGCTCATTCAGACGCTCGCTGCGGCCGCGACCAGTGCTGCGCCACAGAACAAGTTCGGCTTCGCCGAAGCGCTTCAGGCCGGCGGCTTCATTTCTTATGCGACGGTGACGATCCTCGGCATCATGTCGTTCGGTTCGTTTTTCATCCTGTTCACCAAGTGGTTTGAACAGACCAAGGTGATTGGCCAGTACCACAAGGGTGTGCCCACGTTCTGGCGCTCGCCTTCGCTCAAGGACGGCGTTACCAAGCTCGAAAAGAACAGCGCCTGGCGCCAGATCGTCGACGACGGTATCCTGGCAGAAGACCAGACCACGAAGCTGGTCGACCAGACCGAAGCGCATGACTGGCTGCATGGTTCGCTCGCCCGTTCGGAAGCGACGATCAACGCACGTCTGGCCGGCGGTCTGCCGTTCCTGGCGACCGTGGGTGCGACCTCGCCGTTCATCGGTCTGTTCGGGACCGTGGTCGGCATCTATCGCGCGCTGATCGCGATCGGCCTTGCCGGTTCGGCCTCGATCGACAAGGTCGCTGGTCCGGTCGGTGAATCGCTGATCATGACCGCGCTCGGTCTGCTCGTCGCGGTTCCCGCCGTGCTTGCCTATAACTACCTGCAGGCTCGCAACAAGCGCATCGCCGAAATGCTGACCGGGTTCAGCACCGACGTCCTGGCGAACATTGCCTCGCATGGCGCGGTAAAGCCTGTTCTGCCGGTGGTTGCAGCTTCGACTCCGAAGCCTGCCGCACCTGCAGCTGCTGCCGTCAAGAAGTAAGGAAACATCGGGGCCGGCCCGTTCGGGCCGGCCCTGTCCGGAAACGCGCGCGGGATGGCGTGACCATTCGCGCGGGGCAACTCGGATAGGATTTAACCAATGGCAATGTCTGTAGGCGGCGGCGGAGAAGAACGCCCGATGTCGGACATCAATACCACGCCGCTCGTGGACGTGATGCTCGTGCTGCTGATCATCTTCCTCATTGCGGTTCCGGTGGCGATCCAGACCGTCGAAAAGCTAAAGATTCCTGTTCTCAAGTCCGAAGAAACCCAGGACAAGGTGGAAAACTTGCTGATCGCCGTGGTCTCCACCGATGCCGCCGGCCGTAGTCCCAAACAGCCGGGATATCAGGGTTCCTCACCTACCGGTGAATGCCGTATCTATGTCAACAACACCACGCCGGTCGACAACAACGAATTGTACAAGTCCGCTTACGAGCGGCTTGATGCAATCGTGAAGCGCGAAGGTGGTGCGGCCAACATGGACCCGGACAAGGTTCCCGAAGTCCACATCCGCGGTGACGTCCACGTGCCGTGGAAGTGCATTGCCGGTGCGATCTATAACGTGCAGGCCGCGGGCTATCCCAAGGTCGGCTTCATTTCGGACTCGGTCGACCCGAACGGCTAGGCCTGACGGCCTGGCTTCCTCCGGATCAGATCAACCGGTTCCAGAAATCAAGGAGTACCACCCATGGCAATGAGCGGCGGCAAAGACGACGGTTCGCCGATGATGGATATGAACACGACGCCGTTGATCGACGTCATGCTCGTTCTGCTCATCATGTTCATCATCACCATCCCCGTGGCCACAAACTCGGTCAGCGTTAACCTGCCTCAGGCAACGCCGCCGACCAACCAGCCACACATCGATCCCATCAAGAACAAGCTGATCCTGACGGCCACGAACACCATTTTGTGGAACGGTTCGCCGATCACCCAGGGCAATCTGGTGTCGCTGCTCCAGGCGACCAAGGCCATGGCGGTCGAGCCGGAACTTCAGTTCCAGCCCGAAGCGTTTGCCAACTATGAAATGGCCAACCAGGTGATCAAGATCATCACCGATTCCAAGGTGACCAAGTTCGGATTCGTCGGCAACGAGAACTACGCGACCTTTACCAAGGCGCCGGGATAAGATCTCGCGGTCGAACGACCGGTACGGAAAAATGAGGGGATGGGGCGAAAGTCCTGTCCCCTTTTTTGTATCGCGCGCGCGTCATTCCCGCAGATCCGGCCGCATCGCGGTGGCGGCCAGGCTTTCCGCCTCAACCAACAGGTCCTCATCGGCGGAACCCAGCGGCAGGCTTTCGCGGCCGATCATCACCAGCACGGGTACGGCGAGCGGGCTCACCCGGTCGAGTTTGACGTGCACCAGTTGCGCCGCGGCGCGATCGAGCAAGGCGGCAAGCCGGCCAAGGTCGGTCAGCCGTGCCCGCGCATCGGCCCAGGCCGCCTCGATCAACAGGTGTTCGGGTTCGTACTTGCGCAGCACATCATAGATCAGATCGGTGGAAAAGGTCACTTGCCGGCCGGTCTTGCGCTGCCCCGGCAACTGGCGCTCGACCAGCCCGGAAATGACCGCCACTTCGCGAAAGGCGCGGCGCAGCAGATAGGAATTCTGCACCCATTCGTCGAATTCGTCAGCGAGGATCGTCGGTGACAGCAGCGGGGCGGGATCGCGCACCGGTTTCAGCCCCCACACCGCCAGCGCATAGTCGTTGGCGACAAAGCCCATCGGTGACAGCCCCGCGCTTTCCATCCGCCGGGTCATCAGCATGCCGAGTGACTGGTTGGCGGTCCAACCAGCGAACGTATAGAACACGCTGTACGATCGGCCGCCGTGGGGAAAACTTTCCACCAGCAACGAACCGGGTCCCGGCAAGCGGCTGCGCCAGTCCTGCATTTCCAGCCATTCTCGCACATCGTCGGGCATGCGTCCCCACCCGGCGCGATCGGACAGCAGCGCCTGAACCCGGTCGGCAAGGTGGGTGGTCAGCGGCATGCGCGCGCCCATATAGCTGGGGATCTGCCCGGACTTGCGCGCCGCGTGCACGACCACTGCGTTGTCGCGCAAGCCTTCGACTTCGAGATCGAGCCCGGCGAAGCGAAAGGTGTCGCCGGGCGAAAGCTGGGCGCCAAAGTTCTCTTCGACTTTCCCCAGTGCGCGGCCGTTGCGGAAACGCACCTCCAGCATGTCGGAATCGACAATGATCCCGGCGTTGATCCGGTGCCGTGCGGCCAGTTCGGGATGCGCCAGACGCCACCGGCCATTGGCGTCGCGCACGATCCGCCGAAACCGGTCATAGGCGCGCAGCGCATAACCCCCGGTGGCAACGAATTCGAGCACGCGCTGCCACCCCGCCTCATCGACCCAGGCATAGGCAAGCGCCGAGCGCACTTCGCGCAACAGCGCGGCTTCATCGAACGGCCCGGCGCAGGCGCAGGCCATGACATGCTGCGCCAGCACGTCGAGACCGCCGGGGCGAAAATCTTCTCCATCGCGCTGCCCCGCGTTCACCGCATCGCGTGCCGCCAGCGCCTCAAGGAATTCAAAGCGGTTGCCGGGCACCAGAACCGCGCGGCTGGGGCTGTCAAGCCGATGGTTGGCCCGCCCGATACGCTGCAACAGGCGGGACGATCCCTTGGGCGCCCCCATCTGCACGACCAGATCGATGTCACCCCAGTCCACCCCCAGATCGAGGCTGGCAGTACACACCAGCGCGCGCAACGCGCCGCGTGCCATTGCCGCCTCGACTTTGGCGCGCGCCTCGCGGCTTAACGATCCGTGGTGAATGCCGATCGGCAGTGTGTCTTCGTTGGCATCCCACAACCGCTGAAACAGATATTCGGCCAAAAACCGTGTGTTGGTAAAGACCAGCGTGGTCCGGTGGCGGCGGATCAGGTCATAGACCTGGGGGACGGCCCAGGTCCCGGCATGGCCGCCCCACGGCACGCGGCTGTCGACCGGTTCCAGGATTTCAACTTCCGGCGGCGCGCCGCTGTCGCCTTGCACCAGCGCCACGCTGTCGAGGTCGCCCCACGGTGCCAGCCACGCGCGATAGCGTTCGGGGTCGCCCAGCGTGGCCGACAGCGCAACGCGCCGCATCGCCGGGCTGTATGCCTGCAACCGGGTCAGCGACAACGCCAGCAGGTCGCCGCGCTTTGACGTGGCAAAGGCGTGGATCTCGTCAATCACGACGCGTAGCAAACCGGCAAACAGCGCCGCACTTTCCGGATAGCTGAGCAGCAGTGCCAGCGATTCAGGCGTAGTCAGCAGGATATGCGGCGGTTTCGCGCGCTGCCGCGCCTTGCGATCGCTGGGGGTGTCGCCGCTGCGCGTCTCGATGCGGATAGGCAGGCCGATCTCTTCGACCGGCATCAGCAGATTGCGTTTTACATCGTGTGCGAGCGCCTTCAGCGGCGAGACATAAAGCGTGTGCAGCCCATCGTGCGGCGGTGCGCCGCCCAGCCGTGATGGCGCAAAGGCCGCAAGCGTGGGCAAAAATCCGGCGAGTGTCTTGCCCGCCCCGGTGTCGGCCACCAGCAACGCATGTTGTCCGCGCTCTGCCGCCGCCAGCATCGCCGCCTGGTGCCGGCGCAGGGCCCAGCCGCGCGTGGCAAACCAAGCAGCGATTTCGGGCGGCACATCGGAATTGTCCATCCCGCTGTCCTAGCGGTGAACCCCCAATGTTGCGAGCCGCGCATCAAGGTCGCACAACAGGCGATTCAATCCCTCGGCCGTCCGGCTTTCGGCGCGGGCCGTCAACAGCGCCTGGGTGTTGGACGCCCGCACCAGCCACCAGCCATCGTGCGTGGTGACGCGCGCGCCGTCAGTGGCATCGAACGGCAGACCTTCGATGCGCAGGGTCGCGATGATCGCGGCGATGACCGCAAATGGATCGCCATCGGCCACGGCAAAGCGCAGATCGGGCGTGACATGGGTTTGCGGCATGGCGTCGCGCAACTGGGTCAGCGATTGCCCCAGCCTGACACTGGCCGCCAGCAGCCGCAGCGCGCCGTACAGCGCGTCGTCATAGCCATAGTAATCGTCGGCAAAGAACAGATGCCCGGTCATTTCCCCGGCGAGCAGTGCACCCGTTCGCTTCATTCCGGATTTGATCAGCGAATGGCCGGTGGGGGCCATCAACGCGGACCCGCCCTGTGCGGTGATGGCATCGAACAGCGTCTGGCTGCACTTCACGTCGGCCATGATCCGCGCGCCGGGGCGCCGTATCAACAGATCCCGCGCCAGAATGGCCAGGATCTGGTCGCCCCACAGGATCCGCCCGCGCCCGTCGACGACCCCCAGCCGATCGCCATCGCCATCGAATGCAAATCCAAAGTCGATCATTCCCGCCGCGACAGCCCCGATCAAATCTCCGAGGTTCTCCGCAACCGTGGGGTCAGGATGGTGGTGCGGAAAATGACCGTCAACAGCCGTGAAAAACAGGACATGCTGTCCCGGCACCTGCCGGGCCAGCCGCTCGATCAGGGGACCAGCCGCGCCGTTTCCCGCATCCCAGCCGATGCGCAAGGGTTCAAGCCTGGCCGGGTCTATGCCTTCGAGCGCGCGGAGGATGCGGACGATATAAGTCTCGGTCACATCGACCGTCTCGATCGTGCCGGTGCCATCGCTCCAGTCACCGGCGGCGGCGATCCGTCCGAGTTCGACTATGTCCTTGCCAAAGAACGGCTGCCCGCCAAGGTCCATCTTGAAGCCGTTGTGATCCTTGGGATTGTGGCTGCCGGTTATCTCTATTCCGCCGTCCACTTCCTCGGCTGAGGCGACGGCGTAATACAGCAACGGCGTCGCGGACAGGCCGATCCGCCGCACGCAGATACCCGAATCGCACAGACCCCCCACCAGCGCTGCCTCGAGCGCGGGCGAACTCAACCGGCCATCGTAACCCACCGCGACCCGGCTGCCCCCGGCCCGACGCACGCATGTGGCAAAGCTGCGCCCGACCGCATAGGCATCGCGCAGGCCCAGCGTTTCACCCCATACCCCGCGCATGTCGTATTCGCGCAACAAGCTCGGGTCGAAACGGTGGCTTTCGCGACCGATCGGTTCAGACACGATTTTTGGGGCCAAGCCGTTCGAGCAGCAGATCGCGCGCGTCGTTGGCCTCGTACACCGCTTCGCTGGACCCGCCGCGATCGGGATGAACTTGCGCGATCAGCCGGCGGTGGGCGTCGATGATCGTTTCGCGCGCGGCATCCGGCGCCACGCCCAGCAAGGCGCGCGCGCGTTTCTCGGCCTTGCGGACATCGCGCGCCTGCCACAGCACCCACGGCCATTGCCCGGTCATAAACCGGATCACCAGACTGCCGAGCAGGGCAAGCTCGGCCAGGCGCAGGATCATACAGCCCCTTCGAGCGCCAACTGGCCGTTGTTGCTGGGCACCGGCAGGTTGAGCCCGGCGATCAGCGTGCGCAGTTCCTGTCGCGCGACCAGGTGGCTGGTGCCCAGTTCGCCCAGATGCCCCTTGTCGAGCAGAGTCAGCCCGCTGGGGAACAGTTCGCGATAGATCACGCGTTCGGACAGGCCGCTGGCGATGCGAAAGCCGACCCGCCGCGACAGTTCGGTCAACGCCTGATCGATGCGGCGCTGGTTGCGTGCCTCGGTATAGCCGGTGCGGTTGCGCACCACGACCCAGTCCATGTCCTTGCGGGCGTCGCGCAGCGTTGCCATCGCCCGCTTCTTGCGCGCTTCCCAGATCAGTTCGGCGTAGAACGACAGGCGGCGCACTTTGAAGGTTTCGGCGTCGACTTGCCCGATCAGGTCGAAATCGACGAAGCTGTCGTTGAGCGGCGTGACCAGCGTATCGGCGCGGGTGGCGACATGGCGCGCCAACGGGTCGTCGCGGCCGGGCGTGTCGAACACGATGAAATCGGCCTCGGCCCCCATTGCTTCGGTCAGCGCGTCAAGTTCTTCCACGCTGTCGCCCGAATGGACCGTGAATGTTGCGGTGGGCAGCGCAATCTGCCGCCGCCGCACGGTTTCGGCACGGTTTTCCAGATAACGGTGCAGCGTGCGCTGACGACTGTCGAGGTCGATCGCGGCGACGCGCGCGCCCTGATAGGCCAGCGCGATGGCCACATGCACGGCGGTCGTCGATTTTCCCGTGCCCCCTTTTTCGTTGGCGAACACGATGCGGTGTGGGCCGTTCGACACAATCTCTTCCTTCTTGGGCCGTTGCATGTCAGCCGGCGCTTGAATGCCGCCGGGTGCGGAGCTAGGCCGGATCGCCTAGTGCGCCAATCGCCCGACCGCAATCGGGTTCGGCCCGTTTGCCGTCGTCGATGTCAGTCGCGTCAATTCCAGTTACCGGGCCGATGGTAAAGGAGACCCCAGCCCCATGCAAACCGTCTCTACCCGGCAGGACCTGGCAAAAGCCGTGTCGGCGCTCAAAAGCGGGGGAAAAGCCCTGGCGCTGGTGCCCACCATGGGCGCATTGCATGAGGGCCATCTGACGCTGGTGCGTCAGGCCCGCGCCCATGCCGACCACGTCGCCGTGTCGATATTCGTCAATCCGATGCAGTTCGGCCCGAACGAGGATCTCGATGCCTATCCGCGCCAAATGGCGCAGGACACGCGGTTGTTGCGCGACGCCGGGGTCAGCCTGTTGTGGGCACCGACGGTTGCGGAAATGTATCCCGACGGGTTTGCCACGACAGTCAGCGTCGGCGGCCTCGACCGCGTGTTGTGCGGGATGCACCGGCCGGGGCATTTCGATGGCGTAGCCACCGTGGTGCTGAAACTGTTCAACCAGGTCCGCCCCGATGTCGCGCTGTTCGGCGAAAAGGACTGGCAGCAACTGACCATCATCCGCCGGATGGCGCGCGATCTTGATCTGGCCTTTCCGCCGGTCGGTGCGATCATCGGCGTGTCGACCGTGCGCGAGGCCGACGGTCTGGCGATGAGCAGCCGCAACCGCTATCTGACCGCCGACCAACGCGCGCAGGCGACCGCACTCAACCGGGCGATGCGCGTGGCTGTCGGGGCGATCCTGGCCGGTGAAACGGTCGGCGGCGTGCTCGATGGATTGCGTCACGCAATTCTGGCCGCCGGGTTCGACCGCATCGATTATGCCGACCTTCGCGCCGCCGACACGCTCGACGATCTGCTGCGGTGGGACGGGCGCGCGGCGCGTTTGCTGGTCGCGGCGCATATCGGCCAGACCCGATTGATCGACAACATGGCCATCGAACCGGCGATGGCCGCCCTGCCCGAACCGGTGGCGTGACCTGACAAGCAAGGGAGAGACAAGCCATGGCGACAAAAATTCGACCCAATATCGAATGCGGCGATGCCGAATGGCAGGCGCGGCAGGAACTGGCGGCGTGCTATCGCATCTTTGACCTGCTGGGCTGGTCGGAATCGGTTTACAACCATATCTCGGTCAAAGTGCCCGACCAGGATGGCGCCTTCCTGATCAATCCCTATGGCTTGCTTTACAGCGAGGTCACGGCCAGCAATCTGGTCAAGATCGACATCGACGGCAACACGATCGGGTCGAGCCAGTATCCGGTGAACAAGGCGGGCTTTACCCAGCATGGCCTGTTCCACCGCCATCTGCATTGGGCCAACGCGATCTGCCATGTGCACACCACTGCAACGATGGCGGTGTGCAGCCTGGCGGAAGGGCTGCTGCCGATCAATTTCTATGCCTGCAATTTCATCGGGCGGCTGGCGTACCACGATTTCGAAGGGGTGACGGTACGCGCCGAAGAGGGCGAACGGCTGCTCGCCAATCTGGGCGACAAGAATATCCTGATGCTGCGCAACCACGGCCCGGTGGTGCTGGCGCCGACATTGCCATCGATGTTCTTGCAGATGTGGGCACTGCAGCGCGCGTGCGAGATCCAGTTGGCGACGCTGTCGATGGGCCGGCCGGCGATCCGCATCGCCGAGGATATCGTCGCCGTGCACCAGCGCGATCTGCGCGAAGTGCAAGTGCCCGGCACCAGCCCGGGCGCCACCGATTTTGCCGCCTGGGTCCGCCGGATCGATCAGATCGACCGCAGTTGGCGCGACTAGGCCGTTCGCGGTGGCCCGCCTTGTCGTCAACAACCAGCCGGTCGAATTTCGGCTCGACGCGCAAACCCCGCTGTTGTGGGCTTTGCGCGATGCCGCCAATCTGACCGGCACCAAGTACGGTTGCGGCACCGGCGAATGCGGCGCCTGCATGGTGTTGGTCGACGGGCAGGCGATGCCCAGCTGCACGCTGTCGCTTGGTGAAGCCCAAGGGCGCAGCGTGACCACGATCGAGGGGTTGTCGGCCGATCGCAACCATCCGGTGCAACAGGCGTTCGTCGCCGAACAGACGATTCAGTGCGGGTTCTGCACCCCCGGTCTGGTGATTGCCGCTGCCGCGTTGCTGGCGCGCAATGTCAATCCGACCGAGGCTGACATCACCACCGCGATCACCAACATCTGCCGCTGCGGGGTGCAGTCCCGACTGGTGCGCACGATCGCACGCGCCGGCCGTATCCTGCGCGGCGAGGAAAAAGGCCTGCGCGTGCCCGTGCCGGCCACGGCAACAACCCCCGGACTTTGAAGGACCCGACTGTGAAGGCAACGATCTGGCATAACCCGAATTGCGGCACATCGCGCAACACGCTGGCGATCCTGACCGAGGCCGGTGCCGAGGTGACAGTCATCGAATATCTGAAAACGCCGCCCAGCGCCGCCAAACTGGCCCAGCTTTACCGCGACGCCGGGATCACCCCGCAACAGGGCCTGCGGATCAGGGGCACCGACGCCGCCGAACGCGGCTTGCCAACGGCGGACGACGCCACCGTGCTGGCCGCGATGGTTGCGGATCCCAGATTGATCGAACGCCCGCTGGTCGAAACCGACAAGGGCGTGCGGCTGTGCCGGCCCAAGGAACGTGTGCTCGAAATTCTTTAGAACGGCAGGAAGCGACCGGCGCCGATCAGCGCGGCGGCGCAGCCGAACACCACGGCAAAGCGCAGCGTTTCTTCGAACAGTACGGCGCGAGGGCGAAGAGCGTGGATCATCCGCCCCTTCTGCACGCGTAAAGGTTACGGAGCGGTAAACGCTATTGTGACAGCAGCCATTCATGCAGCGATTGCAGGCAGGCGCGGGCCAGCAGTTGCGACCGTTCGGGGCTCCAGCCCTGGGCCGGATCGGGCAAGTCGTCGTTGTCCTTGAACGGCATTTCCAGCGTCATCGCCACCGCACCAAAGCGTTGGGCGACCTGGTTGGTCGACATCGTCAGGTTGGCAGTGCCGGGACGCGCTTCCGGATAGCCGCGCCGCGTCTGGAAATCGGGCGTGCGGCGTTCGAGGATCGCGCGGTATCGACGATAGCCCGCACCCTGATCTTCGCGCCACGACGGGATGCCTTCGAATCCGGCCAGGAACACGTGCGGGATCGCTTCGTCGCCATGGACGTCGATGGCGAAATCAACCCCGGTTGCATCCATCGCGCCGCGAATGGCGACCACTTCGGGCGAACGTTCGGCGCTGGGCGCATGCCATTCGCGGTTGAGATTGACCCCGGCGGCATTGGTGCGCAGATGGCCGCGCACCGATCCGTCGGGATTGGCATTGGGCACCAGGTGAAACGTGCAAAGCTGGCGCAGCGCGCGGCCGTGCGGGTCGGCGGGGTCGGTCAACAGCGCCAGCGCGCCTTCCATCCACCATTCCGCCATGCTTTCGCCCGGGTGCTGGCGGGCATAGAGCCAGACCGTTCGCGGCCCTTCGCCCAGTGTCAGGCAATCGATCGGACGACTCTCGATGCTGTGGCCCAGCACGCGGTGGGTGACACCGGGGGCCGCTGCGCCGCGCGCGATGAGGTCCTGATGCCGTTCCCATGAATAGGGCGCGAAATAGGCAAACCAGCACACATTGCTCGCCGGCCGGTTACGAATGATCAGCGTGCCGCCGTCAAGCGCCGGGTCGTAATTCGTTTCGGCGCGGCCCCAGAATTGACGGTCCTCGCTGAACGCGGCGCGATAATTCTCCCACCCGCCGGGATAGGCGGCCGCGGCAAGGTCGGTCAGCCGCAATTCGATGTCGCGCCCTGCCGCACCCGCGACGCGGAAATGGAACCATTGAAAGAACTGCGAATGCGCATCGCGGCGGATGGCAAGACGCGCCGTGGTGCCGTCGATCGACAGCACTTCGATATTGCCGCTGTCAAACGCGGCGTCGATGACGATGGGGGCTTGAGTCATCTCCGGTTGATAGTCCGGCGCGACGTGCCGGGCAATCTCACTCGCCGCCGTCACCGTCGGCCGGGGTGAGTTGTTGTGCACCGGGCACGGCTTGCACCACTTTGCCGTCGGGGAATTTGGCAAACAGCGCGGTGGACAGCCGTGTGGCGATATGGGTGTCGTCGGCGCCGTTGTCGGTCAGGCGCGACTGGCCCTGGGCATAGCCTTCCCACAGCACGCGATGCGTGGCCTTGTCGCGGATGCGCACGTCGATCCGGGTGGCGATGATTGCCTTGCGCGGCTTTGACAGGTCGATGAACAGGGCGCCGCCATAGCCGTAACCCCGGTTGCTGACCCCCACGCTCACTTCGCCGCTGACCGGTTTGTGCGGCGCCTCTTCGGGTACGACGACATCATGGCTGACCCGGATTTCGACCACTTGCTGCGGATCGCCCGCCGTGGCGATGTCGTAACCCTTGCCGGCCAATTGATCGATGACCGCTGCTTCATAGACCGGCAGCTTGTCATCAAAATCGCGGGGGCCGTCGTTGTTGCCGGGCAGCGCGGCGGCATAGGCCGGTGGCGGTGGCCCAGCTTCGGCGCCGGGTTCGGGACGGGGCGGGGCGGGCGGCGGGGTGTCGACGACGACGATGCGCCCTTTGCCCAGCGCATCGCCGGCGTCGGCGGCGCGAAAGGTTTCGACATCGACCCGCTTTGACGGTTCGGCGTTGCCTTGGGTCGCGACGCGCCCGTCGCCGTCCGGCCAGCCACCACGGCCGCCCCAGCCGCCGGGATAAGGTTGCGCGAGGGCAGGCGCGGCCAATGCCATCGCGATCACGGTCGAAATCATCAGCGAGGCACGCATTTGAATCATGATCGAGCAATCCTGGGGTCTTTAAAGGCTCTTAGGCCCAACAATGCATCACTACAACGGATGCTTAGGAGGATTCCTTCTACGCTGCAGTCTGCTAGGGGCAAGCTGACCACGGCAATCAGGTGATTCGCGCGCAATGAGCAACGTTCCCGTCGCAAAAGTTCCCGTGCTGGTAACCGGCGGGGCCGGCTATATCGGCAGCCACGCCGTCCACGCGCTTCGCGATGCCGGCTGGCCGGTTGCGGTGATCGACAATCTGACCACCGGGTTTCGCTTTGCCGTGCCCGAAGGCGTGTCGCTCTATCAGGGGGATATCGCCGACGAGGCGCTGCTGGCGCAAATTTTCGCCGAACAGGGCACGCGTGCGGTGATGCATTTCGCCGG
>Ga0116227_10000735_pt1 | contig 66895 bp, 45 predicted proteins | sample S1TSphgellanicum_FD_89693 | JGI IMG/M metagenome (GOLD analysis project Ga0116227, IMG submission 89693) | Host-associated microbial communities from peat moss isolated from Minnesota, USA - S1T2_Fb - Sphagnum magellanicum MG | ecosystem: Host-associated > Plants > Peat moss > Unclassified...
CAACTGGTGGAGAAAACCTCCAAAATATTGCTCCCAGAGCAGCAGTCAATCCTTTCGATGCTTATACACTTCCATAACTTGCCAGTGGAACCCCCATCATCACTCTTGTGCATCAATTTCTACCGAGTGCGAATTCACAAAGGACATCAACATGGCCTCCTCCTCAAAGCACATATCAATGTAGTACCATCTCCTAGCAAGACCTTGAGAGGAGAAGCAGAAACCTATGATACTCTCCGCATTTGAAGAGTTTTCCTATTTAAAACAAAAGGTTATAAATACAAGCGGATTGCGGAAAATCCAAAACATCGTTCGCCAAAAACCTTCCAGATTATTCTCTTGCTACTGCATAAGAAAACAGGTTGCACTTACTTTTCCGCCATTCGGAGGTGTGGGAGGACGCTCTGCCGGTGGCTGCCGTGCCATCTCGGGGTGGAAACCGGCCGCCATAGCCGTGACACCACTGATTGCTCTTACCTGCAGAAATTAGTGCCTGCTGGGACTACTGCAACTGGAGTGAACGGAGTTACAATCTACCTGGAAAAGCTTGTGCACAGGATGTGGAGAGCAGAATCGAGAAACGGAAGAAGTGGAGGAGGAGATGGACAGTAGATTGTGTGTGAAACACAGAGGCAAACAACGAACGATCTCAGAAATCAATCTGGTGATCATGTTGCCATAGCCGCGCCCTTATGATAAAAATATAATGAAAAAGCACTTGAAGAGTGATGAGGTGTTACGCATTTGTCAGCAAGCAATCGCCAACGCCATTGATCGCGTTTTGGATTTCAAGCTACGTATCTCTGTCTATACAAATACTCGGTGATGTCGGCTCCAAAATACAGCACCCGTTCTCTTCTTCTTCTTCTTCTTCTTCTTTCTTCTTCGTCTGCGTGGGAAGCTTCGGAAGTTTGCTCCAAAAGGCGGAGCCGATGCTCAGACTTGTTATTCTTGCTTTCTTCAGAAACATGATTTAGCACCACCATCCCTGGTGCCACCCTACTACCAGCCTTTTGTTTTTTGGCTACCTATATATAGCCAAAAAAATTTATTAAAAATTAAATGTTCTAAAATCAAATGTTTTTTAACAACTATGTTTAAAATAAATTTTTCTAATATCGATTGATTTTTAAGAGCTATATTAAAAATTAAAACATCTTAAAATCAAAGTGTTTCTTTTAAAGATTTTCAATAGCCATAAACATTGTAGACTCAAACCCCCCTGCCCACTTTTGATAACAAATGAAGAAACAAGATCACTTTAGACCCATGACACAAAAAAAGAAACATTACTCCTTGGAAAAGGCCAATCGACCAAAAAAAAAAGAAAAAACAAACAAGCAAACAGGGATTCGTGTGCATTTATTCAAGAAAACATTTGCATTCCCCTTTGCAATAGAGTTGCAATCGGCTTGGTGCTTGCAAGAATTGATTCCTCTTACCGCTACTACAAAATCCCCCAGCAAAATATGCTAAGCAAATTTCAACCCTAGAAATCACAACCAAATGTTCTCAAATGCTCAATGCTACAATTTCTTTTTCTCATATTGGGTGAAAATAAGCTAAATTAAATAGCCCAATGCTATGCGTTAAAAAAAAAAACAAGTAATCATAATTTTTTTTGATGTATTGAAAATATATTAATTTTTTATTCAATGAATAATATGATGATAATTTTTCACATTATTATTAAAATGTTGAAGAACCCCATCTTGAAAATATATTTAAGTATATATATTTTAAATGCATCTACTTGCAACAAGATTTTTAGTTTTATAAAATGGGTTGCAAGCAGATTATTTTTTTAATTTGTTTACTTTCAGGTTTATGAAAAATAAAAAAATATTTATGTACTTTTAAATTGTGCATATTATAATCATAATATATCAAACTTTTAATGTAAAAGTAACCTTTGAACACCATATTGACCAGTTAATTTAAAACATATTTTAAGCTTATTTTTATGATATTAAAATTTTAAAATTTTATTTAGACTTTACCATAAATTCAAGGGAAGATTTAATGGTTTCAAAATTTTATTTATAAATATTTATATTGTATTTCTGTGTGATTATGTTAAAAACTATTTTAAGGTTTTGGGTGGACTATTTTTTAAATTTTATTTTACCTTGTCAATTCTTTATGCCATTTCCATTTCCCTGCCTTCCTTTAAAAAAAATGTAATCCATGAAACACAAACCAATATTTCCAAAAGGTTACAAAGAGAAAAGCAAAATGATATAAATTTAAGAAATGAAATAAACGAAAGAAAGTATGGTTCCAGATCAAGGAAATTGTCCAAAGAAAGGCAAGTAAAATTCTCTTCCTTAAGCTCTTTTCGAACTAGACTCAAGAATAAACACAAGAAAATACATGAATATAAACAAACACAAGATTACAAGAAAACAAACATAAGAAAAACAACTCAATGTTGAAGTTGTTGTCAACAATAATATCTCGTGCATAGTTATTGATATGAAGAGTTACAATTATTGATGTTGATTTTTTTTGGCAATACAAGTGTTGTGATGGAGGTGTGCAACATCAATTCCTTCCCAAACATCATTAGGTTGTCATTGATAGGGTGCTTGAGGTATTGTGACGGACATGCTCAAACAAGACAATTAGAATTTTTTTAAAAAAATTACAAGACTTTCAATTTCAACCCTAATCTTCAACATAAAACTCTAGTTGATTCAAGATTTCAAACCATTGCATGTGAACATAAAAATGCGCTTGAAATAACTTGCACCTATATTGATACCAAGGTAAAAACTAATGTTTTGTGAGTATATTGTGTTTGATATATCCTAGGGTAAGGGCACATCAACACGAATTTTTCCCCATTAGGATAAGATCTAGGTATATAAAATTTGTGATTTATAACAGATGGGTAGGGTTTAGGTACCCCATGTATCATATACATTTATTTGGAGTTTTAAAACATGTATTAATTAATTAATTAAAAATGAAAAAAAAGTTAAAATTTTGGAAGTATTGAAACAATTTTCAAAACTCGAAACCCAATGTGATCATGAATAAATCCCATGTTAGAATGCAAAATTCAAAATGTTTAATTCATCCTTGAATACAAATATGCACAAACACATAGAAAAACTTTGATTTTATCAATGACCATGGAACTCAACTACCTAAAGCTAGACATACACACACATAGAATGCTACAATTAAGGAAATTTGTGAGGCTTTTGTGAATCAAACGTCCACTATGTGTTTGGGATTGACCACTAGTTTGTTGACCCCACATTCCAACAAATCAACAAAATTGGAAACACCTACAAATTATATATAGGTTTCACAACTTACTTACCCTAAGCCTACTTATTTGAATTTTTGGCACATATCCCTCCTAGGTACAAATATGTCTTGCATATATTCAAGGGTATGAATAGGGCATTTTTTTCACTTCTACATACCCATTGCACTATGTGAGATTATTATCTTTTTGAAAATTTTAAAAATAATAAAACACTCTATTCAAACTTGATGGTTATATTGTAATAAAAGATGTACCCACACAATTATAGTAAAAACCAATTTTGTGCAGTTTTCTATGCCTCAAAGAAATAACTAATAGGTAAAGGTTAGACATATGCATCATGGGTTAGATGTTCTCAAAATATAAAGAATTAATTTTCACCTTAATCATAGTTCTTAAAAAATCAATGAATGAATGAAACGACCTGCCTTGAACAATGGATTTTTTCATGAAACCAACCAATTGATGATGAAACCTTGTCAAACTTCATAAAAAGAAAGCACCCAAGAAAAGGAGAGGAAAGGCAACAAGGGGCAAGGACCAAAATCTAAACAAGTAAATAACCCAAAAAAGTGAAGTTGCATGGAGGTAAAGGAACCACTAAGTACCAAAATTTCAACTAATTGCTTGAAACATATCCACTAAAGAAAGGGGAGGTAAACCTAATAAAACTCCAAGCCTTGAAAAACCCTCCCTTATAGTAACAACTTGCCTTGAGATGGAGGTGGCCTATGGTCTCTATAAAGTCAACGACATTCTCTACCTATAAAAAGAACGCAACATCGATAAAGGAGGGCCTCATGCCTTTTGTTGTCCATGTCATGTTAGCACATTGATGAAAAAAAATTATCAAATTCAAACTAATGAACACGCCCAAAAACCTCTATGGCAAAAAGAAGAAACACATCTGTCGAGTAATGGTCATGATAAAGTTTTTCCTTCACTTAAACCACCATTATCAGAGCCACCCCATGAGAAAACAACCACCCATGATACCAAATTTGCTCAAGTGGGGTTGGCAATGATGACATTGGCCAATGTGCAAATGCCATCTATCAATAGAACAATGTCAACCTTCTAACAAAAAAATTTAAAAAAAGGTAGTGGAAGAATGTGGGTTTGTTCCCGCAAAAAATGAAACCTTGCATCTCTTGCAATCAACGCAAAAACATTCCAAATGGCATCATGGGATGCTATCCTCTCCCCACCATGGGCGTAGCAAAGGAGGTGGATCCCCATGGGGTCTAACGGCTAACCATAGATGCAATGTGTTAGACCAAAAACCAAAGGATGGGGGAGGCCTAACTTGGTTCACAACACAAAGGAAAAAACATTTGAAAGTAGATAAAAACATGAGATGATAGGGCAAATAAATAGCCAAACTCTTACATTAAGCCTTGCACATGACTTCAAGCACGCCCAATGCAAATTAAAAGACATGTCAAAGATGATGTTGGAAAAAGAATGGTCATGCAATATTTCTAAAATAGTCTCTTAAAATCGATATGTTCCCCTCTCTTCAAGTTGTTCAAACAAGGATAGACATGTTCCACAACCAAGGGAAAAAGCTCCTAAAACAAACGCAAGTGTGCTTGGAAAGATTTCCTTATAATTGGACTCCACTAGAAGAGTGTTATTGGCAATTGGCATAATGTTTAAGGTTTATAATGGTTAAGGTTTAATGACATTTTGCAATAATTGTAACATAGGAAAAAGTGGATTAGATGTACATTCCCAATCTACAATAAAGTGCATAGGAATTTCACCTTAACTCAAGTTTGGAGTCACATTATTTTTTTCAATTTTATTGGTCTTGGTTTCTCGTTTCATTTGTTTATCATTTTTGTGACATTCCTTTTTACCTCTTATTTCTATAATATTCATTATTATGTTTGGGTTTGTAGATTTTTTCTTGATTTCATTTCTATAATTTGAATTTTAGTATTGTTGTTGGGTCCTTGTGTGGATAAAGGACCCACATCACCCAATTTGATTTTTCAATGGAAAACTTTTTAACATCCAAACCAATTTCAAAAGGGAAAAATTGAAAACGAATTGCATGTTCAATTGCCAAAAGTTGAAATAGAATACTAAAAAATGTCAAAGGATAGAGTTGAAGTTACCATCTCCACAAGTTACAATGTCCAATGATTAATTTTTGGTCCAAAATAGATGGCGATCAAATTTTGATCACCAAACATTGCACCTTGTTGATAAAAATGACTTTGACCCAATCCAACTCACAACATATTTCAATTGCCATGTGGACAAGGGACCAAGAACAATCAAAAATTACTTGTGACCTAAACTAAGAACAACTAAACTTTTCTAATTTCCTTGTTTAGCTTGTAGCCAAATATTTTCGGTCACAAGCTAGACAGGTCAACCAATTGTCCAACTTGCAACCAAATATGGAGAATTTTGGTCTTAAATGAGATAGGTCCACTATCTAGGTTGCGACCAAAAATTTCCATTTTTGGTCACAACTTGGACTAGTCCTTTAGCATGGTTGCAACCAAAATTGGAGAACTTTAGTTGCATCTTTGATAGGTCACCCCTTGTCCAACTTGTGACCGAATATGGAGAAGCTCGGTCGCAAGTTAGATAAGTGACTTGCTTCTAGCTTGGGACCCAACCTATCTACTTTCGATCACATGATACACAATGGCATTGTGTAGCTTGTAACCAAAATTGGACAAGCTTTGTCGCAATTTGTCCATTTTGTCAATTGAACTTGTCCATTTATGGTCATATTCAATCACAAGACCTAAATTTAACTACGTTGTTTTTTTTTACAAACAAGGCAATCGAAATTCAACACGCGTGTCGTTTATCCTTGAGGAAAGAAGAGGAGGGACCTTTATAAAAGGTGTCATTCCCACCCACTAACTTCACTTTCTTCTTCAAGGTGTGAAGATTGTGGTTGTGTGAATAATCATTACCTTCCACTTGGAAGAAAGTGGTGGATTGTTTGAAGTTAGTGAGGTTCGGATTCTTCAATTGTTTGATAATTGTTGTTCAATTTCATTAGTTTGGCCTCTTTGATATTCATCATACCCACTCCCAATAAGCATTTTAATTTACATTATAGATACTTCAAATCAATCATAAGTCATAAACCTTAAGCCTTTAAAACTAATAGTAAGGACTATAATAATTAGGAAGATATAATAGATACACTTTTAAGGATAGGATGGTAAACTTGGGGGATGAAGGGCTAATCCAATAGCTAGACTAGAGCTTCCTCCAAGGAAGCGAGTGAAAAGCAAGAGGCATAACCCAACAAGGAAATTTTGGAGGATCTTAATCAATTGGCATGCAACGGATGGCAAAATGTACCCAACCTTTGGAGGCATTATGTGGCAAGCCAATATGTTGATTGATGTCACATCAACAAATTTTGGCTAATGCAGAAGCATGACACTCATGTATCAAAAACAATGTAGCCCATTTTAGCAGGTGTAAGGACCATCATATGAAATTGTGATTGGTGGATGTTAATTTGGCTATTTGGAGTTCAAATGCAACATGGTGCCATTATACATGACCCAAATGGTGTATGCAAAGGTGGTTCTAGGTGTTGAAATGGATTGGTCCAACATCCCAACAAGTTTCTGATCACAATAAAATTGAATTTGCATCACATAATTCCATGGTCAATTGAAACTCAGCCCAACCCCTTTAATAGTCCATCTAAAGCTTTTGGATTTGAACGATCCCTAGTGGTGCCCACTCCCATTAATGTATCTTTTGATGCCTATGATGATGAGGTTGATATTGATTATGATTTTCCTAACATTTTCAAGAATGCTCAAACAAACCAAGATGTGGACCTAAGTAACCTCCATGATGCTATTACAAATGTCATTGAAAGGTGGGGGGTTGGACTAGAAGTAGAACATCAAACACAAACACAAGTTGCACAACTAGAAGCCATCCTTAATGCATCCTCAATGTACCATCCTCAATGCATCATTCCCTTCATGGTGCAACATAGGTGTTGTGTGTTGTGCCGAATGCCATTCCATAGCTAATTGTATGTAATGTTCAGCTTAAAACATTGCATGCCACCACATTGGGAATACAATGTTCAAAATGCACCTAGCTACGAGAAGTGGGGCACCAACTTTGTATGCGAAAAGAGGCATGGTCTACATGCACTAGATTTTGTAGCAAACTTTGTCAATTTTGAAAAAGATATTACCATGGTGAGCATAACTTGCCATACCTTGTACCTAGACCCAAATGATGGACATTGAAATTTTTTTGTCAAATTACAAAAGGATATTGGAATAGGGTGCAAGAGCAATTCCATTTTGAAACACATCCAAATGGCAAGTGGTTCAACTCGCAAGGGGAAGTTGTTTGTACAAATGTTTTTAATCTTGAAGAGTTGCTTAAGGGTTTGCAAGAATCATTTAAAGCAGACCTCTAATTCTATGGCCAACCCTTCTATGAAGTAGCTCAAGATTGTTTGTTCAACCAGATTGCTCGTCATACACTCTAGCTCCTCCAAAGGCTGAAGTCATTCCATGGTTTACAAGAGATTTTAACCCAAGACTTTGAGACCACAACGTGCAGTGCTCTAAGACTATTAGTTGTGCAATGGGGGGAAGGTAATAGTAGGGGCAATGTGAGTGAATTCTTTAGAAGTAGACTCCCATTCAAAATAGGGTTGAATATGGGTTCATGGTTATTTTGTCACCATTGCCCACATTGTGTGGTTATACATATCATTTTTCCATATGACCAATATTTTGTTGTATTAGGTTTCATTTTGTACCATTGTTGATTTCCATTTTTCTTTGTGAAAAAGTAAAGAATTGTGAATTCTCATTTGTGTCCAAGTTAAATGCTCTATAATGAATTATATATACATTTCACTTTTTCCCATTTTGGCAAAGATTCATCAATTTTATTCTATTCTAGGGACTTCATTATGATAAAACCTTGGTAAACTCATTAAACAAAGGGTGGGTCACATTATGGCCTTAACATAAAAAATATTTTAATGCAAAAGAAGAATTATGGAAACTAAAATATATCAGCATGTATTTTTTTTATAAAAAATCCTTTAAAAGAAACTAAAATATTTAAGGATATTACAACTCTAGAACTAATCTAAAGTTTCAACACAAACCAAAATATCATCTTTCAAAAATCTTGGTATAAAAATAGACCTATTACCTAGGGCCAAAAAATCCATTAAGTTGTTATACTTTAGATAATGAATTTAAACACAATATCCTTGCTTTAGTAGGCAAGGTAGACAAAACACCTAATAAATCCCAAAAAGACCTAGGACTTAAATTTGGTCGAAAGCTGAAAAAAGGCAATGGCCAATAAGACCTAGGTCCATCCTATGACTGAAATTCAATCGCAATTTAGATAGGCGTCACAACAAAAATGACCCAGGTCCATCCTACAATCGAAATTTAGTTGTCATAATTTGGACAAGGTTAAAGCCAAAAGGACCCAGGTCCATCATGTGACAAAATTTTGGTCATAATCTAGACAAGTGTTTGTGTGCCATATTAAATAAGACACATATTATAAATGTGATAACTTTAACTACATAATTTTGTACAAAATAATAACCCTAATTAAACATTGCAAAAATCTAAAAATATCTTCAAATTAACACATTAATGGGGGGAAAAATTCCAAATTCCCATCAATTTTGGGCACATTACATTCCCACCAAAATAAGAACATCAATTTTCCAAGGTTATAAACAATTTTGGATACAAAGGAAATTCAACTTTTTAACTTTATTCCTTTGTGATCTCTTAGCATTTTAAAGTTTTCAAGTAGTGTGTGAGAGGAGCTCTAATCCTTCATAAAACTCCTATGTCCTAATGTTACCTAGTGCAAGGATGAAGGTCACAACTTAGATCGAAAACAAAATAGGCTAGAACAAACAAATACCAAACATCAAAATAACATTAAAACATCATAAATCAAATTTCAAAGTATTCAAAGAAGAGTTAGAACAACACAAATCAAGATTTAAAGTAGTGAAAATAAAGCAAGATCAACACAAATGAAATTTATAGGTACTCCAAAAAGAACCACAAGAACAAAATTCATGGGTGAAACATGAAGGGTAGACAAATAAGGCTATAATAGATGAGCTTTGCAATTGAAATTAAAAAACAATTCTACAATATAGTTGGGTTCAAGCACTATAAAGAATTTATAAATCAATGACTAGATTAACAACTAGTTTTTAGTCATAATTATCACATGTGACTACTATAAATTTTTTTTATCATGGACAAATCATATAAAATTTTAGTCACAAAAGATAATATGGGCACCAAGTCACAATGGTAGTCACAAGAAGATGTGATTTACATGAACATTTTATCCATCCAAATTAATTTACGTGGCATCATTAGTTTGCAACTAATTTTATGACTAAATAATGTGGTCACATTATTTATATTAAATATTTTATTATTATTATTATATATTTCTATTTATATTATTGGTGATTTCAACCTATATCATGTTAACTCATGTCATTTGTGAGAATTGATCCTTGAACCCTAAGGATGTAAATCAGCTCTTTTACCACCAAACCACCCCACTTGTTGTGACAAAACAATAATATGCATTTTATTTAATCTATGTCAATTAAAACATTACACAAAACATCACTTTTGATATTTGATATTTTATTAATATCTTTTTCCAAATGATAAGATTAAAGTTTAATTTTAAAATTCTTTCAATAATGTACACAACTATACATTAGAAAAGGACCCCCCTTTTCTAACTACATTTTTCAACTTGGGGTCAACTATACTTATAGTTGAAAATGACCCTTTCAACTACAAATTATTTTTTTCAATTGTTTTCCAATTGTTGACTAAAAGAATCAACAAATATAAGTCAAAAGTGACATTTGACCATGACATCCACCATTACAATTGAAGGTTGTTTACAACTAGAATCTCCCATTGAACAATTTTTTTCCATTGACAAATCATGACATCATCAAAAAATGAGTTGAAATATCAAATGTATTCCAACTGGGTCATTGAGTTTTAATTTTAATTATGTTAGTTTTAATTTCAAATATATTATAACTAGGTTAGATAAAAAAAATCTAGCTAATAACTTGTTGACATGTGGCCCACATAGGTCTACATATCAAACTAAGCTAGGTTTATACCTATGTTAGACCCAAACTTAAAGTAAGTTTAAACTTAAATTAGGTTCAAACTTAGGTTAGGCTTGGAACTAAACTAAGCCCGAACCTAAACTAGGCCTAAATTTAAGCCATCTAGGCTAAACATGGACCTAAGCAAAGTACAACATATTAATAAAATCTTATTTCATTTTAGGTTTAAACTTTAAGGTCAAGCTTTTGTGATTAAATCATGAATAATTCCAAATGGCTATTCCAATTTAAAGTTTTTTTTTTTGTTTATCCAACATTTCTAATTCACCTCTTTATATAATTTAAAAACTTGTCATGGAAAACAAACAATATGGGATAAACATTTCAGTTGCAACCTAGTTGTAATTTAGCTAGTTATAACCCAATTGAAATTTAGTCACAACTACCTATTAATAATTACTTGGCTATTTACTTATTTAACTAATACTTAACTACCTATGTGGCCTAGCCTACTACCAATTGACTTTAACTTACTACTTATTAATTGACTTTGCCTATTAATTAATGAAGCATATGTGGCACCAAGGTTCAGCTAAAGCTAAATAAGATGGCACCTAGTCCTAAACCACCTAATACTTATCTACCTTAACATAAGTAGCTTAGAAACTTAATACTTATTAACCTATTGACTAACATAACATATGTGGCACCTAAGCTTAAACCACCTAATACTTATCCAATATCAAGCATAGGTAATGTAAAGATTTATTAGTTAATAGTAGCTAGAAAATACCTATTAGGTAATGCTATTAGGTACATAGAGGTAGGTACTAGCTTCCAAGTTAGGTACTTTTATAGCTAGCTAGTAAGTAAATGTTTAATAGCTAACTAAATGTTAACCCTAATTACTACCAACCTAGTTAGTTTAGTTAATTTTGGATTTTTCGAACTTGGTGGTTACGATCAAGTTTTCTATTGATATTGAAGCAAAACATTGGAAACAATAAAATGCTGGATCATCTAATGAGGTATAACATTATTAACATTTATTGTTGCATCATATGGTGGCCCCCAAATCAAAGTTTCTCTTCAAGTTTCCAATTGAATTTCAAATTAAAATTATAATTTTAAGCACTTAAATCCACATCCTTTTCTAATATTTTTACTAGATTTGCATAGGATAATGTTATGACCTAAAGACTAATTCATGTCTTTATATTAGCTATCAAATGTAATTAAATTAAATTTCAGTTGTGCCATTGAAATATCCTATGTGATTTTGTTGTCACAATGTCAAATGATTAATTCCTTAATATCAATGGTAAAACACTATGAGATAAATTCAATGAACACTTGTGGAAGGGAGGACGTCTGAAAAATGTATCAAAGCATTTTGTGACATATAGCAAAAGGATGATAATCAAGTTTCAAAATTTGGCAAAATTTCAACCTTAAAAAGTAACACACTAAGTGATGCAATGGTTAAAAATTTGTTCCCTAAGCATGGAAGTGAGGGAGATGAAGGTTTCAAACCTTCAAACTTACACCTTAAGTTATTGAGTTAAGTTGTTTAGGTTAGCATACATTCTTAGGTATTTAACCTAGCCTACTTAAGTTCCTAACTACTTAACCTAGGATGAAAACATAGTTAGGTGGCTCAAAAGTGGCATTTGAGAGTCTATAATTTAACATTAACATTTTTTTTGCAGTTTTAACAATTATCAAACCATAAATCTTATAATTATCCCCTATGCTTTTAATCATAAATATTAATAAACCAACCTATGAATATCCTTAAACATGTGATTAATAAAAAAATACATGCAAAAAAAAAAAAAATTATTGTGAAATGGACTATCATTGATAAAAATTTACAACAATCACATCATTTAAATCTTTTTAAAAGTATATATATATAAACAAATTTTCAATGCACTTCACTAATAAATTCTTCATTTGATGATTTTTTTAATTTTATAAATTGACACTATTTTGACTTTTTTTTATTTCACATTTTTCATTATTTTCTGTATGATGGATGTAATGTTGTCATTTCAAAAGTCCATTATGAGATCATAATCCTTTTAGAATTCATACAAAAAATTTATGATGATTTCCATTAAAATCTATAACAACATGAATAATTAAAAATTGACAATGTTAATTTTGAATATGGCTTTAAATTTTACATTTATTTGTAATCTAGAAAAATTACAAGTGTGATAATCCAAACAATCCACCTATTCATGCTTTCACCCCCTAGCCTAACTATGGATTACCTAAGAAACTAACATAGTGAATTAACTATTAATGAATTTGATTAGTTATTAATAAATTTGAATAGATATTAATGAATTCACTTATTTATAATAATTGATCCTCATTCACTAAGTGCTGGTCACTTTCACCATGATAAATTAATTCAATTAATTCATTCAAAATCTAATCAAATACATAGTGAATAGGGATACATATTGGTGTAATGAATTGAATCCCTCACCTTCACAATAACAAACTAAGTTCTTATCAATGGATTGCACCTTCAAAAAGTGACAATTTTTGCCAAGTTTTTTATTTCACATCATTATTTATGTAGGTAAGTAAGAAGGTTAGATAATTAATAAATAAGCTCAAAGTTTGTTGCAAGATGATAAATAGGTAGAGGAGGTAAGAGGTAAGTAGGTAGGTAGGTAAGCCTAGGTAATTAAGTAGGTCAGTAGGTAAGATCTGACCCACCAATGCCATGGAAGAACCCTCAAGTCACCAAGAGTCAAATTTCTGTTTGTCTCAACATTTGAACACCCATCATAGTTGTGTTTGTGATCAGGGTGTATACTACTACCATGAAACCTTCAAAACTCCAGTTTTGGAAAGAAATTCATAGTTTGGAATTTAGATTGATCAGCAGCTTCAAATTTTCAGTTTTGGAAATTACTTAATGGTTTGAAATTAGATTTGATCAGCAGCTTCAAAAATTCAGTTTTGGAGATTAATAGTTTGAAAGAATGAATATCTACAGCTTCAAAATTTCAGTTTTGCACATTAATTTAATAGTTTAAAACTAGATTCAGTTTTGGAAAATGAATAGTTTGGAAGAAATTGGTCTTGTACACTAGAGCAAGCTGAAATGAACTAGATTTCAATTTTGGAAATGAATAGCTTTGGAATCTGATTGATCAGGTTTCAAGTTCAGAAAACTAGAATTGATATTAATATTGGAATCCGAAGATTGATCAGCAAAGTTGATATTAATTTGCAATTGATTTCATGAGCTTAGAAGTAATAATTTCAGATCTTGGAATTCAAGGAGGATGCAGGAAGAAGATTCAGCTGGAAAGCTGCTGATCTGCAAAAGACCAGAATTTCCATGATCAAAACAGTTTGCAGAGTGCACTGATCTTTTCCCTGCTGCAGGATGATGATCATATTGAGGTCATGTTATGACAGTTTCTATTTGCAAAATTCATGAGTTTGCAGCAGCAGCAGATTGCTACCAGAGTACTCCATCTCAGCTGCCTGGGACGTACGGCATGTAGAGCTTGCGGCAAAAAGCAGCTGTACATGTTGTAGTGACCCAGCATGAGCTTTGCGTCTACAAGGTGGTAGCGTATGAAGCATCTTCACGTCTTGGATCTGTGGAAGCAACCTTTGCATCCATGATCTCCAAACCACGTGGCGAACTTCTTGGATGTCGTGATCTGCAACTAGCTTTTCACATAGCTTCTAGGTCCCGAGATGATCTCAGTCGATTCCGAAGTTCCTTGCAATCATGTGTGGAGCTTTGTGTAAAGTATACTCAATAAGCTGTGAGCCGGTGGCGCGCAATTAGGATTTCCTGGGATTGCAGGCTAAAAGAGATTGCGGGGGCCTGAGGAAATAGCAGATCGAGACTTAGTGGGAGCTGGCCGCACTCGTGCCTTGTTTTGAAGAAATTTGAAGAGTTTCTACAGGATCAAAGGAGGAATTCGAACTTGCAGCAGTCACTCTAGAGGGACTGAAATTAGGAGAATCGGTCATGGCCGGGAATCCTCATGCGTTCGTGAATAGAATATCAGCAGCTGCTGGGGGTAGAAAGGAATATAGCGCAGGTGCAGCAAATGTGCTTCTAATGCTAACAACACTACTCGTCGTTGGTTGTCGCTCTGGTTGTGATGCAGCGGCATATAACGAGATCATCAGTATGCCAGAAATTCTCGCATTCGATCCAGCATTCGATTTGCTACAGCAAACTGTAATTGAGCAAGTAGTGGAAACTGGAGAATCTCAGGCAAGACCATACTGGTGCTATAATCCTGCTGCTGCTGCTGCTGCTGCTTAGTAATCTAACATCGATGCAGGATCGTCTCTGCTGCTGCAATTAGACATTGCCAAGGAAAGAATTATATCCATTGCACACAAGTACCTAGATTCATTCATGGTTTTTGCTATGCCATGTAAATTTTCTTTTTGGAAAACAACAAATCCTTCCTGCAGCTTTACTTCATGCCCCCAAAATTCGATGAAGAAAAGTCAAACATTGGCGGTTGGGTGAGCAATTCATGGTTTTGGCCGAGCATTTTTTCACAGTTTGCTGAGAAGGGTAAAAAGGCTGCACAGAAAAGCCCCCAGGGATAATAAGAGTGTGATAAAAAATCATTTGACCCCTACTTCCTTCCTATTTCTCAGTGGCCAATCATAGTGTTTGGTCCCGGTGGTTTGCTATTAGTCCTCTCTCAGCTATTTGCAGTCCCAGTTTTAGTTTTATGGGTGGAGTTGGAAAAAAGAATAACTAAACTTGGATGTGAGAAATAGTTTTTTTGCAGGGTCACATATTGAGCACCGAAACAGCTATGCAAATGTTAAGGTAATTAACCGGCATACAGCAAAACGCAGTGGTTTATATAACAGCCTGTTGCTGCTGCATGATGATGCGCTGCAGGTGATAAGATTAGAGCTTCTTCGTAGGGACCATCATCCCAGCTTGACGGACTCGAGGAGTACTCAGCCACCTAAAAGCTCAAGCGAGAGATTTCTGGAGGCAGTGAAGAGGAGCCATGCACGCAGAGATGCAATTGCCAGGTCCATGCAATCAGCGCCTAAGAGCAGCAACAGCGTCAAGCCATCCAGTATCCCAGTCACGACACAAGGCCAAGGAGAGTACCTCACCCAGATTGGACTGGGGACACCCAAGAAGACCTTGACATTGATCGTAGACACAGGAAGCGATTTGGTGTGGACCCAGTGCTTGGCTTGCAAGTCTTGCTATTCACAAATCGATCCGATATTCAACCCTGCCAATTCCTCCACTTACAAACCCGTCAAATGTGGAATCAACTTGTGCGAGGTAATGAATCACCGAACACCACCTGATCAAAACCTTAGAAATGTCATGTACATTTTGATCACCATGATCACATAACTATTTCTTTAAATTGCTATAAGGGAAATTGATTTAATCCTGTAAAAAATTTATTTATAATGTTCACACCTTAGATAATTTGGAAAAAAGGAAAAAGAAAATGGAGAATTTATAGGACATCAAGTTAGCTCAAACTAGATGTCAAAATCTCTCCATGTCAAAAATGGACCACCTGCAATAGGTCGGTCATGAGACATATTACTCTTTTGCATATTTAGTGGAACATGCACGAGATAAAGTGGTATTTTTTAATATGCTATGACCATAGTTGTGTTTTTTAGGGTGAAAAATTTTCCAAAAAATTGGCTAGTGCAAATCTTACATGAAAATTACCATTTGGTAGAAACCCCATTTTGGTAAAGATTTTGTAATCTAGATTTAACCAAAATCGCCATATTTAGATTATAAGTTTCACCATGTCACCAACACATAGCAAGAAAATTCTATTTCTTTCTAATGTCTTCTTCCCTTACCTATAGCCAAATTTGGTTAAAACTTCTTGTGGAAGATTGCCAACCCACCTACCTCAGAAAACTGAGAAAAAAACAGGAAAAAAGAAAGAGGGCTATGAAGTAACTAGCAAAATACTTTTTAAATAGTAATAATATGTTAAAACTGAGAAAATTCTAATAAATATATATAAGGTTCCTCATAATCCAAATCTAAGCACTCTAGTTGTATTTAAGTAAATTATAAATTATTATTTTTTTCAATAAATTACAACTAAAATAATAATAATTTTTTCACCTCATTTGATGGGGGAAAAAATGCAACTAATTTCTCCAAGCTTTTTATTCACTATAATAAATTGTGAGTGTAATTCATAAGTCCCCATTCGGTAGAGGGGGAAAAAAATGCAACTAATTTCTCCAAGCTTCTTATTCACTATTATAAATTGTGGGTGTAATTCATCAGTCCCCATTCATTAGAGGGGCAAAAAAAAATGCAACTAATTTCTCTAAGCTTTTTATTTATTACTATAAATTCTAAGTGTAATTTATTAGTCCCTGTAATTCATTAGGCTACTGAATTCATTATTTCCCCACTAAGTCCCATTCATTATGACCAATGAATTCACTCAACATTTAATGAAATCACTTGACGAACAGAACATCTCTTGTTATAATGATTTCATGCTGAAATAAGTTGAAACTTGAGGGTTCACATACCTAGTAGCTTTGCTCATCTAATACACAAGTTCATGTTCTGTTCTTCGTTCATTCCAGGACCTTGAGCTCACTGGCTGTCCTGCTGCTGGATGCCAATATGTGTATGGATATGGAGATGGATCAAGCACAATTGGCAATTTTGCAACAGATACAGTGACATTGGGCAATGCTAGCGTTCCAAGCTTGGGATTCGGATGTGGCCACGACCAAACGGGGAGTTTCACAGGAGCAGATGGAATAGTAGGTCTTGGACAAGGTCCTCTTTCACTCATCTCTCAGCTCTTCAGTAAAGGAGTGATCAGCAAGAGATTCTCGTACTGTCTTGTGGATATGGACAGCCAAAACACAAGTCCCTTGCTTTTGGGAGATCCCGCAGTCACCTCTGCACCGCCAGGAGTTGCTTATACCCCAATCCAGGCCAATCCATTCAACCCAACCTACTACTACTTGAATTTGACTGGTATCAGTGTTTCAGGCACACCTGTGAAGTACCCAGCTGGAACTTTTGCAATCGATAGTACCTCAGGAAATGGAGGATTGATTATCGACTCGGGAACTACTATCACTTATTTGGCAACAGACGGATACAATGCAGTCATCGCAGTAAGTAAAAACAATCACCGCCATATTCATATGAACTACTAGATTCATTTTTTCTCATTTAAGTCTGTTTTGTGTGAATTCTACTATTGACGAATAGTGGGAAAAAAAAATCCTGAAGCCCTCATTCGTGGAAGTGATAAGTACCCCCATTGTGAATCAGCCCTGATCTGTTTCTAGATTTTCTTCTCTCGCAATGGATTTGATGTGTTTGTCTTCTGTGTTCTTACAAGTCTCTCTTTTTAACAGATTCTGATCTGAACCTCTCTTCTCCTCTCTCTCCTTTTAAATTTTTTAATAATCTGTTTCTCTTCTCTTTCTGTAGTTTTTTAATGCATTTTCCCTTTTACCAACAAATTAGTGACACCGATCAACAGCAATCACAATTCCTTAGACAGAGTCCTCTGGACACCATGTTTGATCTAAGTAGCTCAGCTCTGTCTGAGCTAATTTTCTCTCTCAAATTCGTAACAGAAATTTTTCATGATGGATTCGTGGACTTTGCAGTTTAGATATTCATGGACTAGTACAGATGCAACACAATTCTAATTCATGATATAATTTTGAATTCAAGCTTGGAACATTAGCGTTGCCCAATGTCAAAAACTCCCAATTTGTGCACAAACAGATGTGCAGTACAGGGAGTTGGGGACTGGATCATGAAAATCAATGAAATTTTTGATTTCAAGGAAAGACTTTGTGTTATTGATTACCTATGTGCAGATTTCTAGATCATGAAAACCCATGCATTTGATTTCCAGCCGGAGGACTATTAACTGAGATTTTTTTTTAATCTTTGCGTTTGTGCAGGCTGTGAAGGCAAATTTGACATATCCTCTTGTTTCTGGATCAGAATATGGGCTGGATGTATGTTTTGATATTGGAAATGCGACTACTCTCATTTTACCTACGATCGTGTTTCATTTCACCGGCAAAGTGGATGTTGTTCTGCCAATTGGCAACCTCTATGTTCTTGTTGCCACCACAGGTCCAATTATTTGCCTTGCCATCGCTGGGAACGATGGATTCAGCATTTTTGGCAATATTCAGCAGCAAAATAACTTGATTGTTTACGACCTAAACCCTCAAAAATTCCAAATTGGTTTCAAATCTATCACATGCGGATGAGTACATTGCACATACCTTTGTGCCACAAAAGGAGACAAAGTGACAATTACCCAATTCATTCCCACCACCAAACAACTCAACAAAAATCTTGATAAACGCTGATCTCAAATTCTTTGAGTTTCTTCATGAAAATATTATTGTTCAACAAATGTTGAACAATTTTACAAAATCAGAACTTGAATGTTGTTGTGCAGGAAGTGGGCCCAATCTGAAACACAATCAGTGAGCTCAACTTAAACTATAATCATATGAGAATTGTCTTTCTTGCATCAAAAAAAACTAGATCAAAAAATCTTTGCTTTACTTGTTCATAATACAATGGTGAAGCTTTTGGGTATGCATATATCTTTTTTAGGGGATTGTTTTGCTGAATTGTCAAAGGAGACTTATTTGATTTCCTTTGGTCCCACAAATAATTCAATGGCATTCGAATGACTAGTGAGCTTGCTTGCATCATTTGCTAAGTTAATTAAAAGTCATCTTATACAGGCCCATCCATGGGTGGAAACATCTCTTTTTTTTTGTCCTTTTCTTCTCATGTTTCCAAGTGTTGAAGATTACGTACCAGAGAATGTGCCCTTGGTGGCCAATTCTGCCACAGAAGTGGTCACTAAGCAAGCCCAGCAGGGTGAGCCTGGTGGCCACAAGCCTGAAAGAATCGGCCACCAAGGGCCTGTTCCATGGCAAAATAGCAGGCTCCCTAGCTTTAAATATCAGGTAAGCTCCATTGAATTGGAATGGGGATTTTCGAACCAATTCTAGAACTGAGACCAAAATCAAAAAAATTTAAGAATTGAACCTGAAACCAGGTTCCTAATTCATTTATGTATGGAACTAGAACCAAGATTTTTGAGAAAATATTTTTTGAAAAACAAGACTAAAACTACGGGTTACCTGGAGGTTAATTGGCAATTAACCACTAGTTCTAATCCTAGATATCCAGAGTTGGACAGGAATCAAGTCAAAGAATCTTTTCATAAATGTCACATAGTTAGGTTTTAAAAACCAAAAACCCATCAAATATAATCTGATTAGGAATTAAGGAGGCCTAAATTTTTATAAAAACAGAACTGGCATGTTCTTCGATTTCAAAAGAATTTTTTAAAAACTAGAACTGGAGATTCTTTGATTTTTATATTATTTAAAAAATTCAAACCAATGGTTTTTAAAAATTCAAAAAACCACCCAACACTAATACAAACCTCATGCTCGGAATTTTTTTTTAAATCCTTCTTGAAATTTAAAAAACATGGTGCTCAAAATCAAGAAATTGCAAACTCTAGCAAAAAAAATCTACCCCATGCTAATGGAATTTATCCCATGCTAATGGAATGTTCTTTAAAACAAGGCGTATCATATAAGTATGGCCCTTTTGGTATTCCATAGCTATGTACTAAGTGTGCCAAACATCCACATGCATCTGCCAAGTGCACTGCCAAGTGCATTACCCACTTACCTTCCTTCATAGTCACCACTTACATTCTCTACCTACTTACCTATGGTACTTACCCCACTTCGCCTAGGTGGTTACCTAGATAGTTTGAAAGGGGAAAGTAGAGGGTTTGCAAGGTGCATCACTGAGGTGTTGTTACCCTTGTTATGCTATCTTCTAGACCTTCCTACTCTCAGCTCACACTCTAACCCTAGATGACTTTCTATGTAAGTGGTTAAAACTAAAACAGATAGTAGGTAACCAATGTAAGGAGTTACAATGTAGTTCAGTAAATAGCTAAGGTACTTAGTGCCTACTAAGTACATAGATACTTGTGGATGGTAAGTAGTACATAGCTAACCAACCCTGGTTAGCTAGTTGATAAGAACACACCAAAACAGTGTTTCCTGTCCATGTACCATCCATCCTTAATGCTACAGGGGTGGGTGCTGGTTCACTCTGCCTCCCCTTCTTCATCCTTGGGCCTTCCCCCCCCAACACTATATAACCCCTCAATCTCCTTGACCTCCTCCTACCAAGCCAATCACTACCCTTTCGGTTGTTGTCAGCAACAACTGAACTAGAGTTAATAAAGATCATGTGTAGCTATTATAACCAAAATTCCAATTAGGATAGGTGCCTACTCTGAAACTCCATTAAAGAGTAGGACTCAGGACCCAGGACAAGTATAACCAGCCCTATTGGTAAGGTTACAACTGGGGCACTGGCATAAACCCTAATTGGCTGTAGTCATGCAAGAAGTGCACCATGCATGTAATTGCAGTGATTTCTTTTACCCAATAAGCTATCACCTCATATAACAAGGCCATTACCTAACAATGATGGTTAGGGTAGGCTAAGGTCCAAGGTCAAGGGCATTACCAAATGTAAAGATCCACCCAAAAAAATTCAATGAATGAAATCATCCAAAACATCACAAGGTGGCATCATCTGTAAGGCTATAAATCGGAAGATCCTTGTGAAAAAAACTCAAGATACCTACCAAAAAACAGAAGGTACTTCCCAACGTTGGAAGAGCCAGCCTTCTTGCAAATGGAAAGCTCTGGCATTTCACAAAGGGAAAATTCCACTTTAAAATGTGCAGTTCAAATGCATTAGTAACTTGTTGGTAGTGTCTTTACGAGTCTAAATCACGACCCATGCCCACCTTGCACCCCTTGACCTCCTCAATGAAAAACTTGAACAACTTGCACACATTAGGTAGTAACCAAAACATACCAAGAACCAGCCATCCATACGTATCTAGTATCTACCTACCTGACAGCCACCAAGTGTGTTACCTACTTAGTTACCTACTTAGTTACCTACATAGTAACCACTTACATTCTCTACCTACTTAGGTATGACAAGTACCCATTTATATGGGTCATTCATTAGTCATCAAATGACCCATGTAATACCTAATTACTTACCTGGGTATTTAACCACTTATATCACCAATCTACTTAGGTATGACATTTGCCCGCTTACCTAGTTAGTGGAAGTAGGTACGGGAAGAGGGAACTAGGAGAGTCTAGAAGATAGTTCAACCTTGGTAATTCAATTGTTGTTCAATGACAATTGAGTCATTAAGGTCTGGGTCAGTAGATTATGTCATTTTGTCGAGCACAATATATGACATTATCTACCAACGATGATTTTACACTCATAGTAGTGATCAAAATGTGTCTATTAAACATGGATTTTTTAAAAATCATCGAATCTACCACTCCAGAGAGTAATGTCATGGAATCGCTCTTGCCTATTATATTATGTTGGGTGTGTTTTCAGAAACTGGCTGTAAAGGACTCCGTGGTGCCAAACCCAACCTGAGGGGCAGGGGCTTCACCGTTCCATGGTACATAATGGAATGGTGCATTGGTGAGTGCTAGGTTGCGTGATCATATCAGAACCAAATGAGGGGACTCAGGGGGGACACAAGCAGAAAATTTGGATGATCTGGATGACATTGTCAAGCACTTCTCTGACTTCAGACTCCATGCTCTGGCATGTTTTCATAACAATTTATTGTGTGCTTAGATACTCTAGCAGTTTGTTCAGAAGACTATAAGCGAATTGTACTTACATACTTATTACTAACATTATTTGAGCTTTCAGTCTGGTGTAAGAATTTGGAAAATGGAATCTGCATTAGCCAGCAGTAGCAGCCTGAGATTAATAATAATCAATGGCTATTTTGAACACCAAAACATGTTAACTGTTCAATTGCAATCCCTTTGTGTAGAAATCATTCTTGTGTTGTGATTTACTTGTAGTTCTGGGTATATAAAAAACTTTGTTTTCACAATTACTTATTAAACCTACCTACCCAATGCACTCATTATGCTCCAATGTTTGTTAGAGTTCGCACCACTGTATGCAGTTAGCCCATGCTAAAGTTTGGACCCTTTCTTCTTAGGAAAAATTGGACCATTCATCATCACTTACAAGTGTTTTCTCTTGTAGTTTTTCTGTACTGTGTAGAGCGATCCTCGTAATGGGTGGAGAATTTTCAAGTGTTTCCTCTTGTGATTTTTCTCTACTGTGTGTAGAGTGTTCCTTGTAATGGGTGGAGCCTTTACAGTTGGGAGGGAACAAAATTTACTCCAATTCTAGAGTATTTTACACGGAAAGAACTTTGCATCACATTTTGGTGCAGGATCATCGATTGATGAAATGCAGAAAAAATAAGTGATCACTGCCTATCCATCTCCATCACTGCCCATTCTCCACATAGTTGAGATTTGTAGCTGCCGCACACTTTTATGTTTGTGAGCATCGTCACCTCACAACATCTCGCCTCCTTTTTCCTCACACTCACCTTCTCTGATTTGTTGTGTTGAGTGACCAACGCTGCATTATGTATGGTAATATAAGAGATCAATGCTTCTTTTTACAATAGAAATCATAGTTTCTTAGACCATAAACAAGATTGTGCACATAATTGTTTGAAACAACAATTGTTAGCAAGGAACAACATGATCTGCTTTTTAATGGTGTCAAAATCCAACTTGTTGCAAATGCATGCACACATAGGAGCTTTGCAAAATCAATTTAAATCCTCTTGTTTTCCTCCCATGTTTTGCATGGATTTTACTTGGAGACCTTCCTTATCTTTTTATTACATGAGGATACATTGTGCTTTTCGTTTTGTTGTGTTTAAAAGGCGAGAGCTAGTGCCCTTGTTATTTTTGCTTGTGTCTTGCATTTGTTTCAAGGTTGGTAGTGTACTCTTTTGAATGTAGTGTGAAGTTGACAATAGTCTTCATCATGAACCCCCCATTGGTTTTAAATGCAAGTTCTTTCTCAATGTTAGTATTCCAATAAGTATTGTTCACATATCTTTGTCAAGACTCTCACAACTTGCCTATGTCTCCAAAAACACCATGGTTTCTTAACCTTCTTAAAATTTCAGATCTATTGATCATGTTGAACCAATTTTTGAATCTTTGAATGTTGAACAAAAAAAACCATTTAGGAAGAAAAAATAGGGGTTGAATCGTGTCTTCTAGGAAGGTTGGGCAAGGAAATTGCCCTCGGCTGAAACCATGGTAGGGTGTGACAACAAGCTAAATTCATAGAATGTTGGAAAACATGTAATGGTTAAATAAAAGGTAGGGACAAACTTTCAACACCTAGGCTAAAAAATTCGCAAAAACACACATATAGAAGGAAATACTAGGCTACATGCTTTGAATGCACTATGACACAATATTCCATGTCAAAGGAAATCCAACATGCCAAGAATAAACAATTATCTATAAGCAAGGGTCGTAATATTTTTGTTGAGGTATTAATTATCTCTTAATAAATTATAAACTGATTAATAAAGATTAATTATTAATGCTAAACTTATGAACTACATTAGGAAATCGATTTAATGAGTCATTATTAATAATTAGATAATTAAATTTGTGAAATTTTAATTAATATTTTATAAACTACCTAAATATTAAATAATTAATTTTTATTTGATATATACCATAACTTTTTATTAGTAAATATTAATGATTAGGTAATCAAATGAAAATTAATTAATCAATAATTAAGTTATTCATTAGTTAATTATAGTTTGTAGGTTGATTAATGGCTTGAAATGAGAATTATATTAAATAAGTCAATAAATATTGAATATTATATATTTAAATAGTTAATTGGTTAAATTAAAAAATTTATTATTATTATTATTCAGTATCAAATTATTAATTAAAATTAAATAGGTTTAATTAATTAATTATTATTTCATAGTTCTTATTATAATAAATTATTTATTATTATTAATTGATCAATAATTATGAATTGATTAATCAGTAGTAGATTATAAATATAATTATTAACTCATAAAAAATCAGTTTTATTTATAGATTATTATTCCAGATTTTACATTATTTAATCAATTTGCTGAGATTACTATTTTATAAATAATGAATATTGGTTTGATATTAAAATTATGTCTTGTTAATATGACCTCACCACTATTATTTGAGTGATCATGACTTCATCGGGGCTAGTATAGGTGGGATGTCTTCTAATCGCAAATCATAAAAAAAGATGATTTCAAACTGCAAATTTATTATAGGTTGACTCCAAACTAGAATTTTTTAAAAATAAACATTTTACAAATTGTAATGTTTCAAAATATCGTTACAAATCCTACGATATCGAAAAAGAAACAAATATTTTTATTTATTTTTTATGTCTTTGGAATCTTTGTGTACTTTCAAAAATAAATTGAATATTTGTGTCTTTTGAATTTCATACACATGTTTACGTGTCATTTCATGCAAATGTAAATATGTGTTATTTCATTTGAATATGTTGAAATTATTTCAAGAGATTAACATTTTTTTAATTTTGAGATTAAACTAGTTTCCAATAAAAACTTCTCCCTTAAATACCTAATTCAAGGATTTAATCCCCACTTGCTTAGCTGATTTAATGTTCATCCACTCTAATTGCTTCCAAAATTTCAATGAATAAAAAACAAGGATGGCTAATTAAATCTCCCCTTGGATGATAATTGGGCGGTCTTTTGCACAATTTGAATCCTATCTATATATTTCAAAATAACAAATATTTCAAGTGTAAACCTTTTTTGTTGTTTGGTCATTTCATCGTTGCTAGTAGTGCATAGCAACGCAAAGCCCATGTTTAATTATACATTAAATAAACTAAGTATATTTGTAAACCAACCATAACATAAAATCAAGATGAAATTGTTTATTTTAATATGTTCATAATATGTGCATAGTATGTGTTCAATATGCATTGAATATAGGTTAAGTATATTTAAATATGTTAAATAGGTTTTATTATATGCTTCATGTACCTTGACTACATGTTAAATATACTCTTAATCCAAAACACCTTAGTGTACATAAAATGTATGGGCACGCCACAAAAAATTACCAAATTACAACTAAATTTGTGACTAAATTAACATAAGGGCCTATTCTTGGATGAAACACCAAAGAAGTTAGTCAATATGGTAGCATATACAATTTAGTAGTTGCACCATAGTCGCAAAAATAGTAAGAAAATAAAAAAGATGGTTCCTATTTGTAAAAATTATAAACCATAGTTACAAATGACAAATCCTCACATGTAGTCATAAATTGGATGGTCACATAATACAAGATTTTTTATAGTGGACATTTGGGAACATCAACACTAGTGGGTGAGCAATGAAAAGCGAACGGTGAAGAGGTGAATGGGTTCAAATGAACAAGGAATTTTTATAGCATATTCCATGCCACATCATCAAATATTATCATGCCATGTGGATTCACTTTTCATGACATGGCAAAATGTTCCTTATTGGGGTGCAAAATATTTTACCATGTGGACAAAGGTTCAGTGTGAAGAGACACACAACTTTCTTGTGGAACTATATTTATTTATTCCAACAATCACATCAAAATGTTTGTGGCCAGAAAATATATTGTAGATTTGTCCAAACCCCAAAGGCCAAACATCTACATGGGGCAAAATAGTCATAGGGATGCATAATTTATCAATGTTTCAATTGTCAATGTGTTGTGTTAATTTGAACATTGAAGGCATTTTCACCTTTTTGCCACAACAAGATGCATGTAGGCCAAGTGCTTGCATTTGCTAACCTCATGAGATTTTGTGTGGATAGAAGGCACTTGGCAATTGTTTATAGTAGAAGCTTCACCTTTAAATGGAAGGGTTGTTCCTACATTCAAATTTTTTTTTAAATCCTTCTTCTTACAGGCATGATACTTCTTTTTTAATAAGGTTGACAAAATGTTGAACTAGCATGGCATAGAATCAAGACTTGTGGCCTAGCAACTACAAACCTTCACACAAACCCACCCACATAATGACTTAAAACATCAAGATAAAACCTTGATGCTTATGACACTCTAGAACTCCAATTCAAAATTGAACCCAAAAATTAATATAACATGGAGCTGGAGTCCCAATTATCATTTTGTGTGTATTGATTTTTGCTATGCATTTGACATCTATATTAATTTGCAATGCAAAACATTACAATCCAAAACTAGAAAGGCACTGATCAATATGCCACATGCCATCCCCACATACAATCTCTTTAACCTCTACCCCACTTTGAAAAACTATAAGATACATGATTCATGAACTAGATGGCGGTCGATGGATGTGCATGTTGTCCATAGTGTTGGGTTGATTTGAGGTAACAACCACATGTGGAAGAGAGATATTGATGCAGTCCAGCCTATGTGAATCATCATTTATCTTGAAAGAACAATCAATGCCATGTTTAGCTCAATAGCACACCTCCTCACTCCGAGGGTGAGGAATTTGTGTCATCAACAAAGACTCAAAAGCATAATTGGCAATGACTACCATAAGCTTGGTAAGATCCCTTAACACGTGGGCCCTTTTCAATAAGAGTCCATTCTTATCTAGACCATGGCCAAATGGACCACCTCGCAAGTAATGTTGGTATAATGTGGGACCATTCAAAACGATAAACATAGTTGTTGCATGTCATTGTGTACAAGGAGGTGTCTTCAACTACTCCAACTAAATGTTTTGCACAATCTCAACAAGATTACAAGTTGACATGTCTACCCACTCAATGTTGTTAGGTTCTACATATATGAGCAAAACAATTAGCCCAAAAGTGGAACAATCCAAATGACAAAAAAAGATCATTGTACATAATTTGCAAAACAAATTCTTACATAAATCATGAACCCTCCACCCCCCATTGAAAATGTTAAAAGTTAAATCAGTTGCCAAACTCATGAATTCTAATTTCACATGTAATGCTAAACATTTGAACCACCAACAACAAATCATCACATATCAAGTGTCCACCTCTTTTAAAGACCCGACATTTTTGTAATCGTAGCAAAGGGCCTTGTGTTAATTTTGTAATTTTAGAGTAAAAGTGTTTTAAAGCTTAATAAGGATGGCAATGTTCAAGCGACCAATTTTTTTTCCATTGCCCAACATCATGCCTTTAGCATTAAATGTGCCATGCCGTGTACCATTGTGTAGCAAAACTTCTTTCAGCCAAATATCCTTACAAAGTTAGGCCAAAGGTTTTCAACTCTCTTTTATCCACAAAAAAATACAAGTTCAAATATGACGATGTTTGACAAAAATGTCATGGATATGGATATGGTGACATGTTGAAAATGGATGCATTTTAAATTGGGTTATTTTGATTGTTTACTTCAAGCTCACATAAGAAAGTACATTGATTGCCCAAAATAATCCACACTTGCAAACATATGCATCTAGTGACATATTTGTAGGTGTTTAATCTATTTGTGTATTTATTGTTATCATAAAACCTATTTGATGTGTATTGGACTGCTTGCATGGGACTGGCAACCTTAAAACATTTACAAATGGCAAAACGACTCCACAGATCAGAACAATTAAATTTGTTTCAACAACCACAAAATATGTTTGCAAATCTCGTCATAAATCCTCATGAAATCAAGCATGGACCCCTTCTCTAGGTTGTTTGGTTTTTAATTTATTATAGGATATGGAAGTTCATAAACATTGCAACCCTTTTCATTGCAACAATTTGGAGCCATTGAACACCACGTGGTTTAGCCGCATGAATACGTTGGTGACAAGAAAAAAATTTGATTATGTTACAGAATAATCCTCCATGTCACCAAAATATGTTTAAAAATACATTTTCAAACATGGACGAAATTTATTTAGTATTCTTTCATGCTCATGAAACCCTGCTCGTCATTCATGCTCATCGTTCATTGCTCACACTCACTTGCTCCTGACATAACATCTTGTGAACACCCCATCAACAACCCTAGTTGTGAGTGGCAATGCTAATTGATAATGCATTTTCACATTATGATTAGATTTTTTTTGACAATCAACTATGAAAATCCTACCTTATTTTTTGTTTAGACAATGCCTTGGCTATGACAAGTTTCTTGTTTTTTCTTTTATATTCAGTGCAGTTTATGTTATTTTGTTGAATAGGGCATGGGTTCAGATATGATTGCCTTGTTTATGTTTTGATTGAATTTCAAAATTTTCGACATAAAGTATTATTTGTTTCTGAAAATTTTGACAAAACAAAAAATAATATAAATTGTGCTAAAGTTTCCCATGTATTATGGTAATCAATGTGAACATAATACGATTCACATAATTTAAATGTGAAGACACCTTAAGTTTTTTGTTTTGTTTTGTGATGGACTTGTTTGATGAGCCATTGTATTTTAAGAATATGATCAAACTTTGGTGCATTCCGAAAATAAATATCCCAATCTTTATTTTTGGCCTAGTAACATAGTTTACATGAGTAGAACTTTGGGCAAGGGATACAAAATAACATGTTATCCTATTGGTACCAACTTGGTAACAAATTTTTTTTTTGAAAAAAGTGTGAACTTGGTGAAAACATGTTGAAACTTGATAAAACCATTGATTGGAAAATATTGAGAACACAAAAATTCAAAAACATTAAAACATTAAATTTTTCTGATTTTCAACAAGCACAAGTCATCATGTTTAAAAACACAAATGCTTTCAATGCCTACTATGGGAAATTTGATATATATAAAGAAGATCTCAAGCAACATTCAAACAAAATATTAATGAATTCAAGGATTCTCATTCATTCATTTTTCAAAAACAACATTATGCACTTTGTGGATCAATAAGAGCAAAGAGTAAAAGAAAAGAAAATATTGATGTTATGATGTTGTGCACACACATTTCATGAAGATCTTCTAAAATGCCACCCAAAAACTATTACAATAAGGGCCTCTTTCCATTGGGCTATTGTGATCACAATTAACACATAGGGCTATGATCACATCGAATAGAAAGCTGTCCTCATGTTTCTTGTTGTGAGGACAATAGCTTTCCATTGCAAAGCATGAGTGAGTTGAAAATATGTAATTAATCATGTTAGGAACTTTGGATGCCTCGGACAACAAATCAAGTGATATCCAGCATCAATGGCCTCCTCCTTGAGCACTTATGCATGCTTTACACTAGGAGTCGAGGCTGAAAAAACTTGGGGCCACCTTTGTGCATTTTGGGCTTGTTGTTTGGCCCCCAAGTTACTAATAAACACATTGGCTCCAAGGTTTGCAAATTGGCTTCCCAAATTTGATGTTATCCTTTTTTCAGCCTTGGGGCCAATCCAAGGCCATAAGGTTCAGCATTTGTTAGTAACTTGTGGCAAATTGAAAATACTTTTTCTATTTCAGCCTTGACTCCTAGTGTAAATCCCTTGGGGCTGATTTCAACTTTTGCACCAATAGGAATGCTTGATTTGAGTTGAACATTGGCCCTGACTCCTAGTGTAAAGTCGGCCTTACTCCTTGTTTGATTTAGTGAGAGGGGGTTCCATGGTGTTAAGATGAATCCAAAACCCTAAACCCTTTCAAATCACACTTGCCATGGCACCAAGTGTGATTTGGAATCAATGTGCTTTGTGTAAGGTAAGGATTGAGAATGGAGCTATTATGGGAACGAGGGCCCATGCAAGGTCACCTCTGAGCATGGGACCTGAATTGCAAGAACAAACCCTAACAACCCTTTTTGAGTTCATTACCTAGGGTAAGGTGCCCTCCAAATACACTACGAAAAATCTTTGTCTGGTTAGGTTGTTTCCTTGAGTTACAAAGCTAAAGAAGTGTGTCAAATACCTTGCAAGTGGTTCTGGGTTCAAATCCATGTTGGGTCATGCTAAGTGGATGCTAGCCATGAAAAGCCAACCTAAAACTTTAGGAATAAATTTCTTTTCAAGATTATTGCATTTGTTGGTCCCATGTTGATTGTGGATTTTGTCACATGGTTACCACCCCATAGGTGATGGTAAAAAGGATGTCAAGTCACGACGTGGTGATCATTAGGTACTTTCACATTATGGGAACTCTTTTATCTTTTTCCTTTCTGCCTTTGGTGTGCATGGCAACAACATGGGCATTAGGCCCAAACCAACTTTTCTTGTGCCAACATTTTTTCATCTTATTAAAGTTCCAAGAATTTCCTTTTTATTTGCTCATAAAGCACTTGGAGAGAGTTTCGAAGAATATTTGGAGGCCACTTTATATCCATGAATATCCCTCCTACAAGGGCTCTCAAGCCTATTTTAGGTGTACAATCCCTTCCACTTTTAAGGAATAAGCATAAAATACCCTCCACCCACTACACCTCATAATCTATGGGTAAAAACCCCACTAGTGAGGAACATTCCCAAAAACACAAGGCTCGACTTGGCTATCACCTTGTCTTGGGCCCATTATTTTGGGAATGCCCAAACTTTAGCCTACACCAAAACCTTCCCCAAATTCTTCATGGCATTTGCCTTCATAATAGCTATGGCAACATTGCAAACTTTCCTAATTAACAATCCTTACCTTCATCACTCATTGCTCACACACACATTGGGTAGCACTTATGATTGTTCTTTAGAGAATAGAGAAACTCTACTTTTACCACAACACAATGACATTAGTGGAGCACTTGAGACATGTGAAGTGTAGTGCAAAGCACCAACTATGACATCACATTGTGTAATCGAAGTACTAAACAAATTTTTTTTTGTTTCTATCTTGATTCTCTTCATCTTGTAATAATGTGATTCTATTCTTTGAAAATTATGAAAGGTGCCAAAATAAATAAATAAATAAATAAATAAATAAATTGTAAAAGGTAGAATGGGTCCCAATATTCTTTACTCATGACAAAAGTTGAGAAAAAACATTGGGTTATTTTATTGGTAGAGAGTTTTTCATCTTTTGAGTTTTGGATTTTTTGGGCTCTTAATGAATGTTTATGGGTTTTCTTCTTCTTCCTATTGGAAATGAATAAATATTTTCTTTTCTCAAAGTATAGAACCATTCTAGCATTTAGTTCAAAGCTACTCCACTATTGGAATTTTCATGGTTTTATAAATGTGTGTCTTGTCTTTGATAACTTGACATTGGAGAAAGATTTGAGAATGAAACATGCAAAATGTAGACCTAACCCCTTTTTCCCCCCTTTTATATGAAATGGATAGTTTATTTAAATGGGTCAGAAAATACATTTTTTTAATAGCATTGAAAAATATACACAAAAATCAATTTTCACCTTAATACGAAGGTGAAATTTGGCTATTAACAAATTGCATCATGAGAGGAAAAAAAACATTTAAAAATCCTTATAATGTTGGCTATTAGAAACCCCAAAAAAATTAATAATAATAAAATAAAATTATATATATATATATATATATATATATATATTCTCATAAAAATTTGAAGGAAATTGAAGAATCTTTTGGAATTTTTGAGAAATTTTATTTTTTGAAATGAGATCTTCAAAATTATATTGGATTATTCAGCAGATATGTGTTGAAGCTGCCCCTGTTGTTTGGTATTATAAGTTTGATATAAAAATTCTGCCCGGCAACCATAGTGACTAAGATCATGTAACCTTTTGAAAACAAGTGGTCATTTTTTTTATCTTAAGTTACGGAAGAAGAAATTGTTATATATAAAGTAAACAAAATTAATCTAAAACACAATCATGGTTAAAACTAAGCAAAATCAATGCAAATATTATGGCATGGACCTTGTGTATTTTATACCTTGGCAAGTGTTGGTGAAGATCATCATATTGTTTTCTTTGTTGCAATTGTAGTTGTTGTGATTTGTTTGTTTATGTGCAAGTGTTAGCATTGTTAGAATATTGTTCCATTAATATGGAAGATTATTACAATATTTCAATTTTTGATGTTGGTGTGCACAATTTATCAATAGGTTCAAATAGGGTAATAGGAGTCACTCCAAAATGTAACCATCATTTATATTTTCATTGTGAAAATGAAACTTAAATTGATAATTTTTTAATGAACTCGTGTTGTAATAATTGTAATGTATTATTAAAAAATTGAATAAGTTTGAAATAAATTGAATAAGTATGAAATACTCAAAATCACTCTACAAAAATTGTAACTAATGTTTTTCATTATTTAAAATTTTTTAAAAAGGCTTTAAAAGTATTTTAAATGAATTTTTATGTAGTATGTTTTAGTACACCTTGACATATTAATATAATGTAACATTCTTTTTCAGTCATAAGAATTAAAATAAGTTTAAAGCAATTTGCAAATCACAATTTTAAGAACATTTTGTAAAATATTATACTTTTAAGGATAAGTCCTTGGGGCAAATGCTTTTTATTAGCTTGTTTGGACCCCATTTGCTTTGTCTCCTTTTCATTTTGTGCAACTTTGAATTGTTCATTACAAGAGCATGATGATTTTGTTGTTGCAATGTTGGTGTCATTATGTGTTTTCTAATTTTTCAATGTGTGTTGTCTCTATTTTATTTATACATTGAAGACATGATAAAGTATATAAAATAGTAAAAAAGTATGCAAAAAAAAGGTCAATTGTTATTTGAATTTAGAAAAACTATTGAAAACTTATTCTAACAATGTAAAGTTTTAAAATTAATGTTGTTGAAAGATTATTTTATCTCTGATCCTTAAACCGAAATGATTCAATGTATAGTTTTTTATTATTTATTTATTTATTTATTTAAATTTAAATCTAGATTTACCCTAGTTTTTGGGGCTAGTAAGGTAGTCAAATTGTGTACTGTATTTTGTGTTGACCCTAGAATTGTTGGCATTTTATATTAGCATGATGTTTTGTTTTTTATGTCTAAATGAAAAGGGTCATTTTTTTTACAATTTTTTGGGTAACAAATCTATAATTAAAGTTTTTACTTCAATTTTTTTGTTAGAGTAGATAAAATGAAATTAAAATTTAAAAAATAAGTTAATTTTTTTGTAAAAGGACAAAATGATGCAAATAAGGAAAAATAACTTCCAAAATTTGAAAGGAAATTTTCCAACTTGTCATCAATCTTATGTGGGTCATGAATTCCCACCCTATCTTCCATTAGATAGTAATATCACAAAATATATATACAAAAAAAAATTATTTATTATTATTTTATATAAATTGAAGGGCTTTTTACAATGTAGGGTAAAGCACTAGGGTGGGGGTCTTCACAAAACAAGGGATCTCAGATGATGTGCTGGCCGAGTCGACCCCCATATTTTGGGAATGTCCCCCACCTATGGGCTTTCTCCATTGTAAAGCATGAGGAAATTTTTATCGAAAACCTAAACATAAAGAATTGGGTGTGAAAAAGTATATGAACTTGTTATGAACCAAAACAATGCTCTAGTCATCTGTTTTTTATTGGTGAAATTTCCCCTAAAAATGAAATAAAAATATATTTTTTGAAAATGAAATTATTTTGGAGGGTTCCAATAACCAGAAGGAAAGGGAGGAAGAAAAAAAAAAGAGTGAAAATTAGAATTTCTTTGTATTTTCTTTTCAGTGTGTAGCAATAAATATAGAAGGTTGATAAAAAAGATTTGCACTTAATATCTCATTTAAAAGTCATATTTGGCTAAATCCTCTTAGGGGTGATCACCATTTCTTTTCTATATCTTGCCATAAATGATTGCCACTTAGGCTCAATGTTTTTATTTGTGATGAAATTTTGCCAGTTGATGACAAAAATAAAGGGGCTGAGACTTGTCTAAACAAGCTTTTTTGGGGAAAAAAAGGGCCCAAATTCACCGTATTTCAAGGAAAAAAAAAACTTGAAATCATGATGTTTACAGTTTAGACCATAAACTCTTCCATTTCGCCAATATATGGTGATAAAAATTCTACCTTTCTTTTTTTATCTATAGCCAAATTTGGCTAAGTTCTCTTGTAGATGGTCCACCAACCTCACAAAAATAAAAAATAAATTCCCCTACTGAGGGAGGCTACAATAAAAATTACCCAAAAATAGAAAGCAAATGGCCCTCAAATGGTAGAGCAAAGATGACCCATTTGAAATTGCCAAATCATTAAGAATTTCCTTAGTGGTCTTTACTTAATGGTTTCAATATCATGTATAATTATCATCATAAGAGTATTCATACCTTCACTAGATGAAGGTTTATATATATATATATATAATTTTTTTATTTTTTTTCAAATTTTATTTTACATTTAAATTTTAAGGGGCAAAAATGGAGAAATGACTAGATAAAGTTATTCAAACTCACTAGAATATATAAATATGTATATATATAAGTTCAACAAAGGAGGAGGAATATGAGGGGAATGATGATAATATTTTCTTTAGGAGAGCAATTTTATTTTATGAACCAACATCACTTGATTACTAATGGAGTCCATGAGTTTATTTTATCATATTGGGGGGCTTTGTTTTTCCTATCCATTGAGAAGATTGTTTGCCAATGGAGGAAGAGGAAATTTTTGTTTTAGAAAGGAAAAAAAAAACTTCCAATAGAGGAGAATAGAGCATAAAAGAATGGGTACTTTTGTAGCCTCTAGTGTATGTATGTATTGGAGCCACATGCTTTTCTTCTCTTTTTCTGAAGAGAATGATGATTTTCTGTAGCCTCCTGTGAAGATGGAATGGCCCATGATGGCCCACTATCTCAAAGCTCCTCCTCCTCCTCTTCCTACATGATTGCTTGCTTGCTTCATTCATTCATTCATTCACTCATTCATTCATTCATAGTGGCAACACTACCCAAAGCCCAGATAGACACTAAAAGAGAGCAATAATGTACTATGGAATGGGCCCAATTCCACCTCGGAAATGTCTTGTTCTGTCATGTGGTGTATCAATTTTTTTTTTGGATAATAGTTGGGTCTGGGTTCAATATTAAAATTTCAAATATCAAAGAACGAGTTAATTCCAAGTTTTAAAATCCTAACGATAGGTAGCTATGGGGCAAGGTTGGGGGTTGGATATGTTTGAGGGTGGGTATACATTTCCATGCCTTGGACAAAATACATTTCCATGTCTTGAACAAAAACCCTAACTAATATCTTGCTTCGTCTTTTTAAAACATTCCAATTTTTTGAAAGAAATTCTATCATATATAATTAATGATGTTTTTCCTTCGGTCTTAAAATGCAAGCTTGAAAAACACCTTGTATGAAACATTGCAACAATGGGGGAAACCAACAACAAACATGCAAAGTTTTCACTATAAGCAATAAGATTAGAAAAACATTGTAACTTCTAAATTGAATTGAAAAGAGGTAATATTAATATGAATTTAAATGAATTTTTTTGGTTAAATTGGTTATATTGCAAGCCACTCTTTCATGTGAGCCATAGTTCCAAATGGGCTTTCAAAGACTTGATTCAGATATTCCCAACTTTTTTTCAAATATGGACAAATAGACCTCAAAAAACAAACATGCCTCAAAAACATCCTTACTTCAAAAAGATAAATAAATCTCAAAGATAAATAGAGCTAAAAATTAAAATAAATCCCCGCAATAAAAAGGACAAACATTTTAAGATAGGAAAAAAAATTCATAATCAAAGGGATAAACAATCAAAAATAGAAAGAAAAACATTACATTCATAAAATCAAAGATTGAAAAACAAAAAAAACTTGTTATCAAAGGGACAAACATTCAAAAGACAAAAAAACCTTCAAAGAAAGACTCCCTGAAAGACAAACCATCAAAATCCAAGATTTCTTGTCAATCCCTAACTCCCTTCAAAAATAGATCAACCTTTTTTTTTAAAACCCTTAAATAATAAAACAAACCCTTCAAGAAAAACAAAGAACAAACCTTGAATCTCCCAAACTCCCTTTTGAAACAAAGTTCCTTTTCAATCCCATGTTCGCTTCAAATTCAAACAAACATTCAAATCTTCCAAAACAAGCACACCTTCAATTCCCCATACTTCCGTTAAAGAAACTTAATGACAACCTCACAATTTGAAAACATAAAAAGAAACTTGTGTAAAAACCTTAACATAAAAATAATTTCATCATTTTTGTGGACATCCAATATGTATAAGGACTTATACATGTGTATAATTGCCATGCAACAAAAAGTTACAAACTTTAGACATTTGCACATTCCAAAAAAAATTCACAAAATGTCAAATTATCTTATAAAATGTGTTGTTGACATCTATAAATTCGTCACGTTCAACTTTGTTCACAAATTCAACATTTAACTCTTTTATCAAATCATATTTAATTTCACATATAAATGCCAAATTTACAAGTTTCGAACAACCAACACAAAGATTAGTTGACCAATTATTGTTCACAAAAATAAGTTTGTCCAAATTGTCAATTTGAAACTAACATCTTTAAAATGTTGTGAGAATTCTAACAATAGAAAATATTCTTTTTATTTTGATTTGACTAGTTAGGATGCCAAAAATCTATTGTGTTAATATGAGCGTGATGGCTAATTTTTGCTCTTTTGTTCACCACCATGACAAAACACACTTATAAATTTCCAAATCAATAAAATAACAATGGGACAATCCAAGCTTTCTTGTTACAATGTCCTTGTATGTGTTTGCATTTGTGTCAAACTATTAAATTAAATCTTGAAGGTTCACAAGTGAAATAAACTCATCAAGGCCTTGAACCTTATTGGGCATCAATAACTTGTAAACCTCTAAGAATAGAGGCAATAATAATGGTTTCTCATACTCAACAACTAGGGCACAATGGTTTCATAATGCAAATATGTAATTCACTAACCACATATTTTTATACATGAGATGCAACATCAAATTAACATGTTATGACTTTTTTCATTATCGATTGAATGTATAAAAGAAAGGAAGGGCAAAAGGAGCCAACACTTGATGATTCATGTGTGGAATGAACTTTTCCAATGCAAATTTGTTTTTAAATTTTTTTTTTAGCATGCAAGGTTGTCAAGAATGCTTTTGTGTGAAAGCTTTTCACAAAGCTTTTGACATGTGGATATGACAAAATGGAAGGCATCTCTAAGGAGTCAGTGCCCTTGACTTTAGTTCAAAACATATCCTTCCATAATGGGTTACAAAACTTTCTTAATAACTTTGTATACTACCCATGTTTGTGGCAAAGGAATGTTATTTTATAATCTTATAATTTGTCAATTATAACACAATGCAATGGCAATTTGAAAAGTAAAAATGTTTTGGAATTATAAAACTTAACTTGTAAACTTGCAAATAACAACAAAATTAATTTACATCACATTAGCAGGGTTTTTAAAAACCCTAACAAAATATACAACTTGAACAAAATTTCAAGACATGTTAATTAAAACATGGTGATTGAAAAATGAAATAAAAGACACATACTTTGTTTTGATAGGCACATTCAATTTTTATTAGCCTCAAGCCAAAATGTGTGTAAGTTTTCTATCATGCTTGCTCTCGTTCCCAAACTTCTTTCACCAAATTTTACATTTATGGATGTTAATTTGAACAATCCCTATGGATGCGTAAGACAATTTATGGGCCACTTTTTTATTTATAATCACATATTGGCAAACCTTTGATATGGCATGCCCAAATTGTGATCCATTAAATGGTTTTAACGTACTAAACATTGCAAGTGAAACAACCAAATTCAAAGCAATTGCACAATTCTATAAATTTGTCCCCTCATCCTTGATATAAGCAAGGGTCTTATGAATAAAGGATAACTTGTTAATATGTTGTTGTAATCTCATAATCATTGTTGCACCATTAATGTCATTCACTTCAAACAACTCAATAGTCACATGTTTGACCTCCCACTTGTTAAACAAAAAGTTAACAGTGATAATGAACACATCATGTACCCGTTTTGGCATCCATAAATCAAATGTGCACGTGATTGATAAACATTCTGCTAATGCAAGTTACACATAAGTAACCATAGTCTTTTCAACCAATCTAAACAAGATTTCATCCACCAAAACTTTCATACTATGGAAGACAACCTTTGGATATGACCTATAAGAAAATCTTTGGAGCCATATTAATTCAATAGTCTTCATGGGCAAATAACCTTTGATCACAAAAAACATCAAATCCTCCAAAAAACGAACTTGTGTGTCCTTATTTTTCTTGAATTAGTTAATATAATAAAACCCCTAGAAATGGTAGATGGTGTCATATGTGCCTTCATTTGGTTGGTTCATGACCATGTGAAGTAACAACCACATTGGTTGCATTTTAAATACTTTTTAAAATTAGGATATTGTGTTTAATCTCAATAATTTTTCATGGTTGTAATGTCATTTGATTTATGGTAAACAATAAAACCTTTTCATATCCTGGGGTATGATGTTGAAAAGTTATAGACCCATGACTTCACCATGGAAAATTATGCATTACATTATTTGGTTTTAAGAAAGGTTTATTGGTTAGTTGTTGTTCACTTCAAAAAAAAACCCATATCATGAATTTTAATTGTGAAGCTTTTAAACAATTGCTTGTTTTCACATATTGTTATGATCATCAACAAGAATAACTTTAGTAGGATACAATTCTCCACCTTGTGGCAAGTTGTGAACATTGATGTGCCTATCATGCCTTGGAAAAGTTGGGACCATCTCTTCATTAAGATTCATATTTGTAGTGTTCATGAAGGACTTGTTGAAAACTCACAACTTGTCACAAATTAAAAATTTACATAAAGGGGATTTGGTGAGAGGTGAAAAAACAAAGAAATGGAAGAAAGATGGCAGGCCGAAGCTTGACAATAATGAATAGAACTTGCAACTCACAACTTTCATTTTGGGCTTCCTTTTCACACCATTTTTCCTTCACAATTCTGTTAGAGTCAAGATGACAAGGTGATAGAAATCATAAAAGATAAGGCTTTTAGTTGTAAAGTTAAAGCTTTGGAATTCTTGCAAACCTTAAACCTTTGGACTTTGTTGTTGAACACGATGGTTTTAAAGTGAAGGTGACAAAAAAACAAACAAAATGAAAAGTGAAAGCTCTCCAATAGTTTTAACTAGTGGTGATAATAAATATAAATAAAACACAAACCCCTAAACTATTGAACTTTGAAACTACACAAATGTTTTTTCAAGTCTTATCTTCTCACATCTCATCTTGTCATAGACACAATATAATAATACATTGAGAGTGCTAAACCAAAACACAAAACCAAGCCCAAAACATAACTACTAGAAACTTCAAACATACACCAAAAAATGCAAGAATGAATAGTGCTAAAATTGCTTACCTTTTTCTACACCTTCAACTTTGGATAAAAAAGGTGAGCTCCATAGCTCTCGCCCCTAGAAAGTCACGTTTATGAATAGATTGTAAGACAATCGAAACTTTAACCTCACATTAAAAGGAAAGAAGAAAGGAACCATGTTGACATAATGTCCATAATCGATAATATTCACAATTGATTATTGCAAAAGTGTTGAAAGGAAAATGCAACAAAAATGATTGAAAGGTCAAAACCCAATCCTAATGTATATCACCATTAAATATACCCTAAATAGTTTTTACCAAGTACCTTGTCATTTGACTCTCTAGGTTGGGTACAATTCTTTGAAAATTGGAAAAGGGAGGTACGAGCTTGGGGCATGTAGCTACACAATATTTATGTAATGTATTAGGTGGGGGTGGGTCTTTGAGAATTTTGACACTTGCCGGTTTTACATGTGTATATTTGGGGTGATACCCAATGAAAGTTTGAAAAAAAATTCTAATGTTCACCCCCACTTTAGTAACAACCCTCCCCATCTTATGCCTTGTGATCTATAGGTATGTAAAGCCCAAGGCTTTAAGCTTTATTGGAATAAGAACTTGTTAAAAAGAGGTGATTATTCAAGCAATTGCAAGAGTACATTCACAATGAAGAAGGCCAGAAATTATGGATTGTTAAAGCTCTGGGATATGATGATATTTGATTTAGTAAAAGTTTTAGACTACACCAAACATGATATTCATGACTAATCTTATATAACTACAATAAAATCCAGAACTAATTTTTTTTAAAAATGGCATAAATGAGAAGTCATATTCAACTATGGTAAAAAAAAAAAACCAATTACAAAAATCATGTTTTGACATAATGATGTTAAAAAACATGGCGATTATCTGAGAGGGCAATTAGAAAATTTTCCATAAAATGGCAACAAGGCCATGAACATATTTTGTGATTATTTTGCACCTGTAGCCATTATTGGCTTGCAACACCATAGCTACAAGCAACAAAACCCACATGAAACAACAACAAACATATCATGGCCAACATGATTCGACTACTTTTGTGGAGGTGTCTTTTAAAGCCTTGTATGGTGCATGAAAATGCAAAACCCAACAAAAAAAATTTCTCGACATCTCTTTTCTTATTTGCAAGGTGCAACAAGTGTTGGGGTTGTGGTGCTCTCATCAACACTTTTTTCTTTTTCTTGACGACACTACATTGTGGTTGCAAAGTGCTTTACAACACCTCTTGTTGAAGAGGCTCTTAAGTCTATACAATACATAGTGTTTGTTCCCAATAATTTAGTCCCATGTTTAAAGCCAATGGGTGGGAGGGGGGATTATTTTAAAGAAAATAACACACAAGTCCACTTATTATTATATTTCTTCATGGCCGATGGGATGTCTATCATTCAAATCGGAGGGACGGACGGACGGACTGACTTTAGTCTAAGAAGTAGGCTACTACAAGTCCTCCTTCGGTCAAACAAAAATTGACAAATTTTGGAGACCTGGCTAATGTCGGACGACATGGTCTCTCAATGCCGGGGACGTAAATCATACCACTTAGAGGCCTCTCTGCACTCCCCATTTTATTAATATTAATAATAATAATATTATTATTTTCATCTAGGAAGTGAGGAGTTGTGTAAGAGTTTATAGAATGAAGAATTATTTTAAAGAAAATCCTTTTAGTGTTCTTCCATTAGGATTACTTGTTCAATAGGAAAAGAGAGGAAAAAAAAAACCCTTTTGCAAAAAAGAAAAAGCATCATATTTCTCATTTTCAAAAGAAGCCGACCGCAAGCACAAAGTCATGGATTGTGTCACCTGGACCCTCTCAAAAAGCCCCCCAATGATCACCATTTATTCCGGGAAATCATGAAGAAAGAACAAGTCCGAACAAGTCCGAATTCTTACAAGTAAAGGTAACATAGAATAATGCCTAGAACACTTGAATTTTTTTTCCCATATCGTTTTGTTGGAGATACTAAGGGTATTGATTCTTAGTTGCATGAATTAGTTGAGGGTGTGTCCTAATTGCTTTCTTTTTTTTTGGTGTGATAATGGGCCTCTTTGATTGGCCCAACCCAAAAAAAAACACAAAACAAAACAAAAACAGACACACACTATCAAACATTCGCAAAATAGAAGATGATGAAATTGTTCACTTTCGGCGAGCCATATATGTTACAAACAACCTCTATTATTCAATCCTCTTCGTAAACAACCAAAGTTGAATTAATTAATTAAATTTTTTTTACCATGGTACCCCCCCTCTTTTAGAGTTGTTTTTTTCTAACAACCCCTTTTGTAGAAAACCAAGAACAAAAGGCCCAAAAAAAAAAAAAAAAAAAAAAACAATTTCAGCCTTATAACACACAACCTTATTACACTAAACATTGAAAATAATGTTTCATTTCGATCATTTCCGTTGGTCTTCTAAAATTCTCAGAGAAACGGACCAAAACTTGTTCGGAACATTTAACTGTTAGCTCACTCGAGATAATTAAGAAAAAAAAAAATTTCAAACCACCAAATCCAGCAATTTAAAAATGAGACAGGTAATGGTAATTAATTGATTTTGATCATTTGATTTTGAAAAATATTTTAAAATAATATTCCCCCAAAAAATTCTAATTTCTTTGCGTAATAGTTTTCTTTTAAAAAATTTGAATTTTTTTTGAAATTTTTGAAATTTTCAAAATAATATAATTTGTGCCGAAGTCACCAAGGTATTACCTACTACACAGTACTTACCTACCTAGTACACTAATACTATAACCCTAGGGATGTCTATACCATAGCCTAGGATGAATTTCCACATGGACAAAACAGATTAATTCGTTTTTATAAATTTGAAATTATTATTAATTTTATTAATATGATAATTTTCAACACCTCAGCTTCATATTTTCACGAAAATTCGTTTTCATTATTTTTAAAGATTATTTAATGACGAAACTGACCCTATGATAAAATATAAAAGATAGGGTTAAAAACGTTTTTAGGAGGGGAGGATTAATTAATTAATTAATTACTCTACATTGCAGTTTTCCCTTGTGCCCAGACTACGTTCTCTCGTTCCCACGTTCCCAGCTTCGTCTCTCTCCCCACGCCGCCCTTATTGGGATGTGTGTTTCTCTCGCTGCTCTTTTGTTCCTTTCTGCTCTTTCTCCACCGGCAACGGAACAGCGCCTTCTGCTCTGCTATTTCCTTTTTCCCTCTTCGCATTTTGTGTCCACAATAAACAGACTCGGGAGGGAGCAGAGGAGCATTTTTACTTCACATTGTGAGCTTCTCACCGTATCTTTTTCTTTTTTATTGTTTCTTTCTTTTTCCCCTCCTTGTTCTTACACAAGCGTGCGATTACTGTGGTTGTTTCTATCTTGTGGTTTTTGTTTTTGTTTTATGTGTTTCTTTTTTCGGTTTTTCCATCTCTCTAGCACTTTCTGCTGCTGCTTTGGAGCTTTGGAGAAAGCTTCATTGTTCTGTAACCGGTTGGAGTGTAAGCATTTTTGCATGCACATCGTGTTGTTGTTGTTGTTGTTGTATTTCGGTTTTGTTCCTCTTCTGCTGCAGGTGGAAGATGTGTGCTGCTAGGCTTCATCTTTTCTCTTTCTTTTCTTTTCCCCCTCTCTATTTAGCTTGTGTCTGTCGGTGCTGTTTTCCCCCTCTCTTGGAAGTTGTAGTGCAAGCTCGTGGTTCTGTCTAAGCTCCGGTCTGAGTGTAATGCTCTCTCACTGTTATTACACTGTTGTTGTTGTGTGTACAGGCATTGAAAGAGCAGCTGGTCTCGTTCTGGTGTTGTTCCTTTTCTGACGGTCGCTGCAAGCGGAAGGGCGTAAGCTCTGTGTGCTGTAAGGGGGGGGGGGGTTGATGGGGGGTAAATCACTCCCCCCTGAGATCTCTCACTCCTACAACATGCCTTGGAGTCGTCGACCCCGGTTCTGTTCGATTGAGAGTCCGCTGACAGTTTCCTACTTCCAGCAGTGACATTGCGCCGTCTGCTCCGATACGACAAACCCTCGCTCCGGTAAGTGACCAGCTTCCATTCTACACTCATTTTCCCTTGATGATAGAAAACCTCCGCACCAGCAGCAGGGAGGAAATGGTCATGTGACGTCTCTCGTAGTAATAGAGCTCCTCAGCTATCGAATGTCGCCTTTTGCACGTACAGAGCTACTGGTCTAGGGGCAAAACTCCGTGCTTAGGCGACAGAAGCACGCCAGGTATATCTGCAAACAGCAGTACATGTGTGCCCGACAGTTTTTCTATGGAGCTTAGGAAACTAAGTAAATTGTAATACTACGCTTCTCACCTCAAGAATCGCCTCAAACGCATTGCAACAATCTATGTATTTTTCTTTCTTCTCTTTGCAAGAGGATGTATTCCTAGTTTGCTTCTGTTTTCTGAGTTTTCCACTGTATCTGCCTTCCACAGATTGCAAAGGCTATCGTTCATCAACAGCTTGCATCGGGGTTCAGAGCAGATCCTGCTTTGAATGTGTGCAGCTTCTGTCAATTCACATCTTTTTTGTTCCTTTATGGCATGGTAGTGCCTTCTTGAACGTGTTCTGCAGGCCACAAAAGTCACCAGGAAGAAGGTAGTAATATTGGCAGAGCAGAGCATTTCAGCCTGCACCTGCTTGGGCTTTCTACACTATCACAAGGTACATTTCTGCCTGTACCCACCTGCATTTTTGCATCAGTACTAGAACTGATGAGTGAGTACATTGTTGCTATCCTGCCTGAGAAACTTCAGCTGTCTGCCCATCACTGTTCTACTTCCAGAACCTCAACCTCAGCATGGTTCCAGCACTGCTTTGACTCAGACCCATCACTGTTCTACTTCTGGAATCTCAACCTCAGCGTGGTTCTGGCACTGCCTTGTCTAAGACAGAAACTGTGGAACAATGTATGTGATCCTATGTTGTCAAACTCATCATACCACCCTATTGCTCAGAAGGACATGCTTAGTCATTGCCTTGCCACACACCCACCTCTTAGATTTTTGGTTATGATATATATTAGCTTCCATTAGAAGAATGAAAATTTCTTTGGGTTTCTTGAGAAGGTAGATCTTATTTCTCTGTTTATGTCCAGGTGCAAACATGGTTCATGCTTCATTTATAAGCCATAGCTTACTTCTACCAACCAGCACTGATAAGCTATGACCAGAATTTTAACTGAGGAATTTTGTGAACTAAACACTGAAGAGGTTTTAGAGTTGAGGCTATGGACAAAGATAAAGTGATCCTGGAGAATTACTAGTGCTGTCAGCTGAGAGAACAGACGTTTCTGAACTTTTTTTCTCGTCTCATTCATCTGGAACACAGGATTGCTGTTGTCTTCCTCTGTTTCATGGCAGCTTGACACTGCTATTTGTGATGGAGGTGATGGTCTGACACTTTTGAGTGACTCTCATTAGGTTACAACTGCACTCATTGTTGTGTTAAATTCAAAGGGTTCTTCAGGAGGCTTCTTTGCTTTGTAATATAAATATATTTTTCTTCTCCTATTTCCCAAGTAGCACTGTTTCTTTTAGCATTGCAGCTGTGCACAAGACCAAGTGAGCAGCCTGAAGACTTACTTTTGCCGTTAGCTGAGAGAACAGCCTCTTTGAACATTCAACTTTGATACTTGGGGTAACACCAAAATTGCTGTCATCTTCACCAATTTGCTATTTTGCACTATTGTTCAACTACAGAGGTGGGATATGACTGCAGCTGACATATGCAGTTGGGAGAGTTCAAACCGTAAGCTTCTCTTTTGTAGAGCGTATTTTTGTGTATCATATTTTACAACCTTGGTTATGTTCTGCAGAGCAGGAAAAATGGGCAAGAAAGGGAATTGGTTTAGTGCTGTTAAGAAAGCATTCCGCTCTCCATCAAAGGACAAGGACAATGATAAATCTGAGCCCAAGGACCCAGACTTGCTTGGGGACATGCCTCCTGTAGCTGCTGTGAGTGTCCTCAACCTTAACCTAAACAGCTTTAGGAAGTTGATTATGCATACATTTGGCATTTCACTTAACATGAACAAGGTAAATTTTTTTTTCTGGCTTCAATTTCAGGTGAGGTCATGGTGGTATGGTTTGGATGATGTGACCATGAAAGGTGTCGTTTCAGATAAGAACTCAAAGGTATTAGAAAAAGTAGCTGTTCTAACCAAAGTTTTGATGTTCTATACCAGCCTTAGGAACAATGCCTCAAAAGGGTAAGCATCATGGTTGAATCTGTGTGATTGCTTGCATGGCACAGGAAAAACCAAAGAACAGGAATCGAAGATGGAGCTTTGGCAAGTCCTCTCACACAGATCACAAGGAAGTGCAGGTGGACAAGAAAACGGATGAGGATTACAACGTTGGTGGGGCCACAGCATGGCCTAGTCACAAGGCAAATGCTCTCCACCAGTCCACTCAGCAGTGTGCAGTAACAACTTACATCAGCCCAGAGGACTGGGCAGCCATTAGGATCCAAACTTCTTTTCGAGGTTATTTGGTATGGAGTTTTAACCTTCTCATCTGGTTGAATCTTTTGAGGAATTGCTAAATATGCAAGCCTGTAGGAAATGTAGAAGTTTGACTCAGTAAATCCCTGCTAAGTGAAAGCTATCTTTGGAGTTTCTTAGTCCTGAGCTGTGCAGAATGAAAATTTGTACCAGCTGGTTGATGGTGTGGCAGACTACCCCAGTATCTAACAATAAGGGCTAGATGTTCAAATAGCTACAACCCTAGGTCTTACTGGCAGAGTCTTCTTTGCAGCTTCTCATATTACTATCCACTGCAGGCACGGCGAGCATTACGTGCCCTCCGAGGTCTAGTGAGGCTACAGGCATTAGTCCGGGGCCACACAGTACGACGGCAAGCAACTATCACTCTTCGGTGCATGCAAGCCCTGGTTCGAGTCCAGGCCCGCGTTCGAGCTCGTCGTGTACGTATGTCAGAGGAAGGACAAGCTGTCCAACGCCAGCTATGGCAACGTCGGCAGCAGCTTCAACCAAGAAAATCTATGGTAGATACTTATGTTGCACAGTTCAGAGTTGTTGAGTGTGATTGGGACTGATTTTCTGCAGTGAAATCAGCAAAGCTTTAAGTCCTTTAAAATCTTATGACTTGCTCCCCAAATGTGTAAAACAATTGTTCAATCAGGCATGAGAGAAATCAAGACTTTACGGCCAATTAGGTTGCTGGCCTGAAGGTTGGGCTTCTTCACATCATTCTGTTGTTTTTCACAGGATGGCTGGCAGGATGGTGGGTGGAATGACAGCCAAGCAAGTGCACAACAGCTTGAGGCCAAATTGCACAACAAACAGGAGGCAGCAATGAAGAGGGAGAGAGCTTTAGCCTATGCCTTCTCTCATCAGGTTTGTGCATGGTGCAACTGCACTAGTAGCAGTGTAGTCTGCTACTTTGGCCTTTATCCTGCACCTTAGAGCCCCTGTTTCAATTGCAAAGAAGGCATATTAGTTCTTAGTTCTTACCTTTGGGTGCATGTTAAATCTTACAGCAGCTTTGGAGGGCTACCCCCAAGGAGGCATCACAGTTGTACATAGACTGTGAGCCTGATAAACCTCACTGGGGCTGGAGCTGGCTGGAGCGGTGGATGGCAGCAAGGCCTTGGGAAAATCGTATCTTTGACAACAATTCTGCATCCAAGGATGTGTTTGATGGCTACTCAGTCAAGAGCACAGATGGGAACTTTGCAACTCCTGTGGGAGAGAGTGACCATGAACCCAAGCAGAAAAACTCACTTGCCAAGCAAAAGAATCTTGTGGCTCATTCTGGGCCTGTCCGAAGTGAAAGTTGGGTACCAAACCAGGGAATGCACATTGTGCCTCACACAAGTTCTGGTTTGTCAAATGGAAATAGCCGCAGCCATAGCCACCAAAGCTCTGTTGCTGTGCATCGTACAACAAGCAAAGGTGCTTCGCCGTCCCCTGCACCATCAAGTTTCAAGTCAGTCCGACCTGCAAGCCCTCGCAGCAGGGTGCGAAGGGAGGACCCTGAAGAAGCTGGGAGTGCCATTTCGACAACAACCAGATCTACTCCCAGCATGCCAATTGCAAACCCCCGATTTGGAACCCGTTACAGCACATCAGGATCAATCCGTGATGATGAGAGCCTGGCAAGCTCGCCAGCTGTTCCTAATTATATGCAGGCAACACAGTCTGCAAGAAATAAAGCACGGTCTCACAGTACCCCAAAGCAGCGCCCGGGAACACCAGAAAAAGATGGTTGGTCAACTGCAAAAAAGCGCCTTTCATTTCCAATCTCTGAGGATCTGATCAGCAGCTGTGGTCCTACAATGCGCCCATTCAAGCCCATGGCTTACCCGCAGCACAGCCCCAGCATCAAAGGCGCCCCTGGACCCATTAGGACAGATCGATCTTCAGTTTCTTCCCTTGGTGGCAATGACAGCAATCTTGGCGATGAGACTCCATCATCAAATGGACACTCTATTTCAAGGCCCTACAGATTCTAAACTGTCAGTCTCTAAAGTACTATCATCTGTGCCAATGATTTATCATTCCCCTACAGCTCTTTTGTATTCATAATCTTAATTTTGCACATTTTCTACATCTCAGTGGTTGATCCTTGTGTTGGGAAGTAGTATCTATTTGTTGAAGGAAATTCTTACTGCTTTGATGGTGGGTTGCAGTTCCGAACATACCCTGTCCATTCACTATCGAATGGAGGGCAGCAAGCAGCAACCTGCACTGGTATGTAGAAAGTTGCAACCTTTTAGCTTCCCAACCCATACAGAAAGCACCAGCAAATGCTCTTTCTAATGATGTGGACTGGCATTTTCCTTTGAGCTTAAAAACCAAACTTAAAACAGTTCTTTCCATGAACTCCATGAACTCAGAAGTTAAAATATCTGCCAGAAGATCCTGGAGGTTTGTGAGGGTGGTGATGGCAATATGAAGCCTAGGAAATTGTGTTTAGAACTCAAATTGTGTTAAGAGACCTCATGCTTGGTTTGGGCAATGAATTGCAATGTGCATACAGATACATATATAAGTAAAACAAAATTTGGGGCCTATGGTGAGATGTGGCAAGACTCTTTTCCTGCCCTCGGTAGTTACTGTTGTCATCTCTGTAGTTAGCTGATTAGTGGGCTGGTTCTACAGGAACTTGAATACTGTTTCCAAAGCTCTTTTTGGGAAATGTTATGCTTAGGCAAGTTCTGATGAGGTATTTTGTACATGTTGATTGTGTAAAAAACCACTTTTTTCTGTTGAATAAGAGTGCAAATGCTGCATGTCTGTTTATCCATGTCCTCTTCAGGAATCGATGTGTAATTGTCAAGAAATCATTTCTAGTTAGTTCTTTTGACATAGTTGACTCTTTACTGTGAATGCAGCAAATTTAGTTGGTCAATTGTGGGCACAATCATGGTGATTGTATTATGGATAATGCTATTCCATGATTGTGCATGAAATTGAAGCTGTATTTTATGCTGCTTGTGGTAGTGCAAGTCCCTGGACCTATCACTCTGCACGCCATCTACAAAGTTCAAAAGTTTTTCTTCACCAGGACTCAATTTAGGTACTCTGTCTGTCTCTCTCTTATATATGGGCCACATGTGGCTTAAATACCTGTTAACCCCTAAATGTCAGCCCAGGCAAAAAACACTGAAAAGTTTGTATCACATTATGTAAAGCTTGAGCTTCATGCAGAGTCATGCCATTATATTGTTGTGGGTAGAGATGCTCTTAGATGCAAGGCATAGCCACAGCTTGTCAGTAGGTAGGTAGTAAAAACAGCCCTTACCTATGTATAAACCAACTACTTACCTAGTAATTAGGTATTTTCCTACCTATCTACCTATATATGAGACCAATTAACTACAGAATTGGTTACCAAGGTGAAACCAAATATTAACCCAGTTGAGGTTCATCCACAATTGAGTAATAACGGGCATTGAGTGGATGGTGTGCTGGTTCAATGTGGCTGCAAGACATGATGTTATACATTGACAAAAAGAAGTCCTAAATTTTTGAAGTTACAGTGGCCATGTTCAAATCACACAATGAGCAATTCAGAATTGTGAACATAAGGAAGTATCTGGTATTTATGATGGGAATAGGATGCAATCTGAAGAAAATGAGAAAGATCAAGAGCATTTTGATGGGTAAGATGGATCCTCATTTACTAGGTATTGCATGCACTTAAATACTATAAAAACTTAGAATACTTTCACTAAAATGAATTAGCTGAATATCAAAGTAAAGCAATGTGTATAGTTTACTATTTAATTTTTGTCTGATCACGTGAGGCATTAGGATATGTGTTTGTATCTAATCTATTTTACCATTTCTATGCATTTTGGTACACATCAATATTGCTCTTGTGCTTGGAAGCTTTATTGGATCCCATCTATCACTAGCCTAGTGCACATGATTTAATGAGTTATACATTTGGATGGATGATGGTCCAAATGTTGTCTTTTAATTGAACTAAGAAAGAGTGATTGTTATTCATGTTCATAACCATAATCTGAAATTCTTGCCATAAAAAATCACAATAAGAACACTTGTGAGCCCTACCAAGTTCCAAACCCCAATTTCAAAGGTGAACCTATAACAAGGGTAAATCAAGTACCAATGTATTATTGCACCTACCAACTATTAGTCGGTTGTAATGTTTGATGGAATTGAACTCAGGTCTAATGTAAACGGAATTGAACTCGATCTTAAACTATTAGATCCCTTCCACTATGAAGTAGTAGACCTAACATCACTTTTCTTCGCTAGGAAGGGCATTCATAATACATTAGAATTTTTTTCCAAGTGCTTTATGTCTAGACATTAATCTTCAGCTATTCTTAAACCGTCTAGTTAGCTAGTTCTTTAAAGTGCATTTGGGTATCCATTTCCATCAAATAGGACAAATGTTTTCAAGGAATTGCTCATTATTGTACGCAGATTCAATGAAATACATTGCCCAAAAATCATTTGGATTGTATTAATGGGGAGAAATATGTTGTGGAGAAAATGACATGCAATGAATTAAATACCTAGTTTTGCTTAATTTCTATCAAGCATCCCAGAGATAATCTGCTAGTCTGGCTGCTCACCACTTCACCATTCATAGGCAGACTAGGAGATTATATCCAGGAATGCCACTGACAATGTATGGTTACCTAGTACCTGACTGGTGTGGATGTCCTATTCAGGCACTTTTTCAGGTTTTTGGCTTTGCCTATCAAGCCAATGATATTATGTTTAGATTCATTATAGAGTATAGTAGCTTAAGGGAGTTTGGCCCCTAGGTAATAGGTCTATTTTTATATGAGGATTTTAGAAAGATGATATTTTGGCTTGTGTTGAAACTTGAGATTAGTTATAGAGTTATAATATCTTGAACGATTTTGGTTTCTTTTAGAGGATTTTTTGAAGATTATATTGATTTTTTTGGGTGGTGAAATATTTGAGTTTCCATAATTCTTCTTTTGCCTTAAGATACTTTTCAATGTCGATGGCAAGGCCACAGTGTGACACACCCCTTGTTTCTATAGGTGGGACTGGTTCCACTGTTGGTGAGGTCAGTTTTAACCTGAATAGATGGTGGAGAACATGTCATGAATCAATGGTGGGGATAACGGGTTACGCTCTGGAGCATGCCCTGGCAGCACCCATTCTCACATAAGGGAATGAATGGATGCTCACGTTACTGCAGTTGGGTCAGACTGAACCAGCACCCATCAGTGTACGATGCAGGATGGATGATAGCTGGACACAAAACACTTTTTTGTTTTATTCCTCTCCCCCGGCTAACCACCAGCTAACCACAGTGGTTAACTCTGTGTACTAACCATGCACATGTATGTACCTACTAGTAGCCACCAAATGGCTTACCAAGTTACCTACTAATGGCCACTTTTATTCCTTACTTATGATACTTACTTAAATAGGTATTTTTGCCTAATTAGTGTGAGGTGGAATTAGGAGGTTTTACAGGAGAGTTAACCAAGGTGGAAACTCAGTTGTGATTAGTCTAAAAACTGAGTCATAACAGGTTTCCAATGGATGGTGCACTGGGTGACTGGTCACATAATCCCTAGGCTTGCCACATTCCTAAGTGTAACAGACCTGACCAGGCCCCTTACATACATACTACATAATTCATCAACATCATCAAGACCCTGTAAAACATAATTGCTTGGCATATCCTGTTATAGGGTCAAGGATACAAACCGAAGGAAAGCAATTATGGGGAGCACTACCACCAAGTGGATCTCCACCAGTGCTCAGTATGTGGCCCAGCAAAAGAAATTTGGATGAAGAAAAGTGCTCACAGAACGCCCAGGCCGCTGAAAAGCACTGCAGAGCTTAACATCTGCTGTTGATTGGCTAGACAGTTTGATTGCTCCAGGTGCTCTGCCTTACACCTTAGACTGTTTGATTGGCTTGGCTAGATAGTTTCATTGGTTCATGTGGGTTGCTATTAGGAGTCTAGCACCTGGCAGTCCCAGTTTTAGTTTTATGGGTGGGGTTGGAAAAAAAAGTAAATAGGCAAACTAATCTTGAATGCCAGAAATATCACTGGTGGAGCTGCTCTTAAGCAAAATGACCAGTGTGGGCGGGTATCAGGTCTGGCAAGCAGAACCTGTCAGGTATTTGATAAGGTATATATATATATCTATATACGTTGGAGTTGAAATCGACAAAGAACTGTGGCCAAAAAGAAGAGTCGCACTAAGTTTCACAAAGACCATGTCATCAACTCACAAACTATAATGCACCACACTTATCTCAATATAAACCTTGACTATGAATATTCATACAACAATCAAAATCATAGCAACCCTATGCAATGTTGATACTAGGAACTCCGAGTAGTTATTTTTGTTGGGGATGGTGGAATACCTTGATATTGGGAGCTCCGCATAGTTATTTCTTCATGGGAAGGTTGGGTATTTTCTTGGATATTGTTTGAAGTTCTACCAATGAAGGGATCATAGCTTGTTCAAACCTTGATTAGGTTCCAACTTGGAAATTGAATGTTTTTGAGTCAATTTGTAAAAATCCACAACCAAGTGACCAAGATAGCCACATAGAGGGGATTTAGAGTGTTCTGATCCATCATCTGTCTAAGGCTTGATTCAAATATATTAAATTTGAGTGTTGAATTCCACAATTGAACTGACCAGCTAGTTAATCCTCTAGAGCCTCTCATCCCTTCCATCATCTGCTTTTGAAGATTCACTAAGAATTGATATTCTATTTTGAACTCCAATGCACCAGAATTTTTGGAAGCAACAAAATGTCAACTGCATCTTATGGGCATTCATCCCAATCACAATCACATTGAACAACACAATTTACACACTAAGTCTACACACAAAAGCATTGGTAATTCAAAATAAATAACAAAACATGTTTAGCTTAGAAATCTCAACACCTTTTGTAGTCTTGCACCCCTATCCAACTCTATCACTTGCACCATTTTCCACCACACCAAAAAAGAAAAAACATATCTCATTGATCCCTAATTTTTCGCATCTTCTTAATAGCTCAAAAAACCTCCCCATCAAATGTGCTCATGTGCATGAAAATATGACAAGATAGAAAGTAGTTTCCAATGCCAAGACAATGACAATGAACACCCCTTTCACACTAAAACCCTAAATTCATATCTTTTTGTCACACAACCAACACCCACCTCATATTTAGGTACTTCAATATCTATAGACCTGCTTGAGCCCACCCCCTATACCTAGCATTGGCATATTTTAAATACTTGTAACCACAAATGACCTGAAATCAAATATGTAAACGGGTATTTTAATAACAACTAGTTTAATCCTTGGGTTCACAACAGTGTTGTGTGGTTTTCATTTTTTGGGTGAGAATCTTAATGGATTTCAAACTGGTTTTCAAAATGAAAGCCTATGGGGATCATTAATAGTGATACCCATTATGAAAACCTGACTACTAGTTTTCATTGGGGTGAAAACTAGCTCAATGAAAACATGGAAGGGTATGGAAAAAAACAAATGTTGCAATTCAGTTAGGCTTTAGGTTTAAGCTTTAGGCAGAATTTCATATTTTTTAAATTAAAAAAATTATTAGGTTTTTTTTTTTGATAATAGGGTTGTGAAAATTATATTAAATCAGTCACTGAGACCTATATACAAGCATGCATGAAACACACATGAAATGAAAAAAGAATAATAGATCATAGTGATGCAAGTTCAAGGTTCAAATACATGAGGAATGAATGAGCACAAAGAGGTGTCTCTAAAGTTACAAACAATCACAACTATTACTATATTGAATATGTAATCCTACATTATAACCAAGTTCTAATACTCTTCTTGTAGGATTGCATATACGAGCTCCATACAAAATAAGGTTTTTTCATTGTTTCTTTCCAAAGCGAATTAAGGTTTTGTCACTTTCTATTGGATCGATGTTTCAAGCTATGTAATGATTTACATGCTCAGCACTTTCCAAGTTGTGTGTCTCAAATCGATTGTTGATTTATCGGTAGAATTGTGAAACTTATTCAAGTCCAATCATTTTCATGCAATGTTCATGTTTAGGTTTATTCAAACTTTTACTGAATATATCAACTACCATATTTTTTATGGGAATATATTGAAGTTTAATCAAGTGGTTTTGAACTTGTTTTTTTATAAAATGCTAATATTGTATTTCTTTGTGTTTGCTTCTATCATGGAATTTTGGATTTGCTACCAAAGCAAAGGAACTTTGATTGTTTCCAAAAAGTGTGGTAGGGTTCTTCTAAACAAAACCCAAGTCTTCAAGTAGTTTCTTGAGCCAAATTGCTTTTGTTGCAACTTTTGATAATGCCATGTATTCAAACTCGGTGTTAGAGATTGTTATAACACATTGCTTTTTACTTGCCCATGCCACAACTCCTCCTACAAGGATGAAGTAATAACTTGAAGTGAAACAACAAGTGTTGATATCATCACCGTAATCAACATTTGAATAACTAATTAAAATACCACCAAACTCACATTTTTGGTATTTAATGCATTTGTGTAAAGTGGAATTGATGTATTAAAAAACACATTTGACAACTTTCCAATGAATTTCTCCAAGATCACTTAGAAATTAAACAAGGTCCATCCAATTGAATAAGAGTAGTTAGGTCTTGAATAAATGACAACATGCATTAAGCTGCCAACAACTTGTGAATATGGAATTGCTTCCATCAAAAAATGTTTTGTTTCAATTGTGGGGCAATCATCTTTAGTCAATTTGAGGCTTGCTTCTAGTGGTGTGAAAATGTGATTGATGGATTCCATTTGTATCACTTCAGTAGTCCTATGAAGTACTTAGATTGAGAGAAGAATATGTAAACCTTTAACACAATTTCTAACAATTTGATTTCCAAGGAGGAAATGGATATCATTTAATAATGTCATTTCAAATGTTTGTGCCAATGTATTTTCAATGTCCGTAATTAGGGACAAACTATTGCTTGTAACAATAGACAATCCACATACTTTGTAATGTTTGAATTTATCAAAGATTTCATATTTAAAATTAAACAAATAAATGATTGTATATCAAAATACATCATCAATGAATGTGATAAAATATCTGGATTTTGAATGAGTACATGCATTCAAAGGACCACAAATGTCTAAATGCATTATGCTCAAAATGTAGATGTTTTGCTACCTCCATCGTTGGGAAAGCTTTGACAATATTGTTTTCCTATTATGCAATCTTTGCACATGTGAAATTTCTTAACATCAAATGCACCTAATCATGTGGAGATATTTTGTAGTTGTTGCATTCTTCTATCATTGATATGACCCAACGTATGGTGCCATAGTTCGGCATTTGTGAAGTTGGTAGTGATTGGCAAAGCAAAAGGTATTGTGACATTTTTAAAAATCATAACACCATGTTTATACAAATCATTGTCTATTGTACCTTTTACTTTTATATTGATTTGACCCCTTGCTACTACAAATTATTTAGTAGAAAATAGATTTTTTTAAGTCCGGGAACAAATAACACAATAGTAATTTCTCTTATGTCATCATTATTTAGTTTAATGGTGACCTTTCCTTGACCATGTATATCTTGTGTAGAATTATCACCTAGATAAACTACATGTCCCTTATCCATTCTTCATATGATATGAATGACTTTTTGTCAAAAGACATGTGTTGAGTGGCACCGATATTGACATACCAAGTAGAATTTTTATCTACTTTAACACTCAATGCAACTACATATAGCTTTTCATTTTTTTCAACAACATTTGCTTGTTTGGTTATAGCTATTCAACTACAGTTCTTATCTTACAATCTTTAATCATATGTCCTTTATTTTTATAATGGAAAAATTTAATTCTTTTCTTGTTTCCAAATGTGTGTTTACTAGAAGATGCTTCACCTTCCTAAACATATTGTCTTTCAACTTTTTCTTATAGAATTTCTTTGTTGTAAATAAGGTAGTTGGACAATCATATGTTGCATTAACAATTTCCATTAATGTTTCTTCTTGTATCAAATCTTGTGATTAAAGATGAAAGTGTTAAATTTGGTTGTCACCTCATTGTTTATAAATGTTTTATATCCTATCGGCATGCTTCTCATCAATGAGAGGATTGCTTCATCATTAGCAATTGGAGATCCGGCTATGGATAATTATTTCAATAATGTTTTAAATGTATGAATATGCTTTATGACACTATCATTATCCTTCATTTTGATTATATGTAATTTATCTTCGAGGAACACTTTAGTTACAACATCTTTAAATTCAAGTATTTTTTTCAATTCAACCCAAGCACCATGGGTTGAATTAAAAGATTGAATGTGTGATATTACAGAGTTATCAACAATGTTATTTAGAATTGTGAGACTCAAGGTATCCCTTCCTTCCCAATGAAGAAGACTTCCCACTCCAGTATATGGCAATGGTTGAACCTCAACATTCCTTTGAGTTGTTGTGGGTGGGATAGGTTTAAATTTAGTTCTTTCAACCAAATTCTAGAGTTTCTCATTTTCAAATAATAGTGTTAATCTATGCTTCCAAATATGGAAGTATGATCCATCAAATTTAGGAATATTTGTAATGTCAATTTTTCTTGACATTTTACATATAATTCAATTATCCGTTTATAATTCAATTATTTTCCTATGAAATGCTAGATTTTTTCTTTTTGGTTTTCTTGATTGTAATGATCAAAACATAGTATTGAATTGATTACACATAGTGATCAAGCTCTGATACCATATTAAATCAGTCATTAAGACCTATATACAAGCATGCGTGAGACACACATGAGATGACGAAAGAATATACATCATAGTGATGTAAGTTCAAAGTTCAAATACATTAGGAAAAGACGATCACCAAAAGGTGTTTCTAGAGTTACAAACAATCACAACTATTACTATCTTGAATTTGTAATCCTACATTATAACCAAGTTCTAATAAATTGTCTTTGAAAACCACTAGTTCAAAAATTTATGAAAATTGCCTCAATTGAAAATTGGCTAGATTTTTTTTTAAAAAAAAATCTAAAACCTTAAATGGTTTTTAAATTCCAAATGTGTTTCATTTTTTGAGAACTTGATAGGTTCTTTCAAATGGTCCTAAAAATTGGAACCAACGGTTGTCACAAAAAAATGAAAACCACCCAACATTGGTTCATACTCAGAATGGGTGGGTTTCTAATGGAGGATTTAGGAAAAGCAACACATAGCACATAGAACAGTCGAGAGTTTAGAACTTTAAATGACATGGAACATGAATTCCTTTTTCTCTTGAATGATTTGGAAATGAATGAACATTGTTATGGCCATGTCATATCAATGCAAGAAAGAAGCAATGCTCAAAATTTGGTGGTGGTAGAAGATTGTTGGAATCCATGGAAAGTGTGAACACCATTGGAGTTAATGAAAGTGAGTTCTTTTATATTACACTCGCCTTGCATGTTTGGTTTAAAGTTTAGAAAGCTTCCTTTGTATTGTATGCTTTCTTTAATTCTCCTTTTTTTCAAGCTTTCAAACACTCTTGAGGTTGTTAAAAGATTTTATGTGCATATGCTACTTTCAAGCTTGCCAAAAAGATTTGTGTGTAAGCTTTATGCTTAAAAAGTGCACGTTGAAATGCATGTTGTGAATTCTTTCTTTCAAGTTGTCAAAGTTGTCAAGAGTTTCCATACCTTTTGTTGTCATGTCACATTCACCCTTCAAGCTTCTTGAAGTCTCCAAAAGTTTTATCAATGCCTTAATTATTTTTGTGGCACTCATTCCTTAACTTGCATTCATCAAAAGTTTCAACAAATGAGCAATTTGCTATAACACTCAGCAAAAGTTTCATCAAGTGAGTAAAATCATAGTCAAAGGAACCACCAAAGTGAGTGGACACTCCTTAAAATTACATTTATGTATGTTTGAAAGATCACAAGGGAAACATAATAGTTTGGATTCTCACAATTATTTTTGGAATACTTTTCATTAATTGCAAAGTTTACATGCTCAAAGCTTGACACAAATCAATTTTTTTTTTTGCAATTTCAAAGCACTCAAACATCTTTATTTTCTACCAAATGTGCACCATTCCTTTTGAAAATTGGAGAGGATTTTAACATTGATTATTAGAAGGGAAAAAAGATTTGAACCGATGAAAATTGTTTTTACAACCCATTTGAACACATTTGCCTCAAAAGTGTTTTTGACCTTGAAAATTATGGATTTTGAAAATGTGACTTTAACAAAACTTGTTCATATATATGTGTGTGATAAAGGGCATGAATGCGTAATATAAATGATATAAAATCAATTTGTAGTCAAAATGTATTTGTATCTAAAATGCAGTGTTAAATGGGGTATTTGAAATACTAAATTATAAATTATAAACCAATGTAAAAATGACACATGTCATGTGCAGTCCTTGGGAAAGGACTTTTACCTTGGTGTCCTTAGCTCCTTTGACCATGATTTCCACCCAAGTAACCAATTTCCTTTCATATCTTTTGTTGTGTCACACTCAACCTTCAAGCTTTTCAAGTTCATCAAAAGCTTTGTCAATGCTCTAATTTTTTTGTTGTGTTCATTCCTTCATTTGCATTCACCAAAAGTTTCATTGATTGAACAATTTGTTGTAGCACTTGTTGAAAGTTTCATTGAATGATGAATTTCTATCCACATCTTTTGTTGTGTCACATTCAACCTTCAAGCTTTTCAAGGTCATCAAAAGTTTCATCAATGCCCTATTTTTTTAGTCATGTTCATTTCTTCACTTGTAATCACCAAAAGTTTCATTGGATGAACAATTTATTGTTGCATTCGCCAAAATCTTTGTCAAATGACCAATTTGTTGTAACATGTTCATCAAACCTTCTTTCAAGTTTTTAAACTTGTTGAAAGTTTTTGAAATGCTTTGTTTGTTAGTTTTTCACCTCACCTTTTCCTTCTTAACTTGCATGGATTCTCCAAATTATTTGGTTGGTTTACAAGTTTTTAATGTCCATGGTCTTAACCCCAAAGAATTCTTGTAAATCCTGCAAACAACAATATCGAAGGTGAGGCTAAAAAGGTTACAAAACATGTAATTGTACATTGCCTTGTGTACTAGATGCCAAAAGGGGTTCATTGTTTACCATAAATCCAATAACATAATTGTTATGAATTTTTTTGGAAGTGAAGCACAATGCCTTGTTGAAAAGGTATGTAAAAAAGGTTAATAGGGTGCAAATGGGATACAATGAACTAGCATGATTACTATAAAAAAGGAATGTAAGTATTTTTTCCCAAAAAAACCTTTTTCATATGAATGAATTGTGGAACAATTTTTTTGCAACATGTTGTAATAAATGCTTATAGTTATTCAAGTACATAACTTTTTTTTTTCATCATTTTTTAATACATATGAATTTTTGAAAATGTCTCAATTCCTTGTAAATTCAGTGTTTTGTTTTTAAAAATGATAATAATTTCAATTCATAATTTTTTTACATTTTTATGTTTTTTATATCATAAAATACAATTTTTTTTAACACATCATGTACATTTTACCCCATTATGTGTGGCAAAGGACTTTTGAAGTTCTAAAATTTTTAATCAATTTTGAAAAGTTCTTTGAATTTTTAAAGTTTTAGAATTCCACATATTTTAGGGTATGAGTGTTTTTTTAATGTGGTTAATAGGTCTTTATCCTCTTAATTTTCTTCTCATCAAATGTGTTTTTATTATATGAGTCCTTTGCAAAATTGACCCTTGTCTGATGCGTTGTTATTCACTTTTAGAGGTTTAAATCAAAACTTAAACTTAAAATTTCATCAAATGAATTTTTGATTTGAATTCCTTAACATTCATATGAATAAAAATGTAATAACTTGCCATGATTACCATGGCTTTAAATGGAAAATCATAAATATATATATCCAATTTTGATTGTTTTTCTTTACGATCTAACACCTTTTTTGGCTTGTTGGATTATGATTACACCCAATAGCTAAAGCTACACTTAAGTGTGGACCAACCACTAAATGCTCACATGTTGCCCCAAGTGTAATCTCTGGGTTTTTCTCTTTATTAGTTCCAAATTTCAAAAAAACAACAAAACACATATTGTATTATGGGAAGATGTAGTGTTGTATGTTAATACAGGTTTTTTGTTGGAATGAAGATGGTCAAATCTATCTAATTGCATTGAATGGCTTACAAGTTATGCATAAGGGTCATCTTCCCATCAAAGAAAGTATTCACGGAAGATGTTATGGCTACCTTGGTGGAAATGACCAAGTGGTTACATACATGTAATATACACTAGCCACATGTTTGTTTGCCACATGTATTTTTGATGTGTGGATGTTTGTAGGGCCACATGACATGTTTGCTATGGTTGTCAATTTCCTATGTAGCAATTAAACACCCAAACATGTGACAATTGATTTGTTTGAAACAATTGAAACTAATGGTGCAACCATGGCTCCCAATTAATTGTAAATGTTTCTTAACAAAATTTCCCCCAATAATAAAATCATTGCATATGTGAAGGACAAGGGGGCAAATTTACAATCTTGTGCCACAAATTTTCCCTCCATGGTTTTGTGTAAGGTTTGGCCATGTTGAAGTCATTTCATGGGTCTTGTTTTGGACATGTTTTATTTTAGGTTTATTAATATGTAATTAAAGATGAAAAAGTGGTTCAAGGATTAACCTATGCATTTGTGAAAGGAGTACAAGTTGAGATCCAAAAATGTATTACTTGGTCGAAAAATCTTGGCATGGGGAGGCAAGCATGGGAAAGAGCTTGCATATATTTTGGATCAAGGCCTAAAGAATTGAACACACTTGTGGAGACTAGGTTTGTGATTTGTTATTACCCATCAAGTACATTCACAATCAAAGGAGGCACCTAGTACAAGGCCCAAATGTTTTGAAAGGACTAGGATTTATCACATTTGAAACATGGTTTACATATTTTGATTGGGGCTTGTTGTAAGATGATAATGTCAACTTCAAAAGTCTAATCCATCTATGTTTCCATAAATTTTCAAATCATGTGTAATTAAATGTATTTATTGAATGATAATTCTATAGATAAATCAAATGTGTGCATTTCAACAAAAGTAAACATCTCAACATTTTAAAAATTTATTTATGTTTAAAACCCTCAATGATATATTATATATCAAGTTTATCAAGAATGACATTTTTCAACATCATTCTAAATATAACATTTCATATTCATAAAAAAAACAAATAATCCCACATAACACATCCAATCTTCATGGAAATGCACCCTTGCCCTTTCTTACATGACAAAAAACATTTTTTCTTGGAAAAAGTTTTTCAAATTATGTAATTTTAGTGGTCAAAAACATGTTCAAATACTTTTAAAAAAATTTATAGTGGATAACCATATTACAAGGTATATTCAAAATTTTATCACTACTAGGCCTTCATAATCATTAATATATGGCCATCAATAAATGTTTAGAATTATTGGTTTAAATTTACATAAGATAAAAGATCAAAGTTTCAATTCCCATTCAACATCTAATTATGCATTGTTTGCAATTCATTTTATGACCAATGAAACATCTTATAATTATATTAAAAACATTAAGATGCAAATTTAGAGGTATAAAAATAATATGCACTTAATTTCATTATATTCCAATCATTAGAAAATTTTCAATGAGTTTTGAAAGTTAGGACGGTGTAAGATTATATTGCATTCAGCTTAGTCCTTGGCTCCTTGTATCATGACTACACCCCATCTTATGTTTATTTAATTTTAATGAATTGTTTGCATTGTATACTTGTTTTCTACATCTTATTTTTAACCCATGGGTTCTTCATTTTCAAACTTGCAAGTTTGCAAGTCAAGTTTTGTTATTCTAGTATGTGTTGGCATTTCAAAGTGATATTGTTCTATATATGTTATAATTGACAAAATGTGCCACTACAAAATTGCATAACTTCTTCAAGGACCTAGGCAACTTGTGAAGCAATATCCAAAATTTTGTCCCCCATTGTCATTGATTATGTTTTAAAACAAAGTCAAGAGCATTGGATCCTTGGAGATGCCTTGCACTTCATCATCTTTACACATTGTGGCTTTTGTCAAGACCTTGCATTTGTGATTGTGCAAGATAGTTTGGACTTGGAGGTTGTTGTTTTTAATTAGGAGTTGGAAGAACTTGTTTGTCACATGAACTATTAGGTTTTGGATGTCTTGAACCCTTTGCTTTCTTTTTTAATTAAAAAAATGAAAGGTCACAATATGTTGGCACTGCTGTTGGATCCCATATTTAAATCTATGCGTTTAATCAACATTTATGTATGTTGTGAGAATGTACCAAGTATAGTTGTTGCATAAGATCAATTGTTATTGCCATTGTTCATGGAGGTGTACAACTTGTCAATAATCATTGATGTTGAAAGAGAGTTGTATGGTTACCAATAATATTTGGTTGATGTAAACAATTGCAAATGTGCTTTGACTTGGTGGCACACAAAAGTGCACAAGTTTTTGATAGTTGTTGTGTTGACAACACAAATCCTTAGCATTCCAACTAGTCAAATTGAAACATAAAAGATGTATTTGATTGATAGAATTAACACAACATTTTGCAAATGTTTTCTTCAAACAAAAAATATGACCTTTATGTTCAAGAATTGGCCATATGATCCATGGGTTGGGTGCCCCAAATTTTATAATCTTGCACTTACATGTGAAACAAGTTGGATTTGAAAAAGGAATTGGATGTTGAATTTAAACATGAAATGAAGTGTGAAGAAATTTGGAAAGATTTTAATTCACAATATTTAAAATTGGTGTGATGCATTTAATGATTATTTTGATGATTCTAATGGACAGTGATGACAGATATGTATATTGTTGCATATGACACAAATTGCAGTCTAGTGTAAAACTAGAAAATTGAAAATGATGAAATGAACTTTATGTTAGGTTTTAGGGAATAAAATTCTTCCATGCATATGATTCCAAGTTGGCCTAGAGTTTTTTTGCTAGAAGTACAAGGTACAAACTTGTTTAAATATGAATATGTGAGTTTGGGCTGATAAATTTTGAATCCATTTTTTGTGCTTTGAGTCTTTTGTTTGTTGGATATCTTTTTGTCTTATGTCGGTCTTCATGTGTATGGTGGTTGTACGGTGTGTCTTTTATGTCATATGTCCATCTTTTGTGTTATATGTAAATTTTGTGTCATATATGGGTGTTTTCCCTATTCTTTGTGTTTTGTGTGTTATGTGTGGGGCATTCTTTCTTGGTTGGTCTATTGCTTTTTGTATACATGTCTTGTTAGTTGCATGGTATTTTTAAATTTTTTTTCTAGTGTCTTTTGTGTCATTGTGTAATTACATGCAATTTTTTTGGTTGGTGTTCTACCTTTTCTTCTTTATCTTGTGTGACATTATATGCATTATTTTTTTGTTGGTAAAGTTGTCAAGTCTACCTTCTATCTTTGTGTCTTCAATGTCATTTGTGACATTTTTTTAGTTGTTCAAGTTTGTTTTTTTGTCTTTGTCTTTAGTGTCATATGTGTGGTTTTTTTGATTGGTCTTCTACATTTTGTCTTTGTGTTTTGTTTGTTAGATATGGGGCTTTAGACTTGAGTTGCTATTGTCCTTGTGTCAATGTGACATAATGCCTTTTTATTGTTAGTTGTTGTTCTAATGTGTGAGGATGTGAGTCCTAAGGATGGAATTTGGAACATGGAAAGGAAGAGTTCAAGCCCATTAACCAATATTGCTGAAAAGTATATTTTGATTCACTAGGTTGGTAGTTGTTAGTTATAATTTGTATTAGGTTTGGAAGAAGCTTTAGGTTTGAAGAATTTGATCCATGGATTTGAAGCTGCACCATGATACCATTTATGATGGATTAGCTTTCTTAGTACAAGTTATTGTGCCTTCAATTTGAAGAACTATTGTTTGTAAAAGACCTAGGTCTAACATGTCATTTTTCAAAAAAAAACCTCAAAGAACCTAAGAATATACTTAATAGACCTAGCTGGGGTTCTATCAAAGAACCTCAAAAAATCTACAAGCAAACTTGTATACCCATTTAGGGTGTTATGAAACAACCAAAAGAACCCAAAAATACACTTGTTATATACCCTCTTAGGTTATGCTAAACAACTGATGCATACCCAACTACGATAATATCCAAACCCTCACTCTTGCCCTGTACCCGTCCAACTCTGGGTTTGTAAAACCAAGCCGAGGATGTTCCTAAAATTTTGAAATATTTAGTTAACTGGACCATTAGTTACCATTAGTTAATAATTAGTTAAAATTTTGATAATTTAGTTATCTATACTTAGTTGTGTAGTTCTTGGAATTTAATTTTTTCTAAGCTTCAGACCCAATTATTATTTTTTTTAAAAATCAAATACCCACCCCCACACTGAAAATGGCCCTTCTCTCAAGGGTGTTGGAAAGTCCACTAATTATGTTGCAGAATCAAGTGGATGAGTTTTTGCATATCTACATGTGCCAACAAAGTTTGGGAAATTCTGAAAAAGTTCAAAAGGCCTGACCATAGCCAACAAAGAAAGAAACACTTTTGCAGTGGGTTCCAGTTCACTAGCCAACCACAGTGGTCAGCTCTGTTTGCTATATTTTAACTACCTACTAACAACCCAATAGGCATTACTTACCTACTAACCATCATGGTGGGTGTTTGGTTCAAATGGCCTTAAAGAAGTGAGACAACCATTTCAGTCTGACACCTGAGTCCTCCTCATCATCCATCCTTGCAGATCCACCCACCAGTTTTTCTCCCATTGTATCTTAGTTGCTATTAGGTAGGGAACTAGGAACTAGTAACATGATGAAGAGGGCTGAGGTTTCCTTTATCTCTGTTTTGCCTTTGTAGCTTTCCATTTGTCTAATGTGTTATCTTGTACAGTTTTTTTGTCCATTCAATCAAGTGCTACAGGGTTCATCATCATAAGGCATTGAGATAAGGTTGGAAAATCTTGCTCTAGAGTTCAACTCTTATAAACGTTTTGGGAATATTTTGACCTATTTAACCTCTTCGGCCTGCTTTACACTAGGAGTCAGGGCCCAATGTTCAACCCAAATCCAGCATTCCTATTGGTGCAAAAGTTGAAATCAGCCCCAAGGGCTTTACTCAAGGAGTCAAGTCTGAAATAGAGAAAAAAAATATTCAATCTGCCCCAAATACTAATAAAATGCTGAACTTTATGGCCTTGTATTGGCCCCCAAGGCTGAAAAAAGGATCCCATCAAATTTGAGAGGCCAATTGGCAACCCTTGGGGTCAATGTTCAAGCATTTATTAATATCCTGATGTCAATGTTCTAGCATTTAGTAGTAACTTGGGGCCAATTTGCAACCCAAAAATGCTCAAAGTTGGCCCCAAGAATTTTCAGCCCTGACTCCTAGTGTAAAGTCGGCCTTAATATGAAAGCATGGCCCACACTAGGGCCTTACCCTCCATGTAAAGCACTTCAAGGTTTTATTTATTTATTTATTTATTTTGAAAGCACCTCCCTGCACAAAAGATGCTTTTGTCAACTGAAGGGGCCTATTCACATGGGGGACCTTCCACCATTCCAATGAAAAAAGGACTAGGCCTTTTCCCCAGCGCCTTCCCAATATACTTTATTTCTTATATACCTAGTGTATGTAACTTATATTGGTTTTCTTTGCAATTGCTGAGCATAATAGTGGGGCAAGACAAAATAAAAACAATAATAAGTAAATTTAGTCCATCAAGTTTGCACATAATTTTCAAGTACCTTACAGAGTACATAATCTTCTTCTTAACGTATCATAGCCATCTTATGATATCTGTAAAGTGCCTTCGACTTTGTGGATTCAAATTATGGACATGGAAAAGGCCTCTGTTGTCAGGACATTATGACCTGGGAACGGAGGGCAGAGTCTGAGGATTTTCCATTAAAAAAAAGGAGCCCAAATTTGCCAGATTTCAAAAGAAAAATTCTAGCAATTGTCAGATTTTTATTATTAGTTCCAGTAGTAGGTAGCCAAAAATATAGAAAGGATTTGATTTTTTTCCTACTTACACATTAGTACATGTGGCCAAATTTGGCTAAATCACTTTCCAGATGATATCCATCCCACCTTGGGCTACATCACAAAATTGGAAAAAGAAACTCTGTTGAGGGAGGAACATTTCCTTAAATGGAAGTCTTGAACTGAAATGTGGGTGAAATAATAGCCTGAAATGAAGTTCTCAATTAAAGCTGAGCGAGATATTTACTACATGTAATTTTCTCTCTGAGCAGGATAATCTATGGTTTCTGGATTACCCTTCTACCCCCCCGCCCCCGAGTGGTGGGCAATTGCACGTGGTAATTAGTAATTACCATGTGGTGATTGCTATGTGAATGCAAAGAGACATTTTGTCAGAGGTTTGCCATGAAATACATTTTGTCAGCAAATAAAGTTCTGAAAAAATAAAAACTGAGTAGGATATTAGTTTCCTGGCAGGCTTAGAGATTTTTTTTTCTGTGGGCGAATTTTTGCCATATTGCCGATTTCTGTTTTTTTTAAAAGGAATATTCTGTCTAAAATGCCCTGTTTTTTGAAAAAATAAAATAAAATCGTCATAATTGCCTGGCTTGTGACAGGGTGCTTAAAGATGTTCTACTTTCATATTTTGAATATCGCCACATTTGGCTAAATATACTTATGGATGACTGATTTGCCACTTGAGCAACATCACAAAATTGGGAAAAAAAAAAAAAA
>Ga0116227_10000736_pt1 | contig 66837 bp, 46 predicted proteins | sample S1TSphgellanicum_FD_89693 | JGI IMG/M metagenome (GOLD analysis project Ga0116227, IMG submission 89693) | Host-associated microbial communities from peat moss isolated from Minnesota, USA - S1T2_Fb - Sphagnum magellanicum MG | ecosystem: Host-associated > Plants > Peat moss > Unclassified...
TTTGAGGGGTAGAGGGGCGTGTTGGAGCTCCAGGATGGGACTAGGAAGAGTTGACAAGCTTCACTCACTCACACGGGCCTGCACACAACCCACACAAAGTGGTTAGTGCATAGTTGGAGCACCTTTGGTGCTAGGACGAACCATGGGCAACACGGACACACAAGACTCACCACGGCCCGGACTTGGGGGAAGCCATTACCTTCCCCCTTATAGTATACTCTGTGGCTGGCCACAGAGCCTACATCCAAATGGCTTTTCTTTCCTGGGACTCCCGAGTGGGAGTCCCGAAATCCCGCTAGCTGGGAGTCCTGCGACTTTGGAGCCCCATAACTTTGCGAGAAGACCTCCGATCGAGGTGTGATCTAAAGCAAAGTTGTAGCTCTCGTCGAGAGCTTTCTAACGATATGTGGCACGCCACCCTGCAGTTAAGTAAATCGGGTCGATTCCTGATTTTTTCTGGTTGGGAGTCAAATTGGCAGTTTGACTTTCGGCCTTTCTTTTGACCATAACTTGTGTTTCAGATATTTGAATGAGCAATGCGAGCCCATTTTAGACATCTACGTTTCAAGAGCTTTTCAATGATATAAAGAACGTCACAAGACATTGAATTTTGACCCTTCAAATTGCTCTCTGAAGTTTCGAGAGTCCACCGGGACTCCATCTCCCAAAGTGGGAGTTGCCTTGGGGATGTGAGTGTTCACTCCTTCACACTCCCTCACACTTTCTTACACTCTCGGGAGTATGTGATGTGACTCCCCGGCTTCCTCTTGGCCCGCACCCTTGCAATGCTTTTGCCTTAACTCCCGGGTTTTTTTCTTCTTGTTTTGACTCCTGGGCTTCTTTCCTCTTGCTTTGACTCCCGGGCTTCCTCTTGGCTCACACCCTTGCAAGTCCCTTTGCCTTGGTCACGAGCCCAAGACTAGGGTTGCGACAAACATGATGTCACATGAGGCAATCTTTACATCTCTCCCCTAGATCTCAAAGAAGGACATATATTAAAAATTCAATTCAGTCTACACATGTTTTACTGTTTATAATTTTACATCCGTTTGGGACCAGAGTGTCCATTAGATGAAAGGTAGATCATGGAGGACAGATTTTCCTCTGGATGAATATGTCTATTTATAACTTGATGATTTCTACTTGAATTTATATTTAATATTCAATAATGATTTTTTTCAATAATTTATTAATTATTAAGTAATATGAAATTTAATTAATTATTATGAATTATAAATAATTTTGATTCATTAGTTCATTAATTAATTAAAATAAATAATAATTTAAAAAAATCAGATTGTTAAGTGATTAATTATGTGAATTTAGATAATTAATCATTTGATAAATTATTTGAAGTCAAATAAATAATTATTTGAAATAACTAAAAAAATAGATTGAATAATTTAAATATATTTTTATTTCATTAGTTAAAATTGTTCATTTTCTGATATTAATTACCATGATTCAATAACTCACTAATTATAATTATTTGAATTGGACAAATTAATTTAAATAACTAGATAATTGATTAATTAGTTCAAGTAATCAATCCAAATAATTAATTATCATATATTTAATTCAAAAACTTAAGTTTCAAATAGTTATTTTTCACAAAATTAGATAAATTATTTTGATAATTACTTATTTGAACAAAATAATTAATTCAAATCACTATTTCAAACAATTTAATATTTAATTCACATATTTAATTATCATATAATTTTTAATATTTAATTGTATAACTTACATAATGAAAAACAAACACAAAACATGTGTGAATTTTTTTCTATAGTTGCAACTAAAAAACAATTAAAAATTTTAATCTATATGTTTTGTTTTTGAATCCCATGGTACACACTATATAAAGAAGGCGCATTATCTTATGTTCCCACATTAAAACACATGTGCCATTTTGGGATGAATTAAAAAAGGCTTAACCTTATAGGCAAAACATAAATTTTTAAAAAAAAAATTCATAGCTATTTTTAGTTCGCTTAGTCTTGTGTCTTTTTACTTAATTACCTACTTAAATAAGTAAATAGGTCTTATTTTTCTACCTATTTACATAGGTAGGTAAGTAGGTTTAAAATAAGTACATAGGTATGTAGGTTTTAAGACCTACCAACCTAGTTAACTATGGTTAGGCACAACCTACCTAGTTGCTAAAATATATTTTTATTTTTATTTATTTATCCCAAAATATAATTAATATCCCATTTGGCAATTTTTGTTGTGTTAAGTGTCATAATCTTGAACCATCCATTAACAATCATAATGGACGATAATGATCAATATTTCATAAATAAAATTAAGTTTTAATGTTTAAAATTTTCATAGTGCAATGTGTTAAATTTTAATGGATGGATGTCAATTAAATTACACATATAGTTACAACTTGTTTTTTGCAACTACTAATTAATAATGTTAACAAGTACAAGTTGAGGGTGAAATTATAATCGAATGTGTATGCCATGTGCTAACACCATAACAATAATCACTACTTGCCAATTTAGTTGAAAATTGATGCATTAATTTAGTCAAAGGATGTTGTCAATTACATTTGACTTCTGAATGAACTTCATTTGCTAATTAGGCATGACATCAACCAAAATTATAATTACAATTTCAATTAGGATGTAACTATGTAAGTTGAACATTTGGACTATGTTGTAACTATGTAAATTGAACATTTGGTCAATTGTTTGATAATACGTGGCACACTCACAATGTTGACACATGGCACATTCACAAAATTTGAAGTTAACAAATAAATAAATGACACATGGCATGTTCGTAAAGTTTGGGGTCAAGGTGCAATCACATTAACAAGAGCCACAATAATGTAATGTGTGTTTAGTTTTTCACTTTAAAAAATAATAATTTAATTTGATGTTGAAATAATTATATATATATATATAAGGTTCATAATATATCATTATAAGATGTGTTTTTTTAGCACAAAAAGGATTTATAAATAGACTTCCAAACTTTTGAAAATTATATATATTTTGAAATCTTTTACAAAATGTTGCCAGAATAATATAAATTTAAAAATATATATATTTGAATTTTTTTGAAGAATTTATAAAAATATTTCAAAAACAATTCCTCCAAAAACATGTAGGTGTGATTAATGTTATCATGTTTGCACTCGTCAACAAATAGTTAAATAACATGTGGCACATTGACATTAATAAGTTAAGCCTCATGGTACATAAACATAAGTTAGGTTCAAACCTAGGCATCTAGGCTAAACTTAAACATAAGGCATTTAACTTAGGCTTAAATTAAAGCTAAATTTAAACATTTATATTAAGCCTATACATGTGCCACATGGCAATTAATAAATAAAATCCTATTTCATTTGGTTTGGCCTTCAGGGTTGAACCTCTTTAATTGGTTCATCTCAAATGGTTGTTACATTTTCATGTTTATTGTGTTCTTCAACAATCGTAGTGCACTCTTTTATATAATTTGGATTTATGGAATGGAAGCTAAACACTACGAAGTAAAAATTTTAGTTGTAACTTGGTTGTAATTTAATTACAACATGAATAGTTGTAATCTAATTATACAAGTTAGCCTAAGCTTAGTTAGGCTTAAACTTAAATTAATAATATACTTAGCATAGGTTTAACTACTTATTTTAATTATTTGTAATAATTATTCATCAACTATTTTCAATCATATATTTATATATTTATATAATTAAACAATTATACATATTATCATCATTTACTAAATAATATGGTGATTCCTTAAATTTTTTAGAAATCAAAAATTAAATTTACTTATTTATTAAATAATTAATTACTACTGACTATTTTTAAAAATTCCAGATTCATTATAACTTTTTATTAGCATTTCATAAAACAAAGAATCAACTAAAATATAAATCTTCAATAATTATTTTAAACTTGATATAATAATAATAATAATAATAATAATAATAATAATAATAATAATGTAATGATAATTAACAATTGGTTATAAAAACAAAAATAAAATTAATAATCAAATTGTAGCTAGTAGTTAGGTTAGGCTAGTTATTTAATTATCATTATTCATATTTTTATCTAACTTGTTGGAACTATTGTGAATTAATCTAATAAATATTAAATCAAAATACAGAAAATATATATTTCAAAAATAGTGTTAAATAAAAATAATTTATTAAGTAACATTACTAATTATTCTAATCATTATTATAATTTAATCATAAATAACCAAATAAATAATAAAAATACTGCTAATAAAACAAAAAAATGGAAAAAATATTGGAATTTATGCGGCATTAGAACAAAAAATTAAGTTCTAGAAAACACCAATTATGTATCATTACATGATATGTTGTAAAGTAAAAATGAATCTACATGGAAATAATAAATTACACATGTATTGAACATATTCCCAAAAAATATTAATTAAGTATCATTACTTGATATGTTGGAAACTAAAATAGAATCTACATTAAAATAATAAATTATGCATGTATTGAACATACACATTATTAAGTTGATTTATATTTGAAAATTTCCTTAAATTTTATTTTGAAATTAAAGTGTAATATTTATATGCATAAAAAAATTCATCACACATAACCATTCAATATGTGAACAAAAACAAAATGTATTTCATTAGTTAATTATTTTTATCATTATTTTATAAATATATTAAGACATTATATGTATAAAAATGAATAAATATTAAAGTTCCACAAATTATTAATTACTTTTCATTACTATTATTTTTTGTAAACTAACGTTTGATTTACAAAAATAAATAATTACATATATTGAAAATTCATTATTACAAATTCATATTTCAGAATTTTCTTAAATTTTAGTTTAAAATTAAATTTCAATATGTATATGCACAAAACAATATTTGCATTATACATAACCATTCATTTACACAAATAGAATTTACATGTAGTTTAATGTTGAATGAAATTTTATTGCAATTTAAAGCAATTAATCAGATATCATGTTTATAAAAATGAATAAACATTAAAGTTCCACAAAAGTATTAATTATGTATCATTTTTTGATGTGTTGTAAACCAAAATTCAGTCTAAATATAAACAATAATTAAATGTACTAAAACATGCACATTATTACAAACTTATATTTTAAAATTTCTTCGGATTTTATTTTAAAATCAAAGTTTACTATTTATATGCACAAAAAATTATTTGCATCGTACATAACCATTCATTTTATACAAAAAAACATTTACACATAATTTCATCTATTTATGAGAGTATATAGTTTGTTTTGGTTTGTTTTATCATGTTGAGATTTCCCAACCCAAATTGTTTCATATAATGTTATTGATATTTTTGAAAATTTAACAATGAGTAGCGGTGCAGTAACTTGGGTTGAGAATTTTTGAAATTATGATGCAAAGGTTATTGATTATTGAACCATTTTATTCACTACATCAAAACATAACATAGCTCGACTAAATAACTAGGCAAAAATAAAGGTTAAAAATTTTAGATAGACCTTAAGTGCGCCTACATAAAAATGTTAGGTCCCAACTAACCCCTAAATATAAGCTTAGGTGGATTTAAATTCTTCCTAATAAGTGGCCTTGAGATAGGTTTACATACATATTTTAATATGAATTAATTTAATTTAATTTAGTTTAATCCAATCCTAGCATAACCTAATTTAACCTCCTTAAGGCTAATTTGCCCCAAGTAGCCTAATTTATTTTAAATAACCTTATTTACTTTAATTAATCATATTTCAGTTTAATGTACCATACATTAACATATGTAATTTAAAATTTAATTTGATTTAACCAAGTGTACCAACTTCAACAATCTTTAGATTTCACCAAGTTTACCTAGCCAAACTTAGATTAATTAACTGAATTTAGCCTAATTTTAGCCTTAATTCAAACAAATTACCTTTTAAAACCTCATTTAACAAATTTAAACCAAGTTTAACCAAATTTATTTAGATATAGCCAAGTTTAACTAGGTTTAACCTAAGTGGCTTAACATAACTTGATTTCACCAAATTTAACTTAAGTATCCAAGTTTAACCTAATTTATCAAAATTTAGCTAAATAGATAAGTCATTTTGACTAGAAGAATTTTAAGTTTAACCAAATTTACTCAATTTGAGGAATAATTAAACAAATTTAATTAAAAAGTTTCTAAGTTTAGCCAAATTTAGCCAAAATCATTTAGTTTAGTTAAATTTATATTCGCTTAACCAAGCTTCAAAAAGCTTCACCCAAGTTTATCAAAATATAAGAAAATTTATCTTAGTTTAACCAAAATAGCATAGTTTAGTTTGTTGAATATAGTAAATTTAGAAAAAATTTATCAGATTTATCCATGGGTCTAGGGTTAATAAATTTACAACATATTAAATTCATAAAATAACCTTTTTAAAAAATTGAATATAATTTACACAATTTAAAATTGTGATTTTACCAGAAATTTTTGTTATATTATGGATATAAAATATTTCAATATATATTTGTATACATATTAAATGTGTAGATTTTCGTTAATATACAATTATAATGTTATATTGAGTGGTTGGACTCTAAAAAGATGATATAATTAATTTGTAATTTTTTTTTGTAAATATAAATTACATTATATTATAATCATCACGAATTTCATTAATTAATTATTTAAAATAAATACATAATATATGATTATTAAATTAAATGATATACTGAAAATTAAATATTCATATATAAAGTATAAATATTGAGAATATATGTATATTATAATATATGTATACATATTAATATTCACATATATGTATATGTAGATTAATAATTTAAGTGTAAAATTATGTTATGTGTATATAGTATGGTACAATATATATACAAATATATTTATATTAATAATATTATAGTGTATTCATATTTCAGAGTTTTAAAATAAATTAAAAATATTCTAGGTTTTATACTTAAATTATACATCTATTTATTAAAGTCTGTCATGTATTGAAACATAACAGAGATTTTTAAAATTTTGAAATTCAAAAGTGATTTTCTAGGTTCAAAATTTGTTGTTTGGATTTTTAGTTGGTGCATGTATGTAGATTATGGTTGAAAATTTAATAATCTATATTCCAATTTTCATTTAAGTAAGTATGGAAAGAGAAATTATATTTTTAACTTTGTGTGTTTTTACAGTCACACATTGAAAGATGATAAATCTTATATGTGAATACATTGTTTCACATCTAATCCGCTAGGTGGATAACAAAAGTTGTTGTCAACATTGGGGTATGTTGATGGGTTGTATATATAATGAATGTGCAACATTGATATGGTATTATATGTTTTTATATTATTTGTATACAAATTGTACATATATGATATATTAATGATTCAAAATTATATTAAATGAATAACTTTTTAATATAATCAATATTCAAATATTAATAGGAAATTATAAATATTATATTATATTATATACATAAATATATACTATATATAATATATAAATAATACTTTGTAATCTTGTAGTCATTAGTGGCATATATGATTATAAACCTAGTCATGGATGTAATCATATATCCATCTTTTGCATGTAGTGATTTGTAAATATTAATAAAATCATAAATAAGAATTGTACTCAAATCCAAAGGTGTACTTGGTGTTGTTGAAAAAAAGTTGCTGAATTAGATTTAATGAAATTTATTTCATAATTTTCATACTTAAGGTGTGGAAGATATTGAATTTTGTTATTGAAAATTCAAACAAATTACAAAAAAATGGGTTTAGAAGGGGAAATGAGTTGAGTGTGTTCACACTTGGGGCCAACAACACATGTTATGTTATCTATCCATGAACGAAGGTAATTTCTTTTGTTTTGTCTTAATGATATATTCCAAACCATGATGTTTTAGGTTATGCTATGAAATTTATCATTGGAAAGTTTTCAATGAGTAGGGGTGCACTGACTTGGTTTAGAATGTTCAAAATTACGGTGTGAAATTTTTTTATTATTAAATCATTTTTTTGTTGATTTTTATAAAAAAAAACCAAGATTAAAAATTATATTCAAATTTGGAAGCACAAAAGGAAGTCATGATAGTTACACAAAGGCAAGAAGTACTAACATGAAATGAAGCACAACAATGGTGTGAAGGAGCAAGTACCTTAACAATAATGTGCAACAATAATGCAAAGGCAAGAAACAACAACATGAACATAAATAACAGTGTGAAAGCAAAAAACAATTATAACACATAAGCAAAAAATGACTCAAAGGCAAGTAATAGCAACATAACAAGAAGCACAACAATGATGTGAAAGAGAAATTACTTGAATAATAACGTGCAACAATAGTACAAAGGCAAGAAGTGATTGCACAAAAGGAAGTAGCAACATGAAAAAATTGCAACTTGATCAAAACCAAAAAGTAGCCCACTAGCAAGCATGGAATTAAAAATGATAACTTTCATCACATATAAATGATTGGCATCAACGATCCACCCATAATCACATACTCTATTAGCTTTGCAAGCCAACAAATATCATCAAATGAGAAATCAACTATGTTGAGCATAAGCTTAGCACACTTTATTAACGATTTAGTCTTATGTGACATTTGGGAATTTCTACCCTTTCAATAAGATGTTAAAAGAAGTTACACATGAGTGTCCAAGCTTAGAAAGTTAATAATTTAACGTTGATTGTAACTAAGATTGCCTATACAATTATATCTACTTAAATGACCATTTCCTCAAACCATTCTTAAAGCATCCTTGTCATTTAGTAGATCTAAGTAATCCATGACCGCTTTTGCATTCATTAGGGATTTTGGCAAGCACCATATATGTGAGGTTGTGTATATGCCCTCTTTCATGGAAGATGGAAAACTCTTTAATTTAGGTTTAAAAATGAGGTTATATATTATGTTTGTATGGTGATGTGATCTTATATGTGAAACTACTAAGGATATTACACACATTTATTCATACATTTGTCGCTCATCTCCAATTGCACTTTGAGTCATGTTCTATTTATGTTAAAAATTAAAACTATTTACACTCCCAAAGGAAGTAATGCGTTAAATCTTTTTTTTAAAAATCTTTTCCACATACTTCAAAAACAAATCATTAACAAATAATATGATGCTAAAATGAAATATCATTTTAACATACCTATTATATGTGTTTGACTCCCCTTAGCCTTATAAATTGATAGCAAAATTTAGCAATGTGTTCAACTTTCATATCACATTTTAGTGATATGTTTCAAATATATGTACATGTGAGAGGTTTGATATGTTTTGTTTCCATGATTCAAGTGGACATAACCCTCAAGTTGTGCCATGTAGATCAAGGTTGTTGCTAAAGTTAAAAGAGTCATTAACATGAATGTAATAATATGTACAACATGTCAGATTACCTTCAAGTAGTGATGATAATGTTTTAGTATACAGGGCCCTTCACTTTCATAGATTCCTCTCATAATTTGTGCAGACCTGCCAAAATGTTTTTAGTTTATTTAGACAGCATGTTCTACACCAAAATTTGACTTCTGAGAAATCACAGTCCATTCTGTTTTATGGAGTTAGCTTAACTTTGATTTTCTAGCAAGATGTGATCTTTCTGCTTTTGAAGGTTATCTTCCTTTCTGTCACAAATTTCAGCAGGTTTTGTTACATGGGGGTTAAGGTCTCAGTTGAGGGCAATACCAGAAGTGGGTCTATACTCGGTTACCACCTTGTGTGGTCCCTTCTTCTGGTGAAATACCCTCTTCAAGCCTTTACCTTGCACTTAAGCCAATGCCACATAATTTGACGGGTCAAACTGACTGAAGACTAGAATGACAAACCCCAAACAGAACACATGTAAATCATAGAAGCCAACTATGATTCTATTGAAGCTCTGCACCAAAACACACCATTCTACAGTATAACAGATTTTATCAACTCTTTCCAAAGTGACATTACATTTGAGTTCTTAACTCGGCTTTTACAGTCACATTACAGAGCTTTATTTTATTCAGGTTCTGTCCACATAGCTGCAGAACAACAACAACTAGTACTGTACTAAACGCTTATGTACCAACTAGTACATTATGCAGTAGATGATGATGCACTTGGGAAAGTTGCATTCTATCTGCTAGCTAGCTTTTAGTAGTAGCTGGTTATACCCATTTACATGACATTTTGCAACAAGCAGCAGGTTGCTACAAGTCTTTAAAAGAAACTATGCTTCTTCTCCCCACTAGCTTCTTCATCTTTTTTCTTCTCATGGTGCTTGTAACCCTATAACATCCCACCCAGATTGCCAGCCCCAACAACCCAAACAAAGATTAGACTTTTGGGGAAAAAGATTGAAATCTACTTATACACTAACCCAATCAAGGATTAGATTTTTTGGGGAAAAAAAAAGATTCAAATCTACAATACTAAGGTTCCCAAAGAGATTGATGCCTAATTTCCTTTCTCTGTACCAACTTAACAGCAGGTGCTCGAACAACAATTTTGAATGCTGAAGAAAATTTGTCGGGACTTGGTGCATTTTGTGAAACTTTTTTGTACATATCTTACCTCGTAGCCAACAGCAGCCACACCAACCCCTGCTGCTAACTCCTCCTCGATTTTGTGTCTTCTATGCTTCTTTTCTTCTTCGGACAAGTTGGGATCCTGCTCAACCTCTTGCTGCAACCATCCACATGCTCAGATCAATTGCACAGTACACAAATATTATAAACTCTACATGTACGTCAACAATGCAAATCTCAAAAAGAGATCAGCTTGAACCGGTCGGACTGCAAAAGATCAAGTTGATGAAACCGCGTAACCATTTTCTCCTCAAATGCTCACTGGGCAGTGGACGGTAATTCCACTCAAATCACAAATAAGAAGAACCCGATTCTCCACGTACACTAAATTACTAAGATATCTCTTCAAAACCCCAGGTCTAAACATTTCTCTTTATACTCACATATATTGTCTCTTTTGAGTCCCCGTGAAAGAAAGACTACATTTCAAATTCGAGACTACATTGTGATGTTGAGAGTTCTTCAGACTAGTCTATTCGATTGTGCAGGTGATTGCATGATTCGAGACATGAAAGAGCAAAGAGATAAAATTTGATCAAGGGGGGGATGGAAAGAAGTAACAAATGGGTGATATCAAAACGATGAGAAAAGCAAGCAGCTGCAACAGAACGTACAAATCTCTGCTGTTTGATGGCATCCTGGCCGTATCCTCCGGCCTGTTGCTGGTCATATCCGCCTTGGCCGCCACCAACCAGGTTGGGATCCTGCTGCTGGTATCCTCCCTGTTGCTGGTCATATCCCCCTTGGCCGCCACCAACCAGGTTGGGATCCTGCTGCTGGTATCCTCCCTGGTCTCCTCCGTATCCTCCTCCGTATCCTCCCTGGTCTCCTCCGTATCCTCCCTGGGCACCATAATCAGCCATGTTTGCTTGTAAGAAGATGGGTGTGTATGTGTACACAACACTGAACTCTCAACTAAAGATTTCTTCTTCACTTGAATTCGGCAAACACAAACTAGACCAAGTTTTTGAAAACTTCACTACTGATCAGCAGCTGTTTGTTCTTCACAAGTACTTAAATGAGATTGCGTAATAGAAAAAATTGGAATGCTTGAGATGAGTGCAAGCTTCCTGAAATCGATCCCTCTTTATATCATCGTCGATTCCTGACTGCCGAGGCCCCCACTTTTCTACATGGGCGCCACGTCTTTGGCCAAAACCTGAGAGATCAGATCTGTTCGCCACCGCACCAGCACAACTGTAGTAAATTTTCTCGCTTGTTGAAATCATTGGATTCTAATTAGGCGGATGTGTGATCTCTCGGTTGGTGCAGCTTTGCAACCAAAATGAAAACTACCAGTTCAACTAAAAATCAGCAATTTACCAATTGCCATTTATTTCAAGTGTGAAACCAGAATGGGAACCATTGTAAAAAGAAGTTAAAAACTGGAACTGTAGATTCTTCATTAAAAAGAAGAACCACCCAACACTGGAATTTACTTGGCAATGCGAGCTCCAACAAAAGGTTCAAACTCCAATGAACTTACACTAGTAACCCGACCCAACCCAAGAAGGATGGATGTGCTGCATTCAATTCCCCACCTCACAAGTACTTACAGAAGTCTTTACAGTACTTCCAGATGGTGTGTTTTTGTGTGCGAGTCAGAGCAAAGGGAGGGGGGTGGTTGGGCTTCTTGCCCTATCTTTTGGACACGAGTCCAATGCATGGAAAGGTGTTAGCCCAGTTGCCTGTTGCCACGGTTGAGGCTTGAGAGCAACCCCAAAAGGATTAGCAACTTTGCAGTGTCATCAGTCCTCAGCTGCTTCCCATCTGGCTGATCAGTTCAGATCAGCCTTTTTACTTTTCTCGAGGGAACTGGTGCAGAAGATATCCTTTAACAGATTCTTAAAGAACTTTTGTCACATTTTTATCACAAGCTCAAAACAGAGTTTGCCACATTTACATAAGTTCCCAAGGGAAGGGTTTCAGTGAAGTTTTTTTCTGCCAGATTTTCTATTGTTTTGAGAGTTTTCCAATTACTTGTTGCCATCAATGCTAAATCTTTTTTTGGGTTGATTGCCATTAATTCTCCATTGCCAAAATGACCCCCCAAAAAAGAGGCTGGTTCAAATCCTACTGCTAACAAAAATGTGGCTATTCAAATTGCTTACTTAACTAATTAGCTATCAAAATTTGTTGGGCTTCATACCATCATTTCTTTGTGACAACATGCATTTTGAAATTTGAATGCAAATGAGTTGTTTTTTCTCATGTACCCATTTGTCACAAATGTCAATGCTATGGAGTTTATTTATCTTCATGTTCATCCATGTATTTAATCTTTAGTTTATTTTTAATTTATTTTTAGTTAAATTTTAGTTTATTTTTATTTAATTTATAGTTCATTTCAAATTGATTTTTAACTCATTCTAGTTAAGTTTTAGTTAAGTCCGAATTAACTCTTAGTTAACTTTTAATCAATTTTGAGTTAAGTCCCAATTAAATTTTAATTAACATTAAAATAACTCTTAATTAAGTGCTAATTAACTTTAATTGACTCCCAATTGACTCCTAATTAAATTTTAATTAACCTTCAATTAAATTTTTGTTAATTCATAATTGACCTTCAATTAATAAATTTTTTAATAATGATTTGTCTGTTTTGTGCAACAAGTATAATTGAAGAGATGCTGAATGATCTTCTCTTCATAACAACCTACAACTAGCAAAATGGTACAAAAACATTGTCTATATTTGGAGAATATCTATCTATGTTATAAATTTAATGATATAAATGAATTTACATATACTAATTTTTTTTCAAAAATAATATATAATTAATTCTTTTCCTTTATGCCTTTTCAATTAATATATTTTTGTGCATTTCATAATTGACAATGATTTATGTTTTTGTTGTGTAGGAAAATGCAATTGACAACATGTTTGATGACCTAGATTTCAAAACAACTTATAATTAACAAAATGATATTAAGGTGAAAAATGAAACTTTACATTTTGAATTACATATGTTTCCAAATACAATGTATCACTAGGTTTGGAACATTTTCTTAGGTTTTCTATTCATTTCTTTCATGATTTTTAATATTGTCCAACTATCAATTTTCAATAATGATTTTAAACCTTGGTTTTAAATCCTTATTGATTCATCAATGTTATTTGAAGTTTATTCCTCGTAGACTTTGGTCATTGTTGAGTCTTACATTTTTTTTGGGTCAAATGTTTCTCCTTATAAAACTTGATAAAGTTCTCATCTTTTATAGCTTGAATTTTAATATGTTAAATTGATACAACGTGATTAAAACCTTGTAGTATCATAATCTAGACCTTAGTATAATTAACAAATTTTATTTTAATCATAAAAGGGATAATAAAAGTTCGGTTTTAAAAAAAACATTTTTTCAATAATAATTGTGTTAATAAGAATATTATACAAATTCAAAATCTACAAGACATTAAATTATATTCAAAATGGGAAATATTAAATTGGGATTTTAAAAACAAGCAACCAAAACCTTAATTAAGATTATTGTTTTTCTAAACCAAGTTGAAGTTCCTCAATGTATAAGTATTAAGATTTCTAAAAGAGAAAATCCCCTCTCTCATGAAAAAAAGCTAGGATAAAACAACTAGTGACTAAATACTCAAGCTATTAAAAAGCTTCAAATCTTAATACATGTTTCCTTTGTCCTTCAAATTCAAAATGGTTTTCTAGAGCATAACTTGGCATACCCATGGCTGCTTAGATCATTCAAAACAAACCCAAAATAAAAAAAATGAAATGTTTGATCATAGATCAATGATCGGTAATGGGCAATTTCACCTTACCCTTTTGCTAATGGGGAAAGAAAAAATTTGAAATTCTCATTGGTTGCTAAATTTTTGTTCTAGTTGCATATTTTCTCAACATTTATACCCCATTCTTCATTAGTGTTTGGGCCCAATGGGCCACTAGCTAATGCACGGAGGTAACATGGAGGCATAGAAAAAGTTGGGTGTTCATAAACTAAAATTATTGTAATTGTTTACCTTACTACCATGGTAATTTCCACATTAATTATATTATTTTGAAAAATGTTGGAAAAAATTTCAAATATTTTTCCCCAAAGAATAACTTATGAAGGAAAATTTTTAAAATCTTTTGGAGTATATTTTGTTTGTCAAAAATGATATTTTGAAAATGAATTCATTCAGCAAATATTTGTCAAAGCTACCAAGGTACTACACTATGTACATTAGTGCGGAAAGTTGATGAGGATGAATGAACCATATATTTCTTGTTTTTTAGGATCAAATTAATATTCACATGACCCACGAGAAATGTTTTGGAAACATTTTGGATCGGTGTTTTTGCCTTCATAAGTTTTTTGGTTTTTTATTCCTTAAGTGATGACTTGATGGTACAACCTTTATGGGACATTATATTAGGATCTCAAAAAGTTATGGGTTTGAATAAGTATTGTGCAATTCTTCACTTTTAAGAAAAACCTTCAGTTTGAGTTCTTTAAAGAAAAAATATTCTAGTTCTAGTTATTCTTTTTTTTAATTTTTTAAAATTTCTATTTGGCACTTAAATGGAACCTATCATCTAGTTTTGGGTTCAATTATTCAAAAAGAAAGAACTCAATTCCGACTCTAGTTTTAATTTTAAAAACTAGACCAAGTTTTGACCCAATTTAAATAACCCAATTCTATACTTATGTGGAACTAGAATGAGATTTAGATTACATGGTTTTTTTTTCATGTCAAGTTTCAACTTTTAGAACCTTGGTTTTAGTTTTTCTAACTTGGTATGGTCAATTAAGTATAGTTTAGCTACTTTGAAAATCTATCAAATCAAAACATTGGGCTACATTAAATTTTGTACAATCAAATCAAACTTAATAATTCTAAAAGTCCTATCAATGTAAAAAAAACTATGTTGAATTAGTTAATGATCTCCATGTTCATTTCATTTCATTTAAATCGTTTTTTATGAATTACAACTATCTTGGACTTGATAAAAATTTCAAATCATCAAGTCCCTCACATGTAATTTTTATCATTGGAAATACAAGGAAAATACCAAAATATGAAAAAAAAAAAATTAATTTCAGATTTTTTTCATAGTTCAAGCAATGGTATTTATTTTAAAATTTTGTAAAATTGTAAATAGTTAAAAATTAATTATGTGATTAATTTTCCACATACATATGGATATTTTATTTATTGGCATTTTTATAAGGAAATAAAATTTCTATACTTTTGAACATTCTAAAATCATTTGCAAAGGGTAGTCAACCCTATTTATTAAAAAAACAAATCTGGAATGCTTACACTTGCAAATTATGTCCTTTGAAATAAAAGGATGCATGAAGAATGGTGTTGCGCACCTCTAGGTATATAAAGTGAAATATAATAAATTGATTATTGAAATATGAATACCAATGATGTGCAAATCATTATGTATTTTAATACAAACATTTCCTAAAAAGGTTTGTGTAAAATCTTTTAGGTTGAAGGCTTGCTAATTTCTAAAGGATCTAATGATTAAAGGTTTTTTTAACTATAGGTAAGAGGATTATTTTAAAGAAATATAAATTGTATCCATTTGAATGTTTAGATATAATTTGCTATTTAATATATAAATATACATAATTTTTTGTACAATGAATTTTAATGTTTTAAGTATGTACAATAACAAAAACCATTAGCAAAATTATATAAAAAATTACCTATAAAAATAAACTAGTTATATATTATGTAAATGGATAAACATTCATTTCAATGCATAATGTTTATATATCATATATTCTATCAAAAACAATTTCCTACAAGGTTCACAAAAGAGGTTTAGATTGAAGGTCAATTATCAAAGGATCTAAAGATGATACATTTTCAAAATTATAAACAAAATGAAGATTTTTTACAAGATGTAAATTGTATTTCATTTAAACAAATAGATAGAAATTGAAATATATTGATAAATTATTTATATGTAATTTTTTGTATGCAAATTTTTTAAATACTTAAAAATGTGAATGACTATTTTTGAGAGCCATATATATCATATAAGATGACAAATGTTACATTTCAATACAATTTAACATTATTACAATGCAAACAAATACATTTATATTTTTAAAATCATGTAACTAGTAAAATTATCATAAAATGACAAAAGCAATCATTTTTAAAAAAATTACACGAAATATGAATATTGTATTGTGCAATAGTATAATATTTAAAAAACGTTTAGGGGGAAAAAAAATTAGGTTCAAGATTGACTTCTCAAGAATCTAAGGATTATAAGTTTTAAGAACTATAGGTATAATTTTCTTTATGAAATATATCTACATGATTAGTACAACTACCATTAATTGTTTATTGAAATATAAATATGTTTGTATATAAAAAATGCAACACAATTTACAACCAAATTAAAGTTGAATGACTTTTTAAAAAACAATGATCCAAACAACCATATGTGCATGTATTGAAATTTTGCTTTCTTTTTAATCAACCCCACAAAAGTTGAGAGATGACCCCATAACGAGGTACTAAATACATGTGTCTATGATCATATACTGTAGGAACCATCCTCAAATCTTCATAAACACCTTACAACCACACACAAATAAATCTACCATTGAAATTGATCCTTTTTAGGTGGATTGGTACAAATTTGTTAAATTAGTCTATAGTCTAGAGAGGCAAGGCCAAAACGCTCGAATTTATTTTGCACATGTGAACATACTTGTCAAAGCATTGTCATTTAGAAAACTTTTCTACAAGAAGTTGAGGGTCACATACTATCTTCAATTGTCAAAACTCCCTTGACAAGGATGCGAAACCTTGCCATTATTTGTAACCACTTAACATCATGCACACACACTAAGTATTGACAATAAGATTTCATTAGTTAAAATTAACCAAACTTGCAAAATGTTGAAACACAACCACGTTTGTAAAGACATAATTACACTTGTGTTTTCTCACATTCATTTTACTACCACTAACAAGCCCCAAAATAGTACTACATGTTAGGTGGAAAATCTTTTATTAGAATGTAACAAAGGTAAAATTGTTGAACTTCAAATACTATTGAAAGAATAAAAGTCCATTGACAAATTCCTACCTTCCAACTAAGGCACCTATCAATTTGGCCAATTGCATATGCGGCCTGTCTTGAATTGCTTCTATGTGCACATGAAACAAAAATCCAATATGCATTATAAAACATTGAGACTTATGTAAAATCGATTTTTAGTCTAATAGTATGTATTTCACATGGAATCTATCTATGGAAATTAGGGTTGTCACCTTCACACATATCACAAATCTATGGAGATAAACCTTGAAAAGAAGGTTAAACATCTTTAACATCAATAAATTTATAATTTGAATCCAGTTGTCCTAAATAGCTCTTACCTAATAAAGTTTTCATTGTTGCATGTACATAGTTCATGCCCAAATTGAATATATCATAAAACAAACTTGAAACATGTGATCAACCATGACTCCAGCTCCAATGATTGTCCTTCCAACTATAGGCTAAAAAGAGCTTCAAGACAAAGGCTTTAGTTTGATGGATGTATCAAAGGTTTATCTAAAGACTTTGAAACCAAAAACACTTTAAAAAATAGGGTTAGTAATATCCATCTAAGAAAGAGCTAACATATATAAAAAATGCAAGAACCACATACAAGAAAAACCTTCATGCATGTACAACTTTTCCAAATCAAAGCAACCCATCTATTAGAGATGGTAATAAAAAAAATTTATTGTAATCTAACACAATATCCATCTCCAAGCTACTCAATTGCTAGGTGTGTTAAAAAAAGATGTGTAATATAGAAGCTTGAACTCAATTAATTTCGAAGCTAGCTCCTTTTTTAAAAAGCCAAAAATACATCCCTTGGAGAAATTCATGATGAGATTCATTAGACCAAACACAAGAGCAATTATGCCACCTAACAACTTGTCTTCCTCTTCATTCATCACCTTTTCACAATCAATCAACAGTCCTTAACACAATATAACTAAAAGGTGAAAAATGCATGGGATTTAACACCACAACAAATTTTTGAATTGTAACCACCATAATTTTATTTTATTTTAAAATTGAGTCAACATGTTGTGCCTACAAACCTCTTTTCAACTCATGAACTAACAATTGATTATTAATCAATAGTGATAGTAAGTTTAACCTTGGTGTCTTCACATCCCTTAGAGGAGGTTTTAAAACATAGACCAATCATGTAACATTGTAAAATACACACAAATTTAACTAGTCATCCAAGGACAATGACTCTTGCATTGCTTTCAAAAAATTGTTAAACCATGTTTAACAACTTAAAATCATGATTGCCTTTTAAATTTGAAAAAATGAAAGGAACCCAAATTTGTGCCATTACAAGTCAAGCTCACAACATCATTTAAGGTTTCTTATGGAGGATTGGTTGAGGGCACATTGAAAAATGGCACTTCAAATGTGACCTCTCCCAAATATCTCAAAATTGATGCATTATTATGTTGCCCTACCTTCCTTTCAACTGTGGCTATTTCCAAAATTACCAATAGCCTTTATTGCATTTATAATTAGGGATAATGGCAACAATAAATTTAAATATATCATAATGATATACATTTCCTACTTAGTAATGGAAAACCATCAAGTGAGCCAAACATAGTAATCTCCTTCACAAAAGGTGTTCAAACAGTTTCACAAAAGATTACAAAACACCACTTGATTCCTCTCTTCCTAATACCAAACTAACATCTTCATGGTGTACAACAAAAAGTTATCATCCCCTTCAATTTTGTGAACACAATGGACAACATAAACAATTAAACTTTTTACCTTCCTACACAATTAACACCTTCACAATCACATTCAGGCCCACAAAAACAATCTTCTAATGTACTTGTCATTGTCTAGATGATGTGGATATCAGTGGTAAATAGACTTGCAACCATGGAAATAGAAAAGGATAAGAACAAGACATATTTGTTTAGAATGTGCTATGGATTTAAGCACACTAAAGTCTGAAATGAAGAATTTGGAAAAGACAAACATGCTAAACCATAGAATCACAACTAATAATATGCCATAGCTAGTTCCAATTTGTTCCAATAGGACTGAAAATCAAGTAAAAACAATAAGCTCTTCACACATGTCAAAGGACAAAACAAAAGAAAACCTTTTGACAATAGCCAAAATAGGTATGACTCAAAAAAATTTCCCTACAATGTATGTACTAGCTACTTTCAAAGGAAGGCATTAAATTTTTTTGTAGCATTGTTATCTTGGAAGACCACACATCCTTAAGATTATTTTCAGCCTAAGAAATATTTAACCTTGAACTTCATATGAGCTTTAGCATGTCCACCCTAACTAAGCTATATGACTCACATTTTTCACATAATTTTTTACCCCAACTTTTAAAACATGAAAATATATATTACAATGTGATAACATGGACAACAAAACCTTTTCAATGGGCCAATGTGGTATGTCCTTTCTTTGAACACATTTGGCCATCAAAAGCCAATGAATTGTTTTAAAAAGATGTTATCAACTAAATCCACATGCAAATCTAGTGGGCACCCATGGAGATGTTTATTTAGTTTTTTGAGATGGATATTACCAATGTTAAGACCATGAGAAGAATAGTAGCTTGCCCAATTAAAAATCCACATGTGGTTTAATGTCATCCATAATATCCTTGCACTTAAAAAAATTCATGCCTTTTAAAGGATAGAAAGTTGACCTTTCAAAATTTACAATTTAAACATACCATTATTCTCATAAAGGAACTACAATTGGTGTGCATAATTTCTAGCCAAATGCTAGTTGCTACATTATGACATGGATGGTCATAATTAGGTGATTACAATAGCCCATATTCATTTAAATTCAATGTAGTCAATTTTTGGGTTGAAAGAACATAATATCTTTTGAAGCATGAAGCAATTAACCTTGTAAATGGCAATTTCACCAAATGTGAACTACAACTACAATGCCCAAAATTTGAAATAGTATTATCACCATGTTGAACACCAAGTCCACATTCTCTTGTTCATTTGCACAACATCCACTTTTGCAAACTCTCAAATTCTTTCCAAAACCGACCATTGATAACAATAAAAGGAAAAAATATGGGCAAACAAACTACTACCCTCTAGTAAAATAAACATATTCTACTATAAGCTTGCACAACAAACACTTATGTGTTATTTTTACTTGTTCACCATATATATGCTTCACTTTTTGAAATGGCGTAATCTTAATCACTTACATAACAAAAGCAGGGACATCACAACAATGGAAACATCAAACAACAAATGTAGGGCTAGATTATTTAGAAATTCACAAGGTACATGTTCATTACAAGTTTTTTGTAGTCATCCAACAAACCCTTCACTTTTGATACAACTCCAAAACCTTTAAACCTATAAGCCATAGGAACAAAAAAACAAAAAAAACCTCTTGATTTTTTTTCCAATTTACAAGCAAACCAAATTATCAAACCAACTTCTAAGAAAATAATTTAGTATTACAACAAAAGAAAAGGACATTTGTTAAGACAAGTGCCAATTAAAATTCTTGCTCTGGAAATCTTACCTTCAAAAAATAAACATGAACAATATTATTATTATAGATGTGAGAAGGGCCATATTAGTAGTAGATCGTTCCATTACAACATTGAAAATCACACAATAATCAAAGGTCAAAGAAAATATATAAAATTCTCCTCAAAGTTATCATGCAACCTCATTATTGTATCTAACCAAATGTGAAAATTTGGCATTTAATGCATGCCAAATAAAGCTAGAAGTAGAATCCATCTCACCAATCACTTACTTTGATGTAAAACCCTTCATTTAGATATCTAACATAATATATTTGAGGGTACATAAATATATCACAAAAAAAATTTCATGCAATTTCAATAATCAACAAAACACATGAAAATGTTTGAACATTTACCTCTTTTTTTTCTTTTGTACTTTTTGGTGGCACTTGAAAGATTTGAATTTAAGTTTTAATTTACAATTTATTCCAAATAAAACAATCATAATGTGGAAGAAGACCATTTACTTAAAATATTTTGCAAGCAAAAAACACTGAACTTCACACAACACGAATCAAAACATTGTCAATAGTTATTCAAACATCTTGTTCATTGCATTTGCCATGCTCGCATCACACAATGCACTTCCACATTGATAAATCACAACACAACCGAAACAACACATTTCACCATATTCATTCCACATATTTCACTATGTGGGCCATCTTCTCCTCACTTCACACAATAACAAAAACTAAACTTCACACAACAATAATTAAAACACCATCAACTATTTTTCAAACACCATTAGTAGTTTTTCAAACATTTTGTTCACTACCTATGCCATGTTTTCATCACACAACACACTTCCATGTCAATAACTCACAACACAATCAAAACACCATGTTTCACCATATTCATTCCACATGTTTCATTATATGGGCCAGTTTTGCCATACTTTCATAGCACCTTGTCCTTCGCCATTTCTTTCAATCATTCTCATGTATACAAGCCTATTGACTCAAATGCCTTGCCTTTTACCACTTCTTTCAACCATGTTCACTGCTCAAGCCCGATGATTCAAAAACTATAAAACTAAACTATTTACAAATCAAAACACTTTTTACATTCCTTACAAAATGGAAAAAACTTTTTACAATCAAACACTATGGCACCACCAAAGAAAATTGACTATGCGACAATGCTTTGAAAGTTCAAACAAGATTTCACCAATTCAACTCCGCTTCCTTGGATAAGAAACCCAAACAAGACAATTAGACATATTGCCCGTCAGAAAATCAACTTTGATTTCTTGACATTTGTGGATACAAAGATTCAACAAACCTCCTTCTTTCAATTCTTTGAGCAAAGTAAATCAATTTGTCGACACATATGTAACAAAAAAGAACTAATTCTTTGACGATCATGAAAAAATGTCAGCTTTAGGTAATCTCAACATTTTCTTTTCCACTACACTTTTATCATTTAATAAATAAAGAAATAAATCCTTCAATGCATATTCACATCACATTCCATCTCATGGTTATAGGACACACCAAATTGTTGCTAGATTTTTTTCAATGCTTTGTATGCTAACATTGAAGACCAACTTACTCAATACATGAGTATTGGAATGTTACAAAGAGTTGTCCTAAGGACTATGGCACTTTACTAAATGGCATGATTCCTATTAGAATTCAACATCAAAGATACATCAATATGGTCTAACCTTATTTTTGAGCAAGCCAAATAGCTTCTCCAAAACATGGAAAATACAAAGAACACCAACATTTTGAACAATTCTATGTCTGAAACTCCTACCTCCAAAATGAAAAATATCGTCTCAAAGACAACAATACACCCAAAAAATAAATAAATAAATAAATAATCTTCAATAATCCATCAACACTATGTTTACATTATCACATGCAAAACAAACAACATGATCTATGTAGGCCAAAATGTAGATCTATTTCAAAGGTTTCATCAACATTGCAAGATTCCTCCATCTCATATGTGATTGATGTAAAAACATTTCAACCTTGTGACATGTATTTTAAACTTGACATAAATTTTCATTAGTTTTCAAAAATATTGTGTAATAGGTTCGAACACAAATAAATCTCTATGTTATTTAACATAAGACTTAACAACTATAACAAATTAAAAGGCAACCTAACATTAAACCCTAAATATTGGTATTTTCATCAAAATAAGATTTTGTAACAACATTTTCTCATGAATAAATTACATGTTTTCAACATGATTATAATATTGTTTGTTGTATACACCTTCATTTGATTTGATTTCAATTATGATTCCAAACAAATATAAAATTGGATCACCCAAGACCAAACCAAAACCTAGTTTAATTTTTAAAATCAATACCAAAGTTGGAATTGAATGTTTCTTTTTCCAAAAAAAGAATTTGGAACAGGATGATAGGTTCCATTCAAGTGTAGAACCGAAATTGAAAAAAAAAAAAACCAAAACCAAAATATTTTTTTTTACATAATTGAAATTGAGAGTTCTATTTGAGAAATGAACCACACAACACCCATAACTTTTTGAAATCCAAAAGTCCCATAAAGGTTGTACCATTAAACCACCACCCTTGGGGGTAAAAAACCCAAAAATTTGTAAAAAGAAAAAAAACCAATCCAAAATGTTTCCAAAACATTTCTCATTAGTTTTTAAAATGTTGAACCCAAAAAACAAAAAAATATGGTTCACTAATCTCATCTATTTTCCTCACTAATATGCACAAAATAATACATTGGCAATTTCGACAAATATTTGTTGAATAATTAAGGAATTTTGAAAATATTATGTTCAACAAATAAAATTTTAAAATATTCTACACTTTCCTTCACACAGTTATTATTTGGGGAAAATATTTCCTAAAATTTTCAACAATTTTCAAAATCATATGATTCATGTGGAAGGTGAAAATATTGCATCCAACTTTTTTTCGTGCCTCAAGGCTACCTCCACTAACCAATTCTTGGTCCACAGGGCCCATGCATTCATTTTGACACACTCGCCTTCACTTCAATACTTGCAACAATGTGTTGATATTGTGTTATTCAAAGATCAGGTCGCATTTTAACTAATGTTATCATTGTTGATCTCACTTAAACTTTCAAGAGTTGCCCTTTTCAGGGGAGTTGTTACAATGATCATGACCCAAACAAACGATAAGCTTTATTGTGATTGACACTCATAAGACATTTTTTTATGTTTTGTTGTCAAGGTATTTGGCTACTTGCACCAACAAACAAATGATTTTCGACACACTAATGTGCTAATATAACATAGTTAGCTAAGGGCACTAAAGGACCTTATTTGTTGATTTTACGGATGTTTTATTGAAAAAAGGTGGTGGTAGCATTGTAGAAAGCCCAAGTCTCATTCATCTTGAAGCAAACCCTCATTGCCAATGATGCCTCTTCTAGGCTTGGAGCTCTTCCAAATTCCTTGCCCTCTCTTTGATTGATTTGTCTCACACAACTGGTGAAGGGTTTAGGACCCAAGCTTGGGATTTGGACTTTAGGAGGTGCTTTTTCCTCTCTCACTTTTGGGTGTTGTTTCAATTTTGGACATTGGTCCTCTTTGTGTTCTTCCTTTTCCCTTCTTGTCTGGTGTTTTTTAATAAATTTTTAGAGCATACTACAAAGAAAGAACACCTTTGAAATAATTGCTTGAATAACTTGTTTTGAAAACTTCAAAACCCACCCATCAAACAAAATTGATAGAATTGGAGAATTGACTTCTGTGTTTCAAAACTTAATTGATTTGCAACGCAACAATTTGAAACTACAAGTTGCCCTGTGATTCAAGCTTTTTTTTATCAAGGAGAGTACCATCAAGACTGGTAGTAGAGCTTGGAGTGTTCTTGAGCTCTTCCTAGTATTATTCCTTTGACCATACCTGCAGATTTGCTAAATAAAATCATTTGAAAAATTGCCATGTTTGAACATGATGTCATTGTGTGATGGGACAAAGGTTGTAAAATGGAACAACAATGATAAGGCCACTGACCATACCAAGTTGGCCTCAACAGCACTGAGCTTGAGCATTTTCAAAGAGAATTGCAATCTGCCAAATATGGTAGGGTTTGTAATGTCAAGTGATGGATGATTGTCTATAAGAATTGATGGCACATTATACAAGCATTTGATCATACAAAAAGTCCATGTGATAATAGTAGTGGTTGTATGTGAAACAATCAATGAGAGATTTATGCAAAACACAACTAGGGAAGGAAATGGAATAAGTAGCTAAATCTCACCAAAGCTACTTTCAAGTTTGGTATGTGTCACTTTCCATGGGTGGGTTGTGGGTGCCAATGCTTTACTATTCACCATCAGGAGTGGATTCAAATTCTGGTCTGTATGAATGGTGGATACTCTCATGGAACCTCTTGCAATCAGAGCTTCTATTCAGCCACCAATTTGACTAAAATCTGTAATTCATGGAATGAAAGCATGTCAAGTGAGCCCTTCATAAATTCAAGATAATCAGAATTGAGAAGACAATCTTACTACACAATCTTGACATTCTTGACCATCAAGCAAGATGCATGACTGGAAATGTGTGTCTACATAACTAGTGCACTCACAGGGGAGAGTCACAGTGCGGCACTAAAGCCCTAAAGACAACATGAATGGTCTCAATTCCAAAGCCAATTTCCATCTATGAATTGATGAAACAAAATTTGGGTATAAAAAGACCAGCAACATCATTAGCTAGCTAACTGTGTATCATCAATCCCATAACTTTTCCATCATCTTTGAGACCAACAAACAGTCTGGCTTCTGAAAGACACAAAAAAACCCAATGCTCAAAAACGCAAGTATCCTTTATGAACAAAATCCAAAATCTCAAATCTTACATGCAGTGTTGTAAACCCTAAACCCTTTTCAACTAGCTGATGTATCATCCTCAATCCCAAAACTTTTCCACTCATCTTTGAGACCAGCAAGCAATTTGAGTTTTTGAAGGACATAAACGTCCCAATGCTCAGAAACACGAATATCCCTTGTGGGCAAAAATTCAAAATCTCAAATCTTACCTGTAGCCCTGTAAACCCTCTTCAACTAGCCGCTGTATCATCATCAATCCCATAACTTTTCCAATCGTCTTTGATACCAGCAAGCAGTCAAAGTTTTTGAAAGACACAAAAAACGCAATGCTCCAAAAGCACAAGTATCCTTTGTGAGCAAAATCCAAAATCTCAAATCTTACCTGCCGTGTTGTAAACCCCAAACCCTCTTCAACTAGCCGCTGTATCATCGTCAATCCGATAGCTTTCCATCATCTTTGAGACCAGCAAGCAGTCAGACACAAGGATCCCAATGCTCGAAAATACAAAAATCCTTTCTCAAGAAAATCCAAAATCTCAAATCTTACCTGCAAGCCTTGTAAACCCTAAACCCTCTTCTTCACTACGATCTAGAAAGACACAAAGCCTCCTCATGCTGTATGTATGACTCCTGCACTCCGTGACCTGCTCGCTCATTCATAGCAATGATGGTATTGAGAGAGAGAGAATGAGGTGTGGAGACTGGAGAGCGGAGAGAGAGAGGAGAGGAAAGAGGAGAGGAGGGAGGATGGCAGAGAGAAGAGAGGAGAAGAACGAGAGACAACAAACCCTAGACTCTAGGGCTTGCTGAATGCAAACCCTAAAGACCTTCGAAGAAATCTGGAAGAGCTCGACAGGTCTCTCAAGAACACTGTTGTGATTTCCGTTTCCTGCACACGACAATCACACTCTTCGTGCACACCAGAAACGCGCCAACACATTTATACATAGAGTTTTTATTTGAGTTTCCGTGACAATTTTTTTTTGGAACTTCTGCGAGTGAAGAAGACATTTTGTTTACAATGGCGACCGTGATGCAGAAAATCAAGGATATCGAAGATGAGGTGATGATGATGCGCATTACCTTCTTCCCTTTCCTTTCTTCCTGAACACATGTTTTGGTTTTTGCATTTGAGTGTTCTTTTGTGTTTTTCCCTTCTCAGATTCTCAACTCTGTATTTTTGTCTTTCATGTCGTTGCTGTTATTGTTGTTGTTTTTGTTTCTCTTTCCTACGTGTCGTGGAAGGGATGAGAAGAGATGGCTGTGATGGAGAGACAGAGAGGAGAGAGAGAGAGAGAGAGAGAGAGAGAGAGGATACTAAGAGTTGAAGCTGGATGCAGATGGCCAAGACGCAAAAGAACAAGGCCACAGCTCATCATCTAGGTCTGCTGAAGGTAATATCATATCTTGATACTCTTAGACAATCTAGAGTTTGTGGAGCTAGGATGCTGATCATGATGATACAATTGGGGTTTTTCTTCTTCCTCTTACTGTACCAAAGACACAACGCGTGTGATTTCTTGGCAGGCAGGTGTAGTGGTTTTTTCTTTTGCTTGTTGAGGTGTTCTTTTGTGCATGTTTCACACCAGTGGTTGATTGATTGATTGATGGCCTTTATTCACCATCTGGTGTGAGGATTGCAAAAGCAGCAGGAAGTCAAACTCCAGAAAGGTTCAGACTCTTCTTCCGCATGTCAGATCAAAAGCAGCAGCCTGAATTTGGCAGCCACCCTAAACCCATTTGGTCTTCTTTGTGGCAGGCAAAGCTTGCCAAACTGCGCAGGGAGATTTTGGCACCACCGTCATCAAAGGGAGGAGGTGCTGGAGAAGGTTTTGATGTTACCAAGAGTGGGGACTCACGAGTTGGACTGGTTGGGTTTCCTTCTGTTGGCAAGTCCACGCTTCTCAACAAACTTACAGGAACATTTTCTGAGGTGGGCTCTTCCTTACCTCACCTGTTTGTTATGTTTGCATATAATGTTACGCATGTTATGGCATGCGCTGGATATGACCACTCTCATGACCACACCTGTTGTCATGTTACCTTCAAACTATTGTTGCAGAGATTTCTCTGCAACCCTCATAGATATGTTATGGCATGCCAATTGCAATGTTGCAAGTTTCTGCAATTACCATTACCCACCTGTTGATGGTCCCTGATCAAGTGTGAGACTGGCACTTTTGCTCATACCGCTGTTTTTGTTTTTTTGTTTTTGTTTGTTTTTGTATTTCCTAGTTTGGAACTTTCTGTGGCTTCTTGAAGAAGTGTTAACCTTGCTGTTGTTTTATCTTTATTGGGAGAATGGAGATTTGTCTATTTTTATGAAAGATATTACCATTACCCACCACAAATTGCTATCAAAGTCCAGGGGATGTTTCTACAGTTGTGCAGGAAGTTAACAATACATGGGTCAATTCTGCCTGACATTGAAATGGCCAGGTGGCATCATATGAGTTCACAACTTTGACATGCGTGCCAGGTGTGATCAAATATCAAGGGGCCAAGATTCAGGTAAGTTCAAGACCACCTTTGTCTTTGATTCGTCTGCAATTATTACAGATCTTTGGAAGCTGCAATGCTTTGTGGTTAGCACCATTTTCACTTTCACATCTGTGCATGTAGATTCCCAGTTTTTGTATTTTTTATGTTGACTGGCAAGAGTGAAATCTACTTTGATGTTCCGACTGTGAATAACTCTCCATGTGTTCCATCTTGCAGCTACTGGATCTTCCCGGTATTATTGAAGGTGCAAAAGATGGGAAAGGTCGAGGTCGTCAGGCAAGTAGTTTTCTTTCTGGCATCTGGATGATTTCATGTCCACTAGGTCATTGAGTATTCTGCACTGGATATGCATTGTTGCTCAGTCATTGCAATAGATAGTAGAGAGGGGGTTGTCCACCTTGACCTTTGTGGAAGAGTTGTTGTTGATCAGGAGCAATGTCTGGGGCTTGCTTCGAACAGGTTATCAGTACTGCAAGAACATGCAATTGTATACTGATTGTGCTGGATGCCATCAAACCCATCACCCACAAGCGCCTCATTGAAAAAGAGCTTGAAGGTTTTGGCATCAGGTCAGTGCCACTGTTATTGTTCTTATTCCTCAGAGCCCATGCTTCTTAAGCTCTAGATAAATGAGTGCCTGAGATTTATCAGGATGACATATGAAGTGTCAACAGCAAGCTTGGAACAGTGCCTCTTCCAATTCCTTGAAAATCAAATGAAATCTGCTTCTGCAGCAAGCTCTGGATACAATCTCTTCAATTTCCTTGGGAACTTAGGTTAAGGTTTATTTTCTAGTAGGAGGAGGAGGCCAGTGTTCAGGTTTAAACAAGTCCAGACAGTCAAGCAGTTGCCAAAGGTAGGGAGATGTCAGCATACCACATGACAGGGCTACAGTACCATTACCTGTTTGAAGTTAGCAGTTTGTGTTCGAAACATTCATATGCAAATGGCTCAGTTGATGCAATGTCATGCATGCAACTCCTATCAGGAAGCTGTGACTTCCAGCACTGTTACTTGCATTCCTGATAGCTCCTCCAGACAATTCACAATGAGGTTCAAATGAGCAGCACTTCTGATTTGCCCCAGCATTCTCCAGATCAGAGGCATGAATGTAGGCTAGAAATGGTCATCTAAGCACTTGCAGAATGTGCATCAGAGATTGTTGTCATCAAAGGGAAATGGTGAATTGAGGAGTTCAGTTCTGAGTCGTTCTTCTTTTCCAGGTTGAATGCACAGCCTCCAAATATGGGTTTCAAGAGGAAGGACAAAGGAGGGATAAGTTTTACTTCAACAGTGACCCCCACTCATTTGGATCTTGAGACAGTCAAGGCAATCTGTGGTGAATATAAGATCCACAATGCAGATATTTCGTTGCGGTTTGATGCTACAGCAGATGATTTGATTGATGTGATAGAGGGCAATCGCATCTACATGCCTTGCATATATGTTGTCAACAAGGTTGATCAAATCACCATTGAGGAACTTCATGTCCTTGACAGACTGCCCCACTATTGTCCTGTTAGGTGAGGTACAACAAACCATGTGTGCACATCTTGGAAACATCTTCAAATCCCTCCTGGCAGTCTCCCCATCTTGTTTCCAGGACATGTACAATGTGGTGTTTACATCCGATGTCAAATTCTAGAATACTGGCAACGTTCTCCTTCTTTGAGTTGATGCCTTGAAACATGGCAAATCAAATGTGTGATAGATGATGCAGTACTTTATAATGCTTGTATTCTGCTGATCTGTGATGAAGTTCATGTTTTGTGTTTGCAGTGCCCATCTGGAGTGGAACTTGGATGGACTTTTGGAGAAAATCTGGGAATATCTGGATTTAATACGTGTTTACACAAAACCACGGGCCATGAGCCCAGATTATGAAGATCCTGTTATCTTACCAGCCAAGAAATGTACTGTTGAGGACTTCTGTGAGCGAATCCATAAAGATATGGTCAAGCAGTTCAAGTAGTAAGTACCTGGGGCCTTGCCAGGTTTGTTTTTACTTCAAAGATTTTTCATGCCACCTATGTTTGATGCCCACATGTTTGTGGGTGCTGATGTTCTAGAAGGTGAATTGGTCTCAATTTGGTTATATGTGGCATGTTTGCTTGACTACAGTGCCTTGGTGTGGGGTTCAAGTGCAAAACACAAGCCACAGAGAGTTGGGAGGGTGAGCTTTTCATGTTTCTCAACTGATTTGCATTCAATTTCTTCTTTGTCATTTTGCTATCTTGTAGTTTGTTACTACAAGGTAACTCTGTTCTTCCATTACCTGGAGGACTCTAGTGTGCTTTGATTGTTGTGAACCACACAACAGTATGCAGATGGAGGTGTATGGTTGAGTTTGAGATGGGTTTGTGGAGGGATGCAGGAACATTTGTTGGAGGATGAAGATGTGGTCCAGATCATCAAGAAAGTGTAAATTGTCCTTTATTTCTAGAGATTTCATCTTTCCAGTTTTCTTGAGGTTCCAAGTTGGATAATGCATCTTCCACAACTTGTCTTTTGAGTGTTATGGGCACCAGTCAACCAAATGGGAGCTAAGATCACCAAGACACAATATCAGTCTAAGTATCCTGGATAATGGCATCATGAGCTGGTGCCTATAAAGACATGCGTCTGGTGTCTGCAGTGTGTTCTGCACTTTATGAGTTAACAGCAGGAGATTCAGTTTGTATCTGAGCTCAGTTTTTGAACCAATTACTACCAGCAGTGAGGCAGCACTTGAAGAGTAGCTATAGATGCTGTGGAGATAGTTTGTAGAAGCTAGAAAAGATGATGTACACTCCTATCAGAGGGAATGTCTGGCTGTTATTGTTTGGCATCCAGGCATGAGTTACTTGTGAGTCTTGGAATAATTCCATGCTCATGAATTCTTCCAATAAGCAAAATAGGCTGCCAGATTGTCACTCTTATCACAGAGGGGGGCTCTTGTTGGGAGTGGTTAGGGGCCAGATTTGTGTCATTCTTATTGCTTGCTTTCCAATACATGTCTTGTCAGTAAGGGAAGTTCTGACCAATTCCATGTGTTTTTGTGCATGCCTTTGGTCTGTGTTCTTGTTTCAAAGCATGTCTTTAAGGTCAGTCCAAACTGTTCCTCACAATGTAGGATATCTAAGCTCCCTTCATATCAATCCATGGTGTTTCATAGTTTTTTGCACTGTTCATGTTGAAGGTAATCTTATTGTTCTTTCATTCTAGTATTTCACTTGGCTTCTGTGTTTCTTTTTTCCCTGTTCTTCATGCCTTGCACAAGGGATGGTTCTTTGACTCAAAAGGCAGTCTTCTGAATGTGGACATTTCTTGAAACTCATGAGGTATCTGATCTCTGGCAGCATTTTTTGGGTACCAATAACTCTCTGACCAAATTGCCTCTCTGGTAACAAATCCCATGGTGACATTGTTGCGGTACAGCACTTGATAAGGTTCTCAGGTTATTTGAGCAATGTCTCAACCCAGCTGGTGGTCTACATGAGCACTCTGCCTTTGGAGGACAGCAAATTGTCTCCTTTGGAAAATGCATCAAAGAATTGAAAGAAATGGCACAACCACACTCAGTAAGAGATCTTGAGTTATTTCTGTTTTAGCGGACTTGGTGGCAGTTTGTGTGTGTAACTTAATAATCTGTGGAGATGTGTTATTGAATTTTGGACTGTAATTGGATGCACATGTAAAGAGAGATGAAATTGGTTCCTTGCATGTCCAAAGTCTGATGGGCCACTTGATGGCAACCTCACCTCAAGTGTGTAGACATTAATCTGGTTTGCAATTCCCAGGTACATGTGTTGCTACTCTGCTCCTTATAATTGCTCAGTTATCATGTAAGCATGCATGGCAAATCCAGCAGGATTTCTATTTTGTTCATGTGACGAGATTGAATGTTAATCTGTCACTTTGCTTGCAGAGGGCAGCTTGTTTGGATTTTATTATTGGTGTTGAGCCTAACATTTCAAGAACCTGTTACAGAACTTGAACCCAAAACCTTGCATATCCTTATTATGTTAGAGTCAATGATGTCCCCTTTTTGTTGGTTCAAGAAGGACCAAAAAACACCTTAAGTTGTAGGCCACTTGGGCTACTGCCATTCATCCCTGTAGGCCACATTGAAGGTGACGTATGCTATACAAATGTGAAATCACTATGGTGGTTGCTCTGATGAAAGCCAACAACCATAGACAGGATGTGTGTCTCTTACATGAACCAACAACTGCAATGGAGTGGCCCAGGTGGGAAAGTCAGTATTGCACTTTTTGTGTAGCCAAAGGTTAGACCCAAACCCTACTTATGTCAAAACTGAATCCTAGAAATGTTCCCTTCCTCCTACTACTACTACTACTACTACTATTTAGCATTTGGGATTATCAGCTGGTGGTGGAGAGAGAGGTTTGATGGGATCCTTTCCATCTTTGATGATGGACACTGCATTCATTCCCCATGTTATATGGAACTCAACATGGAAATGTACAAAACCACATCCCTGCAACAACACACCCAAAACCTGATGCTTTTAGTGGAAAAACCCAACACTCTTAGTACTAATCAGGGCTGGTTGTTTGTTTGTACATCAATTCTAGCAACTAAAACATCGTAGTATCTGTCCAGAATATGGGTAGTGTTATACTAAAGATCTATACATCCTAGCTGGTAATATGATCTTTAAGCTGGGGAAAATCACAGCTAGAATTAATACAGATCCAGAACTACCATGTTTTCTAGATTAGATAACTTAGATTCTACAATCTTCAGCTGGGAGACCCATACAAGCTAGTGGAAATTCAGATGTAGATACTTAGTTTCTCTAGCAGGGAGACTGAGAGCTAGATCCCAGGTACTATGATCTCTAGTTAGGAAAGTCATCTAGATCCCAGATATCATACACGTTCAACTGCAAGAATTGTAGCTAAATCCCTGATTTACTTTTATATTCAGCTGGGAGAATCATAGCTAGATCCCAGATGATGCTCTGGTTTTCAACTGGGAGAATTGTAGCTAGATCCCAGATGATATTCTGATTTACTTCAGCTGGACAGACACACACTGGAGATGCAGGCAGAAGAGGTCTCAGAGGAATTGGAGATGCAGATGATCATGTATGGTTTTTGTATGTAACTGGATTGTCTGCAACAAACTGAACCAAAGCCAGCCTCCTGGGGGAATCATAACAGGACTTTGCACCTTTGAGCTGTACTCAAAGAACAAACGCCCTTGTTCCTTTGTTTGCAGCAGGATATTGTTATGGATTGACTGGTGTCTCAAGAGTAGTTTTTCACTTTTGAAATATAATTTTAATTTTTCATACTCTGTTATGTGTATCAATTTGTAATAAATATATTCATATATTTTATATTTTTTCATTGTTTAAATTTTAATTTTAAAAAATGATTGGTCCAAATTCCAAGTTAATCAAGTCTCCTCAAAATTCATAAGAATAATTCAATTATGAAAGTGCTCTTCAATAAATATATATATATATATATATATATATATATATATATTTGTGACTGCTTCTTTGGGGGACCCTAATTGTCATAACTCAAACTTGGGTATAAGATGACTTGTAAGTCTTGAGAAAACCCCCCTGCCCAGTGCAAATCCAAGGCCAAGGTGGAAATTGAAACCCTTGTCTTGGCTTTGTAACTCTATTAAGTTGGGTTGGCATGAAAAATGTTGAGGGAAGCTTCAAGCAAAGTGCATAGAAGATGATCTCATAATGTCAATGAAGGCATTGATTGACCTTTCTTTTAAATGGGAGAGAGTCATAACCTTAACTTGGGTTGGGTTGTGACCAACTTATGGGAAGGATAACAAAATGTTGTTATAAGGATGAAAAAAGTCAAATGCTTCCAAACGGAAACAAACCACAACTGAGGCTAAATGCTCTTGACAAAGGGAGTGAGTTAGGAGGGTGAATAGAATATCCCTAAATTCAAATCGCACTCTCACAAGTTGGGAGAGTGCAAGAAAAATGAATCTCATGCATTTCCAAATGGGAATCAGTTGGAGAGTTGAAATTTCAAAATATGTTGATTTTTTGGGACAAAAATGCAAATAACAAAAGTGGTTCAATTTGGGCTTGCAATATATCATTGAAAAATATTTTTAAATATAAATATTCAAAGTGAGCTTACATTCTCAATTTGAAGTTATGAGTTTAAAATTATGATAAAGAAAAGGATCAAAAATCAAATTGACAATTTGACTTCTGACCATTAAAACTTGAGAAACGAAAGTCAAATGAGCACAATATGGCTATACAATACTTTTTGCACCTTCGTACAAATGTTTGGTAATACTTGCTATAGGATATACTAAACATTTAAAAATTTGTTGCACCTACTGAATGTCTTGAGTTGCCATTGATTTTTATATTTAAAATATGTAATATTTCATGTTGATTCACATTGACAAAGTTCAATTTTTTTGGGGGTATTGAGCTTCTTTCATGGCCCATTAGCTAAAGTCCTTTCCAAATGTTGAAATTTGTAAAGATGAGATATAATACCTATAGAGGTTGTATTTGGCCTATCTATTTGGGCAACAAGAATAGATCCTTGGATAAATAACATGGGAGTGGTGGGAACAAAATGGAAATACATAGAAACTATGGGAGTAACATAACAAACATCAGACAAGGTATATGAAATATTTCAACTATACAGGGCAGCTATATATCCTATATAATTCAAAAATTTAGGGGAAAAAATAACCATGGTGTTAATATGGGGGAAAAGTAGCACAATGAACACAATAAAATATTTTTTGCGCTTGCGCAATAATAAATGTTATTGCATGTTGTTTTGCACATGTGCAAAGAGGGCTTGCACGATTAACCACGTTACAGAGCATACGGTCATACCTTGGTAGTTTCAACACTAATTATATTATTTCAAGAAATGTTGAAAATTTTAATAATTTTTTTAAGAAGAACAAACTTTTTGTGAAGGAATTTTTTTTTAATGTTTAGAGTTTTAGGAATTAAAAAAAATAAAATCAACATGGCATGTTTGACATAAAATAATTATTTGACAGTAAAGTATTGAACTTGCATGAAAAGAGGGGTGCTTGTGCCCATTTTTTTGATGGCAATGCAAAGGGGACAGCACTATGTCCCAAGGGGATACAGCAGTTTTCTGGGCAGGGCAGCAGGAAATCAGCCTCACTTCCAAATTGTGCTGTCACATATATATGGGTGTGTGTGTGTGTGTGTGTACTGCTGCTCTTATCTTGCTTTTTGTTTTGGATCAAGTTTTACACGAGAAGAAATTGTGGTTTTACTTCTTTCCAACAAACTCTCTCTCCTCGTCTCCTTTCATCTTGAAAAAGAAGAAGAAAGAAAGAAAGAAAGAACTATAACAGATCCAGTGTTTTTGTATTGGATTATCAGCAAAACCATCAAAAACATCCCTTTGATATGTTTTATTGAATCCTTTTGCTTTCCAATGTCTGTTTCCTTGTCAGATCTGTTTCCTTGATAGACGTGATGAAGAATGAAATATTTTAGGTTGGAGTTAGTGTCATAACAGGTTTGTGATTATAGTTTGCTTTGCCTTTGAATGTCACCATTGGGTTCTTATGGGGTTTGGGAAAATAGTTCTTCTCCAACACTGATTTTTTGTGCTCCAGTTCAACCAGAGTGTAATTTTTCTTCTTCTTAACCTCTTGCAAAGAATTCTGGAAGTACTTGAAAGCTTTTCAGGAAAACAAAATGGGTTTTGAACTGCTCTAGACACTCGGGATAAAAATTAGTGTTTCTTTTGTGTAAGTTGCTATAACCACAGAAAGTGTTTGTTTCCTTGGAAGATTATGACAAGGGGCAACCAGAGAGAGGACAGAGAGAAGGCAGCAGCCCAAAATGGAGGAAGGGGGAAGACCAATTTCTTAAGGAGTACATGGTGCTGGTACAATCCTTGTCTCACACCTGGAGATACAAACAGCACAGCAACCATGATCTTGGCTTTGGAGAATTAATCTAAATATGTTATCTCAATGGATAATGTATTACAAAGTTGACAAGACAAGAAGTGTGCCTGAAGAAAAGTCATAGGACCATCCGTACCTGATTCAATCAGAGCTCAGTGATTCACTGGCAATAGTTGTGTACATGCTTTGTCTGAAGAATTGTTGCTGAAGCAATTTCCATTCCCACCAACTGCTCTGTTAACCCATATGATCACCTGGTTTCAGCAGTTTCATAGTCTGCATTGACAACTGGACACTAAACAGGGAGTAGCTTTTCCACTATCAAAGTTACAAGGTGTGATGATAAGCATCACTAAGTAATCATGGTTGATCACACTCCACATCTCCATTGTGAATGGAGAGGCAAAAACACTTTTGATGTTAGTATAATTTAATCTGTTACAACTTTCAACTTACATGGAATACAAGTTAATCATGAATTTGTATAGATCTGTTTCTATTTCGTTGAAGACATGCTTTACTTGCTTGTCCCCATGGCTCCAGCCTCAAATCAGACAAAATTGCCATCCCTTGGACTCTTTTCATAGATAACAGACAGCCCGCTCAGTGCACAACAAGTGCATTTCCTAAGAAAACTGATGCGTAAAGTCACCACTTGCTATGGTGAAATTGCCACAAAGAGCCACAGCAGTTACTTAGAAGACAAGGTCTCCAGCGCCACTCACTTATTTAAGCACCTGATGATAATGACCTGAGTCACATCACTGTTGCTATCTAATCCCCATCATGCTAAATAATGTCCAGAAACCCCCACCCAATGTTGTTCAATTCCATATGGGACATTAACTGGTCAAAGAACATGATGTTACACGATACCAAGCTTCTCACACCAGAAGTGCATTTGTTGAGACACAGGCTCTGCACCTGTAGACCCAAAGGATCGGAACTTCTTGATGCAATTTTCCACACCCAGGTAAGAGTACACATCCTCTTCAAAAACAGGGTGGATTGCTTTGAACTCATCCAAAGAAAGTTGGGCAAGCTCAACTTTTTTGCTGACCCCACAAGCCACAGCCTTCCCCACAATTTCATGCCCCGTCCGGAATGGAATACCCTGCCATCAGTAACCAAGAGTCAACTTAAAGCAAACACCACAAGAAATGTTAGGATGGTTATTGACCTGCATTTACCTTCATGGGCCACATAAGCAGGATGAATGGAAACAAAACAAATAGGCAGAAAAGACAGGTCTGCAGCCTTCCAGAATCATCCAACATCCTTCAGTAATGAAATTCCTTATTTATGAGATCACAGAGGAAATTCCACAGTAACACTTGATGGTGAATGTTAAATCAGTTTGGCCAAACCAAAACAATCACAGCAAGAACCAGTGCAGTCGTAAAAGAAGAAACACTTATTAGCCATGAACTTGAGAATTGACAGAAAATTCAGTACCTTATAGACAAGGTAGTCAGCGAGGGTAGTTGCATCTAGATAGCCAGCAGGCAATGACCTTGCAATTCTTTCTTTGTTATAAGTAACATTCTGAGCAAATTCCGCTGTCACCTCTAACACTGTTTGTATGGTTTCCATACTATCAAACAATGGTTCCTTGTCCTCCTGCAACAGTTCCACATATGATAACGGATATCTTTGTAAGTACTGAGAATTTCTCAATGCTACTAAACAATTGCAGATTAGAACTACCCAATGCAGAAAAAACTTCCAAAAACTACCACTAAGCCTATAAAACTCCAGCAAAATGTTGGTGAATCCAACCTGAAGATCACGGTTATATGCCATTGGAAGGCCTTTGCAAACCATTAGAAGTGTGGTCAGATTCCCAATCACTCGGCCAGATTTGCCACGAACCAACTCCATTGGATCTGGGTTCTTCTTCTGAGGCATAATGCTGCTACCAGTTGACACTTTGTCACTAGGTGTTAAGAAGCCAAATTCTTCAGATGCCCACAGCACCCAATCCTCTGCCAAGCGTGACAAATGGATTGCAATGATGGAGTTTGCACTGAGTAGCTCTATCAGAAAGTCACGGTCTGATACTGCATCCACACTGCAATCTTCATGATCAGGAACATAAAACAACTTGTACATACAGAAGTATAAGATATCTACAGCATTGCATCCTCTTCCCCTACCATTGACGGATTCATCCTCACCTTTAATTTCAAAATTTTCCTCACAAAAACTATCTAGACCTTGCCTACCTATTGCGGAGGGGTGCAGTGAATCCTAGGGAGTGTGCTGTTTGGAAGCGATCTATTGGAAGACCTGTGCCAGCCAGCGCACATGAGCCAAGAGGTGAGAAATTAAGGCGTTCCTGGCAATCTCGCAAACGCCCTATGTCACGCTCCAGCTACCCACCCCATCAATGAAAGTGAAGTAGACAGAATCAATGTCAAGCATCTGACTGAAAATAGCCCTAGACCTGAAGAAAGTTGTCAGAATGACAGAAATCCCTGGCTACTATAAGATCTCACATCCTCCTGAGGCATTCTTATAAGATAACCAAGCAGCCTTCACCCCATTACAACAAATAAACCTGAGACGGACAGAGAGAGAAAGAGAGCATCATTCCTATGCCTAAAAACCAAATCATTTGGATTGTACTGCATCCTTGAGCCTAGGTACACAGCAAGGCCATGGACATTGGCCCCCAAACGTTCCAAGGTTCTACCTGTTCAACAAATGCCAACAAGACATGCTGCAGCAGAAGTGGTTGCGCACGTTGCAGATGAGTGTAGCCAGGCACAATCAATCCTTCATTTCTCAATCCCAGCTTCACCAGCGCCACCTGCAATTTTCCACCCACAGATATTCTTTCAATAGGGGCATTTTTGTCTTGACATCAGCTATGTCATATAGATGCTGCTACCACAAGGCTACAACAAGATTTTTTTTTATTTTCTTGAAAACAATTGTGAAAACTGTACCTGCAAGAGAATAATCAGCTCCACTGTAACATTAATGGCATCACGGCACCACAACCGCACATCTGTCACCACCTGATACCATCATAGCACATCAGAATTCTGATGCAATACTTGTGGGGTGGGGGGTGGGGGGTTATAAAGGGCAAGAAGAATACACTACAGACCCTAAACTTACTGGAATCATTGTCTGCATGTCTATGAAATCACAGAGAAATCTCCACAAACAATCATTTGATGTGACAACAAGAGCAGTCATAATCCTCCAACTTCTTCACTATTGTCCAATTTTGATTTCTGGCAGAAAGAAATACAGAGGTGAAGTGAATGGAATGAAACTTCACCTGGTCATTGCGGCTGCGGGCAGTGTGAAGCTTCTTGGCCGGCTCACCCACAAGATCAATCAGGGCTGCCTCCACATTCATGTGCACATCTTCCCTGTCCGCCCTCCACTCAAACTTCCCTGATTCAATGCGCTTCTCAATCTCATCAAGTCCCTTAACAATTGTGTCCCGTTCTTCTTCGCTGATTATACCCTGCATCAAATCCCTCACACAATTGGATTCCTGAAAGTACAGCTCCTTGATTCTACAAATAAAACAACCCCATCCTTTCATTTCATACAAGCTGCTGCTGCTCGAAGGCCAGAGAGAGAGACAGAGGCAGAGACAGACAGAGACGGACCTGTTTCGCGAGCATGTTGGCATGTGCGCGACTTCCCATGAGATCATGCTTATACAACTTCCAATCATACGACACAGACTGACCAAACCTTTCCACAGCTGGTGTCACACTCTCCTCAAACCTTCCACCCCACAGTTTTGCCTCCTTCTCCTTCAACACCAAATCAACCTCTCCTGATGCTGCTGCTGCTGCTGCTCCTCCTCCTCCTCCTTTGCCTGCACGAACTACAGCTCCCCCTACATAATTCCCATCCCAGCAAAGCTTCATGTCCATTTCTTTCCCTCCACAAAACCTCCCAAACCCCACTCCCAACCTAATTCCTTTGCCCAATTCACATGCAGACGCTCCAGCAGCAACAGCAACAACAGCGGCACAAGAACCCAATCCAAAGCACTCCATCGCCATTCTCTCGCTGCCTACGACCTCACCACCTCCCTTCTTCGCGCCGAAAGCAAAGTTGATCCACTGAAGCTTCTTAAACCCTAAACCCTGAAACCTCTTTCAACCCTAATAAACCATGAAATCTTTGAAACCCTTGGGCTTCTCCAATGGTTGGGTAAGAGCATCTGCAGCGGTGCTCAGTACGTGATCTGCACAGTATAATTCGATGAAGAAAAGTCAAAACATGTCGGTTTGGCTTAGCATAATTTTCATAGCTTGCGGTGGCTGGTGAAGGGCACAGCAATGCGGTGCATCGGCAGAAAAAAGTGTAATAAATATGATCTGACTTGTTCTCAGTGTGTTTTATTGGCACATCATAATCATTGGTCCAGGTGGTTGGCTATTACTAGTTTCCCACTTATTTGCTGTCCCAGTTTCAGTTTGCTTGATGGGTGCGGTTGCAAAAAAGTAAAATAACTAAACATGGATGTGAAAAACATTTTTGCTACTGAGCACCGCTGCAACGGTACTTCTTGATAGGGCCCTGCCGGCGTTTCCAAAGGTAGGTTCCAGTATTGGCCAGTTATTACTTTTCTTAAATTAAATACCCCATAGGTTTCTTTTTTGAAATTTTTTTGGGGACCAGACAGGTTATCAATATCAAAAAAGTTGAATGCCAAGTAGGTTATCAAATAATTGATTAATAATAATCAGTTAAGCTGCAGGTTATTCTCTGTTTATATGGAATTTTTAAAACTAAGAATTTTTTTATAAAAAACATTTGTTGTAAATTTTTGAAATAATATTTAAATGTTGATAACCTACTTTGATGATAATTCGGTCATCCAGGTAGGTTATTAGATTTTTAAAATTCAATACTGGATGATTATCAATTTAATTGGTTATCAAATATTCAAGGAACCAACAGGTAGGTTATTAATAATTGACTTGATAACCAGGCCAAAACTGGTTATTTCCAGTGTTGGCTGGTTTTTCAACATGAGAACCTCCAATCCCAGTTTTCACACACAAATTTATTTTCAGCTAAGTAAGGTTCTCCAGGTGCAGGGTTCAGCCCCATTCTTCATATGTCTCAACAATCAGGTTCCGATGCTTAGTTTGCCACTAACACTTCTTAAACCCTAAAAAACGCTCCAAAACTTTAAAACCTTCTAAACCCTAAAAAACCCTCCAAAACTTTAAACCCTTGTAAACCCTAAAAAACCCTCCAAAGCTTTAAACCCTTGTAGACCCTAAACCCTGAAACCTTTCAACCCTTTTCAACTCTATACTTAGTTGACATGGAAGCTTCTTAAACCATAAACGCAAAATCGTTTGAACCCTAAGAAACCCTAACAAAGAGCTGGGGCACTAAAAATCTGGCTGGACGCCGGAAAAAGCAACCGCGTCTAGTGTATACGAAACAAGGCTTCTAGGCGCCGCGGCTGCTCCAACCCATATGAGATACTGACACGTGTTAGAGAACTTCGGCGACATTAGTGACGTGTCTAGATCCCAAAACAAGCCGCGTCATCCAAAACTTGTCGACTTGGCGTTCCCATCCGGATTCAGTCTTGACACATGCCATAAATTTGAGCCTGTTTTTTTTTCTATATAGCCAAAAAGAGAAATTAAAAACTCAAAAGTGGTAAAATCAAGTGCTTTTTGATCATTTCAATAGCCCCCAAATTCCACCAAATTTTAAGAAAAATCGCCAGATTTATGCACATAGTTCAAGTAGGTAGCCCAAAAATATAGAAGGATGTGTTAAAAAATTGTAGTTTCATATTTAGTTTGTAGCCAAATTTGGCTCAATCTTCCTTGGAATGATTGCCACTTTGGCTTTATCACAAAATGGACTCCCAAAAAAAACAAAAAAAACAAAACATTGGCCATAATGCTGAGTAGGCACCTATGTAACTATGTCAGAAAGTGCCTACTTTTTACCTGCCTATGCAAGTACCTAGCCAGCGGTTCTATCCACAGTTCCCTAGGCTGGTACGCACTAGGGTTTTAGGGTTTTAAGGATTGGATTTTCAGGATTTTAGGGATTTATTTCAATCTGTTATTTGCACGTCCACTTTTGTAATATAATCAGAATAATTATAATGTCAAAATAGGGTACGTACACTATACCTAATCGGAACCCATTTTTAAAATCACCAAAAAAAAAAAAATCATTTTTTGAAAAATAAATGATAAGTTGCGAAAATTTGCTAAAATAAAATATGCACCAACCTTCACCTTCGCAATCTATTTTTTTTCATATAACGTGTGGATAAAAATAATAAATATAATAGCAACTCAGGTACAAGTTTTTATAAGCTTGTTATCCCCTATGTCCTTAATAAGACTTAGTTACTTAGTTGTAAGGAACCTCATATTCATCCAATACTAGTTGACACTAAAAAATTTCAAACCCTAAACCTTCAAACCCTAATAAAAATACTTTTAGATGTCACTTGACATTCATATTCACCAAAAAGCAAAAGATATAAGACAAGAAAAACAAAACTCTAAGAAATTACACATAAAAAAGGTTTTTTAATTGTCAAATATTAACATCCTTCCAAGTTTTTTTTCCATCCAAAATATTTTTAACAAGTTTTTAAATTTGGAGTTATGAAATACCATATAGCTTGGTAGCTTCAACACAAATTATATTGACACAAAATTTATTATTTCATGGGTTTTTTTTTTTTGCACATGGATGTCATGCATCTAAAATATGTATGATGCACATATAAATAGCATGAAATATTTTCAAGTGGTTGAAAATATTTCATGCTACTTAATTATATGTGCATCACTTGAAAATATTTCATATTACTTATATGTGCATCATACATGTTTTAAACACATGAAATCAATGTGTAAAAAACATGAACTCGTGAATGAATGATTTTTGCATGATTTTCATTATCAATTTGTGAGAAGGGAAATTTGTGATATGTTGGATGTTAGCATTTCATCAAGTTTCATTTGCTTCAAGATATTTGAAAATGTTTCCAAGTATAAAACTATAAGACATTTTAAACTTAATGACAATGATTCATTGGAATTGATTTAGATAACCCAATTTTAAATGTCATCAGTCATTTTTTTCAATGAGTTGTCCTTTGTATAATTCCAAATTAGAATATGTATATTCAATTCTCAAGTGATGAAGGATACAAATGTGTCTTTTCTTTTTTCTTTTTCTTTTTCTTTTTCAAAGGTTTTTTTTCCAATGCCATAGTTACAAGCGAATTTTGAAAACCTTTTGTACCAATTTGCATCCCACTTTTCTTCAATTGAATTTAAATTCAATTCAAGTTGCATACAATGTCATTTGATATTTTCAATCAAACAATATTTAATTTTCACAAAATTGGGTCAAAATTTTCATTTGTTTATCACTTATAATTCCTAGCAACATGAAATCCAAGTTATTACTAATAACATGTGATAGTTTTGATATGATTTCATGTTCATGGCCTTGTCAAAGTAACATCAAATGTAAGGATTAACATTTCAAATGCAATTTAAAAGGAGTGGACTAGAACTTGAAGGAGGATCATAAATGTGTAACCACTTGTGTGATTATTAAGGTTAAGTGGAGAGCTTTGAATAATCCTTATTCCTATCCTTTTTCTTTTTTTCACCTTTCCATCATTGATTCCCAACAATGACAACCCCAATTTGAATATTCAAAACTTTGAATTAGTGGGTGTGAAAATGATCATATTTTCTACCCTATCATGCAAGAAAACCTTCTCATTTCTTTCCTCCACCACATTCCTTCACTTTTGTAACCCAAGTTGGTATTGAGTTTCCCACAAGTGAAGTGAATGTATGAAAGATCTAATGAAGTCTTTTACGTGATGTTTGGGTAATAATTCTTTTAAAAAATAAAGTTGTGAAACAATAGACCTTTTGATCATAAGATTTTAGCCAATTTTGGTTATAAATAAGATATGAAATTAAAAACATAAAAACATCCTTCACATTTTTGGCTACGTCTAGAACCCATTAAAAAAATCTACCTTTTTTTTAAAAAATCAAAATTTGGCAACTAGAAGAGCAAAAACCACATATTTTTAGCCACTTTAAAAATAAATTTAGCCAACTAACTAAATTTAACCAAGAAAAAAAAACCTACATAATAATGATCCCATCAAAGTTTAGCATTATGTAAAGGTAGATTTTATTGAAAGTAGTCTTTTATCAAAATTTTACTGAAATCAAATTTTTCCTAACAAATTTCCTTTACCGAAATCAATTTTTACTATCAATTTAGATTGTGTATATTTAGGATGGATTTTTTTGGGATTAGGCTAACTGCCTATTCCACCATATCTAACTTTTTTTTTGGAGGTACTTAAAACTTTGTCCTTTTGTGGATTGTATAGGAGAATATTTTTTGGAGTAAAATTATCTTTTTCCTACTATACTATTGTATGTAAAAGTTTTATGTGTAGTTTTCTTCCTTATGTTTTGAATGTTCTACCTTTTTGTATGCATGTCTTATTTCTTGTATTTTTGCTTCAAGTTTCTTTCTGCAAAAAGTTTATGATGTTGTTTTACAAAAATTTGACAATCCCCTTTGTATTGAAGTCTTTTGCTTATTTAAAGAGAGTAAGAAAATTTTAACTTATTTTATTCCTTTCAAAACCTAGTAGTTCACTAAGCAGCTTTCACATTTAGTGACCACACTGTAGATCTTGAATTCAAAAATTTTGGTTGATTATTGTCTATTTTTGGACAAATATTGGTTAAAGTTATTTGACTCTACCAAAACAAACTATGAATTAATTTTATTTGTTTTTTAACAAATGTTTTTTTAAAAAAACCAAAATAACTTGTAGATTACAACTTTTTTGTAATCATTTTTTGTAATGCCAATAGTGTTGACAAGAAATATGAAGAAAAATGGAGCAAGTTTTGGAAGAAAATGTTGAAATAAGCCACGTAAGTAACTTAGAGTGACTAGAACAACCCACGATTAACCTAGAAGAGGTTGCAACCTTTCATAGAGGGGAGAAGAAAAAAATTAGAGGACATTACCATAAATATCAAATTGAAAATTATACGACCTATTCGAAATCATCCACCAAAATTGTGACACATCAAGACTAAATCGGAAACTCCACGACAACCGATTTGGGATCCTACCAAAAATAAATCTTTTTAGTACCTCGAGATTATTGTGACAAGTCCACACATTGGAAAGAGCGAAATTAATCGACTTTAGTGGTGAATTGATGAACTACATCAATTCTAGGGGAAGGAACCTTCTAATGAAGTATGAAACGTGCCAATCCTCAAGGATGAACATTTTGGATGAAGAAGAGTTCCATTAGGAAATTTTGGTAACCCTTATTTTTAACATTTGTGCTTCTCCTCATGTGTTTTTAGCTTGTACATTTCGTCAAAGCTTCAATCACTAAATAAATCATTGTCTTTATCAATCTAATCGAATTTTGCCTACACAAATAGTATTGTTGGATCATAGACCTTATTTGGTAGCATTACATGTTTAAAGTTTTATTCCAAATGTTTAAAATTTGGTTTATCTTTTAGCATTACCAAATGTAACTTGTAGAGAATTAGTTATTCCACATATTTCTATTCCACTCGCTTACCGGAAATGTCATGGAACAAAATCCAGTAGATTTTCCAAATTCAATTTATCCTCATGTTGGACCTTATACACCATATTTTGGTTCTAGTTACGAGGGCATAAGGAGTGTTCCTACAATGTGGCCTCCTATGTCCAATCCCTTAGTTAGCCCCACAACACTGCCAAAGCCAGTTTTAGGAATTGCATAAGTTGTGATTGTAATAGATCACAAGGAACCTTCAAATGAAGATGAGAACTATTTTGAAAGAAAGCACAACCCTAGATGTCATGAATCATTCCTACCAGAAAATGGTACCATGAATGAAAGGGCAAACCATCCCTAATTGGAGATGTTAGTACACCACCTACTAGTGGACAAATTGTACCTATCAACAATAATGGTGGTGGACCTTTTGGCATTGGAAGTGATGGGACTCCTAGAGGTGGTGGAAGTGGTCCTCTAGGAGGTGGAGGTAGTGGCCCTCTAGGAGGTGGTAGTAATGGACCCTTGGGAGACCAAAACCCAAAACCATATGTTACAAGACTAGCAAGGCCGTGGATAGGGCCTACTCGGAATTCATGGTACCTTTCATGGTATCCTATCCAACCCCCTATAGCACCAAATCCTCCACCAAGTAAGAAATCCTTACCCTGCCCCATCTACACCGTGGAACAAATCCCAATGTTCATGTATGAGTTTTCGCAAAGCCATTCAAGCCAATGGAGAAAAGAATGACGTTGATATTGTCAATCTATTTGTTTTACACTTTGTGATGCCATATTTGAATGGGGTGAAAATTTTATAAGAACCCATCCAGTTTACAAATTTGAAAAGCTAGAAGCTACATTCTATAAACGTTATTAAAAAGTACAAATGGATGAACAAATGTACATGGCATTACGAGTGATAAAACAAGGTGAAAAGGTGGAAGTATATTATGAACATATACTAAAACTAGTGAATTGCCTTTAGCATGAAACAAATGACAATTTGCTAACCACTTTCTTTCGAGCAGGATTGTAGCCATATCTCCAAATAGCCATAACAAGGATGAAGAAAGACACCTTGTTCGAACACAAGGAAGTTGCAGCCACTTGTGAAGAAAGTATGGGAGATGCCGATGAATACAAAAAATTGCTGGAACCACTAACCAAGTAGGAAAAGGTTAGCGAAGGAAGGCAAATAAATGCGATATGTAATCAATGCAATAAATAGGGACATTCCAAGGAGCGTTGCCATTGGAATCCAAACAACCCGAACAACAAACTTAAAGACAAAAAGGAGGTAACAATGAATGGAATTTCGGCCTAAACTGGTGGTGGTACAAGAAATAAATCCGATAATAAAGGAGGTCATGGAGATGTGAACAAATCCAATTCCATCATTTATTGCTACTTCATCTACAATTTTGTTGAACATAAAATTTATGACTACTTTCATAAATACATAACTCAATCGATGTTCAAGGAAAAGGTAGTGGCGGCTACACCTAAGAAGGAAAATGTTGCTATCAACATGGTTTTGCAAGTTACCACCTGCAGTTCGATACCCAAAAATGTGATATTCAAGGAGAAAACTTTCAAGAATAAAAGCTTGGTCAATTAATAATAAGAGGAAAAGTTTCAATTTTTGTCGAAAAAAGCTATTAAGGGTTTACAACAAAAAGAGCCACTTAAAGCCAATATACAAATTTCGATTAAAACCAACTTCATAAAGAATTTCAATTTGGATACCGAAAATGAATTTTTCAAACCTATCGGATCCACCATACCTATTGGTTTTACTAGTACTATTATATCTACGAATCTATCGATGCTACCAATTTGATTGGTTCAACCTGATCTACAAGGGCTACATGATTTATCGATCATACTGGAACAATTGAAATTTTTTCAATTTTAGAAAATATGACACAACTATTGGAGAATAAACATACCCTTACTTTGGGCCAAGTTTTCAAAAACACTTCAAATTGAAACAATATGTTGGTGTCAAACTTGCCTTTAGAAGAAAAACTATCATCATGTGAAGACCTAATCCGATTATCGCCTTGGTGGCGATTGGACCTCACATGGTTGTGATACAAGTTTAGGCGGGAAATAACATTATTGAGGACATCTTGTTGGATGGAGGATTTAGCGTGAACATCATGACTAAGGAACTATGGAAATGGTTAGGACTTCCCAATCTTAAATTAGCATCATATACACTTTGGATGGCGGATCAAACCATCACTAAACTAATTGGTCTCATCAAGAATCTAAAAATCCACATTCATGGGATTCTTTACATTGTGACCTTCACAATAATGAAGAACAATGTTTTGTATTTGAGTTATTCCATGTTGTTAGGTTGACCATGGTTGCGTAATGCACATGTTACTCATGATTGGGGAAATAACTTAATCACAATTGAAGGCCATCCCATGGTGTAAACCATTGTTGTAACCAAACATTTAGATAACAATACCAAACATTTCGAAATTTTATTGTGTTACGATATAATGGAGGGAATTCTAAATGAAAAAAATATATATATTCTTTGTAACAAAAGCAAATTTGTGTACACTTGGAACCATCACATTACCAGAACTGAAAATTTTCAATGTTATAATTTTTGGCACAAAAGTTGGTATAGAGGACCTTACGTTCAACTTTCCACACTTTGAAGGACCGATTTTGGTATATATTTATGCCTACAAAGTCCAAGAATTCAACATTGCACATTAAACATTACCTAATATCCCCAAGTAAAACTTATTAATTTGGAAACCACCAAAAATCCTCAAACAATGAAGCTAAATACGACATTGTTTGAATAAGTCACCATCAATACTGAAGCATTACTCTAAGAATATAAAGACATTATCGCATGGAATTATAATGACTTGAAGTGAATTCCACCACAAATCGCTCATCATCACATCAAACTTGACACCGTTATCCCACCTGCTCATCAAGCCAAGACCGAATGAACCCAAATTGAAGAGGTGTTGGACAAAATGGCGGGTCATGAAGTCTATTCATTTTTGGATGGATTTTCCGGTTATCACCGAATCATGATTGCCCCTGAAGATAGGTACAAGACTACATTTATCACCAATTGGGTAACTTTTGTTTGGGTGGTCATGTTCTTTGGGCTCAAAAATGCTCCACCAATTTATCAACAATAAGTGAGTATAATTTTTAAGGACTATTTTTAAATGTTCATGAAATTACTCCTAGATGACTTCAATGTGTTCAACGATTTGGACACCCATTTACCAAAGTTATGACTATGTTTTGATAAATGCAAAGAATTTGATATAGCTTGAACCTTGAAAAATGTACGTTCTTCATGTATTTAGACATTATCTTGGATTATGTGGTATCCAAGAAAGGCAAGCTACCAAATCCAAAGAAAATTTGACTATTCTTCACATGCTTACATCGAAAACACCTAATGTCAAGGACACGAAGAACCACAAGAACAAAGGCTGAAGGAAAGATCTAAGTTTAACTTTTAAACAAGGAACAAGACAAGATTATGTGATTCAAAAACACAAACATCACTACACCAAATCCTTTTGCAACAATGGAATATTTAGGGTTAAGTGTTAAGGTAGAGGTAATAGAGGCTACGGTCATGGAAAAGTAGTGTAAACAATGTAATTATGAGGACATAATCCCAATTAGAATGGGGGATGATGTTGAAGGTAGATTTTACCGGAATTTTATTGAAACCAAAATTTCCTTACTAGATTTCCTCTACTGAATTTCCTCTACTGAAAACCTTTATATCAAAATTGATTTTTACTATTGGTTTAGATTGTGTATATTTAGGACTAATTTTTTTGGGATCAAACTAACTAACTGTTCCACCATTTCTAACTTCTTTTTTATAGGTATTTAAAACTTTGTCCCTTTGTGGACTATACATGATAATATATTCTAAAGTAAAGTTATCTTTTCCTACCATATTGTTATACATAAAAGTTATGTGTAGTTTTCTTCCTTATGTTTTAAGTGTTTAAACTTTTTGTATGCAAGTTTTCTTCCTTGTATTTTTGCTTCAAGTTTGTTTCTACAGAGAGTTTATGACACTATATTACTAAGTTTTGACAATCCCTTTTGAGTTGAAGCTTTTTATTTACTTAAGAAAAGTAAAAAGATTTTAATTTTTACTCTCTTATTTTATTCCTTTCAAAACTTGGTAGTTCACCAAGTGGCCTTAACACATTACTTGAAAACAAATTTGTGAAAAATTGTCAAAACTATAAAAAATTGGTGAAATTTACCGCAAAACTAATATAAGTCTTGAATTGGGTGAAATTTTTCAAAAAAATCTTATTCCTTGAAAATATGGGATTTTTTTTCTTTAAAAAAAATTAATTGGAGCAATTTATTTTTTTTTGAATTTTAGGTTTTGTTTTGAAAACTCTTGGTCACCCCAAAAAAAATCATTTGTGTCGTAAACATGTTTTTATTTGGTTAATTTTTGCCACATAATGACCCAAAAAAAAATGCAATGCAATATAGATAAAGGATTTTTGTGAAAATAATGTGCCAATTAAAGCAACAAACTCCCAAGGAATATTTTTTTATAAAGTCATAATATTAAGACAATAGGTTGCAGCATGTCTTGAAAATATAGCAGGATTCTTAAGTTTTTCTACTTTCATTTCTGACTTATAACAAAATTTTGTTAATTCCTGCTATGGACAATTGCTAACATGGATACATCACAAAATGTTAGAAAGAATCTTGGTCATAAGAAAGAAAACCCAACACAAACGCAAAAGAAACCAAAAATTTGATCTTATGAAATCAAAGATTCACGATTTTTCCATAAAACATGATTGCTAAGGTTTTGTTATATTTGTGTGAAAGGATTTATGGATCCTAATGGGTAGGTACCATTGTTGGGTAGGTTTAAGAAAGGAAGTGAAAATTAGTTAGGGTTTCAAGTTAGTTTTCACTTTGAATACATCAAAGTCTCATAAACGGTGATATTATTTTTGAAACATGTTTAGAGGGTCTCATTGGGTTAAGAACCACCCATTTGAAACCTTGTCAATTTTTTAGAAAAAATAATTTAATACCTTCTTAAGGTATTAAAATGTAATAAAGTTAAGGTGTCAATAGTTAATAAACTAATGGTAAGTAGTACGTATGTTCAATTTTTTTTTCTAAAATTAAGGTTCTAAATTCTAGGCATTCTAAAAGCAAAACCACCTTTAACCCTTAACATTTTCTTTTCTCCTCATTTTCCTTATAAATAAGGAAAATGTTTAATGTGTTGTACATTTAGGGTTTATTTTTCTTTTGCTTGATTAATGTTCATTATTTAAATTTTACTTGCATTGTTTTCTTTTTGCACATTATTTCCTTGATGTGTTTTTTATTGGTGCTTGTCAATACCCCCTCATTGTGCTCTCTATTACTTGTCGACACTCCCTTTCTATGCTCTATTAGTTCTCATCGATGCCCCCTTCTTATGCTTTGTCGTTGTTTATTATTGTTCCCTTTTTGTGTTATGTTAGTGCTTATTAACACTCCTTTTCTATGTTTTTGTTGGTGTTCATTGGCACTCCCTTATTATGTTCTATTGGTGTTCGTTGGCACTCCCTTATTAAGTTCTATTGGTGTTTGTTGGCACCCCCTTGCTATGTTCTATTGGTGTTCATTGGCACCCCCTTGCTGTGTTCTATTAGTGTTCATCGGCACCCCCTTGTTGTGTTTTCTTGGTGTTCATGGATGCATCTTTGTTGTGTTTTGGGTGGTTGTAAGTTAAGGTGGATCATTTTTTACATCTTTATGGACTTTCTATAAAGTGTATTTTATTCAAATGCCATAAACACGTTGTAAAATCATCAATTTGACAAATTTTATTTATTTATGGATGAAAATTGCTAACTTGAATAAAAATATTTATAGAAGGATGAAATTCAATAAACATACAACAATCATATAGCAATGGACTTTTAAAGTAGACATATGGATTATAATTTGGATCATGCATTAAAATTCAAATGCATTTTTTATTATAATTTCATCTCAATATTTTTTATTGGGTTTCATTATATGATACACGATGGAAAAAAAATATGGATTGAAAAATATTACAACAAAAAATTTAATCAAAAAATAACTATGGACTTTTGAATGACCAAACTTGGACCTTATTTTCAAAAGTCCCTATCTTGGTCATTTTTTGTTGGATTGATATATTTTTGCCCCTAACACATGTATGCCAAAAAAATGTTTCAATGGGCAACCTTTCCTATGGATTTTATTAGTTGATTAATCACCAAATAGGGCCCACTCAATATTGGTTTTTAATTATTTTTTCATTCTAATGTTAAAATATGGACTTTTGGGACTAGGACTCTTGTTGCTTTTGAGCCACCCTAACTTGCAACTACCTTTTTATTGGTGCTCATGAGTGCCCCTTAGTTGTGTTTTGTTGTGTTCATCAACGCCCCCTTGTTATGTTTTTTTGGTGTTCATCAACACCCCCTTGCTATGCTTTGTCGATCTTTGTTGATGCCCCTTTGCTATGTTATGTTGGTGCTTGTCGATGCCCCCTTTGCTTTGTTTTGTTAATGTTCATCGGTGCCCCCTTGTTGATGTTGGTGTTTAGGTACTTCTCTTACCTTTGGTGTTTGTCGGTGCCTTTTTTATATGTACTATTATTGTTCGTTAGTGCCTCCTTATTAGTGTTTTTTGGGATTCCAAACTAGCATTTCCCCCTTGCATTTTTCTTTGCATGTGTGCAAGTCTAGAAATTTAAACTTTTTTAACAACACACGTTTTCTAGCATTTTCAACAATAAGGTATGTTTTTAAAAAAAATAAATTTATGGAGTTTTTGTCTTTGAATTTAATTAAATTTTTTTTCATCTTGTTGTTATTTTTTCAGTTTCCTATTGTTGTAATTTTATTTTAAATGTGTGTTTTCAATTTCATTTTTTAAAAATTAGACATCTTGTATAATAGAATCATAAGTATTTGACAAAATGTTTATTTTTTCATTTGCAAAACCAGAAGCATACTTGCACAAAATTTTCACATTAAACATTTTTTTTCACATCTTTTACCTTTTACCTCAATAATCTTGTAAATCTTGAAATTCTTGTAGATTTTGTTTGTAATTGCTTTAGTTACTTGTATTTTTTGTTTGATATTTTTTGGATAAATTAGATACTAAAACTAAAACCCATAATTTGGGTAAAATTCATATTTATTTTAAATTTCTCTTCCAACCTATTTAATATTTTATAATAAATGGAGTCAAGTCAAAATGAAAAATGTGATGATAATTGATGGTGAAAATGAAATTGGTTTGAATGAATGGAATATGAAAAATGAAATTATGAATGGCGACCTTCAAATAGAACAAAACATAACAAAAGAAACAACAAATCTTAATGAAAACAATGAAATGAAAAGTTTTCAAACATTGCATATTCAAAGGAAAAAATGGAGGAGACATTATAGAATGCAATTTGTTGGGCTTTTTATTGTGTAGATGATGATTAAGAAATTAATCCTGAAAATCTTCAAATCATGAAATGTTTTCTTTATTACAACAACCATGTGTATGTTCTTAATCCAAACACAAAAAAAAAAAAAAACTTATAACATATTATAAAACATATGATATAACATTTCTGAAAAAACATGTGGATTGTGATCATGAAACAATTGTCAAAAATTGGAGGAAGAAGTAAATGCTCTAGTAGTAAGAGGACCATTTGAAAGACAATTAACTAAAATAAGACTGAATATTTCAAGAAGTGTAATATCTAAGTTTTTTGTCAAAGACCTTTTAAAAAAGAATGATGAGTAGTAGAAAAACTTTTTGTAGGACCTTGGTTTTCTAATTTTGAAAATGTAATTACCTTTGCAATTTGTGAAAAACGTTTGATTTAAGTGTCTAATTTTACATCTATGTCTTCAAGTTGTCTTTCCTTTTAAAAAATAATTTTCTCATGAGGTATTATTTAAATTGGTGGAAAAAATGAAAGAAGTATATATTTTTATTAAAATTGAGACATTGTATATTTGCAACAAGTTTTGACTTATGCATGACCATTGCTCTTGTGATTGATTTCTTGGGATCTAATTAGTAGCCTAAACAAGTTACTATTGGGTTATTTGAAACAACAAAAACTATTAGTCAAGCCTTGGTCACTAATCTAATAGAACTATTTGATTAGTATGGGTTGAGAAAAAAATTATTGCATATGTAAAAGATGAAGGGTCAAATTTAACTACAATGACAATTGCTTTAAAATCAATTGTTAAATCTAAAGTTTTAAGTTTAGATGAAAGTTTTCAAAGCACTTGTTTAGGACATGTTTTTTCTAAAACATATCAATATTGGTACAACTGATGAAAAGGTCTGCAAAAACTTTTGATTTGTTTCTATTAAGTCTACGCAATAAGATTTATAGAAATGTATCACTTGGCCTAAGAAGTTAGGAAAGGCACACAAGAATGGAAACAAGGCATGTTTAAATTTGAACATTTGCCTTAGAAAATTGAATACTTTAATGAAGACAAGGTGAAATTTTGATCTTTTACAAATTACTTCTTTTTTGCCTTTTTGATTTAAATGTTTTTTTGTTATTCAATTATGCTTGTTTGATACATAACATTTGTTTAATTCTAATTGTAGGTTTGCTAATAAAATTATTATGTTCCAAGAGGCCTTGCAATTCAAGGATGCCATTATCCTTTGCTACAATAAGTAAAATATGATCAAAATTAGTGGCAAGGTGCCTCCTCTTCTTACTTGACACATTTATGATATAATTGTGGATTGTCTTTCTCCTATTGTAAATGCCTGTGTTTTGAACCGGTCTAATAGCCACTAGTTATTGTTTAATGCATTGCATTCTACCATTACTATGTGCTTGAAATGGAAGGAAGAAGTTACAAACCCACCTACCCAAGTTAATTTGATTAATGATGATTTTGAAATTGCCTTTGAGTTATTTTTATTTGCTATCAATATCAAAAAGGAAGTTTGTGATGTTTTGGAATCATTATGTTTTTTAAAAAGAAGATATGAAAAGAAAAAATCCCATAACATGTTATGTTTAATGCTACACCCGAAATTATAAAACCTTTGTTTAATATATATTTTTATTGGTCGTGAAAAAAGGATGAACATTATTGAAGAATATGATAAAAAATTATTATATCCTATGTTTTAAAAATATTATCATCATTTACACCCAATGACAAAATCAAGAGTTGAATGTGTAGATCAAGAGTGAGATGCGGAATATGATCTGGATATTTTTGAACAACCTCCCAACACAAGTGAGCTAGCCATAGAACTTATCAGTAGGGAAATGTTGATATTTAGGTGTTACAAAGTGGATTTCAAGGAATTCAAATGCCCTATTCAATGGTGGGCAAAACATGAAGCCATGTTTCGTATTGTTAAGTTTTTGGCCTAACAAATCTTAGGGATTATTGAGTCACAAATTAAGACTAAAAGGATTTTTTTCTTTAACATGGATACTTACAAAGTTAAGGAGATATTGTTTGCAATCAAAAAATATAGAGAAATTGATATTTGTGAACACAAATTGACCAAATGATCCTAGAATTGATTGTAAACCACCTTTTTTGAATTGGTGAAGTTGATTGAAAAGGATTTAAATTTTGAGAAGTTAGAAAAATTTGAAAATTCTTTTAAGTGGGGATGAACTTTTGGACATAAAAATGTTGTTTGAAAAATTTATTTGATTTTGATGTTTTAAAAAAAATTAAAAAATGAAAAAAAATCAATGTTCAAAATAACAAAACTTTTGATATACTTTGTCAAAGAATGGTTTGCCTTTGGAAATCAACCCATATGAAGTGTATGAGAACTGGGACTTTGAAACCCGGGGAATTTTTTAAAAAAAATTTGGAAACCTTTCCTGGGTCTGATATATATATATATATATAGAACCGGGGTCAAGTATCAGAAAAGCTTCTGAAACCCAGACCCGGGCAGGTCTCTAAAAAAAACTAAGGCCCGCCCAACACTAGTACATACTCGATGCGAGAGAGAGAGAGGATTTGCAAATTTGTTAAGGACTGATTGATTGTTGCAGGATGGTGTCTCTTGTGGATCGATGTGTGGGAGGATGGCTCTGCCATGGCAGCAAATGAGAGGGTGGAGGAGATGTTTGTAATGGACCTGAGTATGTATACCTCTCTGCTGTTGCTGCTGCTGCTGGGATCTTTGCTAGAGGATTCGTGTTGTTTGCTTTCTTGCAAAATGGTGCCCAGATCAGTTTGCTGTGAGACACACAAGAAAAAAGGACAGTTTGGTGACTTTCACCACAATTGCAAACAACCTTGTAACGAAATGATCTTGCAAAGGATGGCTTTCGAAGCTTTTGATCCTGAGATTTGGTGGTGACGATGATGATACTTTCCTGCTTGCACAAACAAAACTGGAAAGCAAATTTACATAGAGCCAAAGCTCCCTACCATCATCAGCTTCAGAAATTAGGGTTTGAAGCTCTGTACTTGCCCTAGTGTACCCCAGGTTTTGTAACAAACAAACAGAGCTGGAAAGCTAAAAGAAAAGAGCCAAAGCTCCCTACCATCATCAGTTTCAGAAATTACAGTTTGGAACTCAGAACTAGCCCCCCCTATGCTTTGCAACAAACAAACAAAGCTGGAAAGCAAAAAGAAAAGAGCCAAAGCTCCTGACCATCATCAGCTTCACAAATTAGGGTTTGAAGCTCTGAACTAGCCCTAGTGTCCCCTAGGCTTTGCAGCAAACAAAACAAAGCTGGAAAGCAAAAACATAAGAGCCAAAGCTTCCTGGCATCAGCAGCTTCGCAATTAGGATTTGAAGTTCTGAACTAGCCTTAGTGTACCCCGGGCTTTAACAAAGAAACAAAGCTGGAAAGCAAAAACAAGAGAGCCCAAGCTCCCTACCATAAGCAGCTTCACAAATTAGGGTTCGACGCTCTGCACTGGCCATAAGCAGCTTCACAAATTAGGGTTCGACGCTCTGCACTGGCCCTAGTGTGACCAGGCTTTGCAACAAACAAACAAAGCTGGAAAGCAAAAAGAACAGAGCCCAAGCTCCCTGGCATCATCAGCTTCACAATTAGGGTTTGGAGCTCTGCACTGTTGTTGTTGCAGCCTGGGGAATCCACACAAAGGTTCAAAGAGAAGAGTAGAAGTCGTCTGCTAGCAACAGCAGCAGCAGGGCAGAGGTAAAGCTGGGCCCCTATGGCCGATGGTAATCCTGTTCTCATGCCACGACGGCGACGCTGGATTGAAGTGGCTGATAACGTGCGCCGTGAGTATGAATGGGCTTCCTCGCTGTCAGACTGTCGTCTCCAGGTATCATAGCAAATCTCTTGTTGTGAACCCCGAGCTGGTGGTCAATGTCTCTCTTCAAAGGCTGTTCGACAGACACAAGCCAGTGCAGATTGTTAGAGTGATACGATGCTTCCTTGAATCAGGAGATACGAAAAATCGTGACACTGAATTCGACATTGAAGAAGCTCTTTAAACCCTAAACCCCATTTTTGTTTGTAGGCAGTTTGCAATCTGTCTTCCATTTTGTAGAAAAATTGTTGCTGATCAAGAGCAAAATCTCTCCATGTAGTGAGTTCTCAAGAGCTTTTTGTTTCTTCTCTACATACTATGTTGTGATCTTGCCTTTTTCCTGGCAGACGAATTTGTTGAAAGATATAAGGCCACCAGTACAGAAGGCAGTGGACAGCTTCTTTAGCCGATTCTTCCCTCTTGGGTACCCTCACAGGTAGGATTCACTCCTGGTCAGATAATCCCATTTCCTCCACTTTGCAATTCTGCAATTCCAGTTTTTTGTCTATTTTTGCTTTTGCTTAATATGGCCAGGGATGTGTGCGCAGAGGTTGAAATTGTCAAGGGACCTTGAATTGTGACTCAAAGCTTAGCCTTAGCACCTTGGAATTCATGAGGTTCTGAATTGATGCTTGGATAGAGGGCGGTGAGAGATGATTGATAGTCTTGATACAAGAGAGGTGCTTTTCATAATGTTTGGGACACTTGACATTGTCGAGACGGTTTTTGAAAAGTTGTTGCTTTTTTATGTTTTTGCTGTAAATGAATATGGCAGTGTTGCTGAAGGCTATCTAGTTTACTCTGAGTATCGAGCTATTCAACATTTTGCTAGTGCTGCACTACATGTGCTTTCTACTCAGGTTCCTCGGACCCCTCTCATTACCTCTACTTTCATTTGATCTTGTAAAAGGAGAATTCGGTAGCAAAGTTGTCATCTCAAACCTTACCTGAAAATTCGGCTGTGGATCGGATGGGTCTACTGTTGACATCTTTGGGAAGACCACAGTGTGGATCATACAGTGTTTCATGGGATGATGACTTAATGTTTAAATCTGATGAATCTGGAGAAATTGACTAGGATTCATTCTTACATTGTGGTGTACACAGTCGCTACTATTTGCTGCAGGGTTGAGGCCAACACCTGCACAAGCAACCATTGTAAGCTGGGTAAGAAGTTGTACACTTTTCCTCTTGCCCTATGTGCTTTCACATTTTATTTTTTTGGTTGATATCATTTCCTCCACATCAACTTGGTTGGAGGGGTGCAATTATCTTCTCATTATGACTGCACTGAAATCTTCAGTACCATGTAGGCAGACTTGACTAAATACAGATTGTAGAAATGTTGTCCTGCTTGTGCTATTGTCAGTCACAGCTTAGATGTGGACCTAGAACAACCAAGCCCAGGTTTAAGAGACGTGAACAAGTTGGGGTGGGGCTGGGACAGGGTAGTTGTAGGACTTGACAAACCCCTTGTTGGAAGTGAAAGATTGATGATATTTTGAGAACTTGGATCAATAAATGGACAGGTACTGAAGGATGGAATGCAACATATTGGAAAGCTGGTGTGCAGCAGCATGGGTGCACGCATGGACTCTGAACCAAAACGCTGGCGCATATTTGGTATACAACCCCCTTCTTGTTGGTGCAAGAGCCCTCAGATTCAGTACTGAGTATGTGAACCAATAATCCATAGTTGCAGAAGCTGTGTGGTTGTGTAATAACAGATGGGTTTTATGGTGTGTGCAATGAACAGCGGATGTGATGTATGACATAGGAGCATCTCTAGAGGTGGTATCACCTTTATGTCCCCAGCACTTCCTGCCAGTTGCTGGTATAGCTAATCTGGCTAAGGTAAACCTATTTTGTAGGTGTATTCTACAGCCATGCTGCCTCCAGACCAATCTTTCATGCTGCTTTAATTCACTTTGCTTCTGGTGTCCATGAATTTTTGCCCTTTGCCTGCTCATGTCTTTCTTGTCCAAAGAATGTTTTAACTGATCTCTTAAGGCAATGTGCAAGGTAGACTACTGGTTGTATACTAAAGCAAAGCTAAGTTGACATGAATGTAAACTGAGACTGTTCAGGGTATGGCACTTGTGTCTGCAAGGGCAACACGGTTACCAGTGTATTCAGCTTTTGCAAAAGAAGACAACCTGAGTGATTTGTATGCAAAGGGGGAAGCGATTTCAACACTATCCAATGTGTTAGGGCTTGGTTTGGGCATCTACCTGGCATCAAATATTGCTGCTTCTATCCAAGGGAAGGTTTGTGCTATGGCAATTTTTCTTGGTTGATTGTGAGTACTTTGAATAAGAGCTATGATGGCTGACTAGTTTGTCTTAGAGGATGTGTTGATGGATTTGTATGCCTGATAGGCTGTCTTTTGCCCATTGGATTTTGGCAGTTGGTACTGGCGCCAGTTCTTTCAGCAGTGCATCTGTACAGTGTCACGCAGGAGATGCGAGCTGCACCTATCAACACACTTAATGCTCAGCGGATTGCTATGCTGGTGGCAGATTTTATCAAGGTACCTTCTTTCCTTGGAGGTGGTTGATTGTGTGACTGTTTTCTAAATTTCATCTCAGCCAGGTGGCCTTGTGAATTGGAGTGAGAAAAGAGAGGGAGGAGAGGCCTTGGCATTTGTTGTCACACACTGTTGGTTTTCTGTGCTTGATTTTGCAGACTGGGATAGTATCTCGTCCAGCTGATTTACGGTACAAAGAGCGTCTCATACTACCAGTTAGTCTTCTTAAGGATGCTGGGAATGTCCGAGTTGTTACACAACTGAAGACAGCAATTGGTAAGCCTTCAAGGCTTACTGAACTTAAACAGAGATTTCACAATAAGCGATTCTTATTGAACTTCAGGCAAAACTCAACTGACCTGGTGTTGCACCAACTTGCAACGGGTGAGGATGTGGTAGAGGCTTGGTTAATGGCTGCTAATGTTGCAAGGCTTTCCAAGGAAAGTGACATCTTGAGTCTCTCTGATGCTGGAGGTGTTTCCAGCTCTGTCTTTGAGAAAGCATACAAGGAGACTGAAAAGCACTTGCCAGCACTTTTATCAGGTCTAAGGGAGCATGGTTGGCATACACATCTTTTCCTAGAAGGCAATGGGGTCCGTGCAGTCTGGTGATTCTACACCACTTTGTTTTTGACTGATTTTGTGATTAGATTTTGTGATTTGCATACTCCCATTCTGCCTTTCAGGATTATTAATTCATAAACACTTATCATTGATTTTTTTCTCAATGGGTTAATAGTTGGCCATTTATTTCCTGTGGACATCATCTTGGAGGCAATTCCGGCCTGTAAAACCTTATTGTGGATGCATCTTCCTCTTTGCAAATTCATAGCACATGTTGAATAAGGTCATTGAGTTCAGAGTGACGGAATTGCACATTTTCATTACTGTAGCAAGGAATTTCCGGAATCTACCCCCACAAAAATACACCCTGATCTTTGTATAAGCAATAGATTCATGACCATCTCAAGAATTCCCGTCATTCTAATTCCATTCCAGCCCTGATAATGCTCATTTTGAGTCATATGGATAAACTTTATCAGGCTCTTTTTTTTCAACCATGTTATAACACTGATTTCCACCACACTTAGAAGCTTTCACTTTAGTTGGTGAGTATGTAATTTCAGTGACAAGCAATGAACTTATCCAAGACCATTGTGGTTGTAGTACAAACCAATGTTGGTCTAGTATCATATCTTCCACATACTATTCTGGTCTTGGCATTGCGTACTTTTCACAACTTTCATATCAGTTTGATTATGGGAGATAATTCCACACAGCTTTTGGCACATTGTTTTTCACAAAAACTCTTTGTATGAGTCGCACTCAATTTTATTTTGTCAATGGAGTCCACCCCAAAAACTAAAGTTGGAACTCTGTGGTTTGGTCCATTGCCAACCTTATTGCAGTATTGGGTCCAAGATTGATTTTTGAGTGGTATCACAGATATACATGCCAAGTATTAAAATTGGTATAAAGCAAGTGTGAAATTGACATTAACTCGGATAAAAATTTAAATTAGTTGGGGCTTGGTATCACCCTTGGGACCGTAAACTCTACCAGGCTAGAACTATATACAAGGCAGGAACCCTGGCAGGGTTCAGTTCATAGACCACAGTATGTACAGGCCTGCACACCGGACCAACACTCAAACAAACTCCCACTAGTATGCTGCATTATATATATCCCCCACTTAATTGGCAGAGATTACAATGTAAGTAATTTATGATGTTTGCAACTGTCCATGGTAAATTGTTAAAGAATTTAAAAAAAAACGTTGATGAAGATCAAAAACCACAAGTTCAGAAATCTGGTTGAAGTTAAAACATATGCAGATTACTTTCCTTTAGAAGCTCCTTGTGAATTTTGAAGTTTGAAAGCATTGCTTCATCTCCATTTTTATATGCAGCTTATACCCAGCAATTGGTCCATAACAGACAAAGGTGCCACTTCAATTAAGCACATAAAATTACCTGCCTTGCATTAGTTGCATACAGTTTAGTGACAATGGATGATTTGAGTGACAACAGATCATCAGGACACTGTGAAGCTCTTAAAATAACAAAGGGGAGTCCTGATACAATCAAGAATCTTGGCCGTGAATGAAAGAAGTTTTCATTGCAAATTACTGTGGGTTGCTGATCCATCAGTGAGGAGTGGGTCGTTGTGCAGGAGTGAAAGGCTTATGAAGCGTGGCCATAGATTCCACTAGCATCTGCATTGTTCACAATCCAGGAATGGCTCAACACCTTTTGAAGGGGCAACCGTTGTGATGAATCTTTTACCAGGAGCTGCACTCAACATACACAGGTTATACCCAGTTAAGTGTCTAGGGTCAACAACTTTCTATGGTTGCTGAGTCAGATCCAGAATCAAGTGAAACAATTGACAACTCTCTGTGCATGCTTCCAACTAAGGAAAATACAAGCACAGTTTGGAGTATACCTGACAGATGAGATCTTTGGCTGCAGAAGAAATTACAGGCTTAGAAGGAAACCTTAGATCAACCCGCACAATCCTGCAAAAGTTACATGTCAACTTCAATTACCTTCAACACATGTATACCACTACTGCAGTGCAGTGGATGTGTAAATCTAAAAGATTTCCATACACATCAAGCTTCATGAAACAAAAAAAAAACATTAGTTATCGTAGAAATTTACCGTTTGTATGTGTCAGAATGCTTTTTGGCTTCAAAGGGGGGAGTACCGAACAAGAACTCAAAGCAAAGGATGCCTAGGCTCCACACATCAACACCTGAATCATGCTCCTTACCTTCAACTGAGAGCAAACAAGCAAGGTTCCTCTTCCAAGTCAGTAGTAGCCAAGTTTAAGTATCATTTACTTAGAAGAATTCATTTCATCCTTCAATTGTATATATTCCTTCATAAAATCCACCACTGAGGATGTCATCAATATTGCGGATTGAGATCCAGTATTAGCCTTGCTATGGTGAGGACCTTACCCATTTCGGGAGGAAGGTAGTCAAGAGTGCCACACAGAGTCCTGCGCCTGCTGGATGTGTGCACAGACCACCCAAAGTCTGCAATCTTCAGCTCTCCCTGGTACATAGCAGGTGTGATCAGATCCTCTTCTGAAGATATGACCTCAACCTTAACGCTAAATTAAACAGAGAATTTTGCATGATAGGTGAATGGTTTAGCCTACCTTTGATCCAATGAGAAGGTTCTCAGGTTTGATATCCCGATGGATGACATGTTTCTCATGACAGTACATCAAAGCACGTGCAAGGGAGGCAATGTACTGCACAGATCCACAGTCAATCAGTGCACATCTCTTTCCATTGCCGCATTTATCACCGTAATATGAGGCAATGCCTAACCAGAGAGTACAATACACCTCTACTTTCAATACACTTCCAATGGAATCTCAGTCAGGACAAACAAATTCGTAATTGTCCTACTAGGAGTGAGAGATGCTGGTGTTTGGCTTGAGAAATTAGGTTACATACAGTGGCTGCTCTTTTCTCACTGAAAACTCTGCAGCGCTGCAGCTCTTTGTAAAGTTCACCCTTGGCTGCATATTCTAGTATCAAGTAAACCCTTGTCTGTCATGCCAACCATCCCAAAAGTGCTTGACCACATCATAAGCTAAACAAAAGATACATATCTATACATATCTATGAGATTGTAGAAAAAAATTTACAGAGAGATTTTGAAGCAGCTGTTTGGTCAGTTCCAGCCAAACACAAAACAAAACAAAAGATGACAAGAGTTATTGCAGTCATAACCTTGTGGGTGTCAATCACAGAGTATTAGACTATCAACATCATGACTAATGGTACTACTCCCTGACTTCATCAGCTCCTGATGGTGGGTGGAGATGAGTATATAACAGTGGTGCTCAAAATTGCAGTGAAGTACCTGATCATAAAAGTAGCCATAGAGGCGCAGAATGTTAGGATGCCGGAGATGAGATTGAATTTCAATTTCACGCCGTAGCTGATGCTCTACCTGGGACTGCTGCAACTGATTCTTGAACAGCACTTTCAATGCCACCACATACTTGCTCTGCCAACAGCAGCAAAACACATGTCAGAGCACATAATTGGGAGCTCCTAACCTGCTCTGTACTCTCAATAAGTATGCAAGATAGACAAGGAGCTGCTGGCATCTTTCCTCCTCCCAACTAAAGCTAAACTCGTCCCTGAAACCTCTGCACATTCTGCAGCTTTGGCACTGGCATGGTGAAGAAGGGGCTAAGAAAAACCCAATATTAGCTCTTCAAATTGGCCCCCACCAAAGTTGTCAAAAAGGCATGATTAGGGAAGGATGAGCACATGCATTGCATGGGAACAGACATACTTCTCTCTCACGAGCCAGATACACATTGCCAAACTTGCCCCTTCCCAAGGGCTTGCCTATATCGAAGTCCGTTAACGACCATCGCTTCTCCTTCCTTCCATTGTTTTCAGTGCCTCCATTATAGACAACCTGTTTCCAAAAACAATAACAAAAGGTCAAAATGAAAAATACGCCATTCATGCCCTCCCCACCCCCGCCTGCCGCATGACTAGCACGTAGGGTTGAATCTTGACCTAGAAATTCTACCAAAAAATTGCCTCTACATGACGACATCCTGATGATGCAGAAAGAGAAGTACTGCAAAGATTAGTCACTATCCCGGTTCCACAATTTTCAAAGCAGATGGAGGAAATAAAGGAACCTTAGATTCCGGAGCTCCACCCATGTCCGCAACAAACAAACCCTTCGGGCCTCAGCTCTTCTCTGCTACGATTCACCAAAACCCTAATACTCACACCCTCCTCTCGTCACCGCATCCCACCATACATGCGCCAGGGAATTGTATAACTCTCTGTCTACGTCTGTCCGTTGTCTCTGTTTCTTTCTCTCTCTCTCTACACAATTAGGAGCTCTGAAAGAAGAAGAGTTTGTGTAGACCACAGTTCCAGACGGTCCGATGAAATTGACACCTTGTTGTTGCTGTTCACGCGTCTGCACAAAGGTTCTCCCATTGAACAACACACAGAAATCCGCACAAGAAAGAAAGAGAGAGACTCGGCTACGCCACCAGAACTCGCTCGCAAGCGAGGGACGCGACGACGACGCCCGAACAAAACAACGTCGTTCGGAAGAAAAACAACAAAGCGCAGAATTGGGGGAACGTGGGGTCGGACCGCAACCAACGGGTTTCAAATTTTTGGCGCCAACGGTCACATTTCGGGTATATTCCGCTCCCTATATTCCAGGGACCAATGTTGGCCGGTTACTTATTTTATTGATAACCTCCGGGTAGGATTTTGGGAGAAATTCTCTTTGGGGGGGAGGGGGGGTGGAGACCTCACATGTTATCAATATCAAAAAAAATTGGGTCACCAGTTTAGGTTATCAAAAATTGGGTACTACCCATCTGTTACACAAGGGTGAGTCATCAAATAATTGGTTCATATTCGCTTACTATTCATGTTGGAGGTTTTTTGAAATTGAAATCAAAATTATCTATTTTTGTATTAGTGTTTAAAGATTGATAACCTACCTAGATGACAATTGGGTCATCTAGGTAGGTTATTAGATTTTTGAAATTTCAATATCAAGCGGTTATCAATTTAACCCATTATTTTTGAAAATCAATAATCGATTGGTAGGTTATTAATTATCGACTTAATAACCAACTTGATAACCAGGTTAGAACTCAATAACCGGCCAACATTGATGGTAACATCTCCCTCGGTATGGGGGAGATAGTTACCTTACCCGAAGGTCAGTTTCTTTGTTAAATAATCCTCAAAATAATGAAATGAAATTTTGTGAAAATATGAAGTTCACATGTTGAAAATTATCATAATTATCATAGGCTAAATATTCTGAATAATTTCACTACTCATATCACAATATTGTAGTAAATGATGGGAAAAAAAGTAATTTCAAATTTAAAGATAAATTAATTTTTTGAAAAAAAATTATTCATTTTGTTAATGTGGAAACTGACCTGGAATGCCTACGGTATGGTGTTCAATAGTGTTTTGTCCTACTAGAATAAATTTTGTTTGGTTAGGATTTGTTTTCAATGGAATGGAACTATGTCTTTTGCAATCTCTATTTTCTTGTCATGCATCGATTTCATATATGAAAATAATAATAATATTATTATTATTATTTTGGGTTATAAGATTTTGATTTATTTGACGTTTGGATTGGATTTTTAATTTTTTTTCAAAGTATAAAAAGAAAAAAAAAAGTGTTTTGTGTTTTGCTTGATCTTTAAATTTCATAACAACTTGGTTTTTCACCTAAACACTGAATGTTATAATGTTTTGAAAGGTTTATAACAACTCCATAAAAATATCATAGTGTATTTGGAGGGTGCCTTACCAAGCATAATTTCACACTCCAACTTGGAGATAGGGATTTCACATAAGCGCACTCAAAAATTCACATAAAGCAATGAGAGCCATAGATGTCTTCAACCATTATGAAAGCGAAGGCATTAACAATAATGTTTTCCCCTATATGAAACTTAATTTTATTTTCTTCTTGTAATAGTTTCGTCCTCTCAAAAGCCTTGAGTTTTTTTTATTTCTATAATTATTCAATTTTGATGGCATTTCATATATTCTAAAGTTTTAACATTAGATGCTTCATGGATTAAAGCAATATAGATTCACAATAAGACAAAGAAACAAAAGAAAGTTGAAAAGAATGAACCATGTGAATTATAAAATTGCACCTCATAATGTGTCCAAAATCATCTAGATGGAATATGTGCCATACACATATTGCAAGCCTTTTGAAAATTGAAATTTTGTGAGATGTTTTGCTTGGTAATGAGACTTAAAATGAGATTACCAAGATAACAAATATGTGTAAAAAATCACACATAAAAACACACACCCAAAGATTGTAAACCCTCCGTCCCACCCCACCCCCCCCCACCCACAAAAACAAAAAAACAAACAAAGAAACATACATTATATTATTTATTTATTTTTTTTTTTTACAATTACATAATAAAAAA
>Ga0116227_10000737_pt1 | contig 66821 bp, 52 predicted proteins | sample S1TSphgellanicum_FD_89693 | JGI IMG/M metagenome (GOLD analysis project Ga0116227, IMG submission 89693) | Host-associated microbial communities from peat moss isolated from Minnesota, USA - S1T2_Fb - Sphagnum magellanicum MG | ecosystem: Host-associated > Plants > Peat moss > Unclassified...
ATATTGGTGGGGGTGATGAGAGTGACACCCAAATCGTCAATTATAAGAAGTGGAAAACAACCCAACCAACCACTCAATCAAGTGTAAATAAAGGTTCACAACACTTGTACCATGCACCCAAGAGGCTTACCCAGTTGATAGTGGTGAACCCATTAGGTTTCCATAATTATCCCAAGTGGATGAAGGTGTTATTCAAGAACCAAAGGTTGATGTGGCCATCACAAAGGGCGAAAAACCTAATCCAAAGGCAGGTTAACACAAATGACCACATATGCACATGGTGAGGGAGTTGGAGAAGATTTGAAGGGGACAACCAACTCACCATCAAGTGGGAATCCTCCACATTGTCATATGAAAACAACAAGGCTTGCACATAAACCACTTTGGGATGTTACTAAACCTTTAGATGTTTGGGATGCGATAAAATCCCAACACTGATAGGGGTTTGCAAGTCCACCCCCCTCATTGCGCCTTCAAAATGATGAGGTACATGTTTATTGAATGATATTCTTTCAAACCCATTAAAAAAGACTTCCCATGTATTATAATAAGTTGGATTGCTTACATGGATATGTTGTTCATGATGTGTGTTGGTGGTGGGGGTGACAAACCCCACATAAATTTGGCACCCGAATATGGATATTCCATCCCAAGCGCCAAAATTTGGTGGTGGTTAAAGCTGTGGTTGGAGTGCACAAAGGATCCCAGAGTTCTAGGACCCTAAGGTTGCTATCACTATGTGTAGGTGGCACACAAATGGTGTAGGTCACCAATGTCTACCGTGAAAATATAAAGGTGTTGATAAACGACAAGATTGCACAAGTTGCCAAAATCTTTATGATAGATGAAGCTTGTGTCCTACTAATCGGAAACAATACTTACATACTTTGGTCCATAAGACATTTGGTGGCAAAAGGTGTGTGATGTTTCTTTAGTAGGTATGTGCATGAAAAGTTTATGCAACCCATGTCATAGCCTAATGCTTTCAATGTTGTTTGTATATGCATACATTGATGTTTGCAAAACATTAAGATAAGTTGTTTAATGGCTTTTATGCATGCAATGAAGTTGGGATTGGAACTTCAGTGTTCATGGGTACACTGAACATAGCCATTATAGTGTGGATGGGTGTGCAACATTGGAATATATGGACTTTTTTTTGGTCTTTAGTGGATCTGATGGTTTAGGATTTAGTTATGTTAATAAACATGTTTTTTTGCACATACGATATGGGGATGCAACATCAAAGGTTTGAGACATTTTGCTAGCAATAATAGTATATGTGATGGTTTACTTCTTAGGTATCAACAACCAGGGCTGGTACATGATAATAACAATGTTTTTCTTATAAAAGGTTTATGTGGGTGAACCTCCATATGTGCTGAAACCTTGAAACAACTTCATTTTTGGCTAAACATTGCCAACTTTGCATAACAATTGGTCTTTGGCCATTATAAATATGTAACCACCTTGCTAAAGTCATTTTAGAATATCGCACAATACTTCCATAAAACCACCCTAAACCCCACCCATGTACCACCAACAAAGCCCACCAAGAAATTCACCCATAGCCCACCCACAAAAAACACCAAGAACCACCCATAACCCCACCTATGAGTCCATCATAAACTCACTCAGGAGCCATCCTAAACACTACTAAAATAAACACTCTTAAGACCACCAATAAAACCACATACAACCCACCCATAGCACAACAACACCACCTATGAAACTATCAAGGAAGCCACCTTAAACCCACTCATAACACCACCTTAAAACCACAAAGGGAATCACCCTAACCCCACCAATAACCCTAACCCAAAACCACCCTAAAACCACTAAGTAAACAACCTAGGATGCCACCACCAAATTGGTACAAACCACACAATACTCATTAACACCCCACTCACAAACCACTTACAATACACCCACACCAACCCACCACAAGACCACTTGTAATAAAACCATTCATCACCCCCCCACCCTAGTTGCCTGAAAATATTTTTTTATAAATATTTATTTAATAAAAAATCCCACTTGCAATACCATTGGGTGACCATCAAAACTGATTTGGGTGGACCTTGAGTGGTGTTTTTTGCCACATAGGACCAACCACTAGATTAAACCATTAAGGAAACCACAAAACCATTATGGTGGTTTTGCTGGAAACCATTGAAAAATGGGTGGTATGTTGAATGGTATGGCTACATGTTTTCCAATAGTGAAGAGAACATGGGCCAATGATCTTGGTTTGGGAAATGCACATCCTTTCCATTCAATAATGTGTGAATCATTTTGAATTATGATGCCAAAATTATCACTATGGTAAGCAAACATAAGGTTAAATTCATGAAAAAATTACCTAATGAAGCTAATAATTATTTCATTGTTTAATAATATAAACTTGTCAAAGTCAAGAACATTATTAAAATATAAATATTTAAATATTAAAAAAACAACAAGGTCAAAGTGCATTTATAATTAGCAAGTGCATTTTAAAAATGAAAATTGTAAACAAATTTTATAGTTGATTTAATTTAGACATGATTGAAAATTATATGTTGAAATCAATTAAATTTGAGGGTTTTTTTAATAAAGTAAGGCACTTAAAGAGATTAATGTACTTGGAGACCACCATATACCATGAGGCCACCACTTTGAGACAAAAGGATGGATCACCTATTCCTTAAAAGTGGGAGGGAAATTATGATGTTTACATATAGGTAGAAGATGCCTCCCATTCTTCAATGAATGTAAAAACCTTCCCTTCCTTTCATTGTGATCAACAAATGTTTAAATTCATGATAATGTTCACCTCATGCCTTATGATGGGTAATGCCCATGGGTCACTAGAAGAAATTATGTCCTTTGCAACCAAAAAATCTATGACTATAAGTCCTAAATGACTATATGTATGAGTTTAGTCATAAACTATTACTTTGGATCCTATGTGTAAAAAGTTATAGTCATACATTAGTGGGGAATGTGACTAGTAGATGATGAGGTGGTAGCAAGATGGGAGGTGTTAATTTTCATCATTTTTATTTCATATATATGGCATCCATGACTAATGACAAAATGACATGGATGTCTAATTGTCATTACAATGATTTAAAAATAACTATAACTCATTTGATATGAACATAAACAACCCTACCCCTGCCCCCCACCTACCTATGCACCTACCTATTTACCTACCCACCCACCCACCTACCTACAACATACCCACTAACCCACCCATCCACCACCTACCTACTTACCACCTATTACCCACTTACCTACCCGCCCACCTACCTACCTACTATCCACTTACCTACCTATTGACCCACCCACCTACATACATACCTACTTTTTACCCTCCCACCTACCCACCCACACATGACCCACCTACTTACCTACCTACCTTTTATTTCTTATTTCCTATAACCTACCCACTTCCTACCTATCATCCTACCACTTTCTACCTACCTCATTGTCTTGTAGTGATATGAAATAAACATGTGAAATAAAAAAACTTGACCAAAATTGCACACCTTTTGATGTTGTAGTCCATTGGTAAAGACTTGGTTTATCATTTTGAAGGTGAAAGGTTTAATTCCTAATACTTGCAACCTATGTGCATTCCTAAGGGGCTAGGGTAAGTAGGCTAGACTAAAGTAGTTACATAGGTAGGATACATAGGTTACATAATTAGTCAGGTTAGGTAGGTTAAGCTACTACCTAAATACTTGCCTTTCTTGACCTCCTTAAACCTATTACCTACCTACCTACTTATTAAAAATAATTTGTGTATGCCAATCATATTTTAATCATTCATTATATGACACCTCACCATTATATATGGTTTGTCCTCTATGACTTGTTTTTAATGACTATAGGATGAAAAATGCCACGTCAAACATTAAATGACTACTTGTCCTTTGCTACTCGTTCGTTACAACTAAGGGCCTTTAGTCATATAGTGTCCAGTATGACTACAAAATTAGTCATATATGGAACCATAGATTTAAGAATTTCTTTTAATGGGTGCAAGACATTCCCAAAATGTGGGCTTAGAGCCTTGGCTACTATCATAATACCTTTTATGTTTAGCATTTGGGTGTTACTAAACAATTACTTTATTTTTCAAAATTCATTTGTGCAATTAATTTTTTTTTGAATTCTAGCAATATATATAAGTAGATTCTTTAGTAGGTTCCCTTGGTTTAAACCTCTAACATAATGAGACCAATTCTTGTATTTTTCCTTCCAAATTGTAATTTAAAAACTTTTGACATATCAAATAAATAATTAAAAAAATTGACATTTAAAACTTGAAAAGATTCTTCAACACCTTAATTCCTAGGTAACTTATTTTGGGAGTGCCCCCACTAGCTTGGGCTTTATCCTATACTTTTTGATTGAATTTAAAAGAATTTCCAAAATATTTGTCAATTAAGTGGAAGTCTATAGTAGCAAACGTATATTATTCAACCCAAAAACTTAATTTGACAAAAACAAGTAGGTATGTAGATTTTGGGTTGCTTACTAGATTTTGGTAGATATGCAAGATGTTAAATAGGGGCTTTAACAAACTTCACAAGAATGAGTACAATAACGTCTTTGGTGCCATGTGTTTTTGCCATAAGGTTTGATTTATATCTTAACTTAATTTACTTTTAAAATAAAAATATATACTTGTGGTATGTTGGGTTGCTTTTACAAAAATGTTTTCTATGTTTCATGTCCTAAAGGCCAAAATGAACAATTGAAAAAATGGAGTTTATGTCCCAAAACCAATAATTACAATTTTGGACATGTCCACAAACTAAATAGAAAAATTATGATAAATTCAAGAATAAAAATGAATTTGTATCATTAATGCCAAGAATTAATGGTTTAAACCAACATAATATCTGTACATGCAAGGCTAGTTTGGCGTCATACCACCATATAATCTATTAAAAATGATGTTGAGCTATTAAATAAGTTTGGAAGGAGGCCTATTATTTACTAGGGTTCATATTTTAGCTAAGGTAAGACCACCCATTACAAAACACACACCTAAACCAAACAATGATTCATATTTTACTCAATTTTTTGTCCATTTTGAGTAATCATGTGGCTATGGGTGTGTCAAGTGGAGGTTTATAATACCTCCTTGAATTCCATTTGAGTTGAAGGGGCAACCCAAAAAAAGCACAAAGAGGACAAGCTAAAGAAAACACTAGTATCTTTTTGTGTTCAATGTTTTGTAAACGTTTTGTGATTAGGACATGTTTATAAAAAAACACTAAACCCCTTTTACTTTAAGTCCCATATCTTCTTCATTGATTTCTTATTTGTCTTGATTAATATCAAAAACTATGAGTGCACCAACTAGAGGTTTACAAAACCTTTTTGAATTTTAAAGGCAATAAAAACAATGTTTGAGGATTTTAAGCTTCAAATCACAAACTTTTTTAACAAAATCATCACAAAACATTGACCCCCTTTACTTTGAGACTTTGTATCTTCCTCATTCTTTGTCTTGTTTGATAACTTTTCATGGCTATGGGTGCACCAAGTAAAGTCTACAATCTATCTTTGAACTCCAAGGGCAATAGAAGAATGTTCAAAGATTTTGAGCTTTTTAATACAACAAATGTTTGGTCACCAACTTGTCTACCTTTCCTAAACCCTTAATAACATAGAAGTTGCGGGGCATAAAAATTATGAAAGGCATTAGCTACAAGGTACATAATACATACCATCATGATTTTGGGGACACTTTAACTATTATGATTCCATGATTATAATTGTACTTGTGATGAAAAGATTGGGAAGTGATTATTTTCAAAACTAATTAAATAATAGCCAAGGGGTGAAAGCAAATTAGGGTGGACCAAAAACAACAATTGAAAGTCCATTCCAAAGTCCATAACCAATGTATTTTTAATGTATTTTAAAGCCCATTTAATTAGTCTAACTTACAAATTGGTTGAAATGATGTTAAAGTTAACCTTTAAACGTCATTTGACCAAAACAATCCCATTTTGAAAGAAGAACAAGCCCTTACAAATCTCCAAATTTTAGCCATGCAAAATGTTAGAGTTTGGAAAATTCAACTTGGTAAAATTATAGATGACTTCAAGCCAAATCTTTTGTGACAACAAAGAAGGGATTTGGTTGTAATATGAAAAACCCCCACCATTGAAAAAAAAAAATTCTTTTCTTTGGGCACCTAGAAATTTCAAGTTTTTGAAATTTTTCACCTAGCTACTCATTTTTCAATGATTGCAAAATTTATAGGGTAAATAGAATGCATCCACATGAAGTGGGTAGAAAACAATTGCACAAAAAAAGGCTTTGGATGAGCAACAAACAAATGGTCAAAAACACACATCCAATGCATCCACACAATATCAAGGAAAGAAAACTATTTTTGACAATTGTTTTTTTACTATTATCAACTTGCCACGTTCCCCAATCAAGGGTGCATGTATTTGAACATAAATAGTAATAACTCTATAGTTTGACTTGATTTTTGCTTTTTGAATTTTCCTTTTTATTGTTGGGGGTTTGGGTTGCATTTTGGAACAAAAATTAGAACATTCCATCTTTAGATTACAAATTCAAAAACATTGACAACAAAATGCAAAAACTTTCCAATCCTTCAAAACCATAAATTTTATAGAAATTGGAACATTCCATTTTCTTATTGCAAATTAAAAATTAATTTATAAAAATTTGGAAAAAATCACTAATCTTTTAAAACCAGAAAATTGGAATTTTTTAAAAAGATTTTAAATTTGGAATTAATTTTATGAAAATTTGGAAAAAGTTGCCAATCTTTTGAAACAATAAAATTGGGTAAATTTTTAAAAGACTTACATAGAAATTTTCAATTTTTTTTGAAAAGTTGGAAAAATTGGCCAATATTTTGAACCCACAAAAATGGATAATATATTTTTAAAATATTGAAAAATTGCAAAATCACTTATTGAAATTTGGAATGAAGATAATGAAAATTATGAATATATATATATTTCAAAACCCAAAATTTTGCACTAGTTGTATGTTCATGAATTTTGACTAAATTCACTATATTTTTGGAAAATATTGCCAATTTTTTATATAACAAAATTAAAGAAAAAACCTTGGTTCATAATTTTAAAATTGATTTAAAAAAAAGAAAATTAGACCAAACTATGGGTTGAAAGGTTTGCATGGGTTGGTGTACTAAAACAACCATGTGACAAAACCACAATAGGAGCAAAAAACCATTATTAACTTCAATTTGTGTTTTTTCCTAAGTCCAAATTTGAGTTTCACCACAACCTTCACCTACATAATGCGTTTTCTTTTTTGGGTCATGCTCATTGTGCATTTATAAGCATAACATCCACAATTGGTTTGTTTTTTGTTTTTTTTGTGAAGTAGCACCCATGAAAATGCAATCAAAGAGAAAACAATTCAAAACTTTGGCATCATTAAAAGCTTTGTGGTGCTCATTTTCTTTTTGAAAATGAGCACTTGCAGAAGCACTATTATAGATAACAAAACCAAGAGCTCAAGCATCATCAAAAGTTTCTTAACGTTGAGGTGGTTTTTTTAAAAAACAACATGGAATAGGGGCAAGCTGTTGACATATGGTGATGTGTGTTGCAAAGAGAATTTGGGATTCAAATTTTTGTTGATGCCATTGCTTGTGCATTGTGAAGTTCTTTCAATAAAATTCATTACAGGGTGTTTGTGTACCATTGCCAATTCTTTTGTAGGTAAGTAAGTAGGATATAGGTATTGGTTTTTAGTTTTGTTTCATGTGTTAAAATATGTTGATAATACATGCACATTTATATTTATATCATTGAAGCATTATAAGTCATAAAAAAATTTGTTCAAAGAATAGAAGTTTTTGTAATTTAGTTTGGATTGGAATTTATTTCTTGTTCAAAGTTAGTTCATTAATATATGGTATAATAAATTGAGAAATATGGTTAGGTAATTTGAATGCAAAGTATATTGGGTTATGATCTATCCAATAAGCTTGTGTTGATCAAGTATGACATTGTTGGGTTGGGGCTTTAGTCCATATATGGTCAATTTATGTATTATTAGGTGTTTTGTTTTCTATAAATGTAATATGGAAACCATGGGTGCTCATGTAGTTTTGTAATGTTATTGATTCAATTTTATTTGTCAAGATGTTTATGTTAAAATATCTTATTATTATGGTTGGACATCTTGTAGGGATTTTTGTAATGATGTCTTCTAGAATGGAAATGAAAAACTTTGCATTCATTTGTGGAGATTTGTAAATTGCAATTATGTATAAAACTTGTCATGTGTTTTCATTGAACAAAGCAATGAAAAATCCAGTGTTTGAATTTGTTTTTGAAAATGTATGTGATAAGAACATATTTGTATTGTAGAATATCACTGTACCATATTTGTCATAACATGAATTTTTTTTGAATTAATTTAAAATAATGTTATAAATTTCTTGATGTGTTTGAATATTTTGTATTTTTGTTTCATTTAAACAAAAAAATGTGATGCAAGTAGATTTAGATAATTAAGAATGTCTTGAAAGTGTAATTTTAAAGAATGAGTATTTAAGGATTGTATGATAATAAATTATTTATGATAGGATTTTAAATAAACAATTGTTACTTTGTATTGGGCAATTTTTTTTAAACGATGCATTTCTTTTTGTACTAAAGTATCTACTTGGAAATTCTTGTTTGATAATGGAGAAAGTAAGTATAAATGTTTTTTAGAATGGACTCGAGATAATGTAGTATATGTTAAACCATGTTTTGTTATGCAACTTGGAACAAATGCAAGATGATCAAGAGTTAAACCATGTGCTCAATGAATAGTGCGTGTTATGGCTAATTGGATGGGAAATTGAATTCTTGTGATGATATGAAAAAGATCACTATTGATTTGTATTTTTGCAATTTTTTGTTCAACTAGTATCCATTTCTTGTCAATTGTAACGAATTGGTCGTAAATGTGAGAGTTTTTTTATTCATGTATTAATTCCAATTTTTGGATTATGGAAATATATCCAAATCAATGGTTTTGGATTATTTTCTATATAATCTTGAAAGGTGCCATTTGCACCATTGATAAGACCATCCAATGTTGCATAATTGCTAACATACAATTCCATTAACATTTTAAAAAAAGAAACAATTCATGATGAAGGCCACTAATGTGAGATGGTAATATTGAAAATTTGAAATGAAAAGGACATGTTTCAAAATGAATATCTTTTATAAGAAATTTAAATGTTTTACTAGGTGTTTTGTCATATACAATTTTGTTATGGGCATTGGTTTTAAGGTTTGTGTAGAATAAATGTGGTAATGTGTTATCCATTGGTGGTGGTTTTAAATAAAAATCATTTAGAAAATGTATGTCTTCATTTGTTTGTGAAGCAATTCGAACCTATTTAAAATACTAATAAAATGAACATCATTTTGTTTCATAATTTTGTGCAATTTGTAACATTTGACATTTTCATGTCAAAAATTTGTTGCTAAAATATTAAATTCAATATTCTTGGATAATAAAGTCCATGAATCTCAAAAAAGAGGTGCTTGATAAAAATCACCTATCATTATTACATCAAGACCACCCATAAATTGGTTATGAACTTGTTTTATTATTCATAATCTACAATCAATAAATGATAACATTCTATTGTTAACTAATGAAATTTCATCTATGATTAATAAATGTGATTGATCATAATGTTTTGTTAAACTAACATGTTTTTCATCACTTAATGCTCTTAATTCATTGAAATTTTTGTTTAAAGGAATTACAAGTGTTGAATAAATGGTTGTACCATTAATGTTAAATGCATTTTTTCCAATGTATGTTAATTTCATGATTTTTGGTTTTAAAGGGTCAGCATTTGGAATGTCTTTTATAGAATATCTTAACATGTTTTATATGATACACATCAATGTAAAAGTTTTCCCTGTTCTTGCACCTCATGTTAAGAAAATGTGTAAAGATTTTTAAGGATATTTGTGTTTTTTCTATATAATATCATCAACAATGAATCTTTATTCATTATTAAGTTTCTTCATATTTGTAGAAAATTCTTCATATGGAATGCATTCATCCACTTGTCAAAACACATATTTAATTGATTCCAAACCTTAACTTTAATTTTGGACTTAATTCAATAGGTGAAGGGAGGCTAAAACACATATGGTGGCCACCAAATAGGACATATTTCAACCAAATTTTCATGTAACTTCATAAATTTTCAAGAAGAACATGAATTTGACATCAAATTCAACATGGTACAGATGTCGGAATCGGTTTGGCAGCCACCAAATAGGAGGAATTACCACCATGCCAACACACACTTTCATAATTTTTCATTAAAAACTTGAATTTCCATTCAAATTCAATATGATTTTTTTGTAGCTTCCAAATTACTATAATTTCAAGCATAATTTAATTAATTTTCATAAAATCTACACAAGATCATGTAAACTCAAACATGTTTTAAGTTAATTTGAACTTGTAAACTCAAGTTTGACCAATGCAGTGTTCGCCAAATTTTGAATAATTATTTCCATCCTCTTATCGTCAATTGCAAACAATATCTTCAAGTTAAAATTCGTTGAATTCAATATAAATTGAACTGGTTAGCTAAAATGAAGGTTAGACCTTATTGACCTCAAATCATAAACTTAAGTACATGAGTGTCATTTTTTTTTTGTATTTATCATTAATTCCACCAAATGTCAACAAAAATTTCATCCACCCATGACATTAAAATGGAAATTTTCAACACATCACCTCTATAGTAGTTTTTCATGCACACTTAAAATGACATTTTAAAACAAGCAATGTCCATATTGACCAAATTTTAGCACATTGGAATGTTTATAAAAAGGATAAGCATTAATATTGTTTTCAATGAACGCACATAGGAAAATCAAATATATTCCAGAACATTAAAATCCAATTTGAAAAAAAGACTAAACCTATTGTAGAGACCATAAAATAACACCAACATTTTTCCTTCATGTTCATAAAAAATTCGATTTGTAATTACAATGCATTGGAGTTATTATCAAATGCATCAAGATTAATTTTTGCCTTAGATGCATGGGTTGCATTAATACTTATCATGGAATTAATTGTTCTATTACTTGTAGCTGAAAAAGAAAACATGATAAAAGATATTGCGACCCATTGTTTTGGGTATACATGATTACATTTCCACTTACTCAACCAACAATTATGATACAATTCCTCATCATTCTTAGCTCCCTTTCTTCTTAAGAACCCACCATTGAACATAGAACTTCCTATAATTCTCATTCTCTTGATATCTTACAACGTCACTTTCGGCCCTTCCCATCCACACAAGATAGACTATAGAGTTTGAAGGTCACACAAGAACAAAACTACCAATAAACAAGTCACGAAAAATCATGTATGTAACAATGTTCAAAGAAGGGTGCATGTTTTTAAAGCCATAGTATGGAGGGATAACAAGATTTTCAAGGTCAACATCAACAACAATAGGAATGGATGCACATTCATAATTAGCTCTTTAATTACTAGAAGGCCAAAATCCTTCCAATAAAATAGAACTTTGCTGTGGGATAGGTTTTAATAATAGCTCCAAAATGTTATCCCAATATTTCACATAAGGACCCATAACTCTAGAATACGAATTGTCCTTCGACATCCCAAGTTTCTAGAACTCAATGTATTTCGAAATCTTGCTACCAATGAGCTTTTCCTTTTCACATGCCTTTGATTCATCATTTCCCCATATTAGGCAAAATGGAATAAGATTCAAAACCCCCACTAGTAGTTTTAGTTGTCCAGTGCCATCCTCCTTCCATAATCATATGGTCGGACCTTCTTTAGGGCTCCACAAAACATCAATAGGAGACACTTTGTATTACATCACTAGCCACCATACTTCATCCACAAAAAAACAAAACAAATGCATCTATGTATGACTAACAAGGATGTTCGAACCATTATTCAAATATCCATTGACCCAAGATTTAAAATCAAGGATTTCTTGAATGAGTTGTGGAATGAATGGACAATCTTGGGAAAGCATAAATGATTTCATCAAATCCCCTATGACAGAATTATTTTGTTTTTTCAAAAATTTTGACAAATATCCAAAACTTTTATCAATATCTTCATGTTTCTAAAGCCATAGTATGGAGGGATGACAAGATTTGATGTAGCATTACATTAACAGATTGTTCAATCAAGGACTAGATGTTTGATTTGGCCTATTTTGCTGGGGCTCATTGCTTTTGACTCCCCTTATTTCAATGTGGTAGAATCTTACACCTTCTTTTGCTTTCTTGTTTGTAACTCATGGAAGTTGACTTAAAAATCCCTATGATTTTGTACTAAACAATTTCACAAACAACCTTCTTTTGAAGCATCACAAATTTCACATGGTTGTAATCTCCTTTTCGATGCAGCCTTCTTGGAATATCCAATGCATGGGCGGATTTTTTCTCAAATGACTTGTTCCATAATTCATGTCTAATTTTTTTTGTCATTTGGTGAGGGAAATTTTTGATAGTAGTTTAAGGAATAATACATTGTTGTCCCTATTCCACAACATGATTCCTCACTTAGCACCTTCTTTATTTTCGAGACAAAATTTAAGGACATAATTTCCATCTATTTTTTGTTACTAAAGCTATATATTTTTTCTTCACACCAATCATTCCTTCCACATCCACTTTAGGTATGTAGTTTTCATCGTATGAAAGCAAGAACTTTTTCAGCAAAAATCCTTCCATAATTGTCTAAACTAATGGCCATTTCCAAATAATCATTATTGTTAAGATGTTTCTAAAATAGTAAAAAATGGTCAAGTTGACATGATCTTGTCCAAAAATGTCTTCCAAAATTGCTTCCCTTGGGTTGGATGCCATCACATGACCTTTCGCGAGGAAAATACCTTCACGATTTAGAAGTTCGCATTCTTTTCCATGCCAATTGTTACCATATTGGCAAAGCTTCTCTTTGATGCATGTCTTCTAAATTAGGTGAACTTCCCACATTGCTTTCATTAGCACTAAGAAACTCACTACTTTCATTATATTCACCCCTAAAAAACACAATTAGCCCTCAGGTAAAAATTTGATCATTTTGGTATTCTCTAACTATGCCAACATTTCAGATCGCATTCGAATAAACCACCCTCTTTGTAGTAAGATTATTGATAGTCTAATTTCCAATATGTTCTAATTTATCAATTACTTGGCTTATTGGATATAAACAACTTTTTCCTATAGTTGATTCGAAATTCCACAACGTTGAAATTAAGTTAAAGAGTGCCCATTCTTAGTATGAAACAAATATAATTTCTAATGAAACAATGATGCACTTTTCTAGTCCTTGGGCCTCATAAATAAAAAGAATAGATGTGTCTACACAAACACCATAGTCAATGTGAAGTTTTCCACTATTATCCAATGATTACCACAAATCAACTAGATCTTCAGAATTTAACAATTCCATGGTTTTTATCAATCCTGAAATAAAATGTTTTTATTTAACTAAAATATAAGATATAGGAATCAACCAAATGTCTTTAATTGAAGAAGTTGATTCATATGATATCATTTATCATTTGATACTATATTAAAGAGTTACAAGGTACTGGTTATTTAATCCAAGGAAAAACAATCAATTAGAGTATTTTTTTGTAATGACTTTTATCATACCTTAAAATATCTAATATACTTGAGAACATATGTAAAAAACCATTGTAATCTAGCTTCAAATAATGTCCTATAAGTCCTTTCCAATAGAGGTTAACCCATTTAACTTGTCATTGTCATCCTTGATCCTTTGGAGATAAACTCCATTAATCTTGGGATTTATGATTGAGTAGTCGCTAGGTCTTAATCCTTTCAATTGTCACGAGAGGAATGATGAAACGACCTCCATGTCATCTTTTTGTGATGGTAATGAAAGGACAATCTAGTGACCGCTAGGTTGTTTTTTCATGATGGTAGTGAGAGAACGTTCTGGAGACTTCTAGGTTGTAATAAGCAAGAGGATGATTTGGTAGCTATTAGGTCATTTTTTCGAGATAGTTGTGATAGGACAATTTGGTGGTCACCAAATTGTTTTTATGTGATGGTTTCGATATGACAATCTAGCAGCTGCTAAATCATTTTCTCCAGATGTTTTCGAGATGACAATGTAATAGTTGCTAGGTCATCTTTTCAAATTGTTTTCAAAATTACGATCTAGCGAATGCCAAATTGTTTTCTCACGATGGTTTTGAGATTATGATCTAGCGGTTGCTAAATCATTTTTTCATGATGGTTTTGAAATTACGATCTAGTGGCTACTAGGTCCTTTTCTCCAACTTCTTTGAAGATGATGATTTGGTGGCCACTAAGTAATTTTTTTGAGCTATTTGAAAATGACAATTTGGTGATAGCTAGGTCATTTTTTCAACTTGTTTCAAGATGACAATATGATGACAATCATTTTTTCACAAAGGTTTCAACTTGGTAATCTAGCGATCGCTAAGTCATTTTCCTGAGATGGTTATGAGATGGATGATCTAGTGGTCGTTGAGTTGTTCTCCCGGGATGGAATTAAAAGTGACCTTCTATTTAAATGTCAACGTGGTAGCCCCTAGACCATTTGATTTTGCACCATCTTAGGATCGTCTATCAACCATGTAATGGTCAAGTAATGGGATTTAACATTATGAGGATTTCAATCTATAGATTCATGTCATGTTATTGAATTAACTATGAAACTTGAGATGACGACAAAGAAACCAATGAAATAAACTAATGATGCAATACAAGTCAAATCTGAAGAAAACATACTTCATGGACAATAATCAAAATGGTAGAAAATCCATGGGGTGAAATTGAGACAACTAGTTTTCTTATTGTTTAATGATTTTTAATAATTCGGTACTAAAATTCCACTCTTTGCTACTCAATTAGATGAGTGACTAAGGGTTTTAAATGCAAATGATGCATGGAAGAAATCAAAATGAAGAATGATATAACGACTAACACATCACTATGCTTACTAAATGATCATTTGAAAGACATGGTGTTTACCTACTATTCCTTATAAGGTAGGCAAAAATCAAAATAGATACAAGTATAAATATGGAAAGGGAAGAGAAGCATTGAGAGGTTATAAATTCTAACATGACCCTATTTCACAAGTAGGATGGGGAGTTGTGATTTTCTTATCTTTAGTGTCAAGGTGAAATCCAAATGAAAAATTTGTTGATCATTGTGTTTTGCAAGATAGACAACAAAAATTTTGAAGAGAAAGGAAATGTGTAGAAAACACTCACAATAACGTTGTTTGATTTTGTAGCCTTCGGACGTTGTATATTATTGTTTGCTTTCGCAACTTTTGGACACCACGTAACATTGTGAGCTTCTACAACTTTTGGACGCTCTAGTTATGGAAGTTCACATTTGGAGTTCTTGAAACTAGAAAAAAAAAAGAAACGACAATGAAACAAATAAAAAAATGAAGTGAAAAGCTTGGTGTCATGAAAGAAAAGGAGTAATTCGGGAAGAAATAACAAGGAAACAAACAAAACTATGGTTGGGAGGAATTCCTTGAAAATAGTAAACAAAAAGATAGCCTAACACATTGAGATAAGAGGAGAGAAAGACATTTGGAAACCCTAACTTATGACTTCCAAAAGTTGGAGATTTCCTTTTGAGAGAAAGACACCCAAAAACCCTAAATTAGGACTTTCACAAGTTGAAATGTTCCCTCCCACCTCTTTTCTAGATTGGGCTACCAAGATGATGTTATATGGACAAAAGGGTTTTAACCTTGTTTCATCCATTTAAGTTTCAGACATTTAAATTCAAGGTTTGGTCGATTTATAAGATATATATGTAATAATTGGCCAACATTGTTGTTGATTGTCAACTTTAATAAACATTTCATAGTATAGTTTTAATATTGGTTGTTAAATAATTTGTTGTATTATTTAGGTGCATATTAATTTTATTCATTGGAATAAGTTTTTTTGCACAATAATTTCCCTAGTATTAAAAATCAATTATATAAACATGGACCTCTATAATTAGTAAAAGTTGTTAATATTCCTATTTGCAAATTTGGGTAATTTTTTTAAACTATTACTTTTTATTAGATAAAATCTAAGCATTGATAATTTAAAAACATTTTACAAATAAAAGTTCTCATGCAATGTAAGGCTAACTAATAATATTGCTTTGTACAATTGGGAATTACTTTTGAAGTAAAAAAGGTACCCAAATGAAATTTTGGATGACCATGGTCATTTGAAATTTGTCAAAATTATTTGAATAAATCATCATGCAAATCAACACAATGATGAATTGTTACAACATTACATATAAATGGAATTTAATATACAAAAAAATAAAAATTGGGATGAATATAGTAGACTTCAACTTGATTTCCAAGGTCCTTTTTTATTTCCATAATTATATTATTATGAATTTAATTTAAAATATTAATACTAATACTTTTTGTGGAAATGGGTTAAAATGTTGAATTCAACAAAGTTCAAGGTTATTCGTATAAGTGATTCACAATTAATTTAATGGTATAATTTCCCAATTTAGCACTAAGTGAAAATAGGAACAAAAATCAAAACTCAATGTCAAAAGAATAATATTAATATTTTTCAATGATCAATGTCTTGTATTCATTGGGAGAATCACGACTTTGATGAATTATGACAATGTTCAAGTAAATTATATGTAAAGCAATTAAATATTATTTTTCCATTTTAATTGTACACCCATCTAATTCACTTTATTGATTTACTTTATGTTTTGCTATTAAGTACATTGGGTTCCACATTGCCAAGTTCACCCTTGAATATTATTTCACCAATCACAATGTGGTGGGAAGAAGTCTTTTACCAAACGTGAAGATTTGTTTCAAAATGATATTGTACTAGACATGATTTGAATTATTTTTCTAATACAATTGCTACATGATGTTTTTGTATTTAAACTTGACATCATTGATGTATGCAGTTATAAGTCTAGACACAAAACATATTAATTTCAAAATTCATGGATTCTATTTTTCATTGTATGCTTCATCGATTTAAAATCAATATAATAATTTGATCTTGAATGTAAAAATATACATGTGTGAGTACATATATAATATACATATAAAATTGACAATGCGTGAATATTTTTAATTCATTGGATATATAATAACTTGCATCTTTTAACTTAGTTCTATTTTATTATCATTGAGCTACATGATTGAGACTTTGGAGATTTCAAACAAATTTCTCAAGATGTTATTATCATCAAAATTATAGATTATTAATGTTAATATTGTATTGTTTTATATTATTTATGTTTGATATAAAAAATAGAACAAACATACATAACATCATACAAATTGGATGGCAACACATCATTAAGCAAAAATTGTTATAATTTATGGATTTTTAGGTGAAAAAATCATCATGAATAATTTTGCTTACCTGTGTCCAACATTTAAAAAAACACAGAATATGTAGTCTGACTTCCATTCACATGAAATAATAATTTTTATTAGTAGTTACACCACTTGATGGCCAATAGGAGCGTTTTTCTTCCCGATGGAGTTCTTTAATTTGTGCCCCTTTGTGCCCAAAAAGAAAAAAGAAGTGCCCCTTTGAATGCAAAGGGGGAAGTACTTGGTGGACGGGCTACTGACAACTCTGCCCGTCATTGTAAAACAGTGACGTTTTTTTTTCCTTACTTTCAATTACTTCCATGGGCAGAACTGATATCTAACGGATCAGTGACCTTCTCTGGGCGAAGGTTCCTTCCAAATTGACAGAAAACATCAAACCCAGTTTTTCCAATTTGCGCGGTTCTTTGATTTTGTTAATAACCTCCAGTTTCGAAAAAAGTAGGGCAGACGTTTGATCCATTTATTGAAACGCCCCCGCAAACAAACAGTGGAGAAAAAAATGCCTTGGGTAAGGTGCCCTCTGAGTACACTCATCGTATTGGTGCAGGTCCCCATGATTCTGAACATTTCCTCATGCGGTTAATTTTTAAAACTTTTTTTACTGTGATATCCAGCAGGAAGGTACTAGAATGATATCCATCAGGTATTAAAAATTTTAATTTTTCATTGTAATATCCAGAGCCATCTAGTATCCTCAGGGTATCACAGTAAATTTTTTAACAAAATGCTGTGGTGGTTTTTACATCACGAAAGCCCTGCCAGAGTTTTGTTAGTGTATTTTGAGATTATGTTATAAAGCAAAATGCGACTGCAGTGCATTTCAAAAAACGGAATGCAATCTGTACCGTTGTTGTACCGTTGTTGTACAGAGGGAATTTCGATTTTTAAATGCATTGTTACCTTTTTATTTTAAAATCATTGATACCCGGAGGGTAACTGGCGGATAGCACAGGTTAAAAGTTTTTAAATAATTTTTTTGGTAGTGACTTACATTGGGCCACGGCCACCAAGAGCGGGCATTACTGAAATAAGAACCCTCTCGGCTCCTGCCTGGGGAGTTCTTATTTCAGTAATGCCCTGCCCCCGGGCCGTTACCCTACACATAAAGCCCTTGGGCAGGGGCATTTCCAAAATAACCAGCCCTCAGCCTTCCACCTTGAGGCCATTTTATGTTGAGAATGCCCCTGCCCCGGGGGCTTTACCCTACACTTTTTCCCCCCCTCCTCCTTTTTAAAACACAAATGAAGGAAATTCATTGTAAAGTGAAGCCATACGCTATAAAGGCATGGGCATCATGACAAGCTGTTGTAATCTAAAGATAAAGGTTGGCCCACTTTTCTTGAGAAAAAGGTGGGAATTGGTCACATGCTGTCTCCAGATTTTGAATGTCTTACCAAGTTTAGCTGCCACTCTAGCATTTGAAAACAACTGAGGAGTCAGGACCCGCCTTTTAGCGCCCAAGGGCTACGGAGTAAGTGATTCCTGAAAATGTGCAACACTTTATTAATGAAGGCACCAATTGGGAGAGGAAGTGGAAGTAGGTACGTAACTGGTGATTGGATAATGGCCCTCTCTTTATAAGGAAGTAGCATTCACGTTCGAAAATAGGGTCAGGGTGCAATTTAGGGTTTACCCAAAGTAGGGCCCACGAGTTTCATGTTGTCATTCATTCTATGTTCAAGTTGGATTGGAATTTAGAAGACCCCAATCGAGGTAGGTGGGTAGGTAGCCTAGTCCATTTTCTTTAATTTTTCAAAGGGTTGTCAAGTTTTGGTGAGCCCTAATTTGCTACTTTAATATTACCCTTGATGCTTTAAACTATGACCTTTTTTTTTCTTTTTCTCAAAAAGAGGACTTTTAACTCCAAGTTTTCTGCGTGGATGAGAATCTCATCTAAGGTACTTTGGGTGGAATTGGTTCCCCTTGGGCTGAAGACCCACTGACCCTTGGATAGAAAAAGAAGACATTCAAAAGTCCAGGATTCAGGAAAGGCCATTACCAACTCAAGAAGACAATGATTATAATTTTTTGGTGAACTCTAATCATGTTCTCAAATTTTTATTTTGCAAAAGTGACAAGTTTTTTGCTTAAAAAACACACTTTCATTTTCAAAACTGCAATTTTCCAAATTTTTATCAAGAAGAAATTTCCACCAAATAGCCAAAATTCACCACCGAAATTGAATTAAATCATTGTCTCAATCTGGCCTGATGTACAAACAGAGCAATAGACATCAACACATGCCACATTTGGCTGCGGGGTACCCCACTTTATAGAATTAACTAAAGGAAAATGGAGAGTGTCTTCAGCTTGTCGTCCTGCCAGGCCGCCAAACGTTGTGTATCTCTAATTACCTATACCGCAGCATGATTATATCAGGGTGGTGCTAGGAAATAGTATGTCCAGACTCCTTTTGCCTTCTCATATACCTATGTTTAGGCTTATGTTGAGGTTCATCTCTTGCTGATGAAACCCCGCCAAACTTTTTAGAGAGAAAGGAAGCAAGCAACCGGCCCAACAAGGTGGGCCACAAGGAGGAAAGGGAACCGCTAAGAACCAAACCCTCCACCAAAAATGTGGGCTGCACTTGGCTACCAAGTGCCTTGTCCTCGGCCCTTTATTTTGCAAATGCCCTCACCACAGAAGGGAAAGAGAAGAGAGGGCTGGGCGAGTGATCTTACATTTCCAAGTAGGTGTAAGATCCTGGCTGTAAGATCCCTTCCAGTTGAAACGAGGGAAAGAGAAGAGAGGGATGGGTAAGTGATCTTACATTTCTAAGTAGGTGTAAGATCGGGGCTGTTAGATCCCTCCCAGTTGTAATGAGAAAATGCAATATGCCTCCTCCTAGAAGGAGGAATATTCTTTCGTAAGTGGACTGAAAAGAGAGAGAGAGAGGCAGTAATTTGAAAAGTGCCTGTGAGTTTATCTCACTATATTACCCTAAGGTCAGTTTCCTCATTAAATAATCCTCAAAACAGTGAAATGAATTTTTGTGAAAATATGAAGTTGACATGTTGAAAATCATCATAATAGCTCATGGAAAATGCAATATTTTCAAATTTTAAAAAAATAATTAAGTTTTTGAAAAAAAATAATCATTCATTTTGTCAATGTGGAAACTGACCCTAGGCTCCGGTAGTTTTAGTTGCATATATATATATAGGTCCCTTGGGTCCTGTCAACTGTGTTTTTCTTCGAAATTTTGCAACTTGGCCCCCAAAAGAAAAGGAACTGCAATTTGTACAAAGGAATTTTTGGAAAAACACTCAAACTCGCCATTAAATTTTTTTTTTTTGAAATCGCCATATTTAGACAATAGGTTGTGGCACGTGACTATGTAACAACGTTTCAAAAAAATTCTACTTTCTTCTCTTATCTATAGCCACTTTTGGCCAAATCCTCATGTGGATGATCGCCAGTCAACCTACCTCACAGAATTGAAACAAATTCAATTGGGAAAAGGGTGAAAAGAAAAAAGAGAGAAAAATCAAAGAATTTTGGGTTTAGAAAAATGTAGGGTGTGAGAGACTTTTGGACCAGTAGCTCTGCTTCGCAATTTCCGTCCAATTTTTTATTACCCATTTATTTCTTTATTTAATTTTTGGGGGGGGAGGGCGGGGTGGGGTTTTCAAGAGTTTTGGTTATGGGCGTTACATTTGCGCCTCTCTGTAAAATAGAGGTTTCTTGGCGCGCGCGAGGGACTGAACGACGAGCGCCCGCGCTTTTCTCCTCCCCGGCTGTGGCTAGAATATCAGGTACTCTCGCTTGAGTGCTTGACGTTCCTTGGTTTTTGATTGCAATGGAACTCCTTCGTATATGGATTCTCTCAACTTCTGCTGTTGCCGGTCTGATGTAATGCCTGCAGAGAAAAATCTTTCGTGTTTTAGCTTCCGAAATCTTGTCATCTAGATTTGGATTTGAAACTTGAGCTTGCAAGTAATACTGTTTTTTCTCAAAATAGTTTCCCCCTAAGTTTGTGTCAGTTTGTCGTCTTTTTGGTCATGCATTTGCAGTTTTTTACGATTTGGAGAATCCGGAAGCTGCGTGTTGTATGTCTTTCAACCCGTTATACGTCAACTTGGGGTTTCCTTTGAACAGAATTCAGCGTGGAGGAGAAGTTCGACAAGTTTTTGCTGCATTCCAGTAAGCGAAATCCTTAGTGCTTTGTCCTTCTTTGTTTGTTACTTCCTTGGCTGCGATGTCGGACATTCTTGTGCCCTTGTGTTTCTTACTACGCAAGATGTGTAGTCAGTCGGCAAGCGTTGTCTTTCTCACAGGGGTTTAGAAATGTGTTCAGAATGTAGCACATTAGTGCCTGACCTCTTCGTTGGAAAGTAGCTTTTTTGACCGGTATGGAATCGAAGCAAAGATTAGGCGTTCGGAAACAGTGGCAATCGACATTGTGAAAAAGCTAGGAAGAATGTAGGTCGTGATTTCACCGTTTTATCACTCCGCTCACCGGAGGACGAACCAGTCTCATCTTCCACACAAGAAATCAGCATTGCAATGTCGATCATGTATGCCGGAGCTTCATCTTTGTGTTATGCTTTTGAAAGCTAGCAGAAGATCTCAGACAGTAATGCGAGTAAAGCCTTCAGAGAGCCTTCTGAAGCGAATGTATCCTCGAATCCCCTCCATGCATCTGCATTTCTTTGGTAAAAATGTGTGTTTCTTTGTTATGCTGCCTGTTTTTTGTGGAGTGTCTATCTCTTCCTCTGAGCTACAGAAAGTAGGAGGTGGACATTGTCACTAACAGCAGGTCGCTGCCTATTCTATTTTTCTCCTCTGTTTTTCTCACGCTTTTCAAGGTGCTGTTGCCCGTTCATGTACAGGAAGATTGTGTTTTATCTTTGCTCTGTAATGTGACATGTGCAAACCATGTCAGATAGTGATTTTGCTTCTTAGTGCATAGTTTTCAATGCTTTTCCATTTTCTGTGATGTCAGGACAGCTATCTCCAATTCTTATAGCTAGTTCCACTCTCTTTGAGATTTTGAGTGTTTTCCTGCTGTACTAGAAGCCTCAGTACTCTGTGCATTTTCTTCTCTTTTAATTCAGGCGTTCCACAAGCTTGTTCCTCTCTCTTTCTCTCTCTGACTCTTTCTGTGTGTCACTTTCATCTTCTCTTTTCGGCCTTATTCTAAGGGTGCTAGCATAGCTTTGACATTTGGTCTTAATTGGAGACCTATTACAGAATCTTGAGCTTAATTTCTGTGTGTAGGTGGGTTCAGGATGTGACAACAGTGAATTTGACAGATGAAGACTACAATGAGATGCTAATTGCTGAGGGTTTGAGCTTGTCATGCATACATAGCTGGGCTGTTCTTCTCTGATTTCAACCTCAAATTCCTGTTATTATAGTGACACCTCAAGCAATGGACAGTATTATCAAGAAACTCCAGGAGCTTGAGAGAGAAGCTCGGGCCTTGCAGGAGAAAGAGAAGGAACAGGTCTATTCCCAATTGCAAACGACGCCAGCTGGTAACGTCAATGACAGGCAAGAAGTTTCTTCAGGGTGGCCTTCAGGAAGCTTTAACCAGGAATTCCCTTGCACACCTGTGCCACTATGTCCTACACGTTCAAAGGTGAACATTCTTTGGCTTGCACTTCTGATGTCAGATACATAACAGGGTAAGGGATTTATTTGGACTGTCCTTCAGTTATGGAAGTTATGTGTCCTTTTGATTCCCTATGGGACCCTATTGTGGCATCCCTCAATCAATTGTGAAGCTACCTGTTTCTAATCAGCTGATAGGGACCAGAATCCTGTGACATCTTTTTGTATGTAGAGAGCTTCTTGGACTGTTGTTTTTCTTATGCATCAAGAAGATTGTGAACATGGTAGAAATTCAGTGTGTTGACTGTTGGGATTTTGCTGTCATTTCATAAAAACCATGCAAATTCTCATCCATATGAATAAACCTGAAAAGTACCTATCAATGGTTTTCAGTCCAAAATTGTGCACTGCCACATGATATGTGCAATGCCACTTTTGTTGATAATATTTAAGAGTGATTTCAAGATGACATGTGGTGGAGCTTGTTGCCCTCAAATGTAGGCATACATGCATTCACAGTCATGAGGAAATATGAAAATCATGTTAATCACTTGAACCTAGAGTATGTGAAAGTAGCTCACTTGCACCTCAGTAGGACATCACTGGATTCTAAAGCTTTCTTGACTTGGTAGATCTGGCTTCCTTAAACATGTGTTGCTTAGGGAGGAACACAATACATTTATTCAATTTAATTGTCACAACATGTGCTCCTCCTGATAGGCCACTGTAGTTTAGTGCAACCTGTAAAATTTGTCTAGTTACTTTGTCAGGGTCCCACATCATTCAGCTAAAAATCTTTGCAGGAGGCTTTTGAGGGAGATGGAGATGGTGACTGGTGGACTGCATTCAGAAAGAAGGCAGGGCCTTGGAAGGGAGAAAAGCTAGTGGTATTGAGCCTTTTTGATGGAATTGGTGGCATCTGGGCAGCTCTTACTCGACTTGGAATCCCCTTTGTTGGCTATAGCTCAGAAGTGGTGAGCTCAACTTTGCTCTCTTCAAATTGTGAGAAAGAGGAAAGACAAAACAGATGAATTGTGTAAAAGTCAACCCGAGATAGCTCTGTTGTCTAGATCCTGCTCAACAAATTCTTCAGTTAGTGGATGCCATCTAGAGAACTTGAATTGCACTTCAAGATTACCAACTTCTGAGAAAGGATGATAAACACAGTGTTTGTTTGCCATGCAGAGTCCTCCAGCCATCCAAGTTGTGAAGGCAAGGTATCCCGATGTACATCATGTAGGTGATGTGAGAAAACTTGACAGAACGTCCTTTTCTGGGAATGTTGATCTTGTTGTTGGTGGCTTCCCCTGCCAAGACCTTAGTGCTATGGGCAGAAGAGAAGGGTAAGATTTCCTCTCTTGTAAATCTCATACTGAAAAGTGTTCTTTAAGGTGTTCTGTATCACACGGTTTTGTAAAGGAGACAAGAGAGGACTATTCTCGTAAGACATTATGAACTCCATGAACTCAGTCTGTTGTGTGGTCTTCTCTGCATGAATCTCAATTTGCATAATGGTTCAGTCTTCATGGCCAACGGAGCAAGCTCTTCTTTGATCTGCTGCGAGTACTCAAAGAGTTTAAGCCAAAGTGGTAAGTTCTGAGCTTCATTTTACATGTTGTGCAAATATATTTCTTTATTTCATTAAGTAAATGGAAAGCCAATCCTGTTCTTAACATCAGCTCTACACGGAGTTCCTGCACTGGTCTTGCTGCAGGTTTTTGGTTGAGAACGTGGCATCAATGACATGGATTGACCGGGAAGAGATTTCGAAATACCTCAGAGTGCACCCCATAGAATTGGACTCAATTGAGCTCACTCCAACCAGGAGGCGGCGTGTGTACTGGACCAATATTCCTTATCCTCCAAGGTTGCCACGTGTGAAGGATCATCCTTCTACATTTGTACAGAGCTGCCTGCAGAATGCCATTGCCCTTGAAGAAAAAACTGGGGTATGTATCCTTCTATCTAGCCTTGGGTCTATGGAAGCTTCTTTCTCTTGCTTTCCTTGATGCTGTTCTCTTTTGCCCATGCACTTTGTAGCATTTCAGTCAATGTGGATTGAACTGGTTCTTTAAGTGGTGTGTCCTGTCCCCTCTCCAGGCCTGTTTCTCTTCTGCAAGCTAGATGACTCCATTTCATTTGATGCTGGTGTACCATAGGTTGTCATGGGATTTGGAAGTGACAAGGCAAACAGCTGCTTGTTGGAGCATGTGATGGACATTGAAACGAGAAAAATGCGTGGGATTACTCAAATAGAGGTGGAAGTAATGATGGGATACCCACCCAATCACACCAACTTGCTTATTACTGAAGCTAAGCATCAGACAAATGCTCTTGTTCAAACCCTGTAAGTAGTCATTTCAAGTTTGATGTCTACACTCCATATGGCTCTGATCAATGACTGTCTCCAAATGATGTGGTGTGTTTTTTTCAACTGAAGGGCACTATCTGATCCAGTCGTAGAAAGTGAGATGGAACAATCATTAGAATTCATGAGCAGATTCTACCTGAAAATTTGGTGATGATCAATGGAAGTATGTTTGTCTGTGAAGACACCAACTCCTTCTGTTGTCCATAATCTTTGCTTTGAAGGCAGAAAAGGTCTGTTGGAACTTTTTATTCCATGATCCTGAGATTTCTTTTGAACTTACAAAGTGCAGCCAACACAGAAGAAAAAGGATTTGTAATATCTAGATGTCCATCTATGTGCACACATATGTTTGATCTCCCAGAAATGATGAGCATGCCATGTACACTTGATGCAGTTGAAGGTCCATTGCAGATTATCTGAAAATTAAAAGAGCCACACCTACTGCTATGTTAATGTGCTGTGGCTTCTGGACCCACCAGTAGAGGCAACTTTCAGGTTTTAAATTGCCAAATAAGTCATGAAAGGCAGCAGTTATGTCCTATCTAATTTTGTCAAATATTTATGTTTTAGTATGAGATTACCCTAGGATGTCTTTAACAAAACAAAAATAGCTGCTTAAGATGGCTGCTACTCTGGATGGAAGAGGGAGGTAGCTGATTGAGGCACAGTGCCTTGCAGCTTTTTAAATCAAACCTTTCAAAATTACCTTGTTCCATCCATGAATAATCATCATTGGTGGATTGATCAGGTCTAAAATGGAGACCAAAAGTGCCTCAAAGAAGAAACAAGGGAAGATTTCTGGGAATCGGGGGTCATTGTCACAAAATCCTATCACCCCTGCAATTCGGTGGGCATTGCTGGGTAATACCTTCACGGTAAATATCTCAAGCTTTGTATAGCAACTGTCAATAGTTTTAGCTGTTTCGTGAAACTTAGCAAGTATTCAGAACCTCTTCAAAGTTGACTCATCTTTGATCTCTACAATGAAAAAGTTCTGGTGGCAACCCAGTACTTTGGTTGTCTAAGAGAGTTTGTATGTCAAGATGCATTTCTTTTGCCTTGTGCCATAGGTTCCAACCATTGGATATCTCATAAGCCCTCTTCTGAAAGGGTCGGTGCGGGTGCTTGGACAACCTGTCATTATCCCAGGGCCAACAAAGGAGAATGAGTGCTCTGTCATGGAACCTTATGATGTATTCCTCGTTCACTTCATATTCCTTTGATAGCATCTCATCCTGCTCTCTCAATATCACCTGATATGGATAAGCTATTCATGTGTGTGAACTGAGTTATACTTTTTTCCCAAGCTTTACTTAGCAGGCAGTTTTCTGGAAGCTTTTCTATGGCTCTTCTTTGTAAAGTGATTGTCTGATTCTGATTGGATGTCAACTGGCTGCTCTTCTTCTGTGTTTAGCTTTGCAAAGCTATTCCAATAAGATTTGTGGAAGATCAGATAGTCTCCCTCGGCTGTGAACTGGATGTTCATCCTCCTTTCGTGAATCATCCCGTCTTTCATAACTTGTCTTTCGATGCATTGCATGTTGCAGGTGTGGGCATTGTACAATGAGCATGAGCGACCTAATTGGTATGCACGCATCTTGAAAAGGGCAGGTGACAGGTTTTCACGCATGAGCTATGGTGCTAAGAAACACCCTCTGTACATTGAAATGTAAGTAATCTCTGCAGGAGCTTCTTTGCAATTCAAATTTCTTTCTCCCTTGTCCAGCAAGCATCTAAATGGACTGATGCAGCATTCTGCTGACTAATTTCATATAAGCATTGACATTTGCAGTCCCATTCAGGGTTTTGACTTAGACAAAACATTCTAAGAGATTTGGGCCAAAAAACTTGCCTCTACATTTTTAGATGTCTTGAACAAGGTAGAAATGTCCTGATGGGGTCATTCTCTTCTGAGCAGGCAATATCTTGAGATCACCACACCTTATCTTGAGGGTGAAGATGATGAATGGAATCCACTCAGGGGAACAGGTCTCTTTGAGTTGCGAGAAGAAGTTGACACCCAGGTGGCTTGGACTACCTTTTCTCACAGGTTTGCTCTGAACTCATACTTGATGTTTGCAACTAAAACAGTAGAAATAGAAGATGTCTTCAATCAAAAGCTTGAGTGCCCTGTCTCTCTCCATCTCAACTGGGTAAGGCTGTATAAGGCAACAAGGTAATTGCAAGAAGGTTCGATTGGAACTGAACTCCTATTGTTGAGATCTTTACGGTGATGGATTGGTCAAAGATCTAAGGTTACTTTTATGTGTTGTTTGGAGATTAAATGCAGGAAACAACTCAAGTAGGAACTATGATGGTAGGGAAATGGTACAACAACTGAAATTGCACCTCTCATTTGTGTATGGATGTATGACAGGGTGACAAGCTGCCTGACACTGGGAGACAAATTTTATGTTTATCCTGGAAGGGATGAGGTGTGGGCAGTCTACAGCCGTCAAACATGGAGCCCTTTTTTTGTGGTACCTTGTGCTTCTTTCCCTGTCTTGCATATGTATGGCTTCATGAACAAAGCTTGAAGGTATACTCTTCCCATAATTTGGATTAGCTTGCCACACCCCTCCATAGATGACTGCCTGAGCAAGCAGTGGAAGTTTAGTGGAACATCACTGTTTTGCAAACCCCTTACTTCAGGAGCAGCCAAATAAGTCTTGGTGGCCATGTAACTGCTTAACAATACTCATGCATAGTTATGCAGTTTTCATGTGCTTTTCAGTATTAAGTTTTGTGCTGTGTCATCCCACCTACACAAGTTACAACTGTTCAAACACTGTGGTCTCACAAGTTGCAAGAGGACTTCTGACACCTAACTGCTGTGTGGTGCCAGTATGTTGTTGAGAGCAATATCAATATCAAAACCCTGGACTCTGCAAAACCTGGGTTGGAGGGATTCTATGCAAGTTGTCGTCTCATGCTGAGAACTGCAGAACTGGGAGTTTACAGGTAGTATGGAACACAAAGTATAATCTATTTGCATTTGCAAGAAACACATTGATAGATCTACATCTATTGAGCATCTAAACTGTTCAATCAATGCATTTCCTGGAAGGTTCTGCAGGATCATATGCGATGTCATTTTCTTCAAATTGCATCAGTTCAAGTCTTCTAAAACTTGCACAGATGTTGCAAACATTACACTGCATTTGACATTACCAAGGTCTAAACTGCACAATAGTTGAGAAATAATGTTTACAGCTCTTGATTTGGACTCCACACTAGTCCTTTCAAAGACTATTTGAGGTAATCTTCTCTGATGGCCACTATTGCCTTACAGTGACAACCTGTTTCTTGAGTTGCAGGAAGACTGAACATGTTTTGGAGTTCACTGATCTCTCACTGTTCTGCTTCCGGGCACCACATATTTTTAGGCAAGAGGCAAACTTGCTGAAGGTAGAAGTTAGTGCCAGTGGAAGGAAGACTAAGAACATAGAGCGGGGAATTCGGCGAAGTAAAGAGTCTCAAGAGCTTGAAGATGCTGAGGGCAGAGAAGACGTTGAGGGAGAAGAGCAAGAGGAGCAAGAGGAGCAAGAGGAGCAAAATCTGGTCGAGGAAACTATCAACAGAAGGATAACAAGAAACTTTGAGAGACAGCTTCATAGCAGAAAACGGAAGCAAAGAAATTTGACTGAGTTTCAAGATAACAAGGTGAAAAAACAGGGTGGCAGAGAGGACCAGGATGGACATGCAGACCTGGCCAAGAAAGCCCTAGAATGTAAACACGATTTTGTTGATGAAGAACTGAATGATGAAGTCAACGGAGACTCTGGACAAGAAAATGGGGCATCCACACCAGAAACTGTTGTAACTGATGAGGATGGATTGCTGCATGACATGTAGGTAAGAAAAATGTGCACAATGTAGATCCCTTGTTTTTCTTTCCACAATTTCTTTTGGAACTTAGAGAAGGAATGCAGGTTGGGGGGGAGGTAAGAAATTCATAACCTGAAATGATTTACAGGCATGACTTCATTGGGCATGCCATATGTAGGTGCTTACTTAGTCTCTAATTTGCACTGGTTTGGAGAGATTGAAAAAACACATTTCACAATTTTGATTGTGTACGTTGGCCTGCATGACACATGTTTTTTGTCATGCATTTGCTGAAGTGGTTGGTCACTATCATCAAGGGGGTTTGAGAGCTGCGGAAGGAAAGAAATTCCCAACCCCCCATCCCAATGTAATTGTGATGCAATTAGAATCTAAGCTGCAGTTGTCTACTCTGAGTATACATGAGTGGACTTTGGATTGATTTTTTCTGCATGTGGAATATTTGTATGATTATCAGACTTATCACGCAGAAGAAGAAGCAACATTGACTGCAATCTATTGAACTCCAAGACCCCAGTTGCATTGACCTCCTTACAGTACAAGACTCAACATAGACCACATGAACATTTTACAGACTAGGGATTACATCCATGGAGCAACAAAAATGTGAACTCAACTGAAGTTCAAACAAAGCATAACTTCTAAAGATGCTTATTGGTTAATCTTAAGCCTGTGCCACACCTAGAGGTAATATCAGTGGTAGACCAGTGTTTAGAGTGAAAAAAAACACCATGAGTACACATATTTGGTAGCAATTAACATCAAATCCTATGTGGCAGATGACATGGCATTGGTGTTAATACCCAATGTCTACTAACACCGACTGTCTAGTTTAAAAGATGAATTTAGTGACTTTTTGTTGGTGTTATGTAAAGCCTCAAAAAATAGCGAATAACTCAATGTTAAAGACCCATCACACTCTCTCTCTTTCCACTTTCTCTGTCTTCTTTCATTTTTTCCGTTCTTCCCTCTTTTTCTCTCTTCATTCATTTCCCCCCTCTTTGTGCCCCCCTTTCTTTCCTTGCTATGGAAACGCCTACAAATGCAGATTGTAAATTGCAAGAGTTCTTTATGATCAAGAATCCCAAATTACAAGAGTCCTAATTCTGATCACAATTTACAAATTGTAAGAATTCTTTCTAATAATGTTTCCCAAATTGCAAGCGTTATGTCATTGATCAAGATTTCCAAATTGACGAGTTATATCTTTGATCAAGATTTCCAAATTGCAAAAGTTTTGTCATTGACCCAATTTCCGAATTTGGAAGAGTTCTATCCATCAAGTTTTCCAAATTCCAAGTGTTTTATCTTATTTACATTCTACTTATTTACAAATTGTAGGAATTGCAAGACTCTTGTGTCTTTGGTAAAGATGTGGCCCTCTGGTAGGAATGCAAAACAAAATTTCTTAAAGAAACTCCATTGAGTAACATCACCAACAATCAATGAGGCCAACTTGGCAATCATTGATTACAAAGACAACATGGAAACATCCATCATATAATGGAAGTTCATTTCAACATATGTCATGGCCAATGGTAATTTTGAGCATTTCGACAATGGAGCAACTTGTAAGGACAAGTGGGGACCTTTCTAAAGAAACTACAAAAAGATAATTAATTACATGGTCATTATTTGTCATAATGAGGATTACTAGGAAATGTCCATAGAAAATAGGGTCACACACAAATGCATCCTCCTACATGGTTTCAATCTAAATAACTTGCATGAACTTTTCAACATTCACTTTTTGCCACCCAAGGATCAAATTATGAAAAAGACAACAAGCATTGAACACATCAAGAACAATCGCTATACACAACCCTATTTTCCTCAAAAGCTCTTCAAACATTTGTTTCATTATGCCAAAACCATTTCCCACAATTGACCTCCCCCGCTTATGTTTGCAATAATACAAAAGTTCCAAAACCAAGTGATGTTTTTCATTTTGATTGTGCAATGTCATGAGCCAAGGCAACAATGGATAACCTTTATCTCCAAGTAAATAAGGGGGCAATCCATATAATGAACCAACAACCGTATCAAATATTCCCCTTTGCATTGCACATTTGTACAACCAAGATTTTTTCAAAACATGGGAATCATTCACACTCCTAAGCAATTTCACATACGCATCAATGAATCTCAAGTCTAGTTGTCATTCATTGCTTGTGCAACAATACTATAACCTCCAATCTTGTGGTAGTAATAGTCCTCAACAAAGGCACCAAAAGGTTTTGATATGACAATGTGAATGTCATCAATAGCACTCGTCACATTCAACATACCACATTAATTCTTGACCTCTATGATCACAACTTGTATTTTATCACCCATGGGCCACATGATTAGTTTTTTTAACACAACATTAATTACCATTACCACTTCCTAAATCACAAGAACTACAATGGATCTTCCAATGGCAAACAATTCATTACATCTTAAAATGTTTGCACTTTGTGTAGGCTTGTAGATTGCACACACAACTTTGATTTTATGAGGATGACCTTTTTATACTTTGGTATCATGTATTAAAATCAAAAGTCTCACTTGGTTGCTTAAGTCCGAAAAGATTTCTTTTCACATTCAAAAAATTTAGATCCATCTATTAACATCATATTATGTTGTTAAGAAATGAGTAAACCAAGTTGTTGAACAAGGCTTGATCCAATGTTTGAACTCTTCACCAATTGTTAACAAGGTACAAGATTCATGCAATATGATAAACATCCTTAATTCTTGGAAACTTTGCTACAAATCTATGACCAGATCTTCAACTAACTAGCAAGCTTGAATCCATGGTGGACTTTGATGCCTCCTATATGATTTTGATCTACAATGCAAAACTTCCTAACAATAGTGACCAATCATAGAGGTTCATTTCTCTTAGATGCACACAAATAAAACTACAACATTTTTAAAATAATTTTTTTGAAGTTACATAGAAAAAATGAAAAACTTCTTTCAATAGTAACATAATACACAAGGAGACAAAGTTTCATATATATAATTTTAGTTTAACTGTCTTTGAATCATTTTATAATGAAATGAAAACCAACTTATAGATTGTAAACCTTATGAAGGAAGTTCATTGATATATGGTTTTTGTTAGTGACAGGCCTTGTCTTGAAGTCTCTTCACATTTAATATTGTTGTTACCTTGTCAACAAATTTATCATCCTTTCCCCCCACACATGCAAATGCAAAAAACAACATCCCAAAGCCAAAAAATTAAAAAAAACTTATGCAAAATGATTATTGTCCTATAAAAACAAACAATGTACAATATTAGGAAATTCTTAAGTGTTGTACAACACATGAAGCCATTATTTAATTTGTAAATAAGAAAAGAAAGGACTTTATTTGAATCATATGGTATGGTTGCACCAAGGATGCAGAACAAAGATGCCAAAAATGAATTGCACAAAATGAGAGAACTTTACATCAGAGTATTGGAGATGCCAAAGTTTAGATACTTAGGCTTTCACATTGTTGCACCAAAACAAAACTACCATTTTATTTACCACATAGGCATTGGAGAGTCCAAGTTCTTGAACTTCACACCATTGTGTGAGAGCAACAAAATGCAAAATACAAGCTTGCGTAACTAGTAGAACAACAACAAAAATAAAACAAACACAAGAAAATGAAAGAGAAAAAATATGTAGCTTTTGTTGTAAGTCTAACATGCTAATGTTTTGTGATGATGATGGTTTGGTGGTAATTGTTGTTTCAACATTGGTGTGGATAATCGAAAGGTATGCCAAAATGATTGGGTATGTTTCATGATGACCGTCATTGACATTCAAACTATATGGCCTTAAACCTAATGTTAAGGTAGTGTTAGAGGTAGGGCCTTATAGCTAGATGTGACATGGTCTTTAGTGATCTACCTTAGCAAGGAAATCAACCACAAAACTTTAGGTCTAGTCATAATTGATTTAATTTTCTCAATGTTCACTTAATTTGTTGAGCTTTACACAATTAAATGCATATGAAATCTACTAATAACATTGTCATTACTCTTAAATTAAATTGCATTGTATGCTTTGAACACTCCAACCCTATTCATTTCATTTTGCACAAATCCTTAATCCCAAAGAATGTAAGGCCATAACCACCTAGGCACAAATTCAACTCTATGTTGCCCTAATTTTTTGGTATTGTTTGACATTTTGCTCTCAAATAGGTTTAATGCACTTTCTATCCTAGTTTCACTTGTCCCTAGGGCTACCACATCTTCCATTACCTTCTAAATATTGCAACCCCAAATCCCCACACAATGCAACTTGACCTTTTACTACCACATGCCATATGCATACCTCTAAGCTCAAATTGCTTTGCAGTTGACATCACTTCGAGACATCAACCCGTCATAATGTGATTGGATGGTACATTCCCTGACCTAATTTAACTATTAGAGCATAGTGAAAATAGTTAAAAGTAGCATCTCATACGGAACATGGTTCAACTAAATCTCCAAATCAAACACAATCATAGAAATATGATGAACTAACAAGCATCCTCTTCTCCTAAGCTTCTTTCCAATTCAAAGTACTCAATTCCTTGTCTCCAAATGTGCTGAATGCTTTCCCATCAAGTCGTGTTTTGTACACATATTCTTCTCAAACGCATCCCCAACATTCTCCCAATGACATTTGAAGCATTAATCGGCAATTCCTCATCTCGAAAATCTTGCAAACCTAATCAGCAAATGTAGCACTCCTTAGAAAACCACCAAAGCACCTGCCTCCTTAACACTTGTCTCCTAGAGCAAAACATCTCCCATAAACATCAACTATTTCCTACAAATAGACACAATGCAACCTAGCAAGCTTTTTCTAGAAGCTCCCTTCCATCAATGCATTTTTCTTCTTTGGTGTCACAACATAGACCCACAACTCATCTTGCAACTTCTGTAGAAAGCATACAATGACCCTTAGCAACCCTAATCCAATCCCCCTTCACACTCAAATCCCTACAATACCTAGATGTGCCTCCTTTTCACATCTTGTCTCTCCAGCATGCTAGATTTCTTTGCCGTGTCATTTTGGACAAGAATATAAGTTCTTTTGCTGACCTTGATTTTGGACCTATATTTCTTTCTCAAATGGCATTTGCTTCTTCTCCTTTCTTCAATGCCGTTGCATTCTAATCCCTTGCAAGGACACCTTGCCTAGGATAAGTATGTACAAATTGAATCGGAACTTCATTCCAACTCCAACCAATCAAATGCTCAACACCATCTCCAGCTCCCATGAGCACACAAACCCTCCCCCCACAAAATTCTAAAGTCTCTTGAGACAACAATTTTGCTTCTGAAACAGTTTTGAGTGTAGGTATACAAGTATTGGGGTAGCTGGCATTCCTCTCAACCAGCTAACTGAGAAGAAAGTTTACGTCAGCTGCCTTTTGGCCATCAGCAAGATAGCAGAATATTGATCAGATCCTTAACTGCTCTGGCTGCAACAATATCTGTCTCAAATGCTCCTTCTGCTCCTTTTAAATCCCTATGTGCAAAGCCTCCACCACCCTAGCTCATAGCATGCCCATCCCGTGTTCCATAATGTTGACTCAAGCTCTTGAGAACATTCAAGTGATTAAACAAATGTATCTACAGCAGCAGCATAGCAATCTGCAGCTGTAGAAAAAGTTTGTCTTCCAATCAATTGCCCTTGAATGTCCAAGGAATCCAAATATGTCCCTCAAAGTTGAACCAGCATCCCCTGTCCATGCCCACTACAGGTTCTGGTGCCTTCACAGCTTTTGGTTCTGCCACTGAAGTCTTTTGTACAGGTCTTGGCAACAGGTGTATCACTAATCTTGCTTGGCCTGCCTGAAATAGTTTCAACATCTATTTCTGGTGAGCTGAGAGACAGAACCAAGCACCAGACAGGGTAATTCCTTCAAAGCTCAGTCAAGCCACTCATCATCTTCACAGGCCTGTCCAAGTGCAATATAAGACTCCCAAGGAGTGGCAGGAGCTGTCACAACTTTTTGGTCCATCCCAAACCTATCTCTGTGTCTTGGAAGTCACAAATTGCAAACAAGCTACATCTCCATGGTTACATTCAGGAACCTCTTGAATGTGCCTGTTTTGTGAAGACACAAGGCTCTCAGGATTTGTAGTCTTCCTCACACCTTTTGAGGTTGCCATTATCATCTCAGAGCTTTGATGGCTCATGAGACATGGCGCATAATATCCGCACATGCTGCCACAGGCTCCACAAGAACCTTTTTTACTCCTTTGGGCAACAAATCTGGAACTGCAAGCTTGTTTAATGTCTTTGTAATGCCAAAACATGGATGCTCAGAAGGATGCCTGTAACAGGCTACAAACAAGAGAAAGTCTTGAATTCCTTTTTCATGTTGGATTCCTTTCCCAGCACCTGAATTATGCAACTGTTCTCTGACACACAAATTGCACCCTTGTTTGTGCCTGCATCCTTCATCCCCACAAACATTTGCTGAATTTGTGCACACAACTGATCCGCACAAAATCAAGAAGAGAAACAACCAGCTCATCACATAACGACTGCCCTTTATGACAGGTTCAAATATCAAACTAAAAACTTTCCTTATTGGGTCTAGAACTTCCCATTTAGGTGCATAAACTTCGATGGAACATGCCCATCCATCATATGCACACATAGTTCTCCAGATCACTCACACATTGGGTCAAGTTCGAGCCAAAATTTTATGCTCAAAACCTACACTAAAGCATAGTCTCTTCCCTATGGGCAGAGCCAAAAAAACTCAAAACCCAAAATTGAAGAAGTGCCAGCAGGATTGATCAAACATGAAATGAGGACTCATTCACCCAGACTCCCTTGTCCTTCCATTAGCCTAGGCTGAAAATGATGACACACAGTTTTAGGACCATAAATTTCATGTCATCAATGAGAGGGCTCCACATGCACTCAGGAGGGCCCAGTTTTTTGCTTTGGAGGGTTGTATTCCCAATGTGATTGAATGATTGATTGCCTCACTCATAAACGTGAAACTAGAAGAAGAAAAGGTAAGAGATTACTAATAACAAACCACTTAGACCAATCAATCGATTTGGGCAATCAATGATAGATGTTAAACTTTACAGTGCCCATTGCCACCCACATCATCAAATGCTGGCCCAAAGCCAGTTTACACTTTTTTTGAAGTGTGCCAGTGGGAATGCTCTTAAGGGCAGATGGGTTGTTTGTTGGTAGGGAGGAAAAACAGAAACTGACTTAACCACCATGGTTAGCTAGGTAGTAGGAACCAGTGGTTTCCTAAACTTTTATGAAGCCGACACTGGGATCATCTCTTAACCAGATACGAACCACAAAGTTTTAGTCATCCTTCTATATTTCTGGCTACTTACTGGAACGAAATCTAACAATCTGGCAATATTCCCTATTTTTCTTCTGCCTTTCGGCAACTGAAACCCCAAAAATTTACTAAGTATTCCCTGTCCGCCCATCATCCATGTCTATGGTGTGTGGGTGGCTGTTGGTTCACTGGAGCAATGAGGTAAACCTGGCAAAACTTTATTGCAAGAGAACACTCAGCAAAGCAACTTGAGTGCAAGACCAGCCAGATTCCTGCCATGACAAGGGAGGTAAATGAAAAGGAGAGAGACTCTCTGTGCTATGACACCTACCACATGGCACAGTATTACTTTCTCTCAAAGATCATGAGTAGGTACACTGTTTGAGGATGTAGCCTAGTGAATCTCTTGAACCAACTTAATCATTGAACTCCTCCAACTTCCATGTTCTTCTTCTGTTCCCCCTTTTTTCAATGAAGAAAAGAAGGCTATGTCAGGATTGGGATCTTCTTGTCCTGTTGTTCTTGGGGATGTCTATGGAAACTTATACATTTATGTGCTTGGGAAAGACACAAAAAAAGAGTTTCCCTAAATGTGAATCACACCCCAGCTACATGCATTACCATGCTTTAACTCAAGCATTTTATGACAAAAGTACATAAGAAAACTTGAAGCTAAGAAAAAAAAAGAATAAGCTATATGTTCCCTCTTTTGGTTTGTTGGCTCTGCCCTTCAGGGTACAGATATTGTGATGCACCAGAAACAGGCCTAAGTTTGGTATCTCTCCTACATTCTAGGATCATGTGGAGTCCACTACAGAAACATTTCCAGTATAACTGAAGGAACCACTTGGGCTTCATCATGCTAATCACCATGTGTTTCCGATTTAGTATATTGATGGATGTCATTTGAAGGCCAGAGCCATCGTGTGGCAAGGTGCTTCCTAAATATGCATTTGCTTTTGCACTTCAGCACAAAACAGACATGGCAAGTAGGTGCAAACATGACCAGTGCAGGAGATATTCCAGAATGTGTCAATGTCAGCTCTTTAATGTCAAATCTCTAACAAACAACTCAGCTTTCTCTATGGCCATTGATGCCATGTCAAGAACCTTATGTGTCAAGGCAGCTGCAATAAATGGAACAAGGGAGAATAACCAAATAAGCTCAGCAAATGATGGAGACACAATCAATCACCTGCAATTGATTTTGTATGCAAAACAGTGGGCCCAGTACTAGGTCTACTTTTCTGCCTCTCAAAACTTCCATGCACGAAACCAGATGGCGAAGACTTAATTCTCAACCAAAGGGACTAAACAAAATACACACTACAGGAAGTAAAAAAGCAGTCATCTGAGACTCCAGTACACAGGCACACATAGATACTGAAGGCAAACCTGACAGAAATCTGGTCACAAAGATGGAAGCAGAAAACTTAATGACAAATGTCATGTTGAAACAAAAGTTGGGTTCAGAGAAGAGCCATTTGAAGAGGCTGCAGATCTTATCACCAATGAAAGCAGAGAAGAAGCCGAGGGACCTCAGCTTACTCTCATCCAAAGTGCCTGATTGACCATGAATATTCCTCAGTTGTAGGGTTTGCAAATAGTTGAACTGCTCTTTAAGAAGCATAACAAGCATCTGCACACAGCCCTCTCTAAGAAGCTGCTGCACAGGAGGTTTTGAAAACTTCCTGCCTTCAGATCCCTAAGTAGAATACATACATTAGAAATAACCAATCTGGAAGGCATAGGGTAATAATGGAAGCTGCACAGAGAAGAACAAATAGAGAAGGAGGTCATCCTCCATGGGACATGCAATGTGACCATGGGTCTCAGTCTACAAATCAAACTCATCATCCTTCAAAGCCTCCTGTGCAGCAGCTTCTTCCTCATCATCATCAAGCCCAAGATAGGGATTGTGCTCAACTGGCTTGAACTTGTATCCTGTATAAATGTAAAAGGCAAGAGCGGCCATCTCATCTGCGAAAGTGCCAGTCCATCTGTATCGATATACTGTGACAGTGAAGAGTGCAAAAACCACAATGCGAGTGAAGTAAATGTAGCTAACTACCACAATGTAGTATTGACGGAACAAAGTGAGCTTCTCCAAGTTCCGTGCTGCTTTGCCATCAGCGTGAGATGCCTCTCTCAGATGCTTGATTGACCAGACGATGGGGAACAACACTGCACAACAGCAGATGATATCCAAAAGAAGAAACACTTGTTTCCACGTGAAGAAGTCTTTGGTGGAAGGTCCAGCTTCATCGTAAACAACGAAGGCGGCATTGGCAAAAACCTGAAGAGGGATGACAACCATGAGTACCTTCTTTTCCTTGTCTTGTAGGTATGGCCTCAGAAAGGACCAGCCCGTGCCGATCAGAATGATCACAACGAACAGCATTCCTCCCCGGAGGAAATTGAATATGTAGTAAGCAACATCCCAGCCATGCGGCGTCCCCGTCCTCTTCACGTACTGCTTCTCTTCCGCCTCACAAATCAAGTTGAGTGCCTTGAGCACAACCAAGACCCCCATGAGAATGTGGATGCGATGCACGGAGAGCTTCTGATTCCAACAAATGTAGATCCAGATACCTAACAGTGCAAGATGTGCAAGAAAGAAGGTGAAGAAAAGCGTAGGTAGCTGTGTTTGCCCCATCGGCAGATAGTCCTTCTTCCCGTTCTCCACATTGTACATGGAAGTCGTGACGTCTATGGAAACCGGCTGCTTCAAGCAATTCTCGAAATAGAGGCTGTACTCGTCGCCAATATCCACCTTAGACGAGTAGGCATACGGCAAACCTGTATCCGTCAAGTCTTGTGCGGCTTCCGAGAGCGTGAAGAGCGTTTTGATCCGCGAGCTCTCCAACAGGCAGTCCTTTTGCTCTTGTTGCAAGTCGGCGTATGCAGGCACAAGATCCTCATTACGGGAGAGAAAGAATCCCGCTCGCTTATGGTCGCCTTCCGGAAGCTTGACGTCTGAGATGTTGATGTTCACCACGCCTCCCGACTCGAACCCGAAAGTCTCGAACAAGATGAAGAGGCGGGCGTCTTCCGTAATGACCATGTGCTTGATTTCCGCATCGCAAAAGCGAAACAAACTCACAGCCGCCAGGAAAAAACACAACATCGCAACCGGAAGCACCGAGGCCCTGCGCACAGCCGCCTTGCATCGCACCATCTCCGCCGACGACGACGATCCTGTGTCCTGGAGCGCGAGAGATCAAAGCATTCCTCACAAGGAGCTAACAAAGGACTATTTACAGCACAACAAAGCAAAGAGACACACCGGGCAGCTGCGCTTAACGAGAGAAATGAAGAAGAGAGAGAGAGAGAGAGAGAGAGAATCCAATATGGTCGGGCAGAGCACCATGCTTTCTTTTCGCTGACCGGTCAGTAATGAAACCACGGGCAGAGAAGAAATGTTTTGGAGCTTAAACTTGTTCTTCTGAGAGAGAGAGAATCTTAAGGGCAGGAAAGAAACGTTTTGGAGGGTTAATTTGTCTTTCCAGAGAGAGAAAGAGTTGGGGAGAATCCTATATGGTCGGGCAGAGCACCATGCTTTCTTCTCGCTGACCGGTCAATAATGAACCTAAGGGCAGGGAACAAATGTTTTGCACGGTAAACGTTTCGGAGGGTAAACTTGTTTTCCTGAGAGAGAGACAATCCTCAGGGCAGGAAAGAAACGTTTTGGAGGGTAAACTTGCTTTCCTGAGAGAGAGAATCCTATATGACCGGGCAGAGCACCATGCTTTCTTTTCGCTGACCAATCAATAATTAAACCAACTGGAGAGGGAAAACGTTTTGGAGGCTAAACTTGCTTTACCCTGAGAGAGAGAGAGAGAGAGAATCCTATATCTGACCGTGCAGAGTACCATGTTTTGTTTTCGCTGACCAGTCCGTAATGAACCCACGGGCAAGGAAGAAACGTTTTGGAGGGTAAACTTGTTTTTGAGAGAGAGAGAGAGAGGGGGGGGAGAATCCTATATGACTAGGCAGAGGACCGTGCTTTCTTTTCGGTGACCAGTTAGTAAGTAATGAACCCACGGGCAGGGAAGAAACGTTTTGGAGGGTAAACTTGTTTTTCACAGAATTGATTCCAATCCAGATTTTTTTCATGAACATATTTTTACCTTTCGTTTTGCAAGGATGATACGTTTTTATCACACCCTAAACTCAGGGCTTGTCAATTCAGCCCTTTCTTTTACTCTTTATTGTGGTCCAACTTGTCAATTTTGTGGTCGACACATTCTACAACGTTCCCCTCACAATCTTGAATGTTCTAACAACATTCCCTACCTTTAACGTCAAAGAGCAGGTTGTAGATGATGGATTTTGATGGAGCAATGAAATGTGAAGAGATAAAAAAGAACACCACAAAAAAGAACACCACAGATGAAAGCATTATATTGAACAAGCATTAACACTAAGAGACGAAAGCATTATATTGAACAAACATTAACACTAAGAGACGAAAGCATTATATTGGACAAACATTAAAAACATTAACACTAAGAGACGAAAGCTAGGGGAGCAAATGAGATTAGATATCCCAGTAGTCCTAGCTATCCTATATATTAAAACAAACGTGGTGTCTGTTTGTGTGTTCGTCACAGACACCCGCCCATTGGACCTATTGGTGGCCCACAGCAACAACCCGTTGATTTGTGGCCCCAGATGGTTGTGTGAGAGGCGAATCCGCGTAGCGCCTGGGATTTGGGCGAGAGGCCCAAAAAAACAGCGCAGTATCTCGCATACACATACACATGCACGCGCGGTTTTCTCATCCAATGCTCTCTCTTCGCACGCGCACGGGGACCCACCCACAAATCCGAGCGAGCGAGAGGATTTCTGGTCGCAATCAAGATTTGGGAACTTCGATCTCCTCCTCCTTGCTGCTGCTGCTGAGCGGATTCCTGACGAGATCTCTCCGTAACAAACTTTTATAGAAAAAACCAAATGCAAAAAAGGAGATTTTTGCTTTGCGCTTGAGTACCAAACAGAACGTTTTCAGCTACGCTTGCATTTCCAAGCCGTTATCTTCTAGTAACGCCACACGAATTGTTCCCGACAACAATGGCCTTTTTTTGTTGTTGTTTGTTTCCCGCTATGGCTACTATTGAATGTTGCCAATTTGCTTAAACTTCCAGAAAACCAAAAGCTTCAAGATTCATACATAAACACAGACAAAAAACAGACACAAAAAGAAACACAAACAAAGGGACAGAGAGACAGAGAGAAAAACAGAGAGGTGCGTGATTTTGGGGAGGGGTTGATATGGTTGTAAAGGGGTTTGATGATGCATCAGAATCTTATAGGTATAGGAATGGTGGTGAGTAGAGCAGCAATGCTATAACCTAGGATTACAACAGTAGCAAAAAACAGAAGAGGAACTGGTAAAGATGGTGAAGGAAGAAGTGAGGAGAGTTTGGCATGCGCTAGGAAGGTGGTAGTGAGCAGACGCTGGGCTACTTTGGTATTGCCTATTGTTGCTGCTGTTGCTGCTTCTTCTACTACTACTACATTATTCTCAGTTTTGCCATCACCACCACCTCTGTTGTTGCCTCCTATGCTTGTAAAAGAAACAGATTCTAGGTACACCCAACTACGTGGTATGATCATGGATGCTAAGTTCGTCTCTCGAAGAAAGAAAGAAAATTCACTCCCTTAGAACTTTTTACATAGCACATACTGCATTGCAATCTATTTTGTTGTTGTTTGTTTCCCGCTATGGCTGTTGCTGAGTGCTGCCCATTTGCTTAATCTTCCAGAAAGCCAAAAGTAAGTCAATGGAATAGGTACACCTCAACAGTACCTTCTATCAGGATGTACTTCACATCAAGGGCCACCAGGACAGCTAACTCTTTGCACAATTTGGCCCTGGCATCATAAGCCACATTGTGGCTTTGATGTTATGGCCAAAACCAAGCACTTCACTCTAATTCACTAAGGAGACAAAAGCTTCTAGGGACTGTACCACCTCTACCTATGTGTTTGTGTAAAAGAGCCTTAAAACCAGCATCGATATGAAGGTCCTTTAGCAGCTAAAAATGGCAAGGATCTCCCAGTTCCACAACAGACCCCATTTACCCCATCTCACTTATCAGTCCCCAACACTTCACATAGAATATTGCATAATTCATATGCATGCCTACAAGAGGGACTCTGTACTATGCAGAATCAAATCATAAGCATGGGCATCGGCATGATTAGGACAAACAAACACATGTGATTCTTTCCTGCCTGATGTATTGTGCTTAGCATGCGTACACTTCCTATCTAAACAAAACACAGTTGTAGGACATTGTAAAGCCTTCAGAGTCCACCTGAAAGTTCTAATTCCATAGTTTATGGACACATCAATAACAGAAAACATCTAGAAATCTATTGTCTACCATCTTTCTACCTACTTTTTGGAGTATGCACATTGCAAAACAGAGAAACCAAGAGTGACAAGCTTGAGACAGAGAAAGGCTTCCAATTAAAGATGCAACTATCTGACATCTAAAAAGAGAAAATTCACTCAAAAGCCCATTGGTTTTCCTTTCAAACTTCCTCCTCTTCTTTTGGTGTGAAGTCATTCTTAATATTGAATGTCTTGCGAATCTCCTCTAGAGTCTTGCCTTTGATCATATCAGCCACTGTTTGACAGGTAAGATCCAGCAGATTCTTTATATTCAGATATTCAGAGAGACAGAGACAGACAGAGAGAGGTGCGTGATTTTGGGGAGGGGTTGATATGGTTGTAAAGGGGTTGATGATGCATCAGAAGCTTACAAGTACATGAATGGTGGTGAGTAGAGCAGTAGTGCTACAACCTAGGATTACAGTAGCAGCAAAAAACAAAAGAAGAACTGGTAAAGATGGTGAAGGAAGAAGCAAGGAGAGTTTGGCATGCGCTAGGAAGGTGGTAATGAACAGACGCTAGGCTGCTTTGGTATTGCCTATTGTTGCTGCTGCTGCTGAACTTCTTCTACTACTACTACATTATTCTCAGTTTTGCCATCACCACCACCTCTGTTGTTGCCTCCTGTGCTTGTAGAAGAAACAAATTCCAGGTACACCCAATTGCGTGCTATGATCATGGATGCTAAGGTCCTCTTTGGAAGAAAGAAAGAAAATTCACTCCCTTAGAACTTCTTACATAACACATACTGCATTGCAATCTATCTGTAAGACTTGCTCCAGAATCAGAAAATCAAATCTGTTATAAGAAGTGGGTCAAGAATCAGACATCTCGTAATGGGTTGTCAAGAAAAATTGATGTTGTTGGTTGTGGCAATGCAGTAAGGAAAGAAGGAAAGAAGGAAAGAGAAAAAGAATTGATGTAGGTTGCAGCAATGCAGGAGGCAAGGAGGAGGAGGAGGAGGGGGTTGTCGGGTGGAATTTCACACACATAATGGGTGTGCTTAGGTGTGTCACGGTTCCTGGACTTTGTGTACAATGCAGAGGGTTGACCAGTAGTAGGCAGTCAGGGAACGCGATGCCTTTGCTAGGCGTGCTACCAGGGCAACCCAACCTGCTGAATAATAATAGACAATCAAGGAACGGGATGCCTCTGCCAAGCGTGCTGCCAGGACAGCCCAGCATGTTGAACAACAGCAGGCAGTCAAGGAACAGAATGCCTCTACCAGGCGTGTTGCTAGGGTAGCCCAGCTTGCTGAACAACAAGCAGTCAGGGAACGGGATGCTTCTGCCAGGCGTGCTGCTAGGGCAGCCCAGCCTGCTGAACAGCAGTAAGTAGTCAGGGAACAGGATGCCTTTACCAGGCGTGCTGCTAGGGCAGCCCAACCTATTGAACAGCATGTAGTCAGGGAACGATATGCCTCTGCCAGGCATGTTACCAAGGCAGTTCAACCTGCTGACCAGCAGCAAGCAGCCAGGCGAGGGGCTCGCGCCTGGCGAGCTATGAAGCAAGCCCTGCACATTGTGGATGAGGTGGAGGGGTTGGTGGTACACTCATTGGGTGCCATGTCACATAGGTGCACACACTGCAATGCACTCCGCTTTGAGCATGAGAAAAAACGCACCACTTTGTGTTGCAGCGGTGGTGAGATGTCTGGGTTGAACAATGCTTTCCCTGCCCTTGCACCTCAGCCACTCAGAGATTTGCTCACCAGTGTGCCCAGTGAGCATGACGCGCTCCCAAGTCACGGGGTGAAACCCACTTGAGGGTTTCACAAAGTCAAGTTGCGGAAAGTTGAGACTTGGTAGCACGCTCCTGGCTTCCAACTCTAGAAAGGGGTAGAAGGTCGAGTTGGGAGCCCCGGGATTAGACTAGGAAGAGGGACTAGCTTAGCTCGTGTGAATCTGCATCCAGAAAAAAACCAACCAAATCGGGTTAATTTAGCATTCGGGACACCTTTGGGTGTTGGGACTTGCCACGGGCACTTGGACACACAAGACTCACCACGGCCCGGACTCGGGGGGAAGCCACCACCTTCCCCCTTATAGTATTCTTTGTGGCTGGTCGCGGAGGCTACATCCGAATGGCACAAATTTCCGGGACTCCCAAAATGGAGTCCCGAAATTGTCTCGGCGGGACTCCCGGAATTTTGAACCACCATAACTCCCGACTGCAGAATTAGATCGTGACAAGGTCTAAACCAAAGTTGTAGCCCTCGTTGAGATCTTTCCAATGCCATGTCGCACACTCAAATCGAACGTCGGGAAGAGGTCGATTCTCGACTTTTAGTGGTCGGGAGTCAAACTGCCAGTTTGACTCCCGACCCTTCTTTTGCCCATAACTTGGGCTGCAGATGTCCAAATTGCCAATGCGAGGGCATTTTCGATATCTACGTTTCAAGACCTTTTCAATGACATCAAGAACACCCCAATGCGAGGTGTTTTGCCCCTTTCTATCGAGCTCTGAACATTCAGGAGTCTCGGAAGACTCTTAACCTCCAACTTTTCCAAGTGTTGGGCTTCACCCCCACACTTGGCCAAAGTGGGGTTGTGACAGAGCACCAGCCTTTGCCACGTGCCACTAAGGATTTCAGGCAGAACATTCGTGCATACAACTCTGCATTGCAGATGGCTTCAACGAGCCTGCACATCCATTCCCTGGAACAAGGGATCAGCATGATTGCCATCGAAGGGGCTGTGCATCACTTGTTGGGGCCTTTGTAGCCCACCGAGCATGATGTGCCACAATTCGCCCAGCTGTACATCATTGACTCCATGGATGCACAAGTCACAACACGCCTTGCAGCTTTGGGTGCTACGGGTGCTATTTTGCATCAGCCAATTTTGGCGGGGCTACAGCAGATGTTGCATGATCACAACACATTTTTGTAGCGTTTCAAACAAGTCATGGACATGCCCACACACGACTTGCCTCAATGGGAAGTTGTCATCAGGGTTGACGGCAACGTTGACAAGCGCCGCTACAATGCTCCTACCGCCCCCGAAGTGGCTAGGCTGCTGCCAGGTGAGGTTTTTCAACAACGTGTACTACTGTGCTGTTTGTTTGTTGCCATCACTCACTTGATGCAATGTTCCTCATTCATTGACATAAATGTTGTTGCTCCTGCACAGGCGGCGGTGACGAGCCGGTTACCGATAGGGACATCAGAGTGTGTGCACGCGGTGATGGGCTATGGAGGATCAGTGACCTGCACCCTGCTTACGATCAACTGCACTTTGTGCTGTTCCATCGTCATGGTGAGCTTGGCTGGCAGCCAGGCATGCCCCATGCTACTATTGCCCCTGTCCACCGGCGGGCTGCTGGCGGCAAGGAGGAAGGTGATGCTGGGCATGTTGTAGGAGATGCAAAGCCAGCACAACCTACATAGGATGATGGTAGCGAAAAGGAAGGTGATGCTGAGCATGTTGTAGCAGATGTAGGGCCAGCACAACCTGCACAACGCAAAAAAATCACTGCACGGGAATGGGCTTGCTATCACATGCACGATAGGAACCCGGCATCGCACGCCTTCTTTGTGTATGGCAAACGTTTGTATCAAGAGTGGGGTGTTGACCAATACAGCAAACTGGAATCACAACGGCTGTTTAACATACACAACAACCGGGGCCCTTTGCATGCTGCAATTTATAGTGGCATGGTTGATGCTGTTGCCAATAACGACGCCAACACCGACAACCTGGGCAGGCTCATTGTATTGCCATCCTCATTCATTGGTGGCCACTGACACATGGTTTAGTTGTACCAAGATTCCATGGCCATTGTCCGCCAATATGGCAAGCCTAATTTATTTATCACCATGACCTGCAACCCCAAGTGGGAAGAGATTGTCAACGCACTAAAGCCCGACGAGATTGCCGATGACCGCCCTGATTTGGTCACACGCGTTTTTGTTGGCAAATTACAGCACTTGCTAGACGAGCTTTTGAAGAAGGGCATTTTTGGCGAAGTGGTGGCTGACATTCATGTCATTGAGTGGCAAAAGAGAGGCCTACCCCATGCACACATTCTGCTCATTCTGCACTTCAATCACAAACCACGAGGGCCCGATGAGTACAACTACATGGTGTCTACAGAGTTACCTGATAAGGATACACACCCCACTCTTTTTGAGGTCGTTACAAGTTGCATGCTGCATGGCCCTTATGGCACCATCAACCCACATTGCCCTTGCATGGTTGACGACGTTTGTTCAAAAGGCTACCCTAAGGCCTTCACAAAGCACACCACTGACACCACCGACTCCTACCCAACATACCGCCGCCGGGATGATGGCTGCACATTTGAGCGGTAAGTGTGCTGGCAGTAGGACCATGCATTTGGACTGACAACATGCACGACTATGTTGCCATGCTTGCATTTATTGACCTGTGGCACCGCTCATCTAACAACTGTTGTTTGGCTGTTGCTGTTGCAGGGGTGGGTTTGCCTTTGACAACCGTTGGGTGGTGCCCTACAATCCGTACCTGTCCCTACTCTTCAACTACCACATCAACGTGGAGGTATGCACCACTGTTGCGATTGTCAAATACCTCTACAAGTACGTCTACAAGGGCCACGACCGTGCACAGGTGGACGTTGGCCCGATGGACGCTACTGCACCTGATGGCGCTGCGCCCGTTCAACCACGCATGCGGGATGAGATCAAGATCTACCAAGACGGCCAGTATGTGTCGGCTTCTAAGGCCAGCCACCGTCTATATGGCTTTGATCTACACAAGGAGCACCCCAATGTCGTTCGGCTTGGTATGCACTTGAAAGGGCGTCAGACCATCCTGTTTCAAGAGGCCACTAATGCTACGGCCGTATTTAACCGGAACCCTCACATAACTCTGACTGCAGGGTTTACATTTAACAAAACAGCATGGGAGCATCTCAATCCATCTGCACCATTGCACTTGGCTCTCAACACGCTTTACCATGACTTTCCACACATTGCCACATGGAAAAAGAAGGAAAAGCAATGGGCACTCCGCACACAAACGCCAAGTCTGCTGCCTATCGGCCGTATGTACTTTGTGCAACCCTCCGAGGGGGAGAGGTACTTCTTGCGTCTTTTACTGCATCACGTGCCTAGGGCTATGTCTTTTAAGGACCTCGCGTGCACCAACAGGCACTTGCAACATCCCACGCAGCACGCATCTTTCAAAGAAGCATGTTAGTAGCGTGGTTTGCTGCAAGACGATGCTGAGTGGGCCCAGTGCATGGAGGAGGTTGCAAGCATGGCAAGTGCCTCATGCCTCAAAGCACTGTTTGTTGCCTTACTAGTGTTCAATGTTGTTACAAACCCATTGGCTCTGTGGGAGCGTTTCAAGGAGGACATGGCAAAAGACTTCCTGTATCAAGCACGCTAAGTTGGTGCTCAGCTCTACCCGTGTATGGCTTTGCATGTCAGGCCGCCTTGCGGTTTTACATGGTCATGGTTTGCATGTTATGCGGCGCTCAATGCTCACTATGTCGTGTGTGTGCTCCTATAACGTGCAGGGCGAACCATAGCGGCAACTCGATGCTGCCATCCGGGACATGGTGCTGCGGGAGTTGGCGCTGCACTTGGCACACCTCAACAACAGCCAAGGCTTGGCAACATTTGGCTTGCCGACACCTGTGGCCCAGCCTGCCAGTGCTGTGGTGGCAGACGAAATTGTTAGGTATGACACAGCAACGCAAGCAGCCATGCGAGATGAACGCATGCCACAACTTAACCCTGAGTAACGAGCTGTCTATGACAATGTCATGGCCATTGTCAATCGCCCTACATTTTTTGTCAATGGCCTTGGCGACATTGGCAAAACCTTTTTTTACAGTTGCTTGTTGAGCACCATGCGCGCATGGGTCAGGTCGCTATTGCTATGGCATCATCTAACATTGTTGCATTGTTGTTGGACGGAGGCCGCACTGCACACTCACATCTCAAGATCCCTATGCAAGGCCTCAACAACACGTCCACATGCTACATCAGTAGGGATTCTAAGCTGGTAGCACTTTTGTAAGCGACTGCGTTCATTGTGTGGGATGAAGCTGTCATGATGCACAAGCATGTTTTTGAGGCTGTCAACAGGTCTTTGCAGGACATCATGGCTGTCATTAACCCAGCATTCAAGTTCTTGCCCTTTGGCGACTTGGTTGTGGTGTTTGGCGGCAATTTTCGACAAATTTTGCCTGTTGTGCCCTGCGACACTAGGGGAGATGTCATCGCTGCAGCTTTGAACCGTTCCAGCATATGGCAACATGTGCGTGTATTCAAGCTGCACACCAACATGCGCATGTAGAGGTTGCTAGCTCAGGGTGGGGCGCATGCACAAGTAGATGCCACACGACAGCAGGCATTTGTTGATTACTTGCAACGTGTGGGGGAGGGCGCAGAACGCGTGTATCCCTCTGTTAGTGAACACTCCATTCTTATTCCTCATGACATGTGCTGTAATGGCCCTACTGTGGCAGATTTGATTGAAGAAGTGTATGGTGCTCTATCATCTATTGTTGAGTATGCTGCAAGATCTGCATACATCATTGAACGTGTAATTCTTACACCTTTGAACAAAGATGTGGATGCACTCAATAAACTCATCAATGACAAATATGCATTCACAAAGCACGATGGCTCGCCCGCACAGCACCGCATGTATTACAGCGTGGATTCTGTGGTGCATGGGGAGCAACATGGCATTTACCCCACTGAGTTCTTGAACACACTCAGTTTTTCGGGCGTACCACCCCATGAACTGCACTTGCAGGAAGGTTGTCCCATCATATTATTACGTAACATGACTAGCGGCCTGGCTAATGGTACCAAGCTCATTGTCATTCAACTCATGCAGCATGTCATTGAAGCAGAGGTGGCAACAGGTCCTGCAAAGGGCCAATGAGTGTTCATTCCACGGCTAAGCATCACACCTTCAGACACAGAACGAATGCCTTTCATTTTGCACCGTCGCCAGTTCCCTATGCGCCTTGCATTTGGCATGACCATCAATAAGGCGCAAGGGCAAACATTGAAGATGGTCAGCATTTTTCTACCCAAGCATGTATTTACACATGGCCAGTTGTATGTAGCCATGTCGCGCATTGGGTGCCCCGAGGGGTTGAAACTGCTGGTTACAGATGGGTGGGAGGATGTTCATGAAGATGCACCTACCGGTGTGTACATTCGCAATGTTGTTTACACAGAGGTGTTGTAACATGATTGTGCAGATAGTAGAGTTTAACAAAGCGTTCGGGGTGGCTAGAGTGGCGTAGTATAAATGATTGATACTAAGTGTTGTGCATATTGACTTGTCATCCCCTAAAGTTCACCAAAGGCATGCTTACTTGACAAATCCATCAACTATAGCTTGCTTTTCAATACAAAAAGCTCTCTCAATTAATATTCTTTCCCTATAATGGGTTGTCATGTTACATTTTGTAATTTATCCCCTACAAGGTGGGCTTTGAATAGCAGGCTTTATTATGCCTACAATGGACATTAACAAAAATAAATGTACCCTACTACAATTACCAATATAGGTGATGTGAAAGTTACAAGTTTGTTATAGTTTGCCCACACACTTGCTCATGACATCCTTCCAAAACCCTAAGTTGTCATTCCTCAAAACTTTAGAAGGATTCAAAGGAAGTATGAGATAAATCTTCCTTATCTTCAAAAGGTTAATCTAGTTTGTAAGAAGAAAATCTTTTATTTGTATCTTGCATGAAACAAGTATATGCACAATTGGTAGAATCCTTTGGTGACACACCTTTTCAAGTCCTCTCTATGAAACATGTCTCTTTAGTTTTAAATCATACTATATGAAGGAACTTATGTTCATCCACAAATCGTCTTCCAACACTCCCACATGAACTTAAGTTTCATTCTTAAAGTAAAAAAAACTTCTAAATTTATCCACTAATGATCCTACAAACTTCATCATTCCATGTTTTTGCTTTGAGTTTTGAAACTATTAGGCTTTTTCTTTTTGAAAATGTTGTCAAAGAATGTAGTTCAAAACTAAAAAGACAATCATTGTGTTTTTCTTGTGGTAAAGGTTCTGTCAATACATCTACTATCATTTGATTTGTAGGACTACATTAAAAAACTTCTCCACTCTTTATTTTTCTTTCACAAAATGATGTTACAAAGTAATGTGTTTATTGTGTGAATGAAAATGAGGGTTATTAAACATTGCAATGCAAAATTGATTGTCGCAATAGAACATCGTCAAAAAAGATAAAGGAAAGCTCAATATTTTCATAAGCTTCCACAACCCAATTGTTTCCTTTGTGACTTTTGCGGCTACCATGTACTCAGCTTTAATGTTTGACAAGGCCACAATATGTTATTTCTTATTTTGCCATGACACAATTCCCTCAATCAAAGAGAAATTATAACTAATTGTTGATCTTCATGTGTTTACATCTCTACCCGAATTTAAATCACACCACCCTATAATTAGTAATTTTTGTTGGTTTTGATTATCCAAACTACTTTAGAATTTGAGACCATAAACTTTGGTGCATTGCAAGTAACAAAATATTTGCTTCATAGCTCCCCATTGAAATGTATCAAGATTTGCCATGAATTCACCTACAAACCCCACAATAAATGAAATGTCAAGACGTGTGTTAACCATGAGGTACATCAAACACCCTACAACTTGAGAATATGGAATCTTTTCCATCTCCATCAATTCTCGTGTACCAAATTCTTGGAGATTGTTTAAGACCATAGAAGATCTTCGACAACTTACAAACTTTTTGTTGATTAGCTCCAGATTTTACATTGCCTTCTAGTTACATCATGAATATTTCCTCTTTTAAATAACCATTCAAAAAAACAACCTTCACATTAAATTGTTGGATTTCTAAACTTAATTATGCAAGAATTACAAATATCACTTGCAAAAAAGACATCTTTACTACTAGACAAAAGGTTTTATAATAGTTAAGTCCAGGAACTTGTGAGAAACCTTTTCCCACAAGTCTCACCTTATATTTTGTTATTTTGCCTAAAGCATCATATTTCTTTTGAAAAACCTAGTTACAAGAAATGATAGACTTTTCTTTGGGTCTAGGTGCTAGAACACAAGTGTTATTTTTATTAGAAACTTATACTCATTATTTATTGCCTCTTGCCAATATTTACTATTTGAACTTGCAAGTGCTTCTTTAACATTGGAAGTTTTTGTGGACTCTACTAAAAATGCATGTGCATAATAAACATAGTCTTGTAATCGAATTGGTGGTTTCTTACTTTCTTTGACCTTCTCCAATTATTTGTTTTGTTAATGGTAATTCTTTCATCTTCATCCTTTCTTTGCAATTTGAAACTAGGTCTTCATCCTTTCTATCAAATAAAGGGTTATAAAGTTCTCGAGTAATTTATTGGCTCTTGCTCCACTTTTAGTTAGAAATTTCCTTTGATGTTGTTTTCCAACTAAGCAACTTTCACATAAAAGTAATTCGTTAATTTGATCAATAATTCTTAAAACCATGTTTTGTTTCTGTATTTCCTTTATGATATTTATAGAAAAGTGTCCATGTACATTATTGATGTCATTTAATGGTGGATAACGAAAAAAAAATCCATGGATGTTTTTCCGTGGTTGATGCATAAAAACTTGTTTCTGCCATTTTTTCCAAATCTAATTGGGTATGAGTTCCCTTCCTTTCTCAATTGTATTTGTACATTTTTTTATTCATATATTTTATAGAAGTCCAACATACATCATTTTCAAATCTCAGTTTCATTCCTTTGTTACAATTCATCCTAATGACATTAGACTTCGAATTAATCTAAGAACATAAAATACATTATGTACATCCCTTGAAAGATTGAAACATGAGTCCAAAAGTGGAAATAATAGAAGAAGAAGGAGTTGGGGTACACTCCTTAATTTGCAGCACTTCAGGGATAGAGGGACGTGTTGGAGCTCTAAGATGGGGACTAGGATGAGTGACAAGCGGGTCAATTATTCACACGAACTTGCACAAACCAAACAACAAGTTGGTTAATGTGTGGTTGGAACATTTTTGGTGCACGGACAAGCCACAACCATACACATACTCACAAGATTCACCAGGCCTAAACTTGGGGGAGGCCACCACTTTCCCCCTTATATTATTCTTTGTGCCAAGCCATAGGGCTTGCATTCAAATGTCCTTTTATCCTGGGAGTCCTGAAATTGGGACTCTCGCAACTTTGGAAGCCCATAACTTTTTGTTTAAACCTTCGATTGAGGTGAGGTCTAAAGCAAAGTTGTAGTCCTCGTCCTAAACTTTCCAATAATATGTGGCACAACATCTGAACGTAAGTAAATCAAAGAGATTACATACATTTAGTGGTCAGGAATTAGATTAGCAATTTGACTTCCGACCCTTCTTTCAACCATAACTTATGTTTTAAATACTAAAATGGGATGTTCAAACCTATTTTAAACATATAATTTTCAAGAGCTTTCCAATGTTATAAAAAAATCTTCAACCAATTAGTTTTGACCCTTACAATTGCTTTTTGAAAATTCAGAAGTCCATTAGGATTCCAACTTCCAAAATGAGAACCCACTTGGGAATGCGTGGGCTCATTCCTTCACACCTTCCTACACTCCCGGGAACATGAAATGTTACTCTTGAGCTTCACTTTGAGCCTAAGCCTTCACAAGTCCTTGCTTTGGTCGCAAGCCGAAGGCTAAGGTCATGACATTTGCATTACGATTCCACTATGCACTAGCTTGGTGCACTAAGATTCTAAAAGGAAGGAAATTGACCTGATTCCTTTTACTTGTTGATTCTTACCATCACCTAAGTAAATATCTTCAAGGAAAGGTAAAGGTTCTAGATTGTGAAACCACTCTTAGTGAGGAGTCATGTGTTTTGTACAACCAAAATCCAGCAAACATGTATGGGAATATTTTGTTTCCCCTTGTATTGCTAAAAACATTTGAAGCTTTGTGAATGTTTCATTTTTTTAATAATGTGGCATTATTTACGTGATTCCTTTAAAAATTTGTCATTCTTTTGTAATCGTTTATGCGATGTCCAAGTATACCACAATGAAAGCATTACCTTTTAAATTTTGGTTGAAATTGTGTTGATAATGTTCTATCAAGATTAATAGATTGGACTTGATTACATTTTCTTTTCTATTTCTTCCATTTTTGTTTATTGCCTTTCTTACTTTGATTTCTTGAATATAAGGTTGTAGAATGGTTCTCTCCTTAGTTAACTTATTCATTCATAATTTCTTCTTGTTGGAATTTGCCAAATATTATTGACAATGTCAATTTCAGTTGGTTGCCAATTGTAGAAATGAAAGTCTTGTAAGAGGTTTGCAAACCATGAAAGATTTGATTAATTGCATCGTCATCCTTCACTTTAATTCTAGCCTTTGTTATCTTGTTCATCAAAGCTTGAATTATTTTTAAATAAGTCATGACATCTTCACCTTCTTACATGGTGAAAGTTATCAATCTCCTCTTTGTTATGAAAATGTTTGACCTATTACTATGTTCATGTATTGTAATCAACTTATCCCATACTTCCTTAAAAGTTTTGAAGAGCCTCATTACCTCAATTTGATTGTCACCTGAATTCAAAATAATATATGATCTAGCAATTGAGCCTCTCTATAACCATTTTTGATGGGGTACAACATCTATTAATCCTAGGTTTGTTTTAGTTTCATTGACCACATTAAATAAACCATTCCTCAATGCTCATTATAATAAGTTCTAAATTTATTTTTTAAATCGAAAAGTTCATTCCATTCATTTTCTCAATTGTTAAATTGGCCTAAAATCATTATTTGTATTGATTATAGAGGCTTGGCTTGCACCTCCTACAACACCAAAGCCACCAACTCCAACATGAGTAGCCATCTCTGTATGATCATGAGATCACACCTTCCAAAATGACATAAAACATGACCTTTATGTTTTCTTTATTCCATGCACCTCAATTATTCCATGTTCTAATACCATCTAAAGTTTTATGTATTAAAGACGTTCAAGAACAATAGTGAAGTATGAGTTTCTTCATAAGAAGAAAAGATCTTCTTTTATGTGACATGAAATAAATATATATACAATTGATAGATAGAACCCTTTGGTGGCACACCTCTTCAAGTTTTTAGTATGAGACTTGTCTCTTTAGTCTTAAATCATAATACATGAGTGAACCTATGTTCATTCATGAATCATCCTACAACATTTGATGCTTGCAACACAAATGAAATAACAATGAAAACATAAATGAAAAAATAGTTTGGTGATACAAAATTTGAACCTAACAATGTCCACAAACATATATTTAAGGTGAAATTTATTAAGGTTTGATGAAATGACAAAATCATTACTATAAACTTCTTCACATGCAAATCATTTTTCAGACACTATTTCCTTGTAAATCAAAACATTGTCTCCTTTAATTTTAGTAAAAACAATCTTTTATAAAACTTTGCCTTTGATGTCCTATTTAAATTGACGATAAGCTCTAAATTTAATACAAGTAATTATAAATAAATAAATAAATCAATTCTATGAAAACTACTTCTAGTTTGCATAGCTTTTGAAATCACGGTGCTCAAATATTTCTATTCCATACTCCACGAGTATAAACACATCTATCATTCTTGTTATTGCATACCTTTCACCTATCATGTTAATAACATTCCTTCCTTGGAGTTTAGGAATGTTTTCAATCATTTGTTTATTTAAAAGGTGTAACATGTTTTTCCCAACATGTTTTCACAAATACAACACATTGTCTCAAGCATAATGTTCAATTTCTTCTTAGTTGTAGATGAAAGAAAATGAGTGATGGTTTTTGTAAACACATGTTTGTGAAGCATAAATGCTTCATATGTTTCCACTACATCAACTTTATATAACAATCTACAAGTTGGAAATCCTTTACACCTTAATATTCAACATCAAATTTGTAGTTCTTGCATGCACCTTGCTAATGCTTGCACATGGAAAAATTACAAGGATATAATAGAAAAACAAATTGGAATATACCTTAAAGAAAAAATAATACTACAAACAAAAAAAAACATAGTATACACAAACCAAAGTTTTTAAATGTAAGAAACCACATTATGAATGGGGGAAATACCTCATGAAGGTTTTGAATTTGTCTTCATGGATGGTGGAAGCAATATTATTGATTTTTTATAATTCCACTACACCATAGATGAAAAAATTCCTAGTGGAAAAATAACCAAACTACAAGCTTATTTCTTGCAGATGACTTATTTAACATTTGTTTTGGTTAAACATATTTTATTCTTGAATAAAAAGATAACATAGTTGATTTTTTAATATTTTAGCTGGGATCTACACAAAGAGATTTGTTAATAATTTTGGTTGATGCAAATTTAATCTGCTCATATGTGAGGTTTGTTCAAATGTTGAATCTAAGTCCAAATATGCTAATGATTTATAACATGAATTGCTTCTCAAAATTGAATTCAATTTTTCCAACCTCGTTAACATACTTGCAATGTTGTAAGAAAAATTGCAAATAGTCTTTAGCCAATTTTCAAAGCATTCAAAATAAGATGTAAAACACAAAACAAGGGTAAATTTGATAAATACATTGTGAAGGGACACAAATATTCATTTATTTCACCACATTAAGCAAGATTTCATAAAATAGGTCCACTAGTGATTTCAAAATTAACTCATTTAAATCTTTAATTGTGAAAGTGGTATCAATTTCTTTGTAACATTGTCATGAATCAAATGGCCTCTTAGACCTAAATTGTTAAATGTTTACCTATGTTTCTAGTTATCATTTTAATGTTTTCAACTTTTTTAAAATGAAGATCTTAAAATTTTAGATAGAAGAATTCATCTTTTTATTTACTTCAAACACTTGTAAATTCTTTTAAAACATTTACATAATTGTAAGGATCTAGAAAATCATGGACTTCAACTAATGTTTTAGGGCATCTTCAAGGTAAGGTGTACAACAAAACATGCTACAATCATCATAATCAACAAAATATTTTTTTATTAAACTTGAAATGGGTAGAAGAAAGTAAAATTTTAATGAAATACATTGTACAAGGTGAATTGTAATGTTACAAAGTTAATTTTCAACAAATGATTTCAAATTAAAAAATTTTAAAATATTATAAAAGACATCATTAAAAACAACATGACATCCATCATGAGTGTCACAACCTTAGCCTTGGGTTCGTTATCAAAATAAGGGCTGGCAAAGGTGCGGGCCAAGAGTGAAACCCAGGAATCACATTTCATGCTCCGGGAGTGTAGGAAAGTGTGAGGGAATGAACCCCAACACTCCCAAGTGAGTTCCTAATTTAGGAGTTGGAGTCTCGATGGACTTTCAAATCTTCAGAGGGCGATTGCAAGAATAAAAAATCATTGGATTAAAGAGTCCCTTATATTGTTGAAAAGCTCTTGGAACTTAGATGTCTAAAATGGGTTCGCATGACCCATTTGGGCATTTAAAACATAAGTTATGGCCAAAAGAAGGTATGCACACAAAGTTATGGGCTTCCAAAGTCACGGGAGTCTTAATTTTGAGAATTTCAGGACTCCAACTTGGGAATCCTAGGACAAAATGACATTTGGGTGCTAGTCCTATGGTTATGCACAAAAAATACTATAAGGGGGAAGGTGGTGGCTTCCCCCAAATCCGAGCCATGATGAGTCTTGTGAGTCCGTGTTTGCCCGTGGTTTGTCCATGCACCAAAAATGCTCCAACTACACACTAACTAACTTGTTGTTTGGTTTGTGTAGGTCCGTGTGAGTAATTGAATTACTTGTCACTCTTCCTAGTCCCCATCCCGAAACTCCAACATGCCCCTCCACCCCAAAAGTGCTGCGAGCCAGAGAACGTGCCCTAACTCCTTATCCTTTCGTTGTTTTCACCTTAAATTCACATTTGAGTTTATCAAGGAGCTTGGGAGTGCGTCAAATGAGGGTGTAAGGAGTAATTTTTAGAATATATGCCCTTCCAATTTCATATATGTGATTCATTCATTTAAATAAATGAATGTAAAGAAAATTTAATCTGATTTTGAATCATTTTATGTATTTCAATTATGATTTCAAATAAAAAACTAATCAAATTTATTAAAAGATTGCCAAATTTAGTATTTGGTGGTACATTTTAGCATGAAGACACCTTTTAAAAAATTTAAATTATTATGGAAGAGGTTAAATATATATTACCATTGTTGTCGTCTTCAAAATATGCATGATTAGTTTTATCATAAGTTTGTTTATGTTTGGATCAGTTACATAGGTAAAAAAACCAACAACATTAGAAAACATTAGATTGAAAGGTAGTTATAACACCAAAAACTATTACAACATGCAAGTTACATCATTTAACCAAAAAAATAATCTAGACACCATGGAGATCAAAATGAAAATTGATATAAAGCACACAAAAATAGACTTTCAAAAAGAAACACATAGTATCAAAATTTGCAAAGTGAAAATCAACAAAAGTTTGATGAAATTTTAATGTAAAAGACCAACCTACAAGATGAAAGAAAATTACAAAGAAGAAACACAAAGCAACAAGAAACCAAAATATAAAAGAAAATTAAACAGAACAAAGTTACAAAAAATCAAAGCCTTTCCCAAAAGCACTTGAAAACTATAAAATTTTCAACAGACTAAATCTTTAGCAAAAACAAAATTAATCAACACTTCCAACATGTCAATACAATGGAAGCATGAAAAAACATCAATGAAACATTTTTTTTAAAACTAACATTTCAATAATCATGCAATTAGAAAAGTGGTGCATGTAACAAATAACATCTATGAAAGAATAATTGTGCATGAAAAGAAATGATGCATAGGAATGAAAAAAGAAACCAATGTGTTAATGGATGACTTGAAAAGAAACATTATGAAAAAAAGGGGTGTTTTACAACAAACCTTGCAACTCAATTTTTGAGTTGCACCAGACACTTGCAAGTCATTGTATTTAGATGCTATGAGTGCTAATGAACAAGTTGCATGGAGTGTAGAGTTGCAAATCACCATATATAAGGTGTAACTCATTACAACTCAATCAAAACAACTCATTTAAAACCAATTTCTTTGTATTTTGATTTGATTTTATAGCATAGAATATTTGATATTTCGTTTAGTTTCCTTCACCCATTGCAATGTTTCCTTAATTAAAAATAGTTTTGATTTTTTTAACTTCTTACAAACCATTATTTTGCATTATTGTAATTTACTATTATTTGCGAAAACTTTAATTATTATTTTATTCTTGTTGTTGTAAAGAAATGTTCTCCTTTCCTCCTATTTCTTTAGGTGTAATAAGGCCTTCAAACATGGCCATAATTAAAATTCAAAATTTATTTGAAACTCCCCTTGAATAGACTCTTCATTTTCATATCAACTTCCTTAGACCTTATGAGCACTTAAAGATACACAAAAAAATTCCTACTAAATGTGGAAGACATGTTCAAAGTGTAATTTCATTGCCAAAAGGGAAAGGGTTATTAGTTATTTCATTTTTTAGGGAGGTTCTTTCGATCATGCCCTCATCTTTCCTTGACCATTGCCTTACAATTTACAAGCTTGGGATTGGGAAGGGTAAGTCTTCTTCTTCACCTTTGTGTCCTTTCATTTTCCCTCTCATCCATCTTTTTTTTGTTGTAATAGCCTTAGGTTAATTAACACGTACATTTCTACCTTCACCTTCTTGAACAAGACCTCCTCAATGTTTTTTTCCTTCAATTTTGTTATGTTATTCAAGTGGTGATCATCCACAAGTATATTTAGTGAAACTTGATGATATTAAAAAATATTGTTGTTGCCCAAACACATTTGGGTCCATGAATTATACAAATTTTGAGTGTTTAATGGACATTAAGAAATATGTTTCTTAGTATCCATTACACACCCAAAATATGCATAATCAAGGGCCCAAATGTGTTTGGGCATCACCCATTTTTTTGGGAAAAATATGAATTAGACTAACGATAGATAATGAAAAATAAAATGCAATAGTATTTTTGTACTACCTACATTTGAGACCTTCTATTGATTTAAAAACAAGGCAATAATAAGGGTGTTGCTTTGCCCTAATGCATTACCTATTGCAATGAAGTTTGGTTACTTTTTATTACCCTTCACAAGGGTCAAGTGTTTTGCTAGAACTGTGGAATGTCTTTTCTCAATTGTTACAATAAATAAAACCATAAAAAAATAGCTCCACCTATACTCACTATTTGATCCTATGTGACATGGACTTGTGTCTAGGTTTATGACGGTGTGAATATGATTTAATTGACAAGTGGGATGAGAAGTTACCTTAGCTTTGGATGCAATGCTATGTAGAAAATGCCAAAAGTGGAAACAATTGGTGATCATCACAGTTTGAGGAAGTTGCAATTCCTTGTTTATTGTTTATTATCTTTTGTGGTGTTTTATTATTTGTAGGTTATGAGCTTTGGTGTGTTGCTCTTCACATTTCGACAATATTTATGTTTCTTTGTTTTTTTTTTTTTTTGTGCTGTGTTGCATTGTGCTTTGTCGATGTGCATTATGAAGTTTTGAGTGAAGCTATATATAGATGGAGGTGCTATGAATGCAAGAGTACAAAAAGGAGAGCTAAAATTCTTGCTTATGTTTATTGCTTTTTGAGTTAGACAACGGGTTTAGTAATTTGATCTGGTAGTTATGGTCTTAGATTGTTGTTGTTTGGTGATGTTTAAGAATAATGCCCATCTTTCATGAATCTTTTTTTCTTTTGGAAGCCTTGTATGTCCATTGCACCATGGTTTTCTCAAAAAGAGATATAGGTATAGGTGCAAATGATAAGGACCAATCAAGGAAGATGATGAAGCACTACAAGGGTTTCATGAGCAGTTTGTGTGGCATTTTAATGTTTGGAGGGAAATAATTTGGGATTTCCAAAGGATACACATGGGTTTCATGTTGATGGGAAGGAATACCCACATTTGTGGGAGTTTTAAAGGGGATTAGGAGTTTTATAGATAGACTCGGGGTGATTGAGTTGTTTTGTTAAATGGGTTGTCTATAATTTCGTCCTTTGTACAACTTCCTAAGTGAAATTTCATTTTAATGAAAGAACATTTTGATTATTGTTGATTTGTTATGGGGTGTGTGAATTGCCAAATGAACAGCAATGGGTTTTTTAAAGAGAAACCAAAAGGTGTTAATTCCTTTAGGTCCATAAAACAAATTTGGTGAATGTATAGATGAGTCAAAAGGTTGTAGAAAACATGACATTTTTGCAATTATGATAGTTCTATAATTATCTTTGAACTTTCAAATTTCCTATTTTGTTTCCAATTTTACTTTTATAAACAATAGAATTGGTTCCCTTTCTTTTGGTGACACCTCCAACATCACTTTTCACATCCAAGATAGCTTACTACTATTTTTCAAACTTCATCAATAAACATGAAAACTAGGATTATAAAAGATGAAAATTTATTATTATCAAATTACATTTTTGACCAATCATTTTAAATGACTAATTAAGTTTGACCAACCATTCGATATGACCAATTAAGAGTAGTTGTTAGATTATGTAATACATTTTGTAGCCATAACATGTTTTGAACAAATACTAACCCAAAGTCATTTTGCTACCCCAAATCAACATTAAACTTCATTATTTTTCATCCAAAAGGTGAAAGCACATTATGGTGAACCTCTTTGGGGCACTTTTGAGTCTAGTATTATAGTCCATATAATATAATTGTTTCAAAAGTATGGTACATTTAATTTTGGGTATCAATTTTGGTTTTTGGGCCTTACAATTATTATGTTAAAAAATAATAAATTTCATTATCTATATTTATAATATACATTAGTATAATAGGGCCATTATTTCGTTTTGATTACACTAATTATATATTTTTATTAGTCATTAAAATAATCAATTTTAATGAAATTAAAAATATGGCATATCTAACTATGCTTGTCATTTTCCATGTGAATATGATTAATTGTCAAAATTTTAATTTACCACACATTTATTGCATTTTTACTGAAAAAACTCATTTTTTGAAATGACATGGTTAAATATATGTTCAACTTTCATAAAGATTAAAATTCATTTAAATTATTTTTGAAGCATATTTATGTTTTTGAATACATAAGCACACTATGCTTGTTTTCACAAATATATTCCAATCTTTCATTTTGTAAAATGAAATGAAATAGTTTTTTTTCTAATCTTTTGTTACATTATATATGCAAAAAAATTGTGAATTTTTTTCAAAATTTTGAAATGAGATACACTCAAACATGCACATTTTTGAAAAGTAATACAATGTGACACCCCAAAGAGGGTCACCGTAGTGTGCTTTCATCCAAAACATAATGTGTTGTGTGATAGTCATGGAGATGCTTTAGTTTACTTGATACAATAATCCATTTTGGTTGTGTCTTTTTTTTCAGAGCTCTTTAAGTTGTTTCAATGTTGAGCAATTATACAATTTTTTGATATGCCTTCCAAACTAATTTTTTAGAAAAATTCAATCATTTGCCCATTGGGTAAATTATATTATCAGCTATTGTTTTTCATGAGGGTAGGTTATGAATATATAGAGAATTAAAGGTTTTGTGAATTTGGGTACCCATTATTGTATATCCATTTTTCGGGTTAAAAATCAAGTTTTTGTTGCGTTTATTTATCTAGTTGAGTGATGAAGAAAAATGTCTAAACTTTCGAATAATTAAGACAATTTTGAAAGACCAAAATCCAATGGGATATTTTCAATAACTTTAAGAGCCTTTCTTTTTTGTTTCACATCTGTAAAACTAAGAATCGCTATTATATATCAGAATTGCTGAATTTTGTTGGGTTTAATGAAAGTTTTCTGTTAAATGATTGCCCAGAAAACTGTCAGTTTTTTCATGAAACCTGGCAGTTCTTTGAAATTTTAGAAACTACTAGAATCAAAGGTTCTTTGTTTTTGATTTTTTTAAAATATCCAGAACCAGTGGGTCTTTGATTCTGATTTTTTCAAACCCCTGAAACTAACCGTTGTTAAAAAAAAGGCAAATACTCACCCAACACTGGTTTTTAACCATGGTACTGGTGTGGGTGCTGGTTCAGCCAAGGCGGTTACAACTACCCCCCAAATGTGAGGTGGCAGCTGACATGGAGGGGGGAGGTAAACACAATGGTGGCATTTATCAATGGTCCCAAATCTTGCAAAAAGTTGCATTCTCATCATAAATACATGGGTTAATCTTGAAAAATTTGTCCCCTTCCATTTCCAATTCTAATTGGTCATTTTCCTTCTTCCGCCTTTGTTCCTAGTCTTCTAGATTTGCAAAATTATGTTCTCACATTCCTCCACTACGAATTATATTCATTTAAACATTTTCAATCTTGTTATGCTATCTTCAAGTTCTCTCCCAAGCAGTGGGGATGAGCCACATGACATCTCCTGTTTCTTTAGAGGATTATAACACATAGCCTTAATGGCATATTCTGTGTGTTTCAGTATAGGCGAAGGCTTGCGCCCCTAAGGCCTCCCTTAATTCAAGGGTCATAGCCTCAAGGGTGGTAGCCCCAGGATGTAGGACTGAAAATTAGGTGAAGCCCCTTGGGAGCAGCCCTTCCCCAGTGTAAAGCAAAAAAGGCTTGTTATCCAGATGACGGAAGGTCTTCATGTGTTCAGCAGAAGGGTGCTTCAATTGACAAATGAATCTTCCACAATGGGAGGTACTTTCAAATACAAAGAAAAAAAAGCCTTGGAGTACTTTACTTTATGTTAATAATGTAAAGCACTCTGAGAAACTTCAAAGTATATTTGGATAGCACCTTATATGTGTGAATATCCTTCTTATGAGATATTCTTATGTCTTCTATTTAAGAGTGAAGTGTATCTTAGGTGCTTACATCTATAATTGGGTGTAATCGATCCCTCCACTCTTAAGCAATAGGCATAAGAACCCTCCCTCCCCCTCCTAAAGCCTTGTGATCTACCTATGTTTAGGTTCACCATAACTTTAACCTCATGCTTTACAATGGATAAATCCCATGAGGGTGGGGGCATTCAAAAAATTGGATGACTAGACTCTGCTAGATTGCCTCGTGTTATCCCCTTATTTTGCAAATGCCCCCAATGGGGCTTCACCTTGCACTAAAAACACACATGTATCAAAGCTATACACACAAAATATTATCGTATGTAACTAAGTTCCTTGAAACATGAGGCCCAAATCTCTAGCCATATGACTATTTTGCCTAATTTACCTACCTCAATTCTTAGCCTTAGCCCCTTATTTTGGGAATGCCCCCCCCACCACCTTGTGATTATACTGGTGTTGGAAGGGTAAGTCTAAATACATATATAATATATACCCATTAGGTGAAAATCAGGTAAGTGTTAATGATTTACACTTACCTTGTCAATTTTTTTGAAAAACTCAATTATGCTTCCACAACTTCATCTTAATGTTTTTGGAAAGGTAAATGTGCCTGCGTACATAGTATATATCCTTTGCGGCTCTACCTATTTGCAATCCATCTTAATTAGTTGTGAATTCATCTCGATGTGTGTGCATCTGAAAGCGTGAGGTCTTTTTTTTTCAATGGGACACTTTTTTTGGCCTTTCGTAAACAAATTAATACTTCTAATGCTCCCCAAATAAAAGATTTTACTACCAATAAGGTAGTGCGAAAATGCTTCACTTTAACCCATGTATATATAATACAAGCCTATATATTAAAAGGATATGGGACAAATTGTGCTGCTATTGAAAAAATATCTGGGGTGCACATTCTTGAGGGCCAACTGTTGAGAATATTGCTCCACCTCATAGCTTGAGTTGAATTTCCATTTCTAACTTTGTTCAGAGACACTTTTTGGCCTAGGCTTTTACAATAGGTTGGGTACTTATTGTGATTTATATTGATTAATTTAATTAGATGTGATGCATCTCAATCTTTTTTTAATGGCAATGGGCCACTTTGATTGGCCCGTGATCATTTAAATTATTATTTTTGGGAAACCTTTGTAAATGAATTGTTCACTGGCACCCATGTTTTGATATATGAAATATTCAAAATTAATTACTTATTTGAAACAAAGTGTCAGTGTTGCCCATGTACTACTACAATATTGTATATTCATGCATCCAAATCCACAAACCGTGAGTAGCGGCATTGGATTGGCACATATGAACAAGCACAACAATGAATTGGCTTTGAGTGAGGCTCAACATTCCCTATCCCATCACTGACATGACCATGTCCTCATTCAACCCTCATTCAAGAACCCCATTTTTTAGCATTACTTCGCTTTGTTTGAACTAATTTAGCTGATATGTTCTCACAATTTGGAAAAGCAAATTTATTCATCACAAACTGTTTAGTGGAAACAAGTTACTATGTATCTTTTTATGTTACACTAATTCAAGAATGCTCCTGAATTGTAAACAATGTTTTTCACTTTTGCCCTATTTTTGGCAGACAATATAGCATGCAGTGTCTGTTTGCATTTAGGTGCACAAAGTGTAATTAAGTTAAAGAGAACTATTGTTCCTATTCTCATATTATAGCACACCAAACTCCCATTATTGCACCTTGTTGTTTCCTATCTTTGCACAAGAGCACTTGGGGTTCTTGTAAATGAAATAACAATCTTGAATAATGTGTGCAATCGTAGGGTTTTGGTGTGCAACGAAGCTTGCAATCATGGGATAAATTGAAAATGATGAAATCAAATTGCATCAATTATTTCTAAGTCACAAATTTTCAAATACTTATCATATTTGCACATTTCGAAACTTAGGTTTGGTAGCCAACATAGGATCATTGTTACCAAAAACGTTCTAAAAGGTTCTAAGTTTACGTTCTATATGTGTACTTAAAGCCATTATTCAAAAATGGTCAAATAAATGGTTATTTTAGATTAAACATGTGACCTTTTAAAAACCTCTAATCTAGTTGCCACCTAGAAGGCAATAGTTGTAACTTATAAGGTATTTAGTAACATTGATGTGATGTGTCAATATTTAAACACACCACATGGCAATGTTTTAGGAGGTTTCATTTTCAAGTTTTTCTTTAAAACTTGAGCATATTTTTTTTCGCTACAAGAATTAATCAAGACATCATTTTGAAAGTTTTTAACCTCCATTTTGAACAATTTACTAAAACATTCAATCTAGTGTTGGCATTAGCTCTCATTTTTTTCCAACTTCAACCTTTGCATTTGTTTTTTTTTTTCATTTTTGCAACAAGAACACAAAGCTTCAATTTTTTGATTTCATTTTGCACATATTCTCAAAGTGGGACCTGTGGTTTGTTGAGATGTCAAGCTCAACTAGAGCTGACATTCATGATGTGCTTCAGTGATCGTTCTACATTGACTGGCATGCGCGCGACGGATCTTCACCACTGTTTTTTTTGGAGGACTTGTTGTCGTCTGTGGGCATGGGTGTTTGCAAGAGCTCAAGCTCTCTCCCCCCCTATCTTTTCATGGTATTAAAGCCTGGTACAGGTTAAGGGCTGAGCAGCAAGCACGAGAAGCAAAGGAGGTGGTACGACAGCAAGAGGTCATCATCTCTTCCCCCTTCGTGTTTGCCACTACACCCGTGTCGGAGCTCTTCGAGAGGCACCGACAAACGACATCGGATCGAGGAGTTGTCTTCGCCAAGACGAAGCTATAGGGATTGTATACAATTTTTTGGATGGAATTTTGGGGCTGAAAAACTGCATTTCTACATCATCTCGACCTCTATTTTGAGTCAGCAGGCGTTCGTGTGCTATTCGGACAAGATGTCAGACGGCATCAATCAAATTGTTAGTGAGAAGCTTGACAAGAACAACTTCCATGCTTGGAAGTTCAGGATGACCAATTTCCTTATGGGAAAAGGA
>Ga0116227_10000739_pt1 | contig 66737 bp, 56 predicted proteins | sample S1TSphgellanicum_FD_89693 | JGI IMG/M metagenome (GOLD analysis project Ga0116227, IMG submission 89693) | Host-associated microbial communities from peat moss isolated from Minnesota, USA - S1T2_Fb - Sphagnum magellanicum MG | ecosystem: Host-associated > Plants > Peat moss > Unclassified...
TGACAATACATATTTAAATCACAATTTGTTCGTGTCACAACCAAAAAAAAAATGGTACATGGGGATGCTTTGTACATAACTAAGCATGGGGGTTAACTACTGACAAGAATCTCCTGTTCACATACCATCCATCGTGCTTGGTGTGTTAGCTTGCTGAATCATGCTCACATCAAGTGCAAGCCTAAAATCTGAAGGGTAGGCAACCTTGTCAGAATCTTTGTATTGTTTGAAAGTCCTCAACAAGTTGATTTCATAAATGTTTGGAAGTTTGGACCTACAATGGAAAAGTAATTGAATATTGAAACAACTTTTTCATTCAAAATTCATTTAAATCAAAACAAAAAATTGTGCAGGAATTTGGGTGCACTCTTGCTGGCATTTTTGGAAAGCCTTTAGTGAATAGTAATAAGATGATTTGGAAATTTTTAGAGCTAACGTGCAAAAGATATTGAATTTTGAGTTGTTTTTTGGTAGTTGGAAATACAATTAAATCACACAAAACATGATTTTGAAAGGAAAACTTAGCTGGGTAACCAATTCACACTTGGGCCAATGACACAAGCTACACTAGTATATATTTAAATACACATTGTGAAACAAACCATATTTTTAAAGTTCAATTGGGATTGGGGGATTTATTAGCTTATGGCCTTTTGAAAGATTACTAAATTCTTGCCATGAATTAGAAGGATTAGTCTATCTTTTTTCTTTTTCAGTTGTGGATTGGTTAATTTGAAATAGGAAATGCCAAAAGTGTGCTTCAATACCGTTTAGTATTGGCACAATGTTCAGCTGCCCCACATGAGAGGCAGGAAACAACAACACTGTATTGAAAATCATAGCAAGGAAGTTGTTCTTCTATGGTATTATGTTGGTATTATGTATAGATTCATTAGCACCCAAAACTTGTCCCATGGTGAAAACCACCATTGGCATGTTCCTTGGTTCACACCCTAAACCCTAAACCAGACCCCTTGAATTGGGCTTGAAGACTCTTGAATTTGAAAATAATTTGTCAAAACTAAAACCACATGGTTTAAAAATTAGAAGAATTGAGCTCAAAACCATGCCCAAATGATTTACGAAAATTGTTTAAAATGTCAAAGCCAAAACCAAAGGTTGTTTTCACAATAAAAAAACCAACCAATTCACTGGCAAAAACCAAATTTGTCCAATTTTTGGTTTTAAACAAAACCTTAAGTTCCAACCCTTTCAAAATTTTATTTTTGGAAGGAACCTTACTTTGCAATTTGAACTATTTTTCAAAAAGTCGATGGAACCTCTAGCTCCATTTTGAAATGAGTTTTTTAACAATCCCATAGCTACATAGGTTAGCTATGTATTAACTATTCAAATGCATTTACCTACTTAATATTATAGTACCTTTACTGTTTTGGCATCTTCTTGGCGACTTTTTTTTTTTTCATTGTAGGTCTAAACTAGTGTTGTTCGGTTCCTAGTTTCTAGCTAGGCTTGGATTCAAGTTCAGGCCAAGTTCTAAGAACTAGGCCTAATAGGTCTACATTGGACAAGCCTTGTCACAAGACCTTGATAAAACCATTCAATGATTTTGGTTTCTTCCAATTTCTTTAAGAAAACTTATGTAAAACATTATAGAAAGTATTGGAAGTTCAAGTTTCTTAACAAAAACACATTGGCAAAGTTTTTGTAGATTACACTTGATTGCAAACTCAGTGAAACAACCTTCGACAAGGGTTAAAAACCCTAAAATCAATTATGGGAAATAAAAAGGTTATAGTTTTATCATAATCAAATTTCTTTACTTTGTAGATACCACTGAAAGAAGGGATAGGGGGCGAAAGGAGGCCTTAAGTCAGGGTGAAGACAGGGTGACTTTATGGATAACTCTAATACACCAAAAAGTATGCATATCTTTTAACTTAGTGTGAGTGAATGATGGGTACACATGTGTGTTGAGAAAGGATCATGGTGGACCCATTCCTTCAAGGTATATCAGGAGGGGAGACCCACCCAGTGTCTCTTTTTCCTGCAATTTCATGATGTAACCCAAGTGGCAAGCATCCATAACAAGATGGCACTAAAAATGGCCATCATCAATAACATCTCACTCATCCTTCTATATTTTTGACCAATTATTGAAGAAATGAAGAATATTTATAATCTAAATCCCCAGAATCTGGCCATAAAAGAAGCCCAAAATCAGAGATTTTTGGCACTTTTTCTTTTCTCTAAAATTTTCCCAAAATAAACAAAAGGATGCACAGCTCCCACCATGTTGAAAAGGCAAGATTGTATTTACACATTTAGCATTCTTCCAATCTACTAACCTCACTTTCACAACAATCATTTCCATGTCAAATTGTGCACTGGTGGTCAATTGCTGAGCTTTTTCAACTGTGAAGATTTGACACTGCCCTTATTATAAAGCACATTCACATCATCACACACATTGTTGTTTTTAAATATGTGTGAGTCACAAGCTTCTATGCTACTAGTCTTTGTGCATATGAATCATCCTTCAATTGTCATTGATGTTGGATTAGCAAACCACAGTAGTTGTACTCAGATATAGTTTATCCCCATGGTACAGGTTCATCCACAATAAAATCCAGAGCCAGATGAGTGTGCTATAGAAGGGTACTGTAAAAAAATTTGTTCATTCAACTCAACAGAAAACTGAACACTGCTATTCCAATCATTTGGAAAATGCTGGTGGGCTCAAGGAATGTAGGCTAGGCATGATTTCTTAAGTTGGCTGTAGTTTGTTCAGTGTTTTCCCATTTCTCTCTGATAATAAGTTGCCTACAGTAAGTACTGTTCCAAGATTGAAACCACAAACTAGATCCAGGATCAAGTCAGGTTTGTGTTTTTCAATTGCCCACATTTTGGGGCATGTTTTCTTGATTTATTACAGCTGCAACCTTCACCTTCCCATTGAAAGAAGCATTGTTATCAAATGAACAGGCATCTGACCTAGATTGGTGTACTTCCTGCTGGCATGCACCTTAGGCAATTTGCCCCTGGACTTAGTGATGCCTAGGATCTTTCTTTTACTTGTCTTGAGTTCTTTATGACAAAATCTTGAACTTCAGGGCTTCAGGTTTCTTCCACATTATGCTCACTGTTTATCTTGATGTAATCAACTCTCAGGTATGTTCAACACCATAGCCTAGGTTGAAGGAATGTTTTCAAATAGATGTAGGTTTGGAGCATCATGTTTGGATCCCTTTAGAGTCGTCTCTTCATGGTTGCTACAACCTGCAGAAATCCTACATGATCAAGTCATAACCAAGTCATACACAATCGAGTCATCACCAAGTGACAACTGAGTATAACGGGTTTGCAATGGGTGGAGCACTGCTGGGTGCATGGGTGGTCACATAACCCATGCAAATGGTTGAATTACATCTCCTTCAACTACAATGTGTACAAGATGTTGACAAAGATTTAGTCTGGTTGCTTAAGTTCAGGCACATTACCAGCATTGTGCAGTGTACAACTCAGTGGGGGGAGGTATGGAGGCCTGGGCCTTGCTGCTTATGGTTGTCATTTATTGAGCCCTTGCTTACATTGGTCTGCAATGGATGAAGACTGGAGTGAGCATAACTTATTTTTTGCCACTTCCAGAGAGATGTAGCTATAGCCCAAAGTAGCAACCCCCCAAGTATCTCCAAATCTAGCAATGTGTATTGAACTTCAGCAACATCTTATTGTGTCTCAAGTATCCTTTTGGGCACTTGTGGTGAGAACTACTGCCATGTTTTTTGCCTTTGTATCATGGGGACAGTAATATGTCTGTCCATGATGCAAACTTTGCATCAAACATGTAACTGCCAAATGACCCATCAACAAATGTCTCAGCAGTAGTTTGACATGACAAGAAACAATTTCAGGAACAAAGCACGTCAACCCACAGTTCAATGAAATGGCTCGAGTACCATGGAACTAATCAACAAATCATACTGCTCATAAATATACAACAAGCAAAATTATGTAAGCTCCAATGCAACCAATTTGACATGTCTGTTAAGCTGGATATGTAGTTACAAACACATTACCATGTCGTATCTACCATAGTCCTCAGTTGTAGCAATCAAACTTAAATCCCTGATCTAGCTCAAATGTTGATAAGCTTGGTCCTTGATGTTCTTTGGCCCCTTCGTCACTTGCAGTGCACCAAGTTTGTCATAAATTGCTCAGCAGTTGTTGCCAACTTGGTTTCTATTAGAGAGCAAATAGTGTAACATTGCAAATTCTGAATTCAAAAATTTCTGAAGGATGACAATTCATCGGTCCCCTCAGACACTTACCAATGCTTCCTTTCATCAAAATTCCTAATTTGATTTCAGAGGTGTAAGGTTTTCAAAGACAAGATGAACACATGCACATGCAAAGCACACATGGCAATCTCCCACCTCCCCCCTTGCCCCCCACCTCTCCTCTTCTGTTAAGCTACAACACTTTTCCCACCCTTTTGAAGTTTCCTGCCTGCAGCTTATTGCACAGAATCAAAAGGACAGGACACATAAATTTGCATTTTACAAAAGCAGAACTCATGTCATGCTAGAGTACTCCAAACAAGCTCCTTGCAGTTATGTGGCACTCTCCAACAGACTACAGCTGGCAACAGACCTCCAAGACAGAACTGTCCAAATATGACTATGAAAAACTTATGTAGCAAGCAGGTCACTAGTTTGGAAAATCACAAAACAACAAATGGATGATTCAAAGTGATTAGTCCACATTGCACTGGTCAGAAGCCACTCCAAGGAGACTTGACTTCATAACATTTCCCCCATCTTCTGTTCTGCCACTTTGCAGCTTCAAGGTGTTGTCTGTATTCCCCCCAGCCTCCTTGTTTCTGAATTGCCTCCACGCAACCTCTGCTGCCTGTTCATCAATCATTTTATCACTAAAAATTGTCTTCTCCTGAAGGCATCATGACTCAAAATGCAGAGACGAATGAGATGCAGTTGACAAAGCTGCAATTCCAGTTGGGTGATTAAGAAACCGGAATGCAAAAGACATGAATTTCAGGGAACAAAACTGAGCTTCTGCTTCTTGATGCAAGTGATCATCCTGTGGTGTAAGGCGTTGAGCATCTTCCAGTGGTGCCACCATGATCACCATTGCTCATAAAATGGGTCTACAACCTGGCATCACAACATACGACGGAAATTTGAGAACACTCAATGCACACCCTGAGATAGTGACAACATTAATTGTGGTTGTGAGATGAGCAAGAAGTACAGATAGTCCTCTCCAGAATGTGAATATCTAACATACTTATATGGGTAAACACAGCAAGTGGCATCAACCACCCTACCAACATCAATCTATTTGATCAGGATATGTTCCGACCAGACCATGTCAACAAGACAGACCTGTTTAATAGCCCACCCATTGCAAATTGTCCTGCTCTCTCTCGACCTGCATGGAGTACAAGTCTAGACTCACAAACTTCCAGTTGCTTGATGTCCATAGACAGGCATTCAATTCCAACTCAAACAATTTCCCGTTGATAATGCTGCATATATTGGTTCAGCTCACAATAAATTAAGCTCTAAGACTAGATTAATGACAAGCCAGTAGGTTGCCCACCTATATATGCAGTCACATGGAGTAGAGAAAAGCCTCTCTTCCACATGCACCTTTGGTAAGATGATCTCCAGGCATTCCCTTTGCCTAATTTCACACTTGCCCCACAGCTGGAAATATTGGAGAGAATACTGCGCCATGTCTACCTTGAGGTTACAAACCCTTTGCTGACCAATGCCACCAGCAATGTGAATTTTTTCCCCTGTTTCATCCACTTGCAGATCCAAGAGCCACACTTGCTTCTGGGCAGCTAGGTCATAAATCACATCCTTCTTGTTCAAGAGCTCATAAGTCCAGGCCTTGATCACCAAACCCCCCTTGGTGACGTGTCCACATTTGAGCATTCAAGCCCCATGTGATGTCAGCAGCAGGAGCTATTACGAACCTTCATTGGGCAGCAGTGCCACAATAATGACCGTGCTCTGCTGCTAACAACCTAGGTTCAATAACAATTGTACCCCATTTCTGCCCTTGTCACAACACAAGCAATCTGCTGCCTGGATATACCATTTGGACCACAGTCAAATCGCCAGGGCTCTCCATCCAAACAGCCATTGCAACCAGCCATGGAAGCATCAGGGCTCATTGAACTAGATGCTACTATCAACATGACCTGTGGCACCCCTGCAAAACCTGAAGGTGACCTGCAATTGCTTGGCCAATCATCATTCAAAAGAGATGTGTATATACTCCATTGTTAGTGCCTGGGCTAGAGCTTTCCACCACTGAAAAAAGCTGGTTAAAGAGGCATTTGCTAAGATGAACCAGCTGTATTGTTTCCTACAAGAACATGAGAACTGGCCTCTGCCCTTGCAAGCAAGACAAGAAGTGAACTCTCTTGGTTCTGAGGAAAGAGTGTTAACAAAATAGCTTGGTTACTTAACCATGTCCTTTGCACTTAAGGCACAGCATTCACATTCCTCCACATTCCAAAGACCTGCAGTTGCCCACCAAGCAAAACTCTCCAAGCCTCAGAGCACAAACCTCCAGTCATCTCAGCAAGAAAAAAAATTAACAGATGAAGAAGAGGATAGCAATGTAACCACTGAGTATCTGTGGCTCCTCTTGTACATCTTTCCAAAAATATTGAAGACTCTTAAGCATCAAGTGTGAATGGCTAACTGGGCACAACTTCACCTTGCAGGCCGTAATGGATTCAAATCAACACTAGCTTCAAAGCAAATCAAAATCTTGCAAGGTGTAAAGAGACAGATGAGAGAGAGAGAGAGAGAGAGAGAGATTTGGAGGCTAAATATACTGAACCTGCGTTGGGAGTGCACAACAAAGGAGTTGACTTTGGGAGCAGCCAAAGCAGCAATTAGGAGCAGAGCACTGATGCTGAAGCCTGCAATCTCAGCAGCTGTAATGTTGGCCATTGCTCCTGCTAGCTGTTGTTCTCCCTTTCCTCTTCTTCTTCTAAAGTTCAAAATCCTACATTTGAAATCCTCCAGCCATCAAAAAACACTGCAACAGAGCATTTTCTCTGGAAAGAAAGCAATGAGTTTGAACACAGAGAGGTGGTGGGGGAGGAAAAAAGAGGAAGCTTGCAAAACACACATGGAACAAAATCCCACAACAGACAAATTAAGAACTCACCTTCAGAAAGAAGAGAAGAAAACGAATATATCCTCCATTTGCAGCGAATGCCTGCAAATCCATCTCTAAGCTCCTCATACATGCTTTCACCTGCATATATATACTGACGCAAATCAATTGCCCTTTCTCCAACGTCATGGTGCCAATAAAAAACAGTGTCTCCCAACAGAAATGACACCTAAACCTCATACTCTAGAACTGCCAATACTCATGTAGAACAAGCTGTCCAAATGGCCACTTTCCTTGGGAAACTATTATAAAAGTTCATTCCTCAATTGCTGCCTCATCTGGCTTGAGCATCATCATCATATGATGTGTGAATTCTGAAGACCAGAAGACCTAGGAAATTATTACCTCATGTTCCAATCACACTTTGAGAGCTTTGATTATATGGGAACTGCCCCTCATATTCTACACAAGTGAGGAGGCACCCAAAGAATACTGACCAAACACTCTTATGTTTACACAAAACACCTGCTGTCCTTAGATTGTGCAAAGTGAAGAACTACTTTCAGAATAGAAGAAGAAGAAGAAGAATTTCCAAAAATTCCAGGTCTTATTAATCCTTACAAGTTTGAGGAGACCTATGATGATCTTATTTTTATTGTCTTCCAATACTCTCTCTCTCCCAGTGAAAAGATTTGCTTAGCAACACCATGAAGAGGCTGTGCAAATCTGTTGATATGTTATGGGCTTCTTCAGTGTACCCATTTGAAACCCAAACTTCTCATGCTCGCTTCCAATCCTACTCCACAGCCCAATCCAACCTGTTTATTTAGTCATTCCTTCTTCACACATCATTTCAACTGGAAAATGCCAAACACATGCTCTTTCTTTTGCTTGCAGAACTTCTTGCAGTGAATGCCTTAGGATTTCAACTCCACACATCATTCAACAAGAAATGCCAAGCAGATAGGGACATTCGTTTGCAGAACCTCTGCAGAGACAGACTCAAGGGTTTTCTTGTTTTCTTCGTTTCTTTTTGGATACAAACAGACTCAAGGGTTTTTTTTTTTGGTTTGGTTCCACTCTTCTCGTTCCCACTCTTCTGTTTGTTTGGCGTCATGCGCAGCAGCTGCAGCGGGACTTGAGTTCCGCCAAGAGGAAGAGACGGCGCAAGCAACGCTACGTTCGACTCAGTCCGATGCTTTTATTAGAGGCAAACGAGTAATGAGACCTGCGAAATAGTCGTATTGCCGTTTCTAATTCCGAGCGCATGTGGGGACGCGGAAGATGAACGCCCCGGCTCTATAAGAACTATGCGCGTGTCGATCAGCGGGGCCCATCCAGCCTGCTGGCAGTGAGCTTGTCACCTCAATCGGCGAAACATTCTCCGGGTCCAGGTTTCCACAAACCCGCCTGAATCCCTGCAGTCGGGGGATCGCAGTTTTGCTTCCCAGCGCTGTTTTTCTTTGCACTTTGCCGCGCTCTCCGGGCGAGAATAGGCTCTGAAAACTTTTAAAATGGCGCAGGACATATCTTCTTCCATCGGCGTCTGTCCTCAGCCGCGCTCTCTCTCCCCGTGAGAATAGGATCTGAGAACTTGAAATGGCGCAGGACGAAGTGCGAACCGGTACACAAAATCTACCGGGGCTTTGCGTTTCGGTTTCAGATTCCTTATCCGCATGAGTCAAGTAAGTTCAGAGATCTAGTCGAGAGAAAACATCTCCTCCCCAATTCTGTTTGCCTGTTGTCTTTCACAACAAATATGTGAGAAGATTCCATCAGCGGCCAGTTTCCTTCAGATTACAAAATTGTGGTCTGGAGCATTCGCGATTTGAGCTTCTGGACATGTGATACATTTGAGCTTTTGGACAGTGCATTGGGAGAAGGACATGTTTTTTTTCTTTTCTTTAATCCTTTCGAGGAACATTTGTTTCCGATGTTCAAGACATCAGTAGAGGCCATTTGTGTCGTCTAGGACCTTAGTTCATGAATCTCTCCAATTCTCTCAAGAAGGTGGAATTTCTGAGCCAGCTTGTTCTTTGGAAGTTGAATTTGCTTCATTGAAGGACCAAGTCATGGTTTCTTCTTATGTGGATTCTTATGTTGCTACACCCTGTTGTGCATATATTCACTTGAAATACAGATACCACAGTAGGATGTTGTTTCCATTCAGGTGACCTGGAAATCCACTAAAGCATTTAAATCAAAGACATGAATTTGATATTGAGCTTGTATTATCAATGCACTATTGAAGCCAGCACTCGTTCTTGTCATGTTATATTTTCTTTTTCCAGCACTAACAGAATGCTACATTCAATGTGTCATGGAGATTTCTCTAAAATCTCATAAAACCAGAGTACACCCATGAACCCGAGCAGTACCTATCGATCCTTCATCAAAAATTTCTTCTCCCTGATTTCTCCTGAATCAGGATGTATGAGGATTATATTTTATTTGACATAGAGCAAGTGGAGTGTTAGATGAGCAAAGCACCTGTGGTTTTCTTCCACATGCAACAAACACCTATACTCCAGAAACCAGCTCTTCATCAACAAGTCAACAAAAGGTGAACATTCCAGACCCATTCCAGATTTTTAAAATTTACATACTATTTTGCCATGAGAATGATATTGCTCATCTTTGAAATGGAGTTTTCCAGCTATTTAGAGAATTTAATGTACTGTGTTATTTATCAACTTGCTTACTGCAGCTACTGCATCGTTTGTGTGGTTTTTTTTCAAGTCACAAATACACATTATTGAGACAGGTTGAATATATATATTGTTCTGCTTGTTGTGCTTTTGCTGCAGCAAGGACCCAATACATGGACACTAGTGTTGTTGCTACATAAGTTGATGCAACCCAGTAATGTTAGTAGTCAGGGCTCTTTCTCTCAATGGCTTTATGCATGAGTACACTAGAAAGCCAAATCCAACCAGAGTGTTACAACCATTTCTCCAAACCATAATCAATCTCTTATTTACCTAACTGCCAATTTTCAATCTAGTAGTTTAGGTGTCAGATAATAACAGAAGTCATGAGGAGAGTGTTCCAGAATCTAATTGTAACCATGTGTTGGGGCACACCATTTTCCAAGAAAACCTTTCACAAGATGTGCAACATAATTTGACATGCATCCAGAACCTAGGAAATCCAGAGATTGAGAAGCTTGACATGGATTGAGACAGTGCACACGTGCATGACCTTACCAGTTGATTCAAATCACAGAGTTTGGTTTTCCCAATACCTAGAGATAATGAAAGATCTACAATCTAAACAATTATGTTTGAGTCATAAAAGTTTTTTCAGGACAATTTTACAATTTATTTTTTTTTTTCCTGGCAAATTCAATACATGATGCAAAATTTGAAGTGGAAAACAATTTGGTGCCCAATGGCCAGTTATGTCAGGTGATCCACTCTAAAGATGTTGGATGAGAGTATATCCAATTTAGTACTTGGCTACAAAGCGCACTTTACATTGCCACCTTCTATGTCATGATGCAGTCCCTAAACCAAATGGTAGTAACTTCTTTCAATGTCATCTTCCATCACCTATTTAACAAATCCCTCCTTTGTGAAAAACTAAGGTTCATAGTCTAAATTAGATATCCTAAACCCATTTTTGCAATTGTGATTATTGGTTTACTATAATCACAATTTCCAATGAAAGTGTGAGTGATCCTAATCTAGTTTAGAACAAACACACCCAATTCATGCTTTTTGTAAAGGAGCTATGCATTGATAGTTAACAAAGAGTAGGTCGATAGGTAGTAGTAGGTGCCTTCAGAAGACCTTGGCAAAAAATTTAAGGTAAGTGCCAAAATTTCCAATTTTCCATGTTGTGCTCATCCTCATCATCTTTGAAGTTCAATTCTTCAAATGTCCCAAGTTTATCTTGAATTTTCTTTTCAAAGAAGACATGAGTTTGTGTCAATCTTTTGCATTGTGAATAGTAGGACTTGCTTGAAGAACCATTCCTTGTAATTGACTCACAATTTAATTGGATATTTCCCTAGAAATGAAACTAATTCTTTCAACCAACACACAATGAAGAGATTCTAAGGAAAGAAAAAGAGTTGGATTTCACCTTTGAGTTCAATTGTGAAGTTGACAAAATGAGCTTTTGTGAAAAAATGCTTGGTGTTGATGGTGCACATGTGCAACCACCATTGGAGAGATGATATTATGTAGTGGACCCGAGATGACTTACACACCCGATCTACAATTTCTTGACTAGGATTATTGAACACAATATAGTTAATACATTTAATTATGCAATTGTGATAGATCATGAATGAGCATGGAACCAAGACCAAATCAAATTCTCGTTTGAGAATTTTTTAATAACCAATTGATATATAAGCTTTTGTAGCATTGTTTGACTAGGTATTTGCAAGTCTTACATGCATTAGGCCTCCAAAGCACCCAACATTTCTTTCATCAAAATTCCAATCTTTAATCTTTCTTCTTTTTTCCCCTCGTCAAAGATAAGTGATTAATTAATAATTAATCAATGTAAGTTCTAGAAGCTCTTATTAGTGAAAAATAAACACTAGATTGTTTTGTAATTAGATTAGATTAAGCTCTAAAAGTGTTTAAACAAGACCATACCTAGTCACTAAGATAGGTAACATCTAGAAATTTATAAAAAAATATGTTGCTTGTAGCCAAAGATATTTAAAATATTTGTTGTGTGTAGAACAATTTAAAGGGACAACTTGGTTATCTAGGATAAAATCTAAATAAAAGAATAAAGGGTTGAGATGGCCCATGATGTGTAACTACTAATATAAATTGAGGGCTCTAGAGTTAAAAGCTATTTCACTCCATTCCATGTATTATATTTTGTGTGCACAAGCTTTGGTGATACAATCTTATCTCTAATTCTTTCGATCTTCAATAGGTTATGGGTAGATAATCATGAATTGTAGGAACTTGAGAAGTCATTGCAAAAATGTTTTGGAGTAGATCAAATGTGTTTACAATGTTATTGATGCATAAGATGTTGTCCAATTGATTTAGTGGAGAACATTGAAATAAGTGAAAAAAAACATAGTTGTGCCTATCTTCCTGTTTGAAAACATTATGGCATGAAATTGACAAATAAGTTCAATGGAAAAAACTTTAATTTATGGAAGTTCAAAATGGAGATGATTTTAATGGAATTTAGGATTTGTGGGAGATTATTGAAGGCATCAAGGAAGCTCCATCATCATGTGTTGATGCAAACATGAAGAAGGTGTGTAGAAATAAAGTTTTAAAAAAATGTCCATCATTGCGACCAATTTGTTTGAAACTTGCTCACATTTGATGGAGGTATGAAACACATTTTGCAACATTCATGAATCCAAGAATCTATCCAACATCTTATTTTTAAGGTGCAAGTTCTTCACACGTGTGAAATGACGTTTTGTCCCTCTACTCCCAGTTCTATGAGGTGATTATATTTGGAAATACATATGTTATTGATGAAAGAAAAATGCAAAACGTGTCTTTAGATGTTAAATTATGTTTGTAATTGAAAACAAATAGTTTGTTTCCTATGCATCATTTATGATTTGGAATTGATAAATATATTTTATAAGTTCAAACTCTCCAAATCCTAGAATTTTATGTTAAACTATCACCCACCTAACCAACTTCTAAGGATTTGACAATATGTTCAACTTGACAACAGACCTCTAGTCACTCAAAACATTATTCCCATCACATATGTTATCCAAATTTAGATTGCATTAGTTCATTGAAAAGCTAACTACAAAACGCACTTGCTTACCAAATCTTAAATTTTGCGGCCAAATCATTAAAAAGTTATGTCATAGAACCTAAAAGGGTTTCAAGGAAGTAGATAACTCAATTTAACAACAGACCTCCAGTCACTTGAAACATTGTTGCTGTCACATATTTTATTCAGATTAACTTGTATTAGTTCATTGGAAAGTTACCTATAAGACGCACATGCCTACCAAATTTCAAGCTTTGCATTTAAAAATAGTGAGAAGTTTTGTGAAATTTCTCTAAGATTTCAAGCTCCCAAAACTACCCTTACTCATTTCCATTCTTTCAAATGTACTATTATCATCCAATCTATTTTCCTTTTTTCCACCATATACTAAAATTAATCATTTTTCTCCTCACAAGGAAAGTTATAGGGATTAATTTTCAAATATTCAAATTAAAAGTTATGTCTAAAAAGAGAACCCAAATGATCCAAATTCGTGCCTTTAAAAAAAAAGGAGGATGTGAGGGAAAATCCCAACTTGGTGGCCCTTGGAAAGTTCCAAAGTTGATGGCCAATGGGGAAGCATCTTGTTTAGTGGCCCTTGAAAGATTCCATGTTTGGTGGCCTTTGGAAGAAAAAGGAGAATCATCTTTTTCATCTCTTTTCACTTTCCCCCCCAATAAATTTTACTTAAACCTTATTTTTCATTGATTTTAAGGTTTTACTTTACCATGGTTCTAGACCATTACTTTACGCCTTTCCTTTCTTTTCCTTGACCTATAAATTACAATTATGCATCCCGATGTACCAAGTCTTTCACACGTTCATCACCAAGTTGATTTTGATCAAATATTTTTTTCTTCTTTTGATTCATGGCATCGTGCATGACCACATCTTACGGGCCTCGAATCGCACAAATGAATGAAAAACTGCTTCAAAAGTCGTCCTTAGATTTGACATTGACCCAACACCTTTGTGATGAAGATCCTGAATCACAAAAAGTGCGCCCTTATTTCAAAGTTGAACCCCTTCAAGCTTGGTATTATTGCATTTCTCTAAACTTTTGTACCTTGGTGATTTTGTTAAAAATCAACTTCGCTTCTAATGATGAACTTGAAACTATTAGCAAAGGTTTTACGAAACTAAAAACACCCTTATCTTTGCATGGTTTTCAATTCCTGGCCTTGGACACTATCGTTGGTTACGTAGTCCAATTCGTTGACTACCTCCTAATAATAAGGCGAAATTACTTAGTTCACACCATTCGACGCAACCTAAATTTTCTACATTTATGAACTTTCATTATGGCATAACCTAAAATTCAATTTGCAATTACAACTTTTCATCGAGTTTATCCATAACCTGAATAAAAATTTCATTCATCATGAAATCCATGTTGCCATTGTTGCCCTATCACATTATTTATTTACATCATTATGTTGTTTTGAATTAATATTATGTTTATAATGTTTGAAAATTATTTTATTTCCATTGGACCCTTCATTAATACCCCCTCAACTGCTTCACAAATCTCAATCATCCTCGTTTACACAATTACCCATTAAATACCAGAACAAGACCAATGTTTTATTGAACATTATGAATTTTGATGTTTGCTTCTAACCCTAACCTTCTAGATATTTATCACCCCTAATCACACAATTGAGGTTCTAAAACTATGATTACCAACTTTTGTTGAAGAAAAAAATTCACCTTACACCTCATTCATCCAATATCGAATTTCAAAAAAAAAAAAAAACCCCCATGCAACCATGTGCATTTATCATTCTTTATTATAACATGAAGTTATTAAAACCCCTAATAGCCTTACCACACCCTAATACCCCTTATGCAATTTTTAAAAATTGAGACTACCGCACATGGTTGTGTCGTTATGGGTCACAACATGCAAGATGCAATAAACAAATGACATGTTTGATCACATTAACAAGGTGAAAGCACTTACAGATGATCAATTTTTTTGCTTAGAGGTTGGAGTTAAAGATGAAAATGTTGTGTGATGAAAGTCTTCCCCCTTCATATGAATATTCATAACATTAAAAAACAAACCCATGAAAGAGTTCACATTGGAATATGTGATAGCACGACTAATGCATGAAATGTTAGTGAAAAAAGAAAACAAACCCCAAAGTGAATATTCAAGGTGAAAGCAAAAACTCAAATTCACATCCAAACACAAGGGTGCATTAGAATTGTGATAAGCTAGGCCACATTGCATGTTTTTGTTCCCAAAAAAAAAACAATGAAAAAGATCATGCAAATAATGTAATAGTTGAAAATGGATAAAACAACTATTTATGCATTTGCAATGAATGATGGATTTAATGCAATCAACATGTGCAAATGGATCATTGATTCCAAAACAAGACAACACATGACTCCACATAGGAAAACCTTTGACACTTATAAATCCATTGATGTTAGAAAAAAAATTCATGAGAAATGATGGCATGGAATAAGTTGTGGGCAAAGGCTCCATTCTTGTAAAAATTGAAATGAAGGGGCACACAAGGAGGATCAAAATCAAGGATGTCCTCCATGTGCCCAAGTTGTATGCAAAAGGACTCAAGGTGAATCTCAACATGATAAGGTATGCTGTGAAAATGCCCAATGGAAAAATGGTGGCAACAACATCACAAAGATCATAACTTGTATCAAATTACATGCACAAAAATGAATGGAGTTGAAATGGCCACTTTGGCATAATGTGATGCAAAACAAAACATGTTGAGACTATGGCATCAATGCCTTGGCCATTTCAATGTGAGAAGTGTGAACGCTCTTCCAAGCATGGTAAGTGGCATGGATCTTGCCCCATCTTCATTTGATTTGTCCTCTTTAACATTTGAAGGTTGCATTGAAGGCCGACAACAAAATAGCCTTTTCCAAGTGATGTTAGTGGAAGGTGTGGAACCAAGGTATTGGAGATTATGCACTCAAATTTGTGCAAACCAATGAAAACCATATCAATGGGTGGAGCATGATATTTTGTCACTTGCATAGATGATTTTTCAAGGAAGGAATGGATGTATCCATTAAAATCAAAGAATGTGTTTTTGATTCAAGGCATTAGTGGATGAAGCAATCATTCAATGCCTTGAATTTTTATATGCATCACATATGTCAAGGTGCTAATTTGAAGGTGAAGTAAACTTGATGCAAAGGCAAGCAAATGCATGTTTTGGGGTTATTTTGAAAACACATAAACATATAGATTTATGTGCTTGGAGACAATAATGATCATCAATAATCATGATGTAACATTCATGGAAGACAACAATGTTTCCCATAATTTGGATATGCATCCAAGTGGGAAAGATGTGGAGCCAACTCTTGTTGTGGACAAATCTTCCAAATCATTCAACAAAGATGATGGAAAAAGAAATAACATTAATAATAATGACTTGATGATATGCAACTAGTAGGTCATGGCATACTTAAAATTCTAATAACCAAAAAAAATGCAAATGGTCATAATTAAGAAGTAATTCCAAATGCACACGTGGAAAACCACACCTATAATGAATATCAATAACATATAAGGGTGCACAAGTTGCTTGGAGAACGATTGAAAAATCACATTTTGCATCAACCAAATCGAGAAATGCAAATATGGTGTCTTTCAATGATCCAATACATATTGTTAAACCTTGCAAAGTGATGATATGATCAAATGGGAGAAAGCCATGCAAAAGGAATATGAATCATTCATGGCAAACAAAACATGGGAGTTGATTCCCCTTCCTAAAGATTGTAAAATCATGGGGTGCAAATAGGTGTTTTGTATAAAGTGATATGCACCAGTCAAATTATGCATCACAAGGTGAGGTTGGTGACAAAAAGGTACTCACAAATTGTTGATATTGATTTCAAGGAGGCATTCACCCCTGGTTCCAAATCCATTACCATTAAATGTATATTCACCATTGGAGCAATCATGGACTTGAAGATAGACAAAATGGATGTGAAGGTTGAATTTTTGAATGGAAACTTGGAGGAAGACATTTATATGGACCATCCTAAAGGATTTGTGCAAGAAGGTCAAGAATATATTTTGTGTCTATTGAAAAAGGCAAGGGTATGGGTTGAAGTAAGACTTGTATGGGTTGAAGCAATTTCCAAAGGTGTGATATAAATGGGTGGACATTTTTTGATCACCCAAGGCTTTGAAAGGAACCATGCCAATCATTTTTTGCACATTAAGCAAATAAGTGAATTTTTGTTCATTATGATCATTTATGTGAATGATTTGATCATGTTGACACACTACTACAAAACATGTCCCCATTCCATTATCCATTCTACCATTTTGGATGTTGAGTAGAATGGATAATGGAATGGGGACATGTTTTGTAATAGTGACAAGTGACATAAGAATGATGGAGATGATGAAAGCAAAGCTTGAAGAGGAGTATGAGATGAATGACCTTGAAAAGTTGCAATGTAAAACTATGGGATCCAACAACCTAATTACCATCAAGGAAAGGGTTGCCGAATAAAAAAGGAATAAAAAGAAAAATGGAAAAACATGAAAGTGAGACCTATCTTTTATAGGCCTACCATCCTATGGTAGCTATTGTCTTGTAATAGCTACCATCTAAAAATAGTTACCATCTTGTAGTAATTATTGTGCTACAACAATTACCATCCTTCAACAATTATTGTCATGTTGCACCTATTGTCATTTATAGATTTGAAAGAAAAGCTAGAGCACCTATAGACTTCTTGTAGGTGTTGCTTACCATCTACAATACCCACAAACCTTTGATAACTACTACCTACCATCTACTACATCAATATAGCCTCTGCAACCTTTAAATTTAGTGGTTGCTTTCATGTTAATGCTCTCTAGTGGCATTTACCCTCCTTCAACTGCCTTAACTTCATTATCCAATAGCACGTAAAAGAGTAATTTCATTGCCAAAAAAAAAATCAAATTGAGAAACTAATATTCTACATCAATTAAAAAGGAACTTTTTCCCCTACCTTCTTAAAATTCAATACAAACAAGAAAAAATAATGCACTTAATTCCACACAACTTTCAACCATTTTCCATTACACCACACCAAGTACAACATGGTTCTCCTACTAACTCTCCCAACCTTTCCATATTTCCTCCTACCATGCTACATTGAAAATGATCCCCCTTCTTTTCCTCAAAGATAAATAAGGAACTAATGAAGGTTGCCCATCACACATGTGGGTTTCATTATCTTCTTCTTATCATTCTAATCTCTTCCACACATCCCATTAATTGATTGAATAACAAATACCAATCTTTCTCTTCATGGACTAACCAGCCCATTAGGTTCATTATTTAAGCAAATAGAAGATGGTAAGTAAATCTACCATTGATAACAAATTACTAAAATTCTCATGGTACTAATTAACCTAGGAATTTCTACCTTTAACATGCACTTTTGTCTTGGAGTAAAGTTTGTGAGAGATTGTGTAATATAATCACCATGAACCAAAGGAAGTACATTGAAAAATGTTGAAATCTTCCAAAATGGATGGTTGTAAACCAATGGGTACACCTCTTGATCCACATGCCAAACTAATGAAGTTCTTTGATGACAAATATGAAAAGAAGTTGTTACAATGAACGACATTACATACAAATCAACAATAGAGTCATTGATGTATGCCATGATAAGGACACATCCTAACCTTGATTTTCCCATGAACATCGTAAATCAATACGTGGTTAAACTCAATTAAATGCATTGGACAATGATCAAGAAAATCATGCATTACTTCAAGGGAACTTTGGATTTCATATTGTGCCTCAAAGGAAATGATATCCATTAAAAAAACATTGTGATGAAAATTGGGCTAATGATGCAAATGATTGAAAATCCATGACCATCTATGTGTTCATGGTTGGAAAAGGAGTCATTTTGTGAAATAACAAAAAATAACTAACCATAACACTATCAATCACAAAGGTGAAATACATGGCAATGAATCAATGCACAAAGGAAGCCATTTGGGTGTGACAACTTTTGGATGATGTGGGATGTGCAAAATAAAGACCTATAACCATTATGTGCAACAATCAAAAGTATTGTATTGCACTTGCAACACACCATGTTTGAACAAAATGCATTTATGTGCACCTTGAATAAAGACTTAGGTGACTACTTATTAATTTGAAATATTCAAAAGTATACTGAAAATATTTCATTTTTAATTTGGAAAAATAATTAAAAAATCCTTTTGATTAATTTTTTTTTACTTCATACTATTGTGTAAAGATATGTTAAAAAAAAGTTCTCAAAATTATGTCAATTTAAAGTCGTTTAAAATATATTTAAAATTTTGTATAAATGATTAAAAAAATTAATTACAAATTTTAATGACTTTTTGAATATTTTATCCTCATTAAATTCATTTCAAATTATTTCACATGTTTTCATAATATATTAGAAATGTATCATCTAAACATATTTAAAATTTTTATAATATTAGTACAGTTTTTGACACAAAAACATAAAAAAATAAGCATTAGTTACACTTGTTGTGATTTTTATTTCATGAATGTACCCCCTAGAACAATCAAAAGGACACCTGATTAGCTAGGATTAAATCTTAAATAAAGGAGTCAAGGGTTGACATGACTCATAAGGTGTGACCACTTATTATAAATTAAGGGCTTTAGAATTGGGAGCAATTTCATTCCATTCCATGTTTTGTATTTCATGCGCATAAGCTTTGGTGATGCAATTAAACCTTTAATTCTTTTATCTTCAATAACCTTAAAATGAAAATTCAAACTCTCTTGAAATTCCTAATGTTGTCAAAGCATTTTTGGTACTCGTATGCAAAAAGGACTTTTTTTCTTGGGCATTAAGTGACTGAAAACCTTAAAACATTGGTATTGTAATTTCATTTATGATACAAATCACTTAGAATTTGACACTTTGCTAGAGATTGAAAAAGGATTACATTAAAGATGATTTCAAAAAAAATTATGCAAAAAAATTAGTGCAAAAAAGATTCAAATGTTTGCATCAAAAGTGCAACCTCATTTTGAAGTACATACATTTGCAACATATAACTCTATCAAATTGGTGTTTTTTCAAATTCATCATGACTTCACAACATAATAGATAAAAGAAGCAACAAGCTTTGAAAGTTTAAAAACTCACTTGAGTCACCAAATGTGGATCCATAAGATACTCGAATAAGTTCATCTCCTTAGTAAGAGAATTTAACATTGAGAAGCTTTGACGACCATTGTTTCACTTGTTGATCCTCCTACAAAGAGCTACTAAATCTTGCCTAGCTATAATGTAACGTTGCAAAAAACACAATTCTAAAAATAAAGAATGTGAGTTCACACCTTTGCAAAGCACAACCACCATGTTCTCACATTGCACTTTGAACATCTAGGCTTCTTGCTTGTGTGTATATCTCATTACATTCTTTGGTTAGAAGCTTGGGATCATGTACACAAACCCAATAAGTCTCTCAAATGCCATTGTTGTTGATAGAAAAATGAGGTCAACATAGAAACATAATTGTGAAAGACAACAATTCTACAAGATTGCAAAGAAAACACAATACAATTCCATGACATTGTAGAGAAATCTCCACACAATTTTATGATATTGCAAAGAAAACTCCACACAATTCTACAAGATTGCAAAAAGAATTGCACAATAAATACTTGGAAGATAATAAGAAAATAGGTGCAAACATAACCTTAGGAGAGGAGCTCACAAAACGACAAATTGTCATCACCTCCTTCATCCTGTAGTTGCCATGACTCCTCCACTAATTTCATCATCTACTAATATCAATGGTAGGTGTTGAAAAAGTAAACGAATATAATACCTCTAAAATTGCAACAAAAGAAATCTATGTGAACTACACACTTTGAAAATAAACAACACAATAAGTGCAGCAAAAAGACATGAATCGTTCTAGAACATTTGCTAACAGATCAATTGTTAGTCACTTTGTCAAATTGCCATCACTTTGCCTTGTTGCATCTGTAGTTGACATCATAGAAGCTAAGTCCAATAGCTAAAGAAACTTCTAACCTATGTTTTTGTTGTGATGTAATGCTCATTTGTGAAGAAATTGACACACAAATCTACAAAAAGTTTCCCAAACCAAGAACATGACACACTTGGCTACTTTTAGAATGGGTTTCTTCCAGCAATAATTGTTCAACAATAACACCATAATTGCATAGTCTTGGAATTTCTGCAGCTATGCAAAAAACTTCATGTTCCCCAGGTCTATATCTGTTTGTGTCTACAAGCCTATCACAATGGACTGAACCATTTGCTTGCTAATTCTTGCAACACATCACCCTTGCATCATCATCAAATTAGGAGCAAATTGCAAACAACAGGGTCACATCCTCATCACCAACTCTAGACATTCTTCTCATTCCCAAGTTGTAATTAACACTTGGGAACATAGTTGTTAAGAAAACCCTAATTGCTCTAAAACCTGAAAAGCTCCACCCAAGTTTTCCTCTTCACCATTGTGCCCCCTCAAAACAACCTGCTTGAATTCAACTTACTTAACTCATGAGCATGGGAATCTGAAACCGAAAACCAAAACCCTTCTTCAAATGGGCAAAATACTAGTGGTTCTCTCTCCTTGTTGATACCATTCATTCTTGAATATTGGCAAGTGTTGAACAATTTGTGAGTTTCTGTCAAAATTTGGAAGTCGCCATTCATTCTTGAATGTTGCAGGTGTTGCACAATTTGTGGGTTTCTGTCAAAATTTGGAAGACTCGGCCATGATGCTCGTTTGCAAACAAAGAACATGGCAAGGAGAACGAACACTAAGCACTCACATACTACATAGAAAATAGAAGAAGAAACCAATGCAATCCATATGATGGAAAGCTCCTCTTTAATCCTCATGTTCCTGCATTTAGTTCTTCTCCAAGTGAAAAATTTCTTCAGATTGGCACACACATTCCTTGAGCTTCTCTTGACGTTCAACAACTTGTAAGCAAATCTCCATCGTCTTACTGCATCGAGATTACAGCAAAATTTGCAACTGCAATAACTTATCCATGCAGCTTTCAGCAGACTCAATGAAGAAGGGATTCGGAAAGTGGAACGCATAATAAGCTTTCGTTTCTGTGCCTGAAAGGCATGATGAAAGAAGCTTGCTCAAATTCCAAAGATAAGTGCTGACACTTCTTGTAATCCATATTCCTAGAAACCTCAATTAGGAGAGCAGACTGAAACGTCCTCTAGGAGTGTTGATGCACCAAGGGGAGAAGAAGAAGAAGAAAACAAAATGAAGAGTCGTCATTGCGGAGAGAAGAAAGGCAAGGAAAAACAAGACCTTTCAAAACCCCGGTCCTAGACTTTGTGTACCTGGAGGCACCAGGTCCTGCGGCGGCATTTCAGGTTTCCAGATCCTATTAGTCTCACGGGGAGAGAGAGGGAGAGTGAGACAAAAGAGCAAAACAAAAAGGCGATGGAAGAAAAATTGCGATCCCCGACTACAGGGATTTACTTCCTGCGCCAAATTTTCAAGGTTTCAGATCCTACTTTCACGGGGAGAGCGCGACAAAAGAACAAACAAACGGCGATGGACGAAAAAAACTGCGCTGGGAAAGCAAAAACTGCGATCCCCAACTGCAGGATTCAGCCGGGTTTGTAGTAGCCTACTGGACCCGGAGAATGGCTTGGCGATTGAGGTGACAAGTCCATTGTGCGGGCTGGATGGGCCCCGCTTGTTGACACCCGGATAGTTCGTCTTCCCGCTGCTGGCGGGGTGTCTTGGCGGCTTTCGTGGATCTCCGCACGTCGCCCCCTTCCCTTTAGCTCGTTGACGTTCTCCTCTTCGACGCGGTCGTTCGGACTCTCTGTAATACATCACTGAAACACGCGATTTATGTGGGGCCCTTCTCGCTCTCGTTCCCTCCTCCCCTTGATTGTTGTTCTTTGCTCGTGCTCTGTCAATTTTGAATCTTGTTGTGAGGATAGTGCGAGAGAGAGAGAGAGGTTCTCGATTAAGAGATGTTGGAGTACAAAGGCTGAGGGGAAGAGAGAGAGAGAGAGAGAGAGAGAGAGAGAGAGAGAATAGTTTCGGTTTGGGGTGATCATGGTGTCGCCGAGGTCGGCTGCGACTGGCGGGGCGTTGGGATTCCGTGGAGGTGTGGCGATGAGACAAGGGGCGCAGAATGCTGCAGGTGGGGTGGTTGTGGAGAATTCCAGTAGCAACAACATCCCTTTGCATCATCCTCAGGCGGTGGCACGTAGAGGAGGCGGAGGTCGTTACATGAACTTGTCGCGGGATGATAGTTCCATCGGCGGAGGTGACGACAGTGAGATGGGTTCCGAATTTCTCTACACTGTGCACATTCCCTCAACTCCCGACCATCAGCTCATGTCCGCCACTCCTTCGGTGCGCTCCATGGATCCAGGAATTGCAGTGAAAGCCGAGCAGCAATTCGTGTCCAGCACCATCTTCACTGGCGGCTTCAATAGCGTGACACGAGGTCACGTGATGGAGAAGATGATGGAAGGCGAGGAGTCCAACCATCATCATCCACAGCTTGCGTGCGCAAGGGGGGCTACTTGCTCCGTTGAAGGTTGCGATTCCAAAGCCATGCGAGATGAGCGCGGAGAAGACATGACTCCATGCGATTGCCAGTTCAAGATCTGTCGCGACTGCTACATCGACGCACTCAACTCGTCAGGGAAATGCCCCGGTTGTAAAGAGGAGTATAGGATTCTCGAGGAGGCGGAGCAGCCGATGATGATGATCAGCAATGGAACTCAGCACCAGAATGGCGGCGGCACTGATTCCTCCACAGACATCAGAGCTTTACCACCGCCCCCGTCTTCCTCCTCCGATGACGGCACCAACAAGAATCTGGAGCGACGTCTGTCTCTGCTCAAGGCTCAGCCGGGGGGCTTGCTCATGAGCAATCAGTCCTCGGACTTCGATCATACGCGTTGGCTGTACCAAACCAAAGGCACGTACGGCTATGGCAACGCCGTGTGGCCAAAGGATGATGGCTACACCAGCAGCGGCGGCAACAACAACAACAACAACAACAGCGCATCACATTTGGGCTCGCAGCCTGATTTCAACGACAAATCCAGGCGTCCTCTTTCAAGGAAAGCTAGCATCTCACCAGGAATCCTTAGTCCATATAGGTAACAACAACACCCAAGTTCCACTTTCTCTCTCAATCCTCTAGACCCATGTGCAATCTTGTCCTCCTCCTCTTCCTCTACACCCACAATCCCCACAGAATCCCTGTTAGCCTCTTGCAATTGTTTCCTTTTTTCTTGGCACCTGAAGGAGGAGTTGCTTTGTATCAATCTGTGAGAAACAAAGTCTCAGGGACAGAGAGAATGGAGCTCAATTGTGTATGATCTGCAGAGGAAAAAACACTTGCATTGTGTATGCATCCTCGAGCCTCCCTCTTGCACTAGATACAAAGACCACCTAAGAGCTCTGCAAATTCTTTCTTGTTGGCCAGAGTGGAGTGGATTCCTGAAATGCTGTTTACTTCCAGAGGCTCAACATAGATAGAGGTCTAGTTTGATTGATTGTGTCAACCTATGAAATTTTGTGCACAATTTGCCAGGCTCGGTAGTAGCAGAAATAGCACCAATATTTTTTCAATTGATGGCAGACTTTTTTTTCCTTTTGTTTTTTTCATCTTGGGTTTTGCAGATTGCTGGTGGTGATACGGATGGTGGTTTTGGGCTTGTTCCTAACATGGCGTATCAAGCATAAGAATGTGGATGCAGTGTGGTTATGGGGCATGTCAGTTGTGTGTGAGATCTGGTTTGCCTTCTCCTGGATTCTTGATCAGCTCCCAAAGCTGTGTCCAATAAATCGAATGACAGATCTTCAAGTGCTCAAGGAGAAATTTGAGATGTCTACTCCGAATAACCCGTCTGGAAGATCTGACCTACCAGCTGTGGATGTGTTTGTCTCCACTGCTGATCCTGAAAAGGAGCCACCAATCACAACTGCCAACACAATTTTGTCCATTCTTGCTGCTGAGTACCCTCTAGAGAAACTTTGTTGCTATCTTTCAGATGACGGTGGAGCACTTTTGACATTTGAAGCTTTGGCAGAGGCCGCAAACTTTGCAAGGGTTTGGGTTCCATTTTGTCGTAAGCATGACATTGAGCCTCGCAATCCTGAGACCTATTTTCTGTTGAGAGGTGATCCCACCAAGGGCAAAACGAGGTCTGACTTTGTCAAGGATCGTCGACGAGTGAAAAGAGAGTATGATGAATTCAAGGTGCGCATCAATGGCTTGCCTGAAGCTATTCGTCGTCGCTCAGAGGCATACAATTCACATGAGGAGATTCGTGCAAAGCGTGATCAAATTGAGACTGGTGCTGATCCCTCAGAACCTTTTAGTGTGCCCAAAGCAACATGGATGGCAGATGGAACGCACTGGCCTGGTACTTGGACACAGTCAGGCAAGGAGCATGGACGTGGAGATCATGCAAGCATCATCCAGGTAAAAAGACCTACACTCCAATCTTCTCCACAGCCAATGCTTGTAGTAATTGAGATTTAGGTTTTATCATACTGGAATCAATTTCATCAGTAGGTTGCATTTGAAGCTTTTTTTTTATATTCTGAACTTGTGATCAAATCTAGATGTCATGATCTACTTGCAACAGGAACTAGCTATAAGCAGGAAAAACAGGCATTTTCCAAAACCCTAATTTCTTGCTATTTTCACTGAGGGAAGAAAGACTGATAGCTGGGCTGTGACTTTAGGTGATGTTGGCTCCTCCTACCAGTGAACCTTTGATGGGAAGCAATGATGAGGAGAATATGATTGATACATCAGACATTGATATCCGCTTGCCAATGTTAGTCTATGTCTCACGAGAGAAAAGACCAGGTTATGACCACAATAAGAAAGCAGGAGCCATGAATGCATTGGTCCGGAGCAGCGCAATCATGTCCAATGGCCCATTCATCCTGAATCTTGATTGTGATCACTACATCTTCAACTCAAATGCCATACGAGAGGCAATGTGTTTTTTCATGGACAGAGGGGGTGACCGCATTTGCTATGTTCAGTTCCCTCAACGGTTTGAAGGTGTGGACCCAAATGATCGATATGCAAATCACAACACTGTTTTCTTTGATGTGAATATGCGAGCATTGGATGGATTGCAAGGGCCTGTATATGTTGGTACTGGTTGTGTGTTCCGGAGAATTGCACTATATGGGTTTGATCCACCACGGATAACAGAGTATGGCCCATGCTGGCGCTTCTTATGTTGCTGCTGCTTGGCAATGAAGAAAGAGAAAAAGCACTCACAGCCAGAGAAACGGGGTTCAGAGGTCAGAGCTATGACAGGTGCAGGTGGAACTAGTGATGAGGATGATGATCTTGAGGCTGCTATGATGCCTAAGCGATATGGAGCATCTGTCAGTTTTGCATCCTCCATTGCTGTGGCGGACTTCCAGGGCCGACCCCTTGATGACAAAGGTGTGCACAATGGGCGACCAGCGGGTGCACTCACTATCCCCCGGGAGCCTCTGGATGCTAGCACAGTCGCAGAGGCCATCAGTGTCATTTCTTGCTTCTATGAAGATAAGACAGAATGGGGGCAGAGGGTGGGTTGGATTTATGGTTCTGTCACAGAGGATGTTGTCACAGGTTTCAGAATGCACAACCGTGGTTGGAGATCTGTTTACTGTGTAACAAAACGTGATGCCTTCCGTGGGACAGCTCCCATCAATCTCACTGACCGCTTGCATCAGGTCATTTCTCTCTTCCACTACCTGCATGCATGCATCCAGTGATTCCTTGGCAATAACTGCAGATTATTTGTTGTTTGCCACCAGGCCAGTGTAGAGTGAATGAGACTCTGTGTGGGTGTTTTTCACTGAAGTGGTGGTCAAATCGCAGGTGCTGCGGTGGGCAACTGGCTCAGTTGAGATATTCTTCTCACGCAACAATGCTCTGCTGGCCAGCACACGCATGAAGTTCTTGCAGCGTGTGGCATACCTGAATGTGGGCATCTACCCCTTCACTTCCGTGTTCCTCATCGTCTACTGCTTCTTGCCCGCACTCTCCCTTTTCACAGGCCAGTTCATTGTCCAGTCACTCAACCTCTCTTTCCTCATCTACCTCCTTACAATTACTGTCACTCTGTTTATGCTTGCCATTCTGGAAGTGAAGTGGTCCCGCATTACACTAGAAGAGTGGTGGAGAAATGAGCAGTTTTGGGTCATTGGTGGCACGAGTGCACATCTTGCAGCTGTGTTCCAAGGATTACTGAAAGTCATTGCTGGTATCAATATCTCATTTACCTTAACCTCAAAGTCAGGAGCTGAGGATGAAAGCGACATATACGCAGACCTGTATGTTGTAAAATGGAGTTCGCTCTTCATTCCTCCAATTACAATCATCCTGACAAACATCATTGCCATAGCTGTTGGTTGTTCTCGTACTATCTATAGCACAATTCCACAGTGGAGCAAGCTGCTTGGTGGCGTGTTCTTCAGTCTATGGGTTCTGTTTCATCTCTACCCATTTGCAAAGGGTCTCATGGGCAGAGGTGGCCGTGTACCAACTATTGTGTATGTGTGGTCAGGCCTGCTGGCTGTTATTATCTCCCTGCTGTGGGTCTATGGCAGCCCTTCTTCAAGTAACTCTCAAGTAAGTGGAGGAAGCAGAGGCTTTCAGTTCCCATTCTAGAACTCTGACAGCCAAATGCAGCTCCAACCCATCTCTCCTGCAACGATTTGGCTGCTCCTGAAAACTGCCCTGATGGTGGACCCACTTATCATTGAGCACAGAATGTTGATGTGAAACTTTCTTCAAACTCACTGCTTGAATGAAGTGGAGAAACCTGGATCACCCATGGATTTTGACTTCTTCATCAACAAAAGGAGAGGGATAGCTACTAAATACCACAACCAATTCACAATGTTCCCACTCAGCTAGGCAATGGCAATCTGAGCAAAGATTCATTTGGAGTAAATATTAAACCATTAAATGGCAGCTGAAATGCACTTCCAGTCCACTCCTTGAAGAAAGCCTACTTGGTTCCACACGAAGACTGTTTTTTGTCTTTGTTACAATGCATTGTTTCTCATGCAAGAAATTTGTAAATTTGTCTCAGTACTGATGTGGTTCCATTAAGTTGGAATTGAGCTCATTTTCAAGGTATCACGAGTTTTTTCATGGAGGTAATATCAATATTCATGTTCAATACTTTGCTGGTATTGGTCTCCTGAGTCACTACTTATTTTCATAACTAAATTATAAATTTGGTTATATACTCATATCATAAAAATATATGAAGTTGACAGTTTGTCTAATATCAGGACTTTGGCACTGAAAGTTCTTGAAGATTTCTATATTGTTACCCTATTGGCAAAATAGGTATATCATAAATCATATAATTGCTCAACACTGATTACAATGTTGTTCCAGATTTTATTTTTTAAATTCAGAATCACAAATTCTTCAAGTTATGGTTTTCTGAAAATTTCTAGAATCAAAGAGCCTTCAGCTTCAGCTTTTCTAATATTTTCAAAGAATCAACAGTTTTCATGAAAGAACTGGTGATTTGGCTTAGGTTATTTGACATGCTTCTTTCAATTTTTAGAACCCCAGTTAACGATATTGGAGAGCCAGAAAGGAGGATAACACCTTGCTCTTTCCCTGGCCCATTATCGAGTTGTAGTTTTGATACTCTGAAGTTTATAGAGATGGTGGAGTTGTAAGAACTTGCAATCAGTCAAAGATAAGTAGTCTAGTCTTGTGAAGAATCTAGCAATTGATGACGCAACCTGCTGTAGATTTGGAAATTTACAAAGGAATAAGAAAATGAAAAAGGGAGAAATTATAGAACATCAAGTTAGCTCAAACTAGATGTCAAAATCTCTCCATGTCAAAAACTGACCGCTTATAATAAATCAGCTGAATTGGTCTTTAGCATTTCCTCACAAGTTACCTTGAGTTGAAACAATATCATGTTAAAAAATCTTGACTATTTTGAGAAATGATGGGCACCCATTTCCTCACAAGTTACCTCCAGTTGAAACAATATCATGTTCAAAAAGCCCAGTCTGTGTGGAGAGAGAGAGAGAGGGAAGTGAAGCTATAAACTTAGTAATGTTTTGTTGATTGTGTGTGGGGGGGGGGGGATGCACACTAATTGTCAATGCATGCCAAAATGCCAAAGACAAATAAGGCAAGGGTTTTTATTGGTGACCTAAAATTGGCAAAAGATGGAATATTGTTTCACAATTTAAGGTAGTATCATAATTTTGAATTTGGTTAGATGGCGACCATTGAAAGCAGAAGCTGCTAAACAACCCCTAACAAGCACTGTCTAGCACAAAAAGTTGTCAACAGTGCTCAAAAGCTGGTTTTTGTGGCAGGGTTTGATTATTTTGACCATGTTGTATGGCTGATCACCACGTCAGCCACATTACAAAATTTTGCTAGAAAGTGAAATTGAAAGTTTGAATAAAAGTGAGTTTGGAAGTTTCCGTTGCCAGATGTAGAAGGGCGATATAAAGTTTAAATTGTCAGATTTGTATACTTGATTTTTATTAAAGTTATCTGTAAAGTCACCCTCTCTTTGACCCCCTATCCTCTCTTTCAGGAGGACGAGGAAACCCCCAACAACCTATCCTCTCTTTCAGTGGTATCTGCAAAGTAAGATAATTTTATTAAATCTTAGTATGAAATGCTGAAACTCAGCATTTAGTGCACAAGGTTCAAAAGTAATTATACAGGTTGGAGCAGTGAAAATATATGTAGCACAAGTGGAGGCGCTCAAGAAAAAGGAAAGAAGGATTGAAACTCAGTTTACCACCAAAATTGGTTTCATCAAATTGGTGGAAAAACTAGTTTGGGTCCCACTTATTTCGTTTTGTAAAATTTTCATTCCCAGTTGTGCGTTTGATGCCCTATTATGTCGAAACTAGCTATTCTCGCCCCCTAATAGCCTGACTTTATAGACAACTTTATTGCGTAGCCAAAAATATATAAGGAGGATTGAATATTTATATATTATGGTTTATATCCAGATTTGACTATATCTTCCTACCGATGGTCATCACTTTGGCTACAAACAAAAAATTCCAAAAAGAGACACTGACCATAATGCCCTCAATTGGAGAGCCTCATCCGATGGGAAAAAAAAAAGGGGTATTGAAGCTAACCTAGTAAAAGTTAGACATCAAGGTGCCTCACAGGCCTTTACACTCACAATTGCCCTAAAGAACAAAGGCAAAACAACAAACATGTTTTTGCAATGGGGAATTACCCACTATTTGTAGGGCTTTGAAGGTTTTTTTTGAGAGAGATGAACAACATGTGATATTCAAGTGTGCAGGTTGTTGGTGCTTTTTTTTTTCAATCTTGTAATGTGGCTGATGTGGTGATCATCCATACGACAATTTAAAGCAAATCTAGATACAAACAAAAAATGAGAGTAAATTTTTTTAAAGTATGAATATTTTGTTACCCCACTAGAACTTAATAAGCGATTTTACAAACTTTTTTTAAAAAATTCGAGAGTTGGCAAATAGAAAACATGAAAAACACTTTTTCTCACTATTTCCCCCCAAAAATTTGCCACAGTGATGTGAAGTTTGGCCTTTTAAAAAACCCATATTGAGATTTAGACAATTGGGGTTGTTAGAGTTCATTCAGAAGTTAGACAATATCCCTCCAGGTTCTTGATGAAGAAAAGACCCAGAGTTAAAAACACTAGAGAAATTCATGATTTTGAACTTCAAAAGTATAGTGGAGAGGTAAGAGCTTAGGATATAATTTAATGCTTTGGTGTAGTCCAAACAATGTAACTTTGGTTGTTAAACCTTTCCCCCAAAAAATTGTCCATAAGATGACTTACTAAACTTGGCTATAAACAAAAATTTGAAAGTTAAAAAAATATATATAAATCCTTTTATTTTTTCTGTTACCTATTGAAACTTAATACAAAATTTGGAGTCTTTTGTACCTTTATTTCATAATTTGACAACTAGAAAAACCAAAGACACTTTCTTCAATTTTTTTAAAGTTGAAAATCACCATTTGTTGAAATTTTACCGACAAAAAAATGTGAGCATGAGTGAGTATTATCTAGGCACAACACAAATCTCTGAATGCCAAGGCCATAAAATGCATAGTCACTAAACCCCAGCTCTTTACACTACAAAAATGTTCAGGGACTGACCTATCCACCTTCATTTGTTGGCCTTGCCTACCAAGGGCAAGGATATTGTGTTTAGATTCATTATAGAGTATGGTAGCTTAAGGGATTTTGGCCCCTAGGTAATAATAATAATAATAGGTCTAATTTTATATGAGGATTTTTGAAAGATGATATTTTGGCTTGTGTTGAAACTTGAGATTAGTTACAGAGTTATAATATCTTGAAGGATTTTGGTTTCTTTTAGAGGATTTTTTTGAAGATTAGATTTTTGTAGGGTGCAATATTTGGGTTTCCATAATGCTTCTTTTGCCTTAAGATACTTTCTAATGTAAATGGCAAGGCCACAGTGTGACAGACCCCTTGTTACAACTTATAACTTGTTGATAGTAGAAGTGTAGATCAATACCTAAGCTTTGAAGTTTGAACTTGAAGTCTCTAGTGACTTGTTGCTTTCCTCAGTTATGTAGCAATTAGGCTAGCAACCTCTAAGTTAACTTCCTCTGCTACATAGGATCCATGTAGGAAATGTAGGTAGTTATTTTTGCATGTGTGGACACAAGGTTAAATGTAACATTTCTAACTTTGATTTAACTATGTTTTACCTTTGAGTGTGGCCCCACCCGAACTTGGATATTAAATCATATGTCTAACACCTCATTCACTTATCTTCCTTATATTGTTCACATAATCAAACTCCCCACTTTTAGTGCCTTGGAATACGAACAACTAGGTACCTAACTATTATTTACCAAGTTTACCTCCATTCTCTTGGTATGCCAAAATTTTGAAAATAATAAAAAGGATCAAAAACAAAAATTACATAAATTATTTTTTTGTTGTTTTTTTAATGGTATCATCAAGACTTTGAGTACAATTTTCAAGATGGGAACCAAATGGAAAAATAGTCCTTTGTCAAGACCTAGTAGGAAGTATAAATGATCTAGGTAGGAAGTAAATAATTTATCAATATGGGTTACTAGGTTCACAAAGTGACCAATAGTAGGTAGGTGACTACCATTATAGAGATTATACTATGAAAAAAACGTTATTGAAAATATAGCCACCACCATGGAGATCTAAACAACAAAAAACCCCAATACTGAAAAACTATTGTACTAGAAGGGGAAATAAAAACTATTTAGAGTTTTAATTTTTTTTTTTTTTAACAAGAAGGTAAGATTTGTAGTAGATAGAACACCTATTGTAAATTCACATACAACAATCAAAACAGAAATGAAGTTATTTTACCTAGTTTGAGAGTTCATTTAAAAGGGTTCGGTAGTGGAATTTACCTAATATGACCAACTTTAAGTGAGTAGAGTACTATAAAACCTCTTATCCTTGAAGGAACCCAATGTATGCACGTAGGTAGAAAGCAATATTGCAATTGTAATAACTATGAAACAATCATCTTGAACTACATTGGTACAACCCCTCAAAGCAAGCATGCAATAAGCCTAGAAAGTTCAACAATATTACATATAGCCCTTTGGAAGTAATTGGTGTTCCACACTCCAATTTCTAATCACACATTTTACCCTCTTTTTTACACTCTTACAAAGTTTCAAGTTTGCCACTTGAAGGCATCTCAAACCCAAAATCCACACATTAAGTTCACTCCTCGCATCCAAATTCCAATAGTTAAGTAGTTTCAGACAACCATTCCTTACTTCCTATGAAAGTTATAACGGCATTGAATAACCATATCAATTAAGTCAACTTTCAATCCTATTTAAATGACAATCCTCATGCAACTCACTTGCCAAACATGTTAAATCAATGCCAATTACTTTTTAAATAATGAAGGTAGCAATTACCTCCTAAATCAATGTAGGTAGGGGCTTTTAGCCACTCCTACCTATACAATAAATAATAAAAAACAATCACAAATTGAATAATTTTCTCTTGAACAATAACTTTCCCAACGGTGCGATCAATAGTGATGAAAATGTTGCAACCATGAAAGGAAAAAAAACTAACCATCACTTCAAATTTCAATCCACAACTCTTTTTGTAGATAAACAAGTTTCAAAAAATGTGATATTAGTTATTTAAAAGATTCAAGTGAAGTATACTATGAATAATATGAAAAATCAAATTGCATCCACATGCTTAAAATTTGGAAGTAGCTTTAATTTAAATATTGTTGACATTATTAATTGGGCATTAACATATATGTTTTCACACTCCTTCCTTCAAGTTTTTAGATCCAATGAATAGAAATGACACATGCGCATGTGCATGTTACCTCCATGCACATGCACTAGTAAAAAATGTGAACAAAGGTGAACAAATATTTATAGACCTTGCTTTAATTTGCATGTTAGTGCAATGACCGATGTTGTTTGCCCAAAATGGTTAGTTTCCTTCAATTCATTTTGCTTTGTCTCCCTTCCCCTCTTTTCAAACTTATTCATGTTATTTTGAACTTTTGAGCCCAATGAAAACATGAAGAATCTACTAATTAAAAGGAAATTAATTTGGACATGTAGTAATCTATAACCTTGGATGATGTCCCAACAATGCTACTAAAAAAACATTCTAAAACATTTTGAGCATACATATTGTAAACCAACATACAAAAGAAAATCAAAATATAAAATATAAATCTCAAATGTTGATTAGTTGTTACTTAAGAGGTATTAAACACTAGTTAGTAGGTATTAGCCTTGAACTTATGATGTGTCAATTTTCAAACACACTATATGTTAACATTCTTAGGTTTATAAACAAAGGTATCATCCTCTTGTTTTCTTTCTAAAAAAGGTGTCATCTTCATTTTTTTAATCATGAATTAAATGGTAGTTGACATTTTATAGTTTTTTGTTATTTTAGTAGTGTTTCATGCACAGATATTCGTTGCTCATATGAGGCTTTGATTTTTATATTTACTTTATTTTTGTGTCGCAAGGAATAAGAATGAGGCTTGACTTCCACCATTGTGTGAAACAAAAGGGGTCCATTCCCCATCCAATTTGACTTCAAGTGTTGTGTGAACCATGAAAGGTCTCCACCCAATTTGGCTATAAAATCTAATTCAAGTTTTTTTTTTCACTTTGGCATTTTGTCATCATCTTGTTTTTTTGTTTTGTGTTATTGATTTGTTTTTTGAAATTTTCTTGTCATTGTTTTTTATAGCATTCAACTTTTTACTAAAGGGTAAAAAGTTGTTTTTGTCTTTTCCTCTTTCACAAAACTTGTTGAGTAAGGATCTTTGTTTGTAGTCAATTTTTTTGTTTTGTAACTTGATGTGGTTCCCGTGAAGGGTTTATCATTTATTTTTTACTTCTTTTCTTTTTTTGGCACAAAAATTGAGATAAACCCATGGGCCAAAATATTCCTTCCCATGGTCCATAAATTGACATTTGGATTGCCTTCTTGTACCTAACTTGTTTCATCCATGATTCTACTAGGATTGTTGTAACATACCAAGTTGCGAGTTGTAACACATTGAATTGTAGCAATTTTTTGGATCATTTTTTGACATGTTTTTTCATTTTGTTTCATCATTTAAAAAACTTTCATTCAACTTCTTATTATCATTTGAAAATAGTTTGGTTATTTTTACATTTCCAAGTTTGCATTGTATGTGATTTTATAATAAATTGACAACCTATATTAAGATTCATGATGTCTCTTAATAATCCTTCTTTAATTGTTAATAAGCAAATGAACCCATGGCCTCCTAAAGCTTTAGATTGAACATTTGTTAAACATGGAAACTTTTAGGAATTATGATACAAATATTGTGAAAAAACATTTAAAACAACATTAATAACAAGAATAAAAGAACAAATTTTAAGAATGTCCAACAATGTAAAATTGTGTTCTTCAATTCCATAGGAAATTCTTGAACCATTGAAATAACAAGTTGCTAAATCTTCTAAGAAAGGGCAAAAGAAGGGAAGGCCCTTTAGTTAGTAAAATTATCATTGATTTAACAAAACCAAAATTGAAAGCAACTTGGAAATTTCAAAAGCATGAAGAAATAAATAATTTATGAAATCGCAAAATTCTTCTTTGGTTGCATGATATTCCTTTCAATGGCATCAAATCAAATCATTTTTGAGAAATAGTAATTGCTATTGGACATTATGGCCTTGTATATGTTTGTCCAAGTTATGAAAATTTGTGAACAACCTTGTTTAAATTGATTTGATTAAGGAATTGGGTGTTGTTAAGGAATGTTGAAGGGAAAGAGGATGTACAATAACATGTGATGGTTGGACAAATGTCAATAAGAGACCATTACAAAATATCTTCTGTGTGTTCTCAAAAGGTAATTTGTTTTTAGGCATTTGATATAATGGGGAAAGATAATTAAGATGGCCACATACATTGCTTACATTATTTGTCAAGCAATTGAAAAAGTGGGTAATGAAAATGTTGTGGTGATTATTAATGCAACAATGTACAAAAGTGTTGGACAAATTATAAAGGATAAGTATTTTCATATCATTTATAATAACTACACAATTCATGGATTCATCTTGTCCTTGAAAACATAGGAAAAATAAAATAGATTAATAAAATTTTCAAAGAAGGCAAATTTAACATAAAATTTATAACCAATCATCAAAAAAGTCAAGCATTGTTTAGAGAATTTTCAAGTAAGGAAGACAAGTTGGAATTATTAAGACTAGGGGATACATGATTTGGAACAAATTTCATTATGTTGAAAAGGCGACAAAAAGTTTAAACACCAATACAACAAATGATAGGAAGTGCAAAATGGAAAAAGTGGGTTAGTCCAAAGTTAAAAAATGATGTTGAATGTGCAATTGTGATCAATCAATTTTGAAATTTTTTTAACATTAATTAATTGAGAAAATCAATGCAATGGAAGGTTATCATTAAAAAATGAAAAAAATGTTAATATATTAAAAATGATCAATGGCATTTCATCCATAGTCCAATGCATTGTGTATGAACAATTTTGGATCTAGAATGGAATGGGAAAGGACATGAAAAAGTCAAAGAATTCATGATGGGATTTCAAAAAATTAGAAACAATTTTTTCTTGATATATGTGATTAAGTGAAAATTGATAAACAACTTGTTCGTTATAGGAACATGTAGGGACTAACCCAATGATGGTTTTGGTTGCCAAGGAAATGTTTGCCCATATTTTATGAAATTCATATGGATTAGATACTCTAGATTTGCAAGGCTTTGCAATTAACTTTTTAAATCAAATGACAATAACATCTACATGTGAAAGAAATTAAGGAACCATTGAATTTATTCATAGCAAAAATTCAAAAATGTTAACTTATGAAAGGGCTACAAATTTAGTAATTTATGATTGAAAGAATTTTTTTTATCTTGAGTATAGAAAAGAATTCATAGAATGGGCATATCATGATGATGAGTAGATAGTCAACATGTTATGTTGCAGTTGTATTCAAATTATTCTTTTAAATGATTTTTTATTCAATCAAAAAGATTTCATACTCCATCATTATTTTTGTGTTGCCTTCAAAAAAAACAAAGTTTTTTTCTTTTCTTTTAAAAACACCATACTTCATTTGTTGTAAATACATTTTGGCCCAAGGTTTCTAATGCAGTTCATTTACACTAAAGTTTTGTTAAGGTTATTGTTTTGAAAATTTTGTTGTACAAGTCAAGGTTCAACATGCATGAGCACCCATTGTCCTTTGTAAGTTTTTATATGATGGACCTTGTGGAATATAAAAATGTTCAAAGATCCAAATATAAGACCCATAACTAATAGATGGAGGGAATGTAAGCAAATAATAGAATAATGTTACTTTCACTTATTGACATGGTCTATCCATATGGAGGGGGAAATACTACAAATATATAAAAAATAAATTACAATTTTAAAAGTGAAATATAGTCCATTTTTTTCAACCATGTTTTTTCAAATAACAACTTTCTAAACAACCATAATGCAACTTGGAAACAATGGGTGCAATCACAATAAAATGAACCTAAAAGGATGTCTAATGACGAAAAAAAAAGTCAAAATTGGAAAAATATTTATGTTTTACCATTTAAAACCATGGCAATCATTGCAAAGTTGTTTCTCTTTCATTCATATGAATATTAAGGAATTCAAACCAAAAATCCATGTGATGAAATTTTAAGTTTAAGTTTCGATTGAAAACCTTTGAAAATAAACATCTATTGCATCAAAAGAAATCAATTTCGCAAAGGACTATCAAAAGGACTCATATTATAAAACAAAATTAATGGAAAAAAAATTAAAAAGATTAAAACCTATTAGTCACATTCAAAAAAACATTCATACCTTAAAAAATGTGAAAATCTAAAACTTTAAAAAATCAAAGAACTTTCCAAAATTAATCCAAAATTTTAAAACTTCAAAAGTCTTTTACCATATATAAATGGGGCATAATGTACATGACATGTTCAAAAAAATTGTAACTTATTATACAAGAAAACATATAAATTTTTTAAATCAATTTTTTGTTATGATTTGAAATTGTTATGATTTTAAAAAATGAAAACCTAAATTTACCAAGAATCAACACACTTTTTAAAATTCATATTTATTCCAATATTATTTTTTAAAAACATGTCATGTACTTAGACAATTATGAGAATTTATTGTAACAATTTGAAAAAAAAAAATTCAAAAATTCATTTGTATGAAAAAATTATTTTTGAACAAAAGGACTTGCAATTCTTTTTTAAAGTAATGTCATTGGCTAGTTTTATCTCGTTTGCACCTAAATGTAAAAACCAATTCAATTAGTCCAAAAGAAAAATTTCATGGTAAATTCATCTTGTTGTAAGGTTGTTAACAAAAATGGTGAAATCAAAATTCAAAATTAAAAGGTTTTTTTATCCTAAAATTTTCAAAATATCAAAATTGGAGGTTCATTGATTTTCAATTTTTTTTAAAATAGAACTAGAAGCTAATTTTTTAAATTCAATTTATTGCATTAGTGAGGAGTCTTGGGAGAGCTTCCATTTTTCTCCACAAACTTCCATTTCATGTGAGAGCTTGTTTGCATTCTTGTGCCATTTCTCCACACCTTGACCATTTCCATGGCCCAATTTCAAAAGAAGTTTCATGTTTCTTTTCCTCATGTCTTATCCCTTTGTTCTCCACCCCATGAGTTGGTCACACACCCAAGTTGAGGTCATGACGCTAGTTCATTTGTGCATGTATTATATAGTTATCATAAATGACATCTTGTAACCTACCCAACATAACTCATTATATGTACGCAACGTTTTTATAATCAATTATAAAAATGTGGTATTATATTTAATTGATCTCATCATTCATTGACAAAGTGCATCATGAATGTATAATTTCATCCATCACATTTGCTTTCAATCCATAATGTTTATTTAGGTTGAAGGTGTTCAAATTTTTTTTTTTGAATGGCAAGTCACATCACGACTTATTTGTATTAAGTATGAAAATGGTACTTTTATTTTTTTCAACATTAGTTTGAAATATGACCACATGGTCTAATGTTGTTATTTTTGTTTAAAGTTTTCAAATTTTTCATGTTATGGATAAACTAACACTTCCATGTTATGCATGGAAATATATTTGTATTTTCTTGCATATTTCCTGGTATGGTGACTCATTTTTTGCATAGGAATCACTTTATACAAGTCCCATACATTTTTTTTTAAAAATTTCGAAAGAGTTCGTTATTGTTTTGTTTCACAACTAACAATTTGCCCACCTAAGTATATCCTAAACCATTTTGATCAAAACCCACATATGAAGACATTGATGTCATCTTTTATGATGGGTGCATTTTTGAACCTATTTAAAATAAAATTGATAAAGTTCACATGAACAATATAACCTATGTTAAAAAAATAAAATAAAATTTGTGAATGGAAAAATAGAAACTTTGAAGTTTTTTTTTTAAAAAATTTAAGGACTTATGAAAATATGGTCCAATTTTGACCCTTTAAAAGTTTAAAATATTAAACTTTGGTTAAGATTCTTAAGGGGAAGCTTCCATATCTTTTGATATTCATATTGCAACACATATTTAAACACCATAAACCATATGGAATGGAAATCAATATCAAATTTTCATTTCACATGTATAACAGTCCAATAAGGTGACTAGTCCATGTTGTCAAACTTTTCAAATCCATTATTAATAATGAGTGTAGATAGAAATAAATAAATAAAAATCTTCACGATGATGTTATTAATGTGGAATTGATTGCTAATTAGCATATTTAAGATTTTTTTTCATCTAATTAGTATTTAAATGATATCTACATAAAATTATGACACCAAAAATGAACCATCATACCTTGCAACCACATTAGTGTTTGTGTTTGTGATAGTAGTTGTAAACTTAAACTTTTAAAATGTGTCATAAGTACCATAATTTTTTTCCACATGGGTTTCCAAAATTGACAAATTTATGTATTATGCAAGAAATGAAAATAATGACCAACTAGACAATATTATCAATGGATCTTGATATACAATTTGCATATATAACAATGTCAATTTTAATCTACATAAAGGTTGAATATTATAGGGCTTTCAACTTTTTTTCCCATCTAATATGTTAAACAAAACGCAAGTATTAATGTTGTCAACATAATATTACATGTGAACTTGAACTAAACATCACGAATACCTAACCATATGTACTTTGAAGGCTCTTAAATGATTTGGATGGAATACAACCATTATGAATTTGTATGTTTTAGTTTTGAAAATATGATTTAAAGGTTGAAGCAACTCAAATCACTAATACAATATGTGGCCAAGTTTTATGTTTCATTAGATTTTGAGTGAACTTGGATCATTTTACCATAGTGAAAGTGGTGAAACTTTTATTGAACAACGACCAATTGTTATGGACGTCATGAATTCATTAAAAATAGTTGAACTCACTAATGATTAATTCACTATGCTAACCTCCAAGTTCTTAGATTGGCTATGAGCCTAAATTAGGCCATTAGGCTAAGAGACCTAACCTATTAGCTTTTTTTTAGCTTGGGTAGTTAGGCCACCCATGCTAAAAAATTGGGCCCTAGTTAACTTAGACTAGGCTGCAAGAGTTAAGATTTTATTCCCTCACCTCCATTTTGAGAAATAAACTCCATACCAAGTGTCGACAAGGTAAAGTAAACAACAAAAAATAATCCGCCCAAAATCCAATTTAAAAATGAAACAATTTTTGATATGGACACAAAAAGTAAATTCAAAATATTTTGAAGTAGAAATATGAAAAATTGGGTCATTGCATTTAGTTTATGAGAAGTTGGATACAAAATTTGAACAACTTTGGTATTAGCAAAAAAGGTTGAAAGTGTGTTTGAAATTGATTAGGTCAAAAATGATGTTCAAACCTACTTCATATTAAAATTTTGATATATTTTGATTATAACATGCATAATTTGACAATACATAAGTATTTTTTAGGGCTCCATTAATTTGAAATTTGAAAAAAATCAATATTCCATTACATGTAACCCATTTTGTAAGATCAAACATCGTGCAAGTAGATGCATTTAAAAAAATTCTACTTACATCTACTTTCAAGATGGGGTTTTTCAACATTTTAAATATAAAATTAAATATTATAATCATGTTAATTATTGTAAAAAAAAAAATCTACTTTCAATGCATTAAAATTATTTCATAGCTATTTGTAATTTTTGTTTTAACATAGAGAAGTGAATTGTCTATTTTACCATTGCACCAAAACTTTTTATGTGAAACAATTTGTGACCACATTTTATTAAACATTTTTTATACTATTGAACTTACCCTAATTAACTTAATTTAATTTAGATAAGCCTAGGTAAGCTAATTAACCTAAGGCTTACCTATAACTTATCTAGATTTATTTAGGGGCCTACTTAGCACCAGCATAAACTTACTTAGGGGCTACTATAAGGGACTTATAAAAAACTACCTAGGCCTTCCTATGGGTTATTTAGGCTTGCTACTTAAAGGGGTTACCTATGTAGCCTACCTAGGGACAACATAGGCTTACTTAAGGGTATGTAAGCCTACCTAGGGCCTATTGTAGGCTACCATAAGAATTTTGTATGCTACCTTAGAGGTTATCATGTAATCTTATTAGAGGTTATGTAGACTACATAAGGGCTATTATATTGTAGGCTACAATAAGGGATATTATAAGCTACACTTAAGGTTATGTAGGCTACTTAAGGGCTATATGTATAGGCCTACTTAATGACTATGTAGACTACATTAAGGGCTACTATAAGTTACAGTGAAGGTTATGTAGGCTACCTAGGGGCTATATATGCATATCTAATGATTATGTAGGCTATTTAAAGGGCCTATTGTAAACTACCTAAAAGCTACAATAGGCTACCTTAAAGGCTATGAGGGCCTACTTAGGGGTTATCATGTAGGCTACTTAAAAGGTCAATGTACACTACCCTAAGGGTTATGTAACAACTTATAAACTATGTAATTAAGTTACTTAGGGGCTATGTAAACCACCTTTTTTTAATTTCAACCATTTTTGCTTACATTAATACTTTTTTTTAATGTAGGAAAAAATGGAATGATAGACACAACATAAATTCCAAACAACCAATGACATGAGGCAACAAGTAGCCAATAGGCGAAAGGTTTTTTTCATGGGGGGAGGGTTTGCCCACCATGTTTGTCGCAACCTTAACCTTGGGCTTGCGACCAAGGCAAGGGCTTGCAAGAGGTCGAGATAAAAGGGAGACCCGGGAGGCACATCTTATACTCCCAAGAGTGTAGGAAAGTGTGAGAAAATGAACCTTCACACTCCCAAGGCAACTCTCACTTGGGGAGTTGGAGTCCCGAATCTTCAAGGAGTGATTGCAAGGGTAAAAATCCATTGGTTTAAAAAGTTCTTTATATCATTGGAAATCTATTGAAACTTAAATGTCTAAAATGGGCTCGCATCACCCATTTGGACATTTAAAACACAAGTTATGGCCAAAAGAAAGGTCGGGAGTCAAATTGTTAATTTGACTCTCAACCATTAAAAGTCAGGAATCGACTTGATTTCCTTTTGTGTAGGTGGCGTGCCACATACCGTTGGAAAGCTCTCAACGAGGGCTACAACTTTGTTTTAGACCTCATCTCAATCGGAGGTCTGCACACAAAGTTATGGCGCCCCAAAGTCGTGGAAATCCCGACCTTGGCAATTTCGAGACTCCCACTTTGGAGTCCCGGGACAAAAAGCCATTTGGATGTGGGCCTCGTGGAAAGGCACAAAGTATACTATAAGGGGGAAGGTGGTGGCTTCCCCCAAGTCCGAGCCGTGCTGAATCTTGTGAGTCCGAGTTGCCCGTGGTTCGTCTTAGCACTAAAAGTGGTTCAACTAGGCACTAACCACCTTGTGTTGATTTTGTGCAAGTTCGTGTGAGTAATTGATGCTTGTCACTCTTCCTAGTCCCATCCCGGAGCTCCAACACGCCCTTCTACCCCTCAAAGTGTTGCAAGCCAGGGAGTGTGCCCCAACTATTTGTTCTTCCACTGTTTTTAGTTTAGACTCACATTTGAGTCCATTAAGGAACATGGGGGTGCGCCAATGTTTCCAAGTTTCCATTACATTGGCCAACATACTTTTGATAACACCAAACTTAATCCCATAACCTTTGCCCAAATTGAACTTTAATAAACAAAATAATCGGGCCAAAGGAAAGAAATTCTATAATTTCAATATGGGAGTGCAAACTTCTATTTGGGAAAGTGTCTAAACTTTTAGAATTTATTTTGTGATGAGCTAATCAAAGTGACTAATTGGAAACATAAAAATTGAATTTTGGGGTGCACATGAAAACTAATTAATAGAATTAATAAATAAATACCCATTGCTCATTCAATAGACATTGATGGAGGAAAGACAATTCCAAATGGTGTTCATGTGAATTTGTTACCATGTGCACATTGATTGAAATGACGGCATGGGGTTGGTTACAAACATAGTAAGGTGAGCAAGGTATTGATGGATGGGGTAGCCCAAATGTGTAGTTTTTGGAATAATGGCAAACAAACATGAGATGATAAATTTTATTGTTAACCATGTTTTCTTCTTATGGACATTTATGATGTTCCAACATTGGTGGATGTCACATGATGTGTTACAAAAAGAATGTTTGTAAGTGTAAGCTTTTGGCCAATTTTTTAACATTATAGTGAATGGGTTTTATAAAATATAATATCCTTCTCGATAAGTGGGAAGGAGTTCTGGTTTTTCATTGGTGATTACGTTTTTTCATCAATGTTCATGTGCTTTTCTATTGGGTTTTCATTGAATGTTTCATGGGTCTTTATCAAACAAACTTTACATCATGCAACACCTTTAGGTTGGGGCATTCTTGAAAATAAAAACAAAAACGGCATGAACCTATAGAGCTTATTGTTTTGGGAATGCCCCAACCATCAAACATTACCCCACACTTATGTTATAGGTATATTGTTATAGGGTGGGTTCATTCTTGAAATAAAGGGCCTATGTTGACAAGGTAGTAACCAATTGTTACCCATTATAAAACATGAAACCACTTCATTTCCTCACTAGAAATTTTTTTAACCCTTCCTCTATATATACGAAGTTATAATATTAGTATAAAGGCCGTTAAATATGTTTTGTGCATGTGCAAAGAAAAATGTTATGGCCAATCAAATTGTTGAATTGGTGATCCGAATTTTTTTCTTAACTATCTTTAGTGAACTAATAGTTAAATGTGTAATAGGATTTGGTAGGTTTGTGAGAATTTTGAAAGACCAATGGAAATGATAGAAATAAATCATTATTTTCAATTTTTTATGTAATAAAGTTGTGTGTAAGGCTAAATATTTATTTTTAAGGCGAATGGGATTGTTGGATTTGGTGGTTTGAATTTGTTTTCTTAGTTATCTTGAGTGAAGTATCAATTCAATACGTAGGGTAAGCTAGTTGGTGTCCAAATAAATAACAATTCAATGTTATTTGAATTCTAAGGGACTGAAAGAATCACAATGATGTCCAAAAAGAACTTGTAACTTACCTCTTAGTGCATCATCCAACTCAAGTTGAATTCTTGAAATCCATGGTGAAATGAACAAGATATGGGCATGCAAAGTTGGGGGGGTTTTTGGTCAAAAATGAAAAATCTCATGAAGCTTTTCCTCTAGTTCTTGGTGTTGGTGCTTTTATTCATGAATTTTTTTTTCTTGGTTTGTGGTCAAACCTAGTTGTTAATTTGATCTTTTTTTTTTTTCTTGGTGTTGGTGAGCTCCTATTCATGAAAGTTTTCTTTTTGGTTTGATCCTTGTTGATTTAATCATCTTCATTTTCCTATTAATGGTGTTCATGTTCAAGAAGCTTTTCTTCTGAATTCAATATTTATTATTCCAATCATCTTCCTCTTCTTAGTGTTCGTAGGGCTTTTTTTCTTGGTTCAATCCTTGTCCCAAAAACCCCTCTTGCATTCTGTGTAGATTAGTTTGACAGAAGTTATGCCATGTGGTGTCTTTTAACTTTTCTTCAAGATGTGCATTTTGCCACAAATAAACTTTTAGTTGTTATTTTAGCCTTCTTATTTTCCTTCTATTTTAACTTATATTTTTGGTTTCATCTATTGTTGTTTTATCTTTTTGTTTTGGGGAAAGATTTCCAAGTATTTTAAAGAAGTCACAACATGCGATTATGAATAGTCTAATAACGGTTATTTTCCTTTTATTTATCTTGCAAGTAATTGAGGCAATAACATGTTGTGGAAGTTCATCACCTCTTGGGTTAGATCCTTTGAAGTGTGGATTTCCTATTTTAGGTTAGTAGTAAGATCATCTAGGTTGATGACATATTTCCCCTCTTAAACTGCCATAATAATAGGGCTATTAAACATATCCATAATTGTAATGTTGTTGTAGATTTAGTTCAAATGTTGGATTGTAATTAGCATCTAAACCAATAACTAATCCTACATGTTAAAAAACTATGTAGTTCATGTAGATTAGTCTCCCCATTAATTACTAGCTGTCATTAACATGTTCATTTGAAGTATAATCATTTTTATTTACCAACTTTTCATTGTTTACATTTGTTACTATTGTGTGAAGGTTTGAAGGTTATGTTTTGTTGTCCATGGCCTTAGGGTTGGGTTTAAAGGCCATATCCATGTAGCCTTGAACCGTGTTTTGATGTTTTGTTTGGTTTAATGCTTTGTCCACTGATTTAACAAGTGTAATTTTGTTTGGTTCATTGTATTCCATCCTAGTCACAATTGCATTCCTTTCATTTTTGAATGTTGTTTTGAAAGGTTTGAATTAAGATGCATCTAGTGTTTAGAGTGCATGTGAATGTGAAAGGGTAAAATAATCATGTTTAAACCAAATTCATTTACTTGTTCTATTACTTTTAATGTAACATGCAATCCATGTCCATATGTAATTAACAAATGTCTATTAGTTTGTGAAATCCACTAACTTATAATAGACCTTTATTTTGAAGAATGATTTTTTTTTCTTGTAAAAAACTTGTCATCCATGTTTTTTTTGCATTGTGATATAAATTCTTGATTTGTAGAGTTTAATGTAGTAATCACATAGCCATTCTCCCCTAAGGATGTAAAACCTTAGTAGAATTGTCCTAGTTGCATTTACTGCATAGCTTATTGTCAGCCATTTTCGAGACTTAGGGATGATGTTGTACATTTGGTTGGATCCTCTTTTTGACCAAACTCTTGTTCTAGATTGCTTGCTTGCTTGAATCCTTGTTGAACATCAAATTTTCATATATGGTATGCTCGCATTTGTTGTATAATGCTTGCAAGTTGTTATAGGAGGCATAGGAATTAACAATTAAACCTTGTAATCTACTAATGTCTAATCCTTTTGCTTGTCAAATATTGATTTTGGGATGTCTTCTTTTGAACTAATTTCATTAACTATTACCTAATACTCCATTTTGGAAGGTGTTGGCTTAGTTTATGTCAACTTTACAACCTTCATCTTTAAAATTATATTGTGTTATTATTTGATAGTTTGCATTCTTGCATACCTAGAATCCATTCAACTTTTGTTGCATTTTCTTCATTTGTTAATACTTTAAATGGCTCCATTTTCCTAGATCTTGTTTTTTTATCTAAATGATTTGATAGAAAAATAAGAAGTATATTTCATTGTTTAGTAACCTTTTTCATTGAATATGTCTTCTTTCAATTACATCCATGGCCTCCTCCAATGTTTGATTTGTCCATTTCTCTTTTTTTTTTTTTTTTTTTTTTGTGTTTTTTTTTTTTTTTTTTTTTTTTGTTTTTTTTTTTTTTTTTTTTTTTTTTTTTTTTTTGGTTGGGATTTATTAACCTTTAGTGTCATGGGTGTTTTGTCTTACAAAAATAGTTGTCGAAGGTTTTCCTTGTTGAATGTTGATTAGTCCACTTTTTCACTTGCAAGGCACATTCAAGTTCATGATGGCCCAACCGTTCCTAGCCCCAACCTTTAGCAACTAAGGGGTGTATGTTTCGTACCCATTAAAAGAATCCCTCTAATTTTCCTAAAATTGGACCAAGAAAATAGAAAGTTTGTGAGCTTAAGATAGTTCTACTATGCATGCTAATGCATATTGCCATTTAAAGATGGGAAAACATGGAAGTCTTCAAAGTTCTCCCATTTTAAATTGACATCTAATGTTGCTATGCAAGTTGTTGAAGTGAATCTCAATGTGTGGTTGATGTGTGCAATTTGAAATTTACAATGTTTTGGCCTTTCTAATTTAGAGTGTGGGACAACTAATTGTTGGATCCAACGAAAGTTCAAAATTTGCTTGAACTTTTCATTGTAAAGCTTATCTATGAATTCAATCCCTATTTCAATAATGCCATCTAGATTTTGCACGTGTGCATCTACTTTCCAATTTGACTTTTTTTCCTTTTACATGTTTTACTTTCACTTTTAAAGACTAACCTCCCATATACTCTACTTTTAGATCCGACCCTTTTGTGTTCTACATGCTCTACTTGAACACTTGGAAGTGAAGTTGTCCTTCTATATGAAGCTCTTTTTCAAGCTTGTTAATCGTCTTTTAGACTGCTTAATATGAAGAGCATATTTGAAAAATGAAATTGTTGAAAATGAGTGACGTGGTGCTAACATGAATTGTTTTCTAGGAGGAATCCAAAATTTGTAATTTTGATGAGAACCCAATGTGCTCGAGCTGAAGGGAAAGACCAAGGTGGGTTGTTGATTTGATTATTTTTTTTATTTCCTAGGTTTACAACCAGGTTACCCTAATACTAGTTATTTACAACCAGGGTTCTTTGCACATTGTTTGCTTGTGCACTTTATTTTAAAGATTTTTTTTTTTAATGCAGCCTAAGTGGCCATCATCCAAAGGAAGAAAGATGTTAGATGTAAATTTTTTTATAAAAATGGTGATCATCCATGGGAAGATTTAGCCAAATCTGGCTATAAACCACATGTGGAGTGCAAATCTTTTAATCACCCTTTTATATTTATGGCTACACATAGAAAACCAACTGTAAAAACTCAATGATTTTAACTATTTTTTTCCCCCTCACTTCTTAGGATTGAAAACTGTCTCCAAAATCAATTCATTTTGAACTTTTTGATATTTAATTTAACTTTGGCGAAAAGGCTTTTAAAAAAGTACAAGACTACTCAATAGCTAGGCTATTGACAATGTGAAAAAATCTCCTGAAATTCGTAAATTTCACGGCAGGCATATTATTATTTACCACGATGCCTGGCGTAACCAGAAATTAGGGTTTGGAGCTTGAAGCTTTCGCACGGGCTCCTTTGCTTGTTTGGCTTGCTTCCTTGTTTCCCGACCGTCTCTCTCTTCTCGCTCCCTTCTTCGGCTTGTTTATATATATCCCTTGGGGAATTCTGCATGGCGGAGGAGCAGCAACGTAGCAGTGAAGATGAGAGGGCGGTGGTGGTGGTGGACAGTGATGCGGAAACAGTAGCGGATTTGACGCGTCCGCTGGTAAGCAGGACTGATTACAGGGAGCCGAGGGAAGAGGGCATGGGGATACTCGGCGTTCCTGCTTCTGCTGCTTCTCGCAATGTTGGGAAACCTCCGCGTGTGGCTTCCCTCGACGTTTTCCGGGGACTTTCCATTGCGGTAAGTTTGTGAGACAATTCGGGAGTGAGAGTGGTTTAGTTTTTGTATCAGGCGAGTTTTTGTTCCCTCAGTAGTATTGGATCACCACCATAGATTGGAAGTGTAGATATTTTGGAGAATGGTTGTTCGTATGACCGTCCATGCAACTGCTTTTGCCACGCGTGTGAAAATTTGGAGGTGTTTTGGGAATTGACTGATTTCTATATTTACTTAAGGATTGAATTGTTCCAGAACAATGCAGTTCAGCAGGGTTTAGGGTTTTTCACAATTGGTAGGAAGATGTCAGAGGGATTGTCCTTGGAATGCATTTGGAGATAGCATCTGCTTGTCAGTGGACAAGACTGGGTGTGGAGTGCTCGTCAAATTGGACACTGCCTACATTTTTGTTGGTCCTGTTGGGGGGCTAAACTAGCCTGCACGTTCCACAATAATCATGAGTTTGATTGCTGGATGTTTGAAGATAGTGCAAATGATTTGTGCTTGGCCAAGTGCCAAAATGTCTATATGAAGCTGAGTTTGTTGTGGTTGGTTTGCAGGGGATGATATTGGTGGATAATGCAGGTGGGGTGTGGCCATCTATCAACCATTCACCATGGAATGGTGTGACACTGGCTGACTTTGTGATGCCTTTTTTTCTCTTTATTGTTGGGGTTGCCCTAGCTCTTACATATGAGGTAAAAGTTTATATGTCCTGCTGTGTTCAACTTTCTTCAAATCTTGCAGAAATTATGTCTGTGAACCCTGCAGTGCAAGAATGCTGTAGAACACACTCCAACAAGCTAAATGGAGTTAGGTCACTTAATGGCATGCAATTTCAGCCAATATCAACAAGCTTCTGAATTTATGTCTGGGCTGCTTTTTAGTATTGTGTTTTATCATCTGCACTAGGACTCCACTGTCACTGCTTATTACAGAACCTCACATGGCATACAGAGAATTCGTGATAGGAAGGCAGCAACACAGAAGGCTGTTGGCCGTGCAGTGAAACTCTGCATATTGGGAATAATTCTACAAGGTTTGTTTGCCTTACCATCCCTTCATTCTGATAGAACTTGGAATCTAAAAGGTCAAATTTGTGCTGTATCTTATGGTTTCATTTTAAGTGGCATTTCTGTGTATCCTTGTGCACCCCGTGTATTGTAGGATGTTGAGATGTAGTCTTCAGCTACAAGTTCAAGCTTGTACAATGTCAGCATCTGGACGTCCCTGTACTGCAGTTCGTATGATTTGTGAACATTCTCACAAGGTTCTCTTGATTTTGCTCTTTCTTGTGATGTGTTGGACACAGTAACTGAGTTCATGGGGCATCTTGTAGGAGCAGTATATTCCACTTTACTGCCAGGAATAAAACTGCAAATCTGAATTTTACAGGTGGTTACTTCCATGGTCTGAACAATTTAGCATATGGAGTGGACATTCAGCATATACGATGGTGCGGGGTTTTGCAGGTGAGTTTTGAGGTGTATTCCTTTTTGCTGTTGACTTTCTTCTCAACACCTGCAGTAAAGTCTGATGCACTCTGCTTTACTGGTTGACATAGTTTGGAGTGCCATTTTGCAATTTCTTTAGGTGTGTAATTGAGGTGTCCCCATGGTTGGTTGCTGGTTGCCATGGCAGAGAATAGCATTTGGCTTCCTATTGGTAGCACTCTGTGAAATATGGGCACCAAGAGGTCATTTTCACAACATACCTGAGGGAACACTGGGAATCTGCAAAGTCTACTATGTTCATTGGTTGGTCCACTGCTTCACATGATTTTCAATTGCTGTTTAGTATTGTCTGCCTACCTACTGCTGGAAAATTTCTTCCTTTGACCACCTACTTTGTTGAGGACCAATTGAAATGAGAGAACTGCCTCCATTTCTTCAGTAAGAGATGTAGTGTTCCTAGGCAGAGATGCAATCAACCCTGGTGCTCATGGTAGAGGGGCTTGCTTGTCAGGGTGGTGACAGCAACAATAGTTGTGACATATTTGGCACTTCTGTATGGCATGTATGTGCCAGACTGGGAGTTTCTGCCTCCATCACCGGCCTCAAACTCCACTCTCATTCAGGCCAGCAGTGCTCTCACAGTGAGTGTGGTTGGAAAATATCTGCTTAAAAAAAACCTGCGCTTGTCAAGGTAGATCAGCAGGATCACCTTTGGTCCTCATTTTGTAGTTGTTTTTCCTGAGTACTCTGTTCCACTGCATTGTCATTCTGGAGCAGAAGATGTATTGATCACACAAAGTATCATAGCAGGTATTACATCACATGTAGAGCATTTGCATGTGCTGAACTCTGTTGATAGCACAGACAGGGGTAAGAAAACTGTGGCAGTAGTAGACTTTGCACTTTGCCTTTTTTTCCTTCAAGTGTAGATTCCACTCTAGGGGTGAAGACCAGTGTTTTATTATGTATAGAAATCAGAATGGCCTCTCAGTAGGAGGACCATATTCCCATATCTTATGCTGTCATGGTTCAATTGAACTTGTCAAGGTCAAATGTGGAATGAGAGGGGATGTTGGACCAGCCTGCAATGTGGTTGGCTACCTGGATCGCACCCTGCTTGGCATCAACCATTTGCACCCACGGCCTGTGTATCAGCGCACTCCTGTGTGTTTTCCATGCCATCTCAAATTCACCTTTTTCCATTGATTTTCCTGCCTGATGTTTCTTGCCCTCTCCAGAGGGCCCTGTGCAACAAGACATTTTTATAGTCTTCAATGTCTTCTTCTTTCTTCTAATTCTCAGATGGTTTATGGGACAGGATTGCAGCACAAAATCACCAGATTATGGGCCTCTTCCACCAGGAGCTCCGAACTGGTGCAAAGCACCATTTGATCCTGAAGGTCTTTTAAGGTGAGGTCTTGCTTCTGTTAGAATTTCTCTGGTGTGCACATTGTTGAAGTATAGATGTGCATGCCTTCTTTCTTAATTCCTCTCCAAGAATGTCTTCTCTTGAAGGTCATCCCTTACCATTCTATTGTCTGTGTATGCAGCTCACTGTCTTCAGTTGGTAGCTGTTTTATAGGCTTGCATTTTGGCCATGTTCTGGTTCACCGCAAGGTTTGACTTCCCTTTCTGATCTCCAACTGAATCTGTACTGTGGAGCAAAATTAGAGATTTCTCGCATGTTGGCCTCATAGAAACTTTTTTGGTTCTTTCTGCGAGGTGTATAGTAGAAACCAGACTCAATGTCAATCAAGCCCTGGGGCACTTGAGTTGTATGCAGTAATGTGTGATTTGTGGTTTGCGGTGTGTATAGGAGCACTATTCCAGAATTTGGCACTGGTTCTTTCCTGCTCTTGGACTCTTAGCTGTGGGACTGATGCTACACATATTAGGTGTGTGCCTTTTTGCATGTTCTACCCTCAATTATCAACTGATCAGTACCAAATCAAACTCTGGGTAGGGCTGGCAAGGTGAACAGTCTGTGCAATTTTCCGATGCTCTCTCTGAGAGTTTTGCACTGTTCTGTTTGCAAGGTTCCCTTAAATCTGGCAATGCTCTATGGAACAGTTGTATTGGTCTCCAGTTGTGAGCAAGTTTCAAGACACCAGGCACATCGTACCTTATGTTGGCTTGCTTGGGTTGGAGAGTGGTGTAGCTTTTTTCTGTGAGGCTGTTGTGCATGGGTTGGCTACTATACAGAATGGCCACATATGTGTTCAGGCAAGCAGTTGTCATTGTTGTGTTGTCTGCCTGCCAGCTGGCTGGCAGTACATGGTTGCTTTTTGAGGAAAATCCTGCATTTCATGTGAATGTTATTGAGGTCTGTAACATGCTCTAATTTTCAGGAATGGAGTTCAACAAGCCACTCTATAGCTTTAGCTATTTGTGCTTCACAGGAGGTGCTGCTGGGCTTGTTTTGACAGGCTTCTATCTTCTGGTTTCTCCCCTCCTCTCATTGTTTCACCCTGAACATGTCAAGAGTCCCTTTTATTTTGGATGTCCATTCAATGTTATGCAGAAACATGTGGAACTCTTTTGTTTCTTAGAAGCATGGCTTGATTTGACTACTTGAACTTGGTCTAGTATTTCGCAGTTTTAAAGGGCTCCTGTTTACCATCTTGGAACTTTACCAAGGCACAACTTGCAATAGAAGCTAGAAGGAACAAGAGCAATATGAAAGAAAGGGATAACAGGCTGATGACTCCCAAGAGCTATGTTCCAGATAGTGTCAAAGAACATTGGAGTTTCATATTTGATGATGATTCACTTTAACTGCAGGTCGATGTATACGGGTGGAGACAACCCACAGTGCTTTTAGAATGGATGGGCATGCATGCTCTTCTCATGTATACTCTAGTTGCTTGTGGTGTCCTCCCAGCTGCTCTGCAAGGTTTCTATTGGGGATCTCCTGACAATAATCTGGTATCTCTCCACATCCTTCTCACTGCTTCATCGTAGCAGTCTAGAAGTCTGTTCTTTACTGAGCTGAAGTTCTAAGGAACATGAATTCAGTGGTAGTTGGAGCTTGTGAAAAGCAATATCATGGAGAGCTTCTTTAGCTGGTCTTTTTTGTTAAGATCTTTGTCTGGGATCATATTGGAAGTAGATACTACTTTGGATTTGTATAGTTAGTTGCTCAACAGTCTATTGATTGTGGATCTGTTCTAGTTCTGGTCAACTCTTCTGACTGTTTGAGCTAAGAGACCGAGCTTGAGGAGACAGTTCTATCACAACCTGATAAATTTCAATTCAGGATCCATTCACCAGCACTAGACTGTGTGCCTTCTCTTTTGTCATCTTCCTTATTTTGTAGATGGTGGTGACCAGGCAAGGGTTTGAATGACTAGGGCTGTTGTGTTGTGATGGGCAGATTGCATGGATAGTGGTGCATGGGCCATGGCATTATTTCCAAGGCTTCAATTGAACCTAAATATCATTTTTTGTAATGATTTTATACTTCAGGTAACAGATATTCCCTCAAAGTATATATCATTTGATACCCACATGTGTGGACTCATGTGTGTGTAGATGGGATGTGGAAACATATGAAATACAGTAGTATCCACCCAAATTCAAATCCTAATCTCAACAGATTAGTTGATTCATTGACTTTGTTTATGAGGTAGTTAGCTGACCTAGATACTCTGAAATGCCAGATTAACCTAGTTTGATGACTAAATTTAAATTCTTTTTTCATTCAAATAGTGATTGTGCCAATTAATCATGATTAGCAACATGGTTAGCATGGTGAACAAAACAGTTGGTCACTTATGACATATCCATGATCATTCATGATATTCCATTAACAGGTCTTTACAAATCAACCAAATTGACAAGGACATAGATGACCATATGTTTTGTTTTGGTCATAGATTGTGAGATATGTATTGCTAAATCAAATTCTTGGTTGTAAACTTTGGACATTTGAGTGGATTTTTGTAGGAATGAAAGCACAAGATGAGTATATTTTGTTAGAATTTTTTGGTTGTATGCCAAATGATTGTTAATACCTCTCGAGAATATGACACACCACCAATGATATATACACTATCAATGACAATGAAGGAACATTAGGTTGGAATATGACCATGAATCATATGATACTATATGGAGTTGAATTTTGATAAATGTTTTTGGTTCAAATAAGGACATGTACATAATAGTTGTTGATGTAGATCTGGACAAATACATTAAATGAGCATAAGGTGGATAAGAAGCATGGTGGGTATTTAGGGAGTGATGATAGCTATTTATTGTTTATGTTGTTTTACAAATATAATCATAGTTGGGATATATTATATTTAGATTATTTTGGTTTAAGTTTGAATGCAATGTTGATTGCATATGTTATTATGAAAACACCATATTATGAATTGTTTGTTTGTTGCATGACATTTGCATGTGTACTTTAAGTGTTTGATTAAATTAGTAAGTAGTTGTATGGTGTCATATAGTAAATTTTTAGTATTGGTGTAGTTGAATTGTATATTGTGAAATGTAGATGAAGAGTGGATGTGTCTATTTTGATTAAGATTTAATGATTGTTATTGTTAATCAATGGTAATTAATGTCACAAGGCAAAATAATCAAAGGTTAATTTTAAGGTGGAATTGTTATTTGATTGTAATATTGTTAGTGAATTATCTTCATGGTAGAATAATCATAAGTTAATTTTAAAATATAATTCCAATAAAAGAACATTTGTTAGTGAGTAATCTTTTAATCTAGCTAGTTTAGAAAATTTCTTAGTAATTGTTTAATTATTAATGGTAGATTCATATTTATGATCTCTTATTTACTATGGGATGCAGCCACTAGAATAGTTAATTTATAGAAAATAAAATAATTGACCACTACCTAAGAAATGTGAATGAGATTTAAGATAAAATGAGGAAATTTAGGAAGATAAGAGAAACCCATAAAGGAATCACTTCATTGGGCTCATTCCCTCTTTCTCTCATTCCCTATCATTTCTTATCATTCTATGTGTGATTTTAGGAAAATTGATGGGTATGAAGTGAGAGAAGAATATTATGCTTTTGTTATAAAAAAATACAATGGATTTTGGTTGAAAGTTGTGAGACATGTTTTTCTTTTGTGTTTTTCATTTGTTTCTTAGATGCAAAAAGGAATATTTAATATTAGTTTGATCTAAAATATTGTAGTTTTCTTATTAGTTTAATTTCAAACTTGCTCTCTAGAGCTTATTAGCTTGATGGACAATAGTTGTAGCAAGAAGTTAGTTGTAGTGGGAAGGTAGCCAATAGGAAGGTAATAACTACAAAAGATGAACATAGCAACTTGGTGATATATTTTTTATGACAAAGATACTATCCAAGGATTATAAGGTAATTACCTTCCAACCCTCCATTTCAATTTTGATTTTATCAAGGAAATGCATTTTCAAAAGTTTTCTTCATTGTTTTTATTAGTTTTTACCCAACAACCCTTTTTTCATGATATTAGCTACATTGTGTGTTTTGTGGTCTTACAATTATTTCTAAAAATGTGTTGAAGATGATTATGAATGTATTTAATTTTAATTCTTCCAATTGCATATGCAAGTTAGGACTATCATGACAATTGTAGTTATTCAACATATAACATTTGCATTGTGGCTATCAAATGTTGTTCATTCAACCATCCGTTTGGATCAAGGAAGTTTTCATGGACTTTAATCACTTATTGGAGACCCTTGTGCCAATACTTGATGACATCATCATTAATAATGTCAATGTTTGAGTCATCATCTACAACAATCACATGATTTGTTTCATGTTACGTAACTTGACATAAATATGTTGATTTTTTGTGAAGGAAATCAATGGATAGTTGTGGTTGTTGCATGCTTGTATTAGATTTGAAATGGGTATTATCATTTCACTATGCAAAAAGGCCAATTTATAATTAGGTTTTGCAATTGGTTTTTTAATTGCAACTGACATTTCTAATTAAAAATTCCCCAATCACCTTGGACAAGTTGTAGATGACACCAATCAGAAATGACATGATATGACATTGCCATGTCACCTTAGTCGCATGCACAATCACATTTTGTTGTGATTACCATTTCATCCATCTTTGTCACGTGGATTGGGATGACACTTCAATTTGTGACCAATTGTGTGATAACTTGTGCAACTACTTTTGCAACCAATGTAAACATGCAAACCTACCTATATTATTTTGGTAAAAAATAAGTAGCTATGTAGCCCTACCTAGGTTAAGCAAGCCTAATTAGCCTAACAAGTTTAACCTTTTAAGCATGTGAAATATAGGTTGCAAGTATAAGGAGTTAGTTGAACCCCTCACCTCCTTGTTGAAAGACCAAGTCTTTATGCACCACACCTTTTATAAAGAAATATTTTTCAATCAACTTATTATTATGAACATGTCTATACCTACATAGCTACCCATTTAATTATTTACCTACATAATTACATATTTATGATGAACCTTGAACCTATCTAGGCTTACTTAGGGTTACATAGGCCTACCCAAAGTCTACATAGGTTACCTATGGTTTGCTTAAACCTACTTAGGCATAATAAGTAATAATAAATAACATTTAACAAATTATTATTGAGTACTTAAAGGTTATCGCCAACCCCATCCTACTTATTACAACCTACACATTATCAATGTACAACCTATTTTACTTGTTTATTAGGTTGTGTACTTTCAATATTAGTTGAATAAGACACCACACTAGTCTAGTCAACTATGTGTATTGTAGATTCATATTACAAGTCACAAAAGAATTAAGTTATCATCCATGAGTGGATCTTGTTAAATGTGGTTAATAACAATTTACTTTCTATCCTTTTTTCATCCAATCCATACCACATATATGAAACGTAGTCATGTTGAAAATTACAATGTTGGTTGGTACCCTATTGTAATCGCACCTACAACTAAGAGCACTTGTGATTTTAGTTGCAAAAATAGTTGTGAACAATAATAATCACAAAATAGTTACAAACACATGGGTTGAAATAGTCCTTCACATAAAATAATTAGGGAACTACTTTTTTTCCACCTTATTATGACCTAATTTTCTAATATGCACAAATTTAAGCCACCATAATTTTTATTTTCATTTTTTTGCATCAAATTTTAATACTCTATGTTTATTTAATGTTTAAGCTTTAGTGTTTGATTAAGAAGAAGGAACACATGATGATGCCCATTTTGAAGGCTTGAAAGATGTAATGAAAGGAATACAATCATCAATTCCATTGGATGGAAAATTATAATTCCTACCAAACAAGTAGCATATGAATTTAATGTTCAACGTTATCCACCATTTCACTTCATTAAAAAAAATAAGGGCAAAAGACAAATGACAAATATATGATCTATTTTGCAAAAAGTAGGTTATACTTACACTTGTTATCAAAAATTTTGCATAAATGACGTGTAAATATAAAGGATAGTTCATTTACTAATGCTAGTTCATTTATTAACCTAGTAATTGAATTGAACATGTTAACAACTAATACAAAATCTTTAATTTCTTAGTCAATTTTTTCTTATATTGGGGATTAATACATACCCAAAATGGACACAACCATAGTATAAAATTAATTAAATTATAATTTTTACCCAACAAATGAAAACACAGTCAAAGGAACTAAAGACATCAAGGTAAAAGTCATTTTCCAAGGATTACACACGACACATGTTTTTGTGTTGGTGTAACCTAAAAACAGTGTAAAATGTTTTCTGTGGATGAAGGTTGCAAACCCTAATTGAGCTCAATGGTTGAACTGCTGACGGCGCAATGATTCAAGGGTGTCGAAAAATTTGTTTTCTGATTTGTTTTTGTTTTTGGTTTGTTTTGTTGTTTTGCAGGTTATTGTGAAGGAATCTTGGTGAGTTGGTTTCAATGATGGAACACAATCCCGGTTGCTCAATGAAGTTTTTTCATGAGTTGTGTGAATCACAGCTTTGTGAGGGGATTGGCAGGAAGATTTTTTGGGAGTGAAGGAACGAGGATTAGAAGAGTAGATATGATGCTAATTGAAGAGAACTGGAAGGGGGAATTTTTTCAATGAAGAAAGGAAGCTAAGTTGTTAGACTTTTAGGATAACCGGCATGTGTGTAATTAATTTGGATTTTGGTGTTGTAATTAACTAGGGATAGAACTTGATTAAGATTGTTGGTTCAAAAAATCCCTGATGTTTGAACTTCTACTACGCCAAGAGTGTCAAGAAGAGGTTTAGAGGTCTTGCATGTTTTTTTTTAGGGACCAACACAAGGGAGATGATGAGTGTGTCAAAGATTTATGGAGTGGTTGTGTGGCAACTCCTGTTTGATGACCTTGGGGATCTTGAGCTGAGTGTGTAATGTGTTTCATCTTGAGGAAAGAGTACATGTTGTACTGTGGGAGCTTCAGGGGTTTTGGGAATAAGGGGATTCTAGAGAGTAGAATAGATTACACTCATCGATCTTGCCCTAAATCTATGTCCGATCTCTGAGAGGAACCATGGGAAGTAGTCGATTTAGTATCTGTAGGGTTTCTATAGTAGGGTATGAGCGACCACTCTCATGAAGCAACATATTGAGTCCTAAAGAGGAAATTGAGAGAGAAACTGATCCGTTGTGGTCCATAGAAACAAGACAATAAAATTTAGGTGTATGTAAAGATTTTGATGAAAGAATAATGCTTGAAGCAAATCTTTCTGTCTCAGTAAGACTTCAACAATGTACATTGAGTCTGTATGCACAGTATTGGGGGTTTTTAGATGTAGGAATTATCTCCCCTTTCTTTTTTGTGACATTGGTTTATAACTTTAAAATTTATATTTCAAGTACCCCTTTTAACACTGTATTTTAGATATAAATACATTTTAACTACAAATTGATTTTATATCATGTATATTATGCATTCATGCCCTCTATCACATAAACATGAACAACTTTTGTTAAAGACACATTTTTTAAATCCATAATTTTTAGTGTCAAAAACACTTTTGAGCCAAATGTGCTCAAATTGGTTATAAAAAAAATTTCATTAGTTCAAGTCCTTATACCCTTCTAATCATCAATGTTAAAATCCTCTCCAATTTTTAGAAGGTATGGTGCACATTTGGTAGAAACAAAGAACATTTGAAAAAAACAAAGACTATCCATTCTCGAGGTTTGAATGTTTTGAACATGTAATTTTATTTTTTATTTGTGTCAAGCTTTGAGCATGTAATCTTTGTAATTAATGGAAAATATCCCAAAAAAATTATGATAATCCAAACTATTATGTTTACTTGTGATATTTTAACATACAAAAATGTAGTTTAAAGAAGTGTCCATTCATTTGGGTGGTTTTTTTTAGTGTTTTTACCCCAACACCCAATATATGTTAGCCTATATTTTGATTCATGCATTTTTAAAATTAAAAAAGGAGTCCCCCCCGTCCAAGGTGAGGGTTTGATTATAATTGTTGATCTTGTTGACAACTCTTAATTTAAACTACAAATTTTTAATTACTATGACTTTCATTCATATATATATATTTAGGACAATGCTAAATTTTGAGCTTTACTTTTTGAAATTTTTTGCCTTATGGTATATTGAATGTCATTACAAATTTGACTTTTTCTTATAAATGTCAATAGCTATTATAACATAACACCTTTGTTTTATTGATTTTGAATATTTTTGATCATATAATGGTTGATTTTTTTGCTTAATTCATTTTGGAAAACAAGTTGTCTTCCATGGATCATCAAATAAGATGATATTCATATTAGAGAAAACCATGTTTTTAGTAGTTAAAAATTTGAATATTCTAAATTTTTTAAAAAGTTTTCCAAAATATATGCATATTGAACATCCTTGTTTTGTTGATATGATGTTATTTTGGCCAATGTAATTTTCCCAAAATAATTTTCTTACAATTTTTCTAATCAATTCCATGAATGCAAGAGTTGGCTAGATATTTTTTGAATATAATGGTGTATTTAATATGGGTTGAAATTGTAAAAAATTTCCCGTAAACATTATGTTGATCCTCTTGAAAGATGTTAGATTTCAATTTTTGTAGTTTTATATGCATTGTTGTAAGCATGTTGCAACCAACCATTGAGACTTTATTTATAATAAATTTAATATCAAGCTAGATGTTTATTTGATGTATTTGATTTGCTTTCAATGGCTTGTTTGTCAATGAATAACTTTGGAATAAAGAATGGATAATTGTCCACTTATTTATAATGTTTCATTCATAGTGTATGTTATAATGAAGGGCTTTTATTATTTCTTGTTCTTTGGATGAAATCCATAGTTTTAGAAAGGTATGATCACCAAGATTTTATGGGGGGCGCCAATCTTAGGGGCCTTGGAAGTGTGATCAAATATTTAAAAATATAATAATTTTATTATAGTAAATATTATATGATTTTATATTATGAATTAATTTTGGTTCAAATATATAAATCTAAATTGATATGATATATATATGTGGTCTAAATATCAAACTAATTTCAACTCAATTTTTTCTCCATTTGATTGAAGTTTTGATGTTTATTTGATTTATCTAGGCCACATCCATCCCAAACGTCCATTTCAATCAATTCTTGGTATAGATGTAGGTTCAATTTTGGCCAATTCTAGATCCAAATGAATTTTGATGAGGCTAAATCAATGTCAATTCATAAGGCCATTAATCAACCTAGTTGGATCTTAGTCCATTTTCAAACCAATTTTGAATGCATTTTAAATCAAATTTAATTCCAATTGTATTATATTCAAATCTTTTATGCAATTTCATCCATAGTTTTCCTTGCATATATGGGTTCATATTCAATTTTGATAAAATAATCTTTGGTCAAAACACGTTCAAACAAGCCAAAGAGGGCATTTGATGTTTAAAAATTCTATAAATTTTGGTGGATATGGATATGTTTAGCAATTAGAAGTCAATATTTGTAATTATGGTAAGTTGTGTTGATATTCTAAGATGAATGTTAAGAAATTTAAATTGACTAGCCATTTGATCAACTTTCAAGTTTTGATTTGTGCCAAGGACTTTTGAAAGTGAACCACTACCTAGCTATAAAATGCCTATTTTACAAAGGACAATCTAGATTCATATTTCGTGTAATAAAAAATTATTAAACAAAGTTGAGAAACATTCATTGTTTTTTAAATGCAATTTTAAAAAATTATATGTCTAAACTTCAAGAGTACTTTTTAATGTGTAAATGTGATTTTTTGTGCATGATGTATCAAAAAAACATTATGGTTTATAATATAACAATATAAATGATGATGTAAATTGGACATAGTTTTATATGATTTGATCATTTTACAAATTGCACCACAAAAAGATGCACAATTTTGAAAAATAAAATTTGAAATCTAATTTTCAAATGAATTCACAAGAAATTGAACCAATGCACAGTGTAAAGAAGGTGACATTTTAAACAATTACACATGAAAGTTCAATCTAAGGTGGATGGAACAATCAATCAAGTGGAACTTTTTTATATTTGAAGCATATAAGAAAACATTGAAAATTTTATATATAAGATGTTTCTCAAATTTTCATCCATTATTGAAAACCCTAAACATTAATTTTGACCATCCACCCTCATTGATTAGTTTAGAAGCATGCTAGACTTTTTGTGCATTCATTGTGTTACATGTCCTTAAAAACTATTCTACTAGCATTGAGTGTGTGATAAAATTTGTGTTTTAGGTCATTGAATGGAGTGATTTGATACTTGTCTAACCAAATGAACATATATCGAATTGAATGCATCACCAAAAGAATGAGTGCATGCAATACATGATCCATTAAACTTGTTTTTTATATGGTCGACAAGGCCATAACCTATTAATTAGTTGACTTTTGCATTGGACATGCACTACATACAACCATAGTTTGTTCTAACGTATCTTCAAGCTTGATGTTTTACTTTGAAAGGCACACATTTTAAGCTTTTCACTTGTGAACAATGGAAGTTTAGATCTTCTATATATGTAGCATAAAACATCGCAAGAATGTGAGTGGTGATCATCTAGTTTTGTTGCAAATGTTCCAAGAGTCAAAGTGTTCAAGTTCAATTATTCCATGGATTATAATGGTGTTTTCACTTTCTAAGAATTTGAATAGTGCTAGGACTTGTGTTGGTTGAATTCAACTAAATGGAGCTTTTGATTACAAGCATCATTTGGGAAGAAAACAGTTGATCCTTCATGTGTTACTTTAAGGGTTCAAATTTGGTTTCCTTGAACTTCCCTTGCATATTTTGGTTGCCAATTAGCTTCCAAACAATAATGTTGAAATAATGACATGCACTTGTCTTAAATTTGTTAAACTGTATAGTCTGTGGTTGTCAAGTTCAAATTTTGATCCTTCCATCACATTGGCACATTTTATCATACAACAAACAAACATTAAAGATATTTTTAAATCGTACACAATCCAACATTATTTTGTACCTTCATACAACAAACAAACATTAGAGATATTTTTCAAATCGTACACAATCTAGCATTATTTTGTACCTTATTGATTTTGTCATCCCCCCTTTGTTGTTGACCATAAAATCCAAAAACGATTTGATCAAATACCACAACGTAGCATGAGATTTTTATGATTGACATTTAACGTGATTGTGGAAAGTTTGCTAATCAATAAAAAGAAGGTTGCCCACCTCAAGATTTGCATTGAACACCATAATCAATAGCAAACTCCTTTTTAACACTTGTGGAGGTGTTAAAAGGAGTTTGTTCCTAACATAACACAAAATGCCAATTAAATGTTCACCCAACATTTTGACCCCTTATGAGTAATGTTATCCCTTATATGGGGCACTTTATGGATAACTTTATTATGAGTTTTGGTTTAAGGGTTCACATTTTGTTTTTGGGGTGTTGCAGCTACGAAACAAATTCCTTTTTGTTTTTGTTGTGGAGTTTGTAAATCAATCGAGCAATCACCTATTGTTAAAGTTTACAACTTGCACATGGCAAATTGATGTTCTATTTCTAGCAAGTTCACATTTGTTCATGTCATCACAACAAAGATTTGGTAAAAAGAACATTAGCAATGCATGTTTCAAATTAGGTTTTCAAAGTTTATGATGCATGTTTATGTTTGGGGGTAAAAATTTTACTACACCAATCCACCACACCAAAAAGTCCAAACTATGATTAAGGAAGTGACTTTGTTTGTAGTTGTTTGACACCCATTTGACTCCATGTCTATATTCTCAATTTAGATTTGTTCCCTTTATCATAGTCATAAAAGTGGCAATTGTCCCAAAGCACCCATGTCGTTTGTGACCATAGTCATGGGCTTAAATTGGCAAAAATTAGCCACAAGAATTATGAAAAATTCATAACTATGCATACATGCACTTGGACTTGCTTCATACTAATTAGAATATGAAGTATTGAAATTATACTCAAGAGTTGTAGAAGGTGAGTTATATTTGAACTTTAGATATGCTTCCTTGTATGCTTTAAGCCTTCTTCTATAGCTAACTTCATTTGCTTTGTGTTCATCAAACAAGGTTTGCAAATTTGTTTGAAACATATTACGAACTAAGTTCCATTAGATGTCAACATTAGATGCCTACAACTGCAAGGACTTCTGTTTAATCCTCAAATTTGTGTTTTGCATCAACAAATTATCATATTCCTTCAATCTGTGCTTGGACAAATATGGCTCCATGGTTGTGATTGAGTTCATGACTTTGATTAACCTTGTTGCATCTTGTTGCAACTTCTAGATCATTTTGTTACATACAACTTCTTTCACAAAGCTTCATTTTGTTGATGCATAATATTTTAAATCTCCTCCTTGAGCTTCAAAATTTCCATCTCCTATACCTGCACTTGTCGTTGGAAACTTTCCTTGTCTCATTACAAGGCTACAAATCTAATCTCCAAGTCATCTACCTCCTTCTTCAAGGCCTAATATTTGGCATCCTCTCTTTCCTTATTCACTTTTAACAAATATCTTTCCCCCTTGATAATCTCATATGATTGTAATTGTTGTTCCAAGGTTGCCTTCTTTTGTTTTACCATAATAAATTCTAGCTATAATTGGTTCAATTCTTTCTCCTTGGCTTGAAGTGTCTTCTTGAATTGGACTATAGTTGCACAGATGTGATTCTGTAACCCTTGGACTTTTTGTTGTGCAACTATAACCTTACTATCCAACTCTTGTTTTTTTGCTTCATTCCTTTCACACAACAATTTGAATCTTGACAACTCAATTATGGTCTACTCCATCTTCCTATTGTAGTTTGCCACATGCTAGAACAGTCCTACAATTCACAAATCCTTATTTACCTTTTAATGTAATGATCCTCATGTGTGTGGGGTTTGAAAAACTAGAGTTGTGCCCCCAAATGTTTTTGCAAATGGCCCTACACTCCTATATGTGCCAAATATATCCCTTAACTCATGCACCCTTGCTGAAAATGATGGTCTACCTTCTTGATTTGCAGTTGGTTCAATGGTTTGTAATTAAACCTTCTATTGATTATGTTGGGGAGATGGCGAACATGATGGAAACCACGTAATTGGATTTCTTTATGGAGATACAAATCTTTCCCTTTGGTGCTCCTATGGTATGTTTAGATTTGTAGGCAATGGAAGGTGAAAACATGTACTAAAAGTAGTCCTAACCACAACTTAATTTTTTTAATTTTGGATTGTAAAAAACAATAAATAATTTTTTTTTTAATAAAATGTTATTGTGAACACATTATGCACATATCATAAAAATTTGGAATCAATCTAATGAGTGAAAAATATGTATAAGGACTTTTAACCTTTTGTAACCATTGCTTAAAAGCTACATAAAAGCAGCTTAAAAACAATTTGACATTAAAAGCACAATTTAAAAATATTTTTTAATGACATATTTTGGGATTTTTTTGAATATACATTTCAACATAATAGTATTAAGAAAACTTCAAAGATTTTTAATGTTTTTTGAAAGACATATTAAAAAAATTCTAAAAATAGTTTTAAAATAAAATAGTGGTTTAAGGGGTGTGGCTCTTAATAGCATGGTTGGACCTTGGAACCTATTGAGTAGCTTGACCCTCCAACTATGGTTCCTATTTGGCCACTTGTTTTGGGTTTGGAATCTCTACAATTGATGGAGGTCGTTCTGTTTCTTCCTAAGGTTGTTGTGGTCTTGGTATGGTGTGGGATGCCAGGACTTCTAAGTTGGGAAGTGCACCTCACATCTATTTCCTTCTTTTGATCATCAGAAGTCTCTATTCTTCTTCCTCTTCTTCTAAATCTTCTGTAGTTCTTTGCTCCTTGGCCCGAATTTGTTTTGGTAATCTACTGGATGAAGCAAGAGGTCTTTAACTTGCGGTAGTCGTTCCCTCAATTCTGAAAATTGACCTTTGATGTAGAGGCATCTTTCATTCTAGTGGGTACATCTTTTGGTGGAATTTGTTACAAGTTGTGTCAAGGAAGAAATGTTACATCAAAATTTCAATAACTAATGTTGAATGACAAACACTTTTCTTAGGATCAACCTTGATTATTCCCATCATCTCAATCTGAAAGGTTGTCCATTTCATCAATTCTTTCTGCAATTGCCTAAATAAAATGTTTGCCGAATTTACTTCTTTTCCTTACACATTTGTCATGATTGATATAACATTTTTGTTATTGAAATAATAGACCTTATCCTTTTGGTAAATACGTGAATAAGTGTAAGGAGACGAATATCATAGGGTGCCTTCATCTTACTAACACTCCATTGTTTTGTATTCACATATGCTCCTAGTAGAGCAATACGTTGAAACATGGCTTCTATAGTTTATTTGTTTGCTTGTTTCTATTTTTTCCAACCTTTGTCAGAAATCTTGAAAACATCTACATTTAGATGCTTATCAATTGCAACATTTTTTTCTCCCATCTTTACATATATAGTTTTTCCTTTAATCTGATAAATGTTGAGAAATTCCACGAACAAGTCATGGTGTGGGGCTCTCCACTATAGGTCCAACAATCCTACCAATCTTACTGTAGATGCCCATTGTTTTTCATCATATCCCATCCTAACCCAAGTTGTAATTCTTTCCAATTCTTGAATATACATATGTTCTATTGGCGTGAAAATCAACCTTTTTGGTTCATGTAAAAACATAGACATAGCCTAACATGCCATCATATTACTTTTATACAATTTTTTTTTAACCTTAAACTAACTAAGTTTTGAATAACCTAAAACAGTTAATAATGTAGATTATGTAGTCGGTTATGATGTTAATGTCGTAGCTTGTTTCATTTTTTAAAAGAAAGTGGAGGTTGTTTTCGTCTTCATCTTTTGAATCCATCAACACCACCATCTTTGCTTCTGCTTGTGGTTTTGAAATTCCACGTTCTCTTAGAAAATGCAACCATTTCTCAATGTCACTCCTTGTGCATGTTGAAGTTTGCAATGTGATTTCAATCCTTTTCCCAAGATTGTAGTTTGGCAAAGACTTTGGAGATCAAACTTGAAGTTATGTTAAATTTGTAACTTCAGAATGTGTAGTATGACTCACCTTTTGCTTTTACAAGTTTGCAACAAGAGCTTCCTATGGTTTTATCTCTCTTTGATGGATTAAACTTTTACATTCTTCCTCCACTCAAGCAATTCGTTTAAGTCTTTTAACCAAGCTTTCGTCATTCATTTTGACCTATTGCAATGTGCGAAGATTAGAAAAGTTTAGAAAAAACAATTGTTCACAATTGACATCATGCCAAGTTGGCACCACTACATCTCGTGCCTTTTAATGTGTTGAGGTATTCATTAGGGTTTTGGGATTTGAAATAATAAATTTTGCATTGCCACCTGTCATTAAATGTTTTTCATCTAATTTGACCTTCATAGGAACATTGTTGAGGGAATTCACATACACAGCAGCAAGAGCAAGCACAGCAACATGATCACACACAGCACAGTAGCACAGAATTGGAAGAGTACACAATCACTTCCTTCCTTAGCAAATAGAGTCACTAAGCTTATATACCTTGCTGCTGCTACCACACAATTGTGGCTAAGGTCCTACCAGCCTGGCTATGCTGTCGTCTAGCTCTACGACTGAGTCTGGAGTCTCTGCCCTACTTCTTGAGTCTTGGGCACGTGGTCGAGTCCTCAAGCTGACTGGAGCTTTATGACTCTCAACACTCCCACGCAGGCAGCTTGACTCCTGCTCTCTCTGCA